>ENA-ORTH01002461-ORTH01002461.1-human-gut-metagenome-genome-assembly--contig:-NODE-2461-length-14946-cov-2.432342_pt1 | contig 14946 bp, 12 predicted proteins | sample MGYA00241914_ERZ509192 | MGnify/ENA primary metagenome ERZ509192 (study PRJEB26280, sample SAMEA2338826) | human gut metagenome | biome: human gut; feature: human-associated habitat; material: faeces... | reverse complement strand
CGCCGCTCGGCGCTGACACGGCCGAGTATCTCAAGAAGGTTGGAGCCGACGATGCCACGATCGCGCGCCTGAAGGAGAGCGGTTCCATCCGTCTGGGCGACGACATCGAACCCGAAGAGGATCGCGCACCCATCGCGCCTCGCTAAAACATGCCGTAAGGCGTTCGGTCCGATCGGCGCGAAGGGAGTCGCGGCGCGGGCCGGGCCTTGCAACTGGGGGAGGGGCACTTGATGGCGACCGCAAGGTCGCCATCGCCCATTTCCTGGCTGAACCGCCGGGTTCTGCAATCATATATAACCTGGCCAACACCCTTTTCTCGTTGCCGAAACTCCATGGTCTGTTCGCTTGCGCATGCGATGGCATTGTGCGAACATACGTTCTTGCAGTGATGTGAAGCGTGAGCCGGCGGTGCTTGCGCGGATGAGCGGAGGGGCGAAAACCTATGACGGAGAGGCGGCGGCCAGCAGGCGCGCATCGCGTGGTCTTCCATTCGGACATGAACGCGTTCTACGCGAGCGTCGAGCAGGCCGATCGGCCGGAGCTGCGCGGACGCCCCCTGGTCGTCGGCGGGCACGAGGAGCTTCGGCACGGCATCGTGCTGGCGAAGAGCGCCGAGGCGAAGGCGGCTGGCGTGAAGACCGGCGAGGCGCTGTGGGAGGCGCGCGCGAAGTGCCCCGGGCTCGTGGTGGTAACGCCGCGCTACGGGCTGTACCAGAAGTATTCGCTGCTCGCACGGCGCATCTACTACCAGTATACCGACCTCGTGGAGCCGTTCGGGCTCGACGAAGCCTGGCTCGATCTCACCGGCTCGCTGCGCCTGGTCGGCGCCGGCGCACTCGAGACAGCCGCCGAGATCAGCGAGCGCATGAAGGCCGAACTGGGCTGTACAGTGTCCATCGGCATCTCATGGAACAAGATTTTCGCGAAGTTCGGCAGCGACTACCGCAAGCCCGACGCCATCACGGCCATCACGCCAGAGAACTATCGCGATCTCGTGTGGAGCGCTCCGGCCGGCGAGCTATTGTATGTGGGGCGCGCCACTCGGAAGAAGCTGCATTCGTCGGGCATCGACACGATCGGCGACATAGCCCGTGCGTCCCCGGAGCTGCTGCAGCGCAGGCTGGGAAAGATGGGTGGCGTGCTGCGCGCGTTCGCCCGCGGCGAGGACGAGACGCCGGTGAAGCCCTACGACGCGGCTCGCAACGAGGTGGACCACACGATCAAGAGCTACGGCAATGGTTTGACAGCGCCTCACGACATCGCGACTCCCGAGGATGCGAAGGCGCTCATCTACCTTCTGTCGGAATCGGTGGCGCAGCGCCTGCGCGAGGGGCGCGTCCGTGCCTCTACCATCGCTATCGGCGTGCGCAGCGCGGACGACCTGGTCAGCTACTCGCGGCAGACGACGCTCGCCCGCGCGACGAACGTGACGGGCCGCATCGCGCGCACGGCCTGGGAGCTGCTCGAGGCGAACGAGCCGCTCGACGAGACGCGTCCGCTGCGCGGTCTGCACGTGCGCGCCTCGGGCCTGGAGCCCATGGACGCGCCCCAGCAGCTAGAACTTGCTCTCGATCCGCGTCTTCACATGCTGGAGGACCTCGACGAGACGATCGACGATCTGCGCCGCCGGTTCGGGAACACGTGCGTCCAGCGCGGAGCCGAGCTGCTCGACGAGAGCTTGCTCGACCTCGACATCAAGCGCGATAACGTGATCCATCCGGTCGGATACTTCTAGCGCGAGGCGGGTTGGACGGAGGCGACGCAGGCCGCCGAAGCCGAAGGACGCCACACGGCACTGGTGCTGTCGGAGTTGTGCGGTTTTGGCGCCATCAGAGCGAAGGGTTCTCCGCAGCGTCGGGATGGTGAAGCGTTCGGCCGCGACCCGTTCATCCTGACATGCAGCTAAAAAGCCGAATTCTGTCAAAAAAACGAGGTATGGGAAGCCCGAAGCCGGTTTTCGGGCTTCGTGCGAGGGACGTGCGGGAGGCCTCGGCTGTGTTCGCCCAGGTTGCGCGACGGCGGCTAAGATCCGATGGCTCGCCAGCCTTCCCCTACCTCATTTTTCTCGCAGAATTCGCGAATTTTGCTGCCGAACCAAGATTAGCGGGTCGCAGGCTCGCTCGCCTTGCGCACGGAGCGGAAGGGGGAGTCCGTGCTCGCGTTGTACGCGGGAAGCGAAAAAAGGTCCGGCTCATTTTGCGCGCGGGACGCGGAGGAGTGGTCCAGGCTCGCGTTGTGTGCGGTGCTCGCGGTGCGTGCAGGAAGCGAAGAAGGGAGGGTCGAACGATGGTGCAGGGCATCGCCAGCAGGCGCAAGCGATACGTGGAGGTGGAGGCGATGTTTCTGGCTGACGGCTGCATCGTACCGCGCGCCGTGGTGTGGGACGACGGGCGTCGGTTTCCCGTGCGTGCCGTGCTGGGCACGAGGCGTTGCGCCTCCCTCAAGGTGGGCGGCGAGGGTGTGCGCTACGACGTGGTGGTCGGACATGCACATACGTTCCTCTTCCACGAGGACCCGCGTTGGTTCGTGGAGGAGATCGTGCCCGAAGCGCCTTCGGACGCGCCCATCGGCTAGAATGGTCGGAACGAGACGAAGGGCCGCACGGCGGCCTGGCGAGGAGGAACGAATGGACCGGATCGTTGTCGAGGACGTGCGCGAGCGTTCAGCGGAATTGGTGGAGAAGCTCGCGGGCGTCTGGGAGGCGTCGGTGCGGGCGACGCATCACTTTTTGACCGAGGCGGACGTCGTTGCGTTACGGCCCGAGGTCTACGAGGTGCTCGAGAGCGTCGCGCAACTGGCCGTGGTGCGCGAAGGCGGCGCACCCGTCGCGTTTGCCGGTGCGGAGGGTGGCGTGCTGGAGATGCTGTTCGCAGCGCCGGCCGCGCGCGGATGCGGCGTGGGGAAGGCGCTGCTCGCGCATGCTGTCGAAGATTGGGGTGTGCACCGGCTCGATGTGAACGAGCAGAACCCGGCCGCGCTCGGATTCTACGAGCACGAGGGATTCTTCGTGGCGGCGCGATCGTCGGCCGACGGGGCGGGCAGGCCCTTCCCGACGCTGCACCTTGCGCTCGCAACGGGCATCCGCGCGCAAATGGCGTCCGGAGAGTGGTTCGAGGCGGCCGACCTGCTGCTTGAACAGGATCGTATTCGCGCGCGGCGCATCATGCAGCGTTTCAACGCGGATGCGACGCTTGACGACGAGGGGCGCGCCGCGCTGCTGGGCGGGCTGCTCGGCGCCTTGGGAGCGGGCTCGTCAATGTCGGCGGGCGCGCAGGTGGACTACGGATACCACGTGTACGTCGGCTGCAACTGCTTCTTCAACTTCAATTGCACGTTTCTCGACGGTGCGCCCATCGTGTTCGGCGACGACGTGTGGGTGGGGCCGAACTGCACGTTCGCTACGGCGCTGCATCCGATGGTCGGGCGCGAGCGCGCCGTTTGGTTCGATGCCCAGGACGCGCCCCATCTGCGGGAGCGCAACCTGCCCATCGTCGTGGGAAACGACGTGTGGATAGCCGCGGGCGTGACGGTGAACCCGGGCGTGACCATCGGTGACGGGGCGGTCATTGGGTCGGGCAGCGTGGTGACGAAGGATGTGCCGCCGCGCACGCTCGCCTTCGGCAACCCCTGCCGTCCGGTGCGCGAGATAACGGCCGAGGATGCTATCGGGAATGCTGGTGTCGTCGAGGCTGCGGCCGATGCTGCCCACGCGGAGGCCGAAGCGGGTGCGGCTCTATGACGGCGGCAATGCGCGGCGCAAACGACGGCCCTGCATCTGCGGCATCGGCATCCGTATCGGCATCTGCACCTGCGCCCGCGCGACCGAACATTCCCGGCTTACTCGTGGACGTCTCGTCACTCTCGCGGTGGATCGTCGACGAGAACGACGGCGATCTGGTGGCCGCCCATCTGCGCCTAACGGGCTGCGTGGAAGCCGATGCCGACTTTGCGCTGCTTGAGCTGGCCGAATCGTGTGTCGAGGGTTGCGCGTTCTCCGCGTGCGATTTCTCGCGGGCGACGTTCGCCGACGTGGCGTTCTCCGGCTGCGACTTCTCCAACTGTGACTTCTCCGAAGCCGGTTTCACGCGCTGCACGTTCTCGTCGTGTAAGTTCACCGGTGCGAACCTCACCGAATCTATGCTGCGGCTTGTCGAGATGTGTGATTCGACGTGCGCGTACGCGTTCTTCACGAAGGCGAAGCTGGAAGATGCCGCCTTCCGCGCGACCGATTTCGTCCATGCCGACATCTCGGAGGCGCGCCTGCGCCGCGCCGCGTTCGACGATGTGCGCTTCGCCGGTACGAGCTTCTTCCGCACAAGCCTGGCCGGCGTCGACCTTTCCACCTGCCAGATGTCCGACATCGTGCTCTCCGACACCATGAGTGAACTGCGCGGATGCTCGATGGACCTGTTCCAGGCCGCCGGCATCGCGCGCAGGTTGGGCGTGATCGTCAAGGATTGAACAACGCTCGACCACTCTCCACGCAAGCTCCATTTGACTTGGAGCGGGCTCCAGGTTCTATGATCGTATCGATTCGAGATGGAGCCGAGGGGCGCGCATGCGGGAAAACGCTGCGATCGCCCAGAAGAGGGAAGTGGAAGCATTGACGATATCGAAAAGCGGCAACGCCGCTGCGGCATGTGAGATCACGGATCCGACGGCGCGGCCTTTCGTGGCCTCAGGTGGCCCGGCGGTCGTGGAGAACCAGGCCTTTGACGGCGAACGGGCCCTGTACGGCGCGCGCCGCCTGCGCGTCGAGAACTGCCGTTTCGACGGCCCAGCCGACGGCGAGAGCGCGCTCAAGGAGGTGTCCGACGTGGAGGTTGAAGACACGTTCTTCAACCTGCGCTATCCGCTTTGGCACGCGAGCCGCGTGCGTTTGAGGCGCTGCCGGATGACCGATCTGGCGCGCGCGGCGCTGTGGTACTGCGACCATGCGGTCATCGAGGATTGCAGCCTGCACGGCATCAAGGCGCTGCGCGAATGCCGCGACGTGCGCCTGTCCGGCTGCAACGTGCGTTCGGCGGAATTCGGGTGGTCGGTCGATCAGCTTGAGGTGGCGGACTGTTCGGTCGAGGGAGAGTACCCTTTCATGCGCGCCGAGAATCTGCGGTTTCGCGATGTCTCGCTGAAGGGGAAGTACTCGTTTCAGTACATCCGCAACGCGGAATTCGACGACTGCTCGTTCGACACGAAGGACGCGTTCTGGCACGCCCGCAACGTGACCGTGCGCAACAGCGTGGTGCGCGGCGAGTACCTGGGATGGTATTCCGATCATCTGACGTTCGAGAACTGTCGCATCGTCGGCACGCAGCCGCTGTGCTACTGCACCAATTTGAAGCTCGTGGACTGCGAAATGATCGATTGCGACTTGGCGTTCGAGAAATCGGACGTCGAAGCGCGCATCCTGACGCCCATCGACAGCGTGAAGAACCCGTATCGGGGCTTCATTGAAGCGCCGTCGGCCGAGGTCGTCCTGGATGATCCGCGGGCAGAAGGACTCTGCGACCTCCGCGTGGGTGCGTTCTAGCAGGTTCCGACCCGTGAACGGGGCGCCGCAGACTCCTTCTTCGGCGCTACTTCGGCCGCCACGGCGACTGGCGATGCAATGCGGCTTCTTGCACGGCGATTCCGCATTTTTGGACAAAATTTTCGGTTTTCGCAGCCTAAGTGGGACATAGGTGCCGCGCGCGAAGGAATGTCCGCTTCACAAGAAAAGTCGACCTGGGGCTATGCAGGCAATCTTCGCTTACCTTGGCACTGATCAGTAAAACTATCGAAATTTTTGTCCAGAAATGCGGAATCGCCGTGCAAAGCTGAAGGCGAAGGGCGATGGTGTGGTGGGTGGTATCCGTGCGATAGCGTCCAGATACGATCTCGGACAATGGTTGCGCCGAAGTGTCCGACAATCGCTCGAATATCGAAGTGTTGGAATCGCTCAAGCGCCGAAGTGCCCGGAAGTACTCAAGCGCCGGTATTGCACGTCCTCGTTCTGGGCGCGATGCTGTGCGAAGGCGTGAAAGCAAGGGCGGAGGCGACGGCGCGTATGGTGTCGCCGCCTCCATCGAAGAGGTCGCAACTGCTGCCGCGCTAGGCCTCGGGCCAGGCGGCGTGGTTCAGGTGCATCACGTGGCAACTGGCGCATCCTTCGACGTTTTCCAAAGGCATCGAATCATGACGATCGTGCCATGCGCCTTGCGTGTGGCAGCCGCTGCGTAAGCAGAAGCCCTCGGTATTGGCTAAGTTGCTCGGGCCCAGAGGATCTTCGAAATCACCTGCGACCCACTTCAGCCCTTCGCTGATTTGCTGGTCGATGCGCGGTTCGTGGCACGACAGGCATCCAACGCCGGCTTCGAGGTGCCTGTCTGACATGAGTGTGTCCGCCTCGTAATAGCCCTCCACATAGGAGTCCATAGGGCTGTGGCAGACGGCGCTGCAGAAGCTCGGCTGTTCGTGCCATACCCACAGACCGGCGCCCGCCGCCACGACCACGACGGCGACGACACCGATGGCGACACCCGCTTTGTGGGAAAGCCGCCGCGGTCGCTTCGGAGATTCGGCGGGCGTGCTGCGCTTTGCTCGCCGCCGACCTCTGTTTCGGGTTTCGGCCGAGGTGAGGCCGTTATCCCATTCGTTCATGCTCGTTCCCCTTTCAATGTGGACGGCAGCGCGTCCAAGAAGGCCGCGTCCAGCCGCACGAGCCTTTCCAGCAACCGTGCGGCTGTGGCGTACGGGCCTTGGCAGGCGTTCGCGAGATCCGCGGCATGCGAATCCGAGCTCGCGTTGGCGAGATCCGCAGAAAAAGGCCCGATCCATGCTCCCAGGTGCTCTTCGAGAAACGAAGCGCTGGTCTGCCGCGCCCGTTCGAGCGCATCACTGTCACCTTCTTCCCATGCCTTCTGCATGCCCTGGGCCAGCCGGGCGAGAAAGTCCAGCTCAAGCGCCAGGTGGTCGTCGGATACCTGGGGGTAGCGCTCGGGTATGAAGCCCTGCGCGCGATAGGCGGCGCGCACCTCCAGCGTGATGCGGGTGAACAGCGAGCCGTCCTTGAACTTCCAGACCGACTCCCAGGGTGGCGCGGGAAGCGCGCCCGGTCCTACGAACAGGCGGGCGTAGTCGATGCGGCGGGCTGGCACGTCCTCAAGGCCGGCGAGCGCTTTGCCGAACGCCTCGGCATCGCAGGCCGTGCCGCCCATGAGCACGAACGCCTCCCGGGCGAGTTCGGCATCCACGGCCTGCACAAAGCTTTCATTGGGCTCTTCGGCGAACAGATGCTGGAACAGGGCGTACAGATACGCTCGCGCCGCTAGTCGCTCCGGCACGCCCGCGTCGTCTGCCGCCTGCTCCCGCACGCCCTTGCCGGTTGCCAACCGCTCCACCACGCCCACACCCGCCGCCGGCCACTCCGCCAACCCGCGCCGGCCGGCGGCCGGCGTCCGCTCCAAAGTCCTCTCTTCCATGACTCGCCCCCTCCCTACACGATCGCGCGGCGACAAGGTTGCACGTAGGCTTGCTCCTTCGCGCGGATGAGCAGGTTGGGAGACGTCTCGTCGGCCGAGGGCAGCACGGGCAGCTCGCTCACCAGGCCCTCTCCATGGGCCGCGCGCAGCTCGTCCACGTCGCCGAACTCGATGGCGCGCATCGGGCAGGCGTCGACGCACACAGGGTTCTTCCCGTTGTCGCGGAAGGTCTTGCACCCGTCGCATTTGCCCGACACACGCCGATCCTCGTCGTAGGAAGGATGGCTGTAAGGGCACACGGCTGTGCAGGTGCGGCAGCCGATGCAGACGTCTTGGTCGATGAACACCGTGCCGTCCTCGGCTTTTTGGCAGGCGCCGGTTGGGCAGTTCTCCACGCAGGCGGGTCGCTCGCAGTGGTTGCAGGTGGCTGCAAGGTTGAAGCGGCTGGCGGTTGGGTAGACGCCCACCTGGTAGGTCTGGACTTCCCGGAAGATCACGTGGTCGGGTAGCTCGTTGCGGTCCTTGCAGGCCACCTGGCACGCGCGACATCCCGTGCAGCGGGACAGATCGAAGTAGAATCCCAAAGACATGACGTACCCCTTCTATTCGTTGACGACGATCGGTTGCGGAAGCGGCTTGTCCAAGTCGAGCGGCACGGCGCGTCCCTCGAACTTCTCCACCTGCACGACCACCGAGTTAAATCCCATAACCAGCGACTCGGCGAAGTACGAGCCGTTGAGCGTGCTGTCAGACGAGCCGAAATCGATGCCGGTTTCCTCGTCCATCTCCACCCAGCCGCCATGGGGGATGGCACACACGCCCTCCATGAAGCAGTCGTCGATGGCCAGGTGGCGCACCACCTTGCCGTAGGGGCTCGACACCAGTACGGCATCGCCGTCCGTCAGCCCGCGTTCGGCGGCGTCCTTACTGTTCATGAAGAACGGGTTCACGTACGCCTCGCGCAGCCACGGCGTGTTCTCCAGGATGGTGTGCGCGCGGCGCAGGTAGTGCGGCTGGAAGCACTGCAGCGGGTAGTCGCCCTTCGTCTTGCTCTCCCAATCGGCGAACGTCGCCTCGTAGTTGTCCTTGGACTGGAAGAACACGGGATAGGGCTTGAACTCGTGCTCGGACACGCCCATGAGGTTGAGGATGTCGGCGCGCGACTGGCAGTAGATCTCGAACTTACCGCTCTTGGAAGGCAGAGGGTGCGCCTCGGGGTCGGCGACGAAGTCCTGGTAGGCGATCCACGTCCAGTTGTCGTTCTCGCGCCGCGGCGCCTGGTAGCTGCCGGTTTTCACGAACTCATCGTAGTCGATGACGCCCTGCTGCGGCTTGCCTTCCAAGCCCAGCTCGTCGATCTTCTCCTGCGTCACGGTGACGAGCGGCATCACGCCGGTGCCGTCCTCGGTGCGGATGGTGGAGGTGAGCACGGCGTCGAAGCGGCGCTGCGTGTCGGAGCGCGTGTAGAACTCGCGCGGGTCCAGGCCGCACTTCTCGGCCAGAAGCTCCACGAACTGCCGGTCGCTCTTCGCCTCGTACAGAGGCTCGCATACAGTTCCGGGGATGAGCATGAAGTCGCGGTTGATCTGCGTGTTGATCATGCCGGTTTCGTATTCGGCGTTCTCCCAGCGCGTCGTGCAGGGCAGCACGATATCGGAGTACTGGGCGGTGGGGCGGAACTGCCAGGTGTGGCAGACCACGAGGTCGAGCCCGCGGAACACCTCGATGGCCTTGTTGATGTCCATGTTGGTGGAGAAGCCCTCGTTGTTCTGGGCGAAGTAGGCGCGGATGTTGATGTCGCGCTCTTCGGGCTCCACGATGGACGACGATCCGTCGGCGTAGCTGATGGTGCCCATGTAGTGGTAGCTGCCCTTGAGCACGGCCGACCACATCTCGGGGCCGGTGATGGCGTCGTCGTTGGGGTTGGCGATGGTCAGCGTGCCGATGGCGCTGTTGCCGGTGGTCATGGCATCCAGGTCGGGCAAGGGCGCGCCGCACTGCACGATGGGCTCGCCGGAATTGCCTGCCGAAAAGCTGAAGATGCCGCCGGTGGCGTTGCCCGGCCTGCCCAGGTGCCCGCCCATGCAGCCGATGGTCAAAAACAGCTGCGGGAAGTACTCGGAGCCGTTGTAGCGGGCGGCCGCGTAGCTGTGCAGGTTCATGACGTTGTTGCCCCGCGCCTGCAGATGTGCGTACCAGCGGATGTCCTCCACCGGCGTGCCGCAGTATTCGGTCGCCCACTCGGGGGTCTTGGGGATGCCGTCGTAGGCGCCCAGCACGTAGTCGTGGAGGTTCTCGTCCACTGTGGCATCATCGGGCATGGTCTCGGCGTCGAAGCCCACGCAGCAGCGATGCAAAAAGTCCCAGTCCAGGATGGATCCGTTCTCGTCCTCGATGATCATGACGTAGGCCACGGCCAACAAGAATGCCGTGTCGCTGCCGGGCAGCACGCGTATCCAGCGCGCATCGAGTGTGGAGGCGGAGAAGTTATAGTCGGGTCCCACGTAGACAAACGCGGTGCCGTTCTCCTTCGCGCGCATGAAGTGGTACATGGGGTTGCCCGCCGAGCACCAGGCGGGATTCGCCGAATACAACACAATGGTGTCGGCGTTCAGCAGGTCCAGCCGGTCGTTCGAGCCGTTGATGTCGGGGTTGATGGCGTAGGTGATCCCCAGGTTCGGCGTGCCTACGAAGTAGGAGCCGTAGGAGTTGGAGTTGAGGAACGGAATGTGGCCGCCCAGCTGGTCGAGCACATTCTCCAGCTGCGCGCCGGCGTAGCCGCCGATCATGATGGAGCGGTTGCCGTACTCGGCGTAGATGCGGTCGATCTCCTGCGCGATCATCTCGCAGGCCTCGTCCCAGGTGATGCGCTCCCATTCGTCCTTGCCGCGCAGTTCGCCGTGGATGTTATCGCCGCCGCCGGGCTGCCAGTGCACGCGCTTCAGGGGGTACTTGATGCGGTCGGCGCCGAACAGGTGCTGGCGCTGAGAGCGGCCGCGCGGACAGGCGCGCTGCTGCGGCAGCTCGAAGGTGTCGTCGTGGGTATCGTCGGTTTTCACGCGCATCACCACGCCATCCACCGTGTAGGCGCGCAACATGCAGCGGCTGCCGCCGCAGTTGTGCCAGCAGGGCACGGTTACCCACTCGCCGTGCAGGTTCGGATCGAACTCCGCGTCTAGGCGGTGTCCGTCCGGGGTTGTGGCTTGGGTGGCTTCGGCGGCATCCGCCTCGCGCAGCGTGTTGTCCGGGCTGCACCCGGTCGCGGCCAATGCGGCGGTTGCCGCCGCCGCTGCTCCGATGAAGCTTCGCCTTGAGATAGGAATGCGGTCCATGCGTCCCCTCCTTGTCTTCGGGCCGGGCGTTCGGCCCCTGTGCGGTCGAGCCCGGCACCTTGCAGCAGGTGCCGGCCCTTCTCGTCCTTGCCGGGCCGGTTCTTCTTTCGTGCGGAGACCGGCCCCTTCATGAAGCCTTTCGGCTCCGATTCGATTATTCGCGCGTACGGGGTAGGAAAGCAAATACCTATATTGATTTGTATTATATAGAGGAAAGGCATACTATAGGTTTGACGAGGAAAGGCCTGCGACAGGAGGAAGGCTCATGCAATCGCCCGAAGCCATGCGGCCGCATCTCGAGATACACGCCCTGCGCTACTTCCGCGCGTTCGTGCAGGAGGGCACCGTGCTCGGCGCGGCCAAGGCGCTGCACATCACGCAGCCTACGCTTTCGCGACAGCTCATCAATCTGGAGAAGCAGATGGGTTGTCCCCTGTACGTGCGGGAGGGCCGCCACGTGAAGCTGACGGAGAAGGGGCGGGTGCTCTACCAGTACGCCGAATCGGTGGTTGACCTCGTCGAGAAGGCTGAGCGCGAGCTGGCGTCGGAAGACCGGCAGGTGGCGGGCAATGTGTTTCTGGGCCATGGCGAGCCGTTGGCCATGCGGCTGGTGACCATGGCGATGAAGCGCACGCGAGAGCTCTTCCCCTTCATCCAATTCCACCTGTTCACCGGATCGACGGGCGACTTGTTTGACAAGCTCGATACGGGGTTTCTCGATTTCATCGTGGAAAGCGAGGTGGTGGGACGCCCGGGCTACCGCCAGCTCATGATACCCTTGGCCGACAGATGGGGCGTGGTCATGCGCAAGGACGACCCGCTTGCCGAGCGCGCCTCCATCCGCCCGGCGGATCTGGAGTGCAAAGACATCCTCTGCTCCCGGCAGGTACTGAAGGCGGGCGTGCTGCGCGATTGGGCGGGCGACTCGTTCGACAAGATGCGCCAGGCAGCGACATTCAACGCGGGATCGTTCATGATCAGCATGATGCCCCTGTACGGCATGGCCTATGCGTTCACCTACGAGAACGTGTTCGAGGTGAACGGCTCGCGCGATCTGTGCTTTCGCCGCCTAGAGCCGGCGACCGAATCGGAATGCGGCCTGATCTGGAAGAAGAGTCGCATGCTATCGGCTCCGGCCAAGGTTTTTCTCGAGCAGATGGAGAAGCTGTGCGAGGATCCGGGCGCGGCGCTTGCGCTCGATCTGCCTTGACGTCGATCCACGTTCGCGCAGCACGTCGTGCCGCTGAAGCGGCGCGGCAGCGCTTCAGCGCGTCCGTGCTATACTCGGCTTCGGTGCGTCGTCTCGAGGCGTTGAAAAGACGCCGGGAGCGCCGCACGTCGAACCGCCGCTGAGAGCCTCATATCAAACCGCGCGTTGAGGGAGCTGCATGGAACACGGGTTTTTCCGCTACGATGGCGGGGTAGCCCCAGCGATCACGCGCGCCCCCGCGCGCCGGCAAGGAGTCCCATGAGCGCACAGTTTCTCCCGGTGAACCGTCAGGATATGGCGGAACGCGGCTGGGACCAAGTCGACTTCGTCTACGTGTCGGGCGACGCGTACGTCGACCATCCCTCGTTCGGCATGGCCATCATCACGCGGCTTCTGGAAGCGAAGGGCTACAAGGTGGGCGTCATCGCACAGCCCGATTGGAACGACGAGCGCAGCATCGCCGTGTTCGGCGAACCGCGGTTGGGCTTTCTCGTGTCTGCGGGGAACATGGACTCGATGGTGAACCACTACACGGTGGCGAAGAAGCGCCGCCGCGCCGATGCGTACTCGCAAATCCGACGCTTATTCGCCAGGAGGCGCGGCGGGCCGGCGGCCGAACCGCGCAGCGACGGTCTATGCCAACCTGATCCGACGTACGTACAAAAAGACGCCTATCATTCTGGGGGGCATCGAGGCGAGTCTGCGCCGTCTTGCGCACTATGACTACTGGTCGGACAAGATCAGGCGCTCGATCCTTCTCGACTCAGGTGCCGACCTTGTTTCCTACGGCATGGGGGAGCACTCCATCGTAGAGATAGCCGACGCGCTGGACAGCGGCCTGTCCATCCAAGATCTCACGTTCATCGACGGGACGGCGTACAAGGCAGCCTCGCTCGAGCACGTTTACGACGCCGAGGTGCTGCCTTCTTTCGACGAGCTCAAGGCCGATAGGCTAAACTATGCGAAAAGCTTTGCCGTACAGTATGCCAATAGCGATCCCCTCACGGGCAAGCGCCTGGTTGAGCCGTACTCCGATCGCGAGTTCGTTGTGCAGAACCCGCCTGCGGCTCCGCTTTCACAAGAGGAGTTGGATGCGGTGTACGCGCTGCCCTACATGCGTGCTTGCCACCCGATGTACGAGCGCGAAGGCGGCGTGCCGGCTATTGCGGAGGTGAAGTTCAGCCTGACCAGCAACCGCGGCTGCTTCGGCGAATGCTCGTTCTGCGCGCTCACGTTCCATCAGGGGCGTATTGTGCAGGCGCGCAGCCACGAATCGCTTCTGCGCGAAGCTCGGCTCATCGTCGACGATCCGGGTTTCAAGGGATACCTGCACGACGTGGGCGGCCCCACGGCGAATTTCCGCGCTCCGGCCTGCGAAAAGCAGCTCAAGCGCGGCGCGTGCCCGAACAAGCGCTGCCTCTTTCCCGAGCCGTGTCGGCAGCTGGATGCCGACCACGGAGACTATCTGGAGCTGTTGCGCGCGCTGCGCGGCCTGCCCGGCGTGAAGAAGGTGTTCGTGCGCTCGGGCGTCCGTTTCGACTTCGTGCTGGCTGATCGGGTGTACGGAGACGCGTTCATCCGCGAGCTGTGCGAGCACCATGTGAGCGGGCAGCTGAGAGTTGCTCCTGAGCACGTGTCCGACGCGGTGCTCTCGGTTATGGGCAAGCCTGAAAACCGCGTGTACCAGCGCTTTGCGCGCGCCTTCGAGCAGGCCAACGAGGAACTCGGCAAAAAGCAGTACCTGGTACCCTATCTTATGTCATCACACCCCGGATCGACGTTGGACGAGGCGGTGGAGCTGGCCGAGTATTGCCGCGATTTGGGTTTCAACCCCGAGCAGGTGCAGGATTTCTACCCTACGCCGGGCAGCATGTCCACGGTCATGTACGCGACAGGCGTCGATCCGCGCACCTTGCAGCCGATCTACGTGCCGAAAAACCCGCATGAAAAGGCGCTTCAGCGCGCGCTCATCCAGTACCGCGATCCGAGGAACCGCGATCTGGTGCGGGAGGCGCTGCGCAAGGCCGGCCGCATGGACCTGATCGGATACGGGCCGAAGTGTCTTGTGCGTCCGAAGAAGGATGCAGGTGTTCGAACGGGCAAGGGTGCCGGTTCTCGACATCGAAAATGAAAGCTACGATCTTGCGTAGCTGCGGCATGCGTCCCGTAGGCGATGCGAGCATGCTTCTGGTGGGCGACGGTGCTCCGAAGGCGATCGGCCGATGAGACGGTGCGAACGCGCCCTACCGGGAAGACGCCGTTGACGCGCTGCCGTGCTGACGCGGGTTCGTCATGTACTGCGGCGAGTGTTTCGACCGAGTTGAAAGCTCATGCGAATTCCGAGAAGAAGGCATTCCAGCCGGAGGCTCCTGTCGCATTGCGCTTGAAGACGCCGGTCGTCTCGAGGATGGCGGTGAAGGCGCGGGCGACCTCGTCGCGCAGGACAGGGTGGATCGGATCGTATTCACCGGCGGTGGGAGCGGCGAGCTCGGCTCTGCGCCTGGCGAGGATGTCGGCGGCCCAGGCGGCGTGCGAGGCGGTTCCTTCGCACGCGCGCAGGCGACTCTCAATTTCGTCGGGGGCCCGTTCTGCCCGAGCGGCTTCAACGAGCTCGCATCCCGTCCGGGGGAGCTCGCGTGCGAGGCGCGGCGGCAGGACAGCGAGCCCCATGATCTCGATGAGGCCGATGTTCTCCTTCTTGATGTGGTGCAGCTTTTCATGAGCGTGAAAAACGCCCCAAGGATGAGTTTTGTCTGTACGATTGTTGCGCAGCACGAGGTCCATCACGTAAAGAGCACCCCTTCGACGCACGATAGGGTTGAGCGTATTGTGGGGGCCGTCCGCATCCTGCGCGACGATGCCGCACGGCTCGAAGGAGAAGCCCTGCCATGTCTTCAGGACGCGAGCGGCGACGCGGGCGAGAGCGACTCGGTCCTCCGAGACA
>ENA-ORTH01002455-ORTH01002455.1-human-gut-metagenome-genome-assembly--contig:-NODE-2455-length-14961-cov-5.148732_pt1 | contig 14961 bp, 19 predicted proteins | sample MGYA00241914_ERZ509192 | MGnify/ENA primary metagenome ERZ509192 (study PRJEB26280, sample SAMEA2338826) | human gut metagenome | biome: human gut; feature: human-associated habitat; material: faeces... | reverse complement strand
GTATGAGTCGGAGAGAAAAATACCAGATGATTGGTGCTAAATTCGTTCATAGGCTTTAAAGTGAAAAAGTTAGTTGTAGTTCTTGCAAAGATAAAGTTTTTTATATCGTTCTTCAATTTCTTGTTTGTGTTTCGCCATATATTCACCAAGTAACTCTTTTGTCATCGGCGTTCCCGCTGCCACCCTAAACACTCTATATTCCTCCTCTCACCGGATTATAAGTCATCTTATTTTCTATTTTCCTTAGTAAGCTTGCTGCTGAATCCGGACTATCGTCGTGTTCTGCAAATTCTGAATAGTCTAAAATCTCATTTATATATTCCGGGTCCGTATCTTCAAGCCATGTAATCTGTTTCCAAACTTTTTTCAGATAAGTGCTTATCTTTACGAATTTATTCGTGCTCTCATGGTAGCCCCCGGCAGGTATGCCGAGTCCAAATAACTCTTTTTTAAGATAGCCTTTATCCGCATTGTCCTCACAGAAAACCGTTCCGCCCCGGTAACGTTTCCGGTATATTTCAATTTCCGACAGACATTCATCCACGTGCCGGTCCCAACGCTTCCCAAATCCTATATATGAGCCATCTGGTCGCTCCTTTATTATCGTGAAGGCAGTTCCATCAGCACCACCATAAGAAGCATCAATATGACAAATGCCATCATAGATAAGGCTCTCATCTGCGGTAAACTTCGGTTCCTTAAACATGGCGTCTTTGTCCGCGATATGCTTCAATTCATAATTGGCCGCAAATAACGAATCACTCATGGACTGCCGGAGTTCTTCCAGCTTAGCCCGCGTGATCAGCCCAGTAGAATAACAGTCATATCGCTTTACGTTTGGCATGATTGAAATTGCATCCTCTTTATGCCATGGTGTTCCAGTGTTGATAAAGCGGCCAGAACGATTCTTGATGTTCTGAAGTTCCATATACTGGGTCTTTGTCCGTTCACGCTCCGCTCTACTGATTCTATCCTTTAGATTGACAATATCATCTGTCACAACAATATCCGCATGCTTGCCGGTGATACTCGTCCCGATACCCAGACCGACAACCTGAGAAATGCCCTTTGTGGATGTACAAAGATTGGTATGAATCTCAGAATTATTTTCTTTTAACAATTTCAATTCTGTTTCGTACAGATCATAAACAATCTGTCCCATTGCGCCAGATTTTAATATCTTTCTGGCCTGTGTCACAACCTCAGTAACATCATCGTCCGTCTTACGAAAGAACATTACATTTTCATTCGGCCGGATAACTGAATGAAGCGCAAGGAACAAAGACAAGTCCGTCGTTTTATACGAACCACGATGAGCCAGCAGTGTTTGGTCATCCGTGGCATACAAAAAAGACCTTAACCACTCATTATGTAAAGTAGTCAGGTCTTTAAATCCTACCCAATGCCCAATCTTATACGGCTCATTCCACAGGAGGTCCAGAACCGCTTTCTTTCTGCTGTTCAAAATAAGCCTCCATTTCTTTGATGGAATCGTCAATCGCCGGTGCTTTCACTTCTAATTTATCATTCCACATTCCAAGATGCCGTCCCAGAAGCTCCAGCGCTTTTTCCTTGTCGTTCAGTTTTATTTCAATACCATTGGCTCCTTCTTTGATTCCTGCAATTGCTCGGACTTGCTCGTCTGTCAGATCATCCGTAGACTTTATCATAACAACGGCAGCCGGTCCATTGCTCTTTATCGTCACATAATCTGTTGCTTTTGCAAACGCTATTGCGGACAGTTCCTGGACAACCCGGTCTTGAGTCACTTCGGTTCTCTGCTGGCGTTCTTGCATACGCTCTGCTATATATTCTGCAACGTTAGCATTTGTTAGCAATCTACTTCCATTTGCTCTCGCTGTTTCGCTCTTCTTAACATTCGGATAAGCCACCTGGTAAGCCCTTGTGGCATTTAAATCGATAAGATACTCATCCGCAAATATTTTCTGATTTTCTGTCATTTAAGCTCACCTCCTTATCTGGATTTTTGGTATAAGAAAAGCACCCCGAAGGATGCTTATGCGATATGAAAAAGAGACACCGAAGTGCCTCCTAAAAACTATCTAAAAAATGTATAAATTAAATACCCATATTCTGAATTATGTTGTATAATATATCTAAAGGGAGATAGGCGCATGAATAAAGTAATAAATTTTTTTAATATCATCTACAATTTAATATTTAGAGTTATAACTTTCCTTGCCATGTTCTACCTAATAAGCTCTGTACTGTTTTATATAGTTCCTTATTCATTTATAACTCAAAGTAACCATGCCATTCTGCTTACCTTTGTTGTTCTTACTGGCTTATCTTTCAGAATGACTAAGTTAGTCACACTTCTTGTTCTACAATTGCAGAAATAACCTCTTCATTATCAATTTCGCTTCTATCTACTGAAATATCTAGAGGCTCACTAGCTTGAATAATAAGATTTGTTTCTTCTTGCGTTGGTAAACCAGCAATACTCTGCGATTCTAAAGCTTGTGCTAGTGTTCTCTTTTTCTGTTCTATCTCTAACCGTTTCTGCTCATTCTCCAATCTCTTGCTGTTTAATTCCTCCTGCTTAATTTCCGTCTGTATTTTTTCTTGTTTGCATTTTTCCTTGATAGTAAAAATATCTTTTAAGAACTCTGGAACATCTTTTAGCTTAATAATTCCATACGTGCCACCAAATAGTCCCAAAAAAGTATAGACAAATGTAGGACCATATTCTTTGACATATTCAAATATCTCTTTGACAATAAAAATTATATCGCCCTCTGAACATACACTAACTTTAGATATTATTTTTTCCTTTTCCACAAAATGTGACAAATATTGAAGACTGCCATATAAAACTCCAGACAGATCGGCTAAACTTATATCCTTTTGTTGATTGACTTTTAAAGTTATGTGCAAGTCTTTATGATAAAAAAACACATCAAAAATAAGTTCCAAAATATATACTGCGTGCTCATCTATATCATCAATACCACTATAATTTCTCAATGTTCTATACAAATGGTAATTAATTTGCTCACCCTTCACAGTTTTTATGATATCGATTTTCCATCTTTTATTATACGGGCACTCCACTTCCTTCAACAAATGTCTTTCATTTTTTAATTTCCATAAAATTTCTTTTTCATCATCGATAGAATATTTATCTTCTTCATAATATTCCTTGGCTACTGCAACAATAATTTCTCCTAATCCCTTGTTTGGAATTAAAATAATATCGTTTGGTTGAATGCCATTTATGAATAAATCACACTTTTTCACCGCCCGTTTTCCTTGCCCTACATTGTAGGTAATTTCCACTCTATCACTTAGTAATTCGCTTGATAAATCTGTTTGTTTAGTAATATAATTCCATCCAAATGCAACAAAATTATTTTTATAAAATTCCGAATAAAAGGCTCCGCCCTGTGTTCGTACCATCCAAAAATGAATATCATCTTTAACTTTAGGTATTTTTCGCTCTAATAAAGCCCCCAATACAAACTCTTCCATACTCTCATCCTCAAATCATTTTCTTATTCAATGATTATATATTAAAATAATCTTTTTTACAACAAAACACCCTATATTTCTACAGGGTGTTTCTCTAAGAAAATAATTTAAGGTTTCTCTTTACAGAGAAATCGGAAGTGCCGGAATCGAACCGACCTCACGGATTATTGGTGCACCTCACCGTAGTATCTGCCATGATACATAACTTCCGAGTCATCCGCCAGGCTGTGACACTCTGGCGGACACAACATTAAACTTTTAAGGAGATACATTTAATGAAAAATTCATCTAACACAACTTCCATTTTAATTAAATCATATTTTTTCGGGACATTGGGGGACATTTTGAAAAAATCTTTGAATTCTTTTCTTCACATTCTCATCAGAATAGCTTTTTTTCCTCTTTGGAAACATATAGTTCATTTTTTCGGCCACCTTCAGATACGTCAAGTTATCTATGAAATATAACCGGAACATCATCCGCAGCTCACTCTTATCTATGCTGTTTATGTACTCCTCCGCCTGAATGGTAAGCTCCATAAGCTCTGCCTCTTTCTGTTCAAGCTGGTATATATGTTTTTTTAATGCTGATTCCTTCCGGGATATTGCTGCCACCGGCCGGCCCTGAATCTTTACTGTCCGGATAGGCTTCTTGCCTTTCTTCCCGCAAGTAACTGAATCCGATACAACCAGCTTATTCAGCCGGTCCAATTCTTTCCTATCCTTCTCGATTCTCCTCCTTATATCCTTAATCTCTTCCTTCATAGCACTGTACTGGACCAAGATGTTTTTGTCCATCCTTTCAATCCTCCTTCACCCGTGGAAAATACTGTCGTTCACGATGATATTTTTCCACTTTTCTTACTCGCCCCAAAAGATTTGTCATTTGGTCCAGTGTCTTTTTGTGCTGCGGATCCTGAAAAAACTTGACAATCTCTTCGTATTCCTCGACCATATCCTTATAATCCCTCCGGGCTTTCCGACTCCTGTGAAGCTTTGTACAGATCTTACTTCGTTCTTTGGCCGAGGATTCAAATTCTATGGCATGAAGGAAATCTTGTAGCTTTTTCTCTTCTCGGTGCATGTTGTCCAAAGCGTATGTATAAACCTTTCTGCTCTCATCCACGAAATCAAGAAAAGCCTTTATATTTTCTGACACCACTTATATCACATCCTCCGCATAAACCTGTCCATGACCTTCTGCCGCCAGCTGCTATGCTCTATCTGGCAGGCCGTAACCTGTGTACTGGTTCTTCCCAGGCTACAACCGTTCTCCTTCTTGTACTCGGTATCGCACCGATCACACTCTGTCTCCGGCCGTGAAGCTGTTATTGTTGTGTTAAGCATTGTTCTCACTCCTTATATGGTTCTGGTAATGGCTGCCATGCTGCAACCGACTTTATATTCGTGCCATGCACTTTCCACCAGCCGTTTACATTTCGTATCCCCTATTCGACTTTCCCGTTCTTCCTGCAGACTATTACAGGCTTAAATGCATCCGGCAATGACTCCTCCACCGGAATCCACCGATTCTGCTGCCGCAACTCTGCCAGCTCCTTTGCCATCTTTTGATATTCTTCATTGATGACCTGGAGCTGATCCGGTGTGATGCCGGTATTCTCGTAGTCTTCCAAAACCGCTATCGCATTATAGATATCCTGATTATTGCCATAAACCTCTTTGTTGCATAAGCGCAAATTTCCTTTACTATCTCTTGATGTTAATCTCTCCATCGTGATTCCTCCCAACTATCTGTGCCACACTTTACAGACACAAGCTTTATGTATAAACATCTCCGTTTTCCGTTTCGTCTTCACATACTCCACACCCAATGCATCCTGTTCTCTGATCTTTTCGCCGCACCCTTCGCACTGGGGATACTCCCCAAGGTGGCTGTTATAATATCTCTCAACCATTTTTTTACGTCTATCATAATCCCTCCCTGATCGCTTTTATCCTTGCTTTGAGACTTTTCATCACCCAGTTCTGCACATCATCTTTTCTCTCTAAGGCCTGCATCACGTCCTTATCCCTGGTTCCGGAACATACCAGATGATGGATGATGACCTTTTCCGTCTGTCCCTGTCGGTGCAGCCGTTTATTCGCCTGGGTATATAACTCATAGTTCCATGTGAGCCCGAACCAGATAACGTGATTCCCACCTTGCTGGAGGTTCAGGCCGTAAGCACTGCTGGCCGGATGCGTCAAAAGCACATCGATCTTCCGGTCATTCCAGTCATCCTCATCCTGTATCGTCTTTAGCTCCCGGATGCGTAACCCGGATTTCTCCAAAACCTTCAGAAGCCGTTCCCGGTCGTGCTGAAAATTATAAAACACCAGTACTGGTTTCCCTTGAAGAGACTCAATCAGCTCCACAAACGCCTCAAGCTTACAGCCATGGACTTCGTGTGCCTCATGGTCATCATCATATAACGCTCCGTTGGCCAGCTGTAACAATTTATTGCTCAATGCCGCCGCACTGGTCACGCTGATGTCCGTTTCATCCTCAGGAAGCTCCAGGACCATTTTCCGTTCCAGCTCTGTGTAAGCCTTCTCCGCCTTCGCATCTAAGATGACCGGTACCTGATGATAGATGATATCCGGAAGCTGCAGATAGTCTTCCGCTTTCATGCTGACGCAGATATCCGATATCTTCGCCAGGATACTGTCTTCACTTCCAGGCTTGGCCTTGTAATTATACACGATGTTGTTTCCCCGGTCTCCCGGGTCAAAATATCGTTCCCGGAACTGGGTATATCTCTTTCCAAGCCGTTCTCCGCCATCCAGAAGGAATACCTGGGACCACAGATCATTGAGTCCGTTTGGGGACGGCGTCCCGGTCAGTTCCACCAGACGGACGATATGGTTCCCTATGCTGGCTAAGGATTTGAACCGCTTCGCCTTGTGACTCTTAAAACTGCTGGACTCATCGATGACCACCATATCGAACGGCCAGCTGTTCCGGTAATAATCCACCAGCCAGGAAACATTTTCACGATTGATGATATACATATCTGCCGGTGTGTTCAACGCCCGTATCCGTTTTGCCTGGCTGCCAAGCACCGGTGATACCCTTAAGATTTTCGTATGCTCCCATTTATCTTTCTCCTTCGTCCAAGTTCCCTCCGCCACTTTCTTAGGGGCGATGACAAGAACCCTTCGGACCTCAAACCGGTTATACATCAATTCTCGGATGGCCGTCAGTGTGATAACTGTTTTTCCGAGACCCATATCCAAAAACAATCCGATTTTTTTTATCTCAATAATCCGGTCAATGCAATGCTGCTGATAAGCATGCGGCCTGAATAGCATCTGACATCACCTCTCAAAGTTCATACCTACAATCCAGCGCCTTGCTGATTTCTTCGTACCCGTTATCCTGAAAAAACTGGCTCAGGCCATCAATCCCTTTCACGACCTTGACATGCTGTCCAAGGCTTTTCAGACGGTCAATCTGGACCTTCTGCAAGGCGCTTAGTTTTCCATTATCGGTCTTAAGCTCCACAAATATCGGCGTCCTGTTCGGGAACACAACGATGCGGTCCGGCACTCCGTCATTCCCTGGACTCACCCACTTATAGGCCCGGCCGCCCAATTTCTTCACTTCAGTCACCAAAATCTTCTCGATCTCTTTTTCCAACATTTCTCTTTCATCCCCCTACTACGATTTCTCTCGCGCACGTGTATATACACCCGTATTAGGCGGGTCAGGCGATATCAGGTATATCTATTATTATTTATTTTTTTATTCATATATAAAAAATGTAGTTATGTAGTTAATCTTTAGTTTTTATTGGATTTATGCGGTTTCCGGGCTACTACAATACTTGTAGTCTTGTTGTAGAAATGTAGTTTTTCCCAAAACTACATTATCGCCTGATTTCGTTTGTAGTCTTTTCGTTTGTAGTCATTCTCTCGAACCCTCTTTGGGAACCATACAGACGGTATTTTCTCGGCGTCCGCGTTTTCTGCCACCCTTTGATCCCGGACAATACCTGATTGATTTCACGGCTGTCTCTTTTGTTCATGTACCTCGGGTCGCCTCCAAAGCATTCCGCCCATATTTCTGCCGCGCACGTCTTCTCCCTCTTTACCAGCGTCTTTCCTTCTGGTACACGCATATTCCCATTCAAAAAAGTCCTTCGATCCATCAGGCTCATATCCTCCCAGTTATCGGGGATTTCCTTCTCCAGGAAATCGATGATGATCCCTTCTTTTCCCGAAAGCTCTTTATGTTCTTCCTGTGCGGCCTCCGCTAAAATTTCAATCTCTTTTGGCAGGAACAGCTTTTCCCCGAACTGCCAATACATATATGCTTCCGCCCATATCAGGTCCAATTCCTTCGGCAGCTGTTCCCAGATAGATTTTTTCGCCGGGTATACGCCGACATCTACTGGCCAGAATCGGCGGTTCCCCGTGGTGTCTTTAAGAAATTCTGTGTCATTGCTGGTACCAAAGAACACGCACCGCCGCGGATATCTCTCTGTCCGGCGCCCGTAAGCCGCCCGGTAGATATCATCTGTCTTACTCAAAAACTGTTTGATGACCTGAGTCTCCTGCTTCGTGAATGCCGTCAATTCACCCACTTCATTAATCCACGTTCCCTGAATGAGTTCAGCGGCCTCTTTTCCCTCAAAGGTCGTCAGGGAGTCCGAGAACCACTCCCCGCCGAGGATACTCAGAAAAGTACTTTTACCGATACCCTGGGGGCCGACAAAGATGGGCATATAATCATACTTTACGCCACCGGTAACAGCTCGGGCCACAGCCGCGCATAAAGACTTCCGAATGACAGCACGGGTATAGGGTGTATCCTCCGCTCCCAGATAATCAGATAACAGTGTGTCCAAACGTTTGATCCCGTCCCACCGGACGCTCTGAAGGTAGCGTTTTACGTCATTGATACGGTTCTGAGCGCTGACGAGCATCAGGGCATTGTCCAGCTTTTCCCTTCCTGTAAGGCCATAGAAAGTTTCCATATACCGATAAAATCCAGCATCATCTACGTCCTTCCACCGGCGTTTCTCATCCCGGTTATCCCATGGGAGCCTGCCAAGGGTCATACCGCAGCTGGCAAATTCGTCGGTGACGATCTTCCCTTTAAGCAGCGGGTCATTCTCAAGAACGATGACCGCATTGTTGATCGTTTTCTCATACCGGCCATTGGCATCTTTTGTGAGCCGGACGAGCCAGCTAAGATCATAGTCGTCTTCCGTTGATCCTGCTGTCTCTGAGGCTAATCTAAAGGCTTCTTTTGCCTGCGTAAAACGTTCCTCGGACATTCGATCTGACACCTGCGCATCGTCTAATGCCAGACGGCTCATCGCCATAAAAGAAGGCAGCTTGTTGACTGGTGTCCCTTCTTTGGCATCCTTATCCTGGTCACCGTATTTATGCAGGCGTACCAGATCAAAAGCATTGACGAGCAGTCCTGAACATGGATCCGTGGCATGATGGCTATAAAGAAACATATCGCCGTCATAGATGATAGCTCCGCCCTGTGTAGTTCCGCCGGTATAGGTGTATCGTCCTGCCACTGCCGTCTCTTCATACATTCCCGGGATAAACTTATCCATAGCCTGTGTGATGGTATATGTACGGCAGAATGCACCGATAACGCCCCGTTTGGCTGTTGGGTCTTCCTGCTTTGCCAGGCGCCGTCTCTCAATAGCTTCCACTCCCGGCACCTGCGGCCACTGGGATACGTCTGTCCAATCACCATACATATCCAGGAGACCTTGTAGACTACAGAAGGGATTGTCATATACCTTGTAGATATATTCCCCATCTGAACAACAGCTTGCCCAATACATGAGCCGTGATATATCAAATGTCGTTGGGTCACAGAACTGTATGCCGATAAGTGACGCAAGCTTTCTTGCAGCCGGCTCATACTCGTCTGGGGCCGCCGTCTCATCTAAAGGGATGATGACCCTCAGCCTCGGCGCATAACCTGTGTGCTTCCTGGTACTGTAGACCACCGCGGCACAGCCGAGACCAGATACCCGTTTTAAGATATCTTCCGCACCTCCAGCCGGTATATTATCCAAATCCAGTGTGATCAGGTCCCGGCCTTCGACGTAAACTGCTTTGCGCCGGTCATTTTTAAATGTCCCGCCGACAAATCCACCGACATCCTTAAGTTCTGCCTGTCGTGCCTTTCCTGCTGACAGATATTCCTGCATAGTCTCACTGCTCCGCACCGGAGTCTTCAGCTTGTCGACAAATTCCGACCAGAGGATAGAACATTTTGGCCAGTGTGTAGCCTTCCGGCTCCCGCCGGTGCTGATCGTGAGTTTTCTGTTATTCTGCAATCCTATCCCCCCTGCTAATCTTTCATATAATACGTGCTTTCAAATCCAGCGCCTTTTAGTATCAGTCCTGGCGCCCAAGGTATCGGCTCGGCCATCAGGTCGCATATCTCGTCCACAGATACATCCATCGGTGCGTCGATGATAACCTCATCGTGGACGTGAAAGACCACCTGTAATCCTTTATCATCGATCCGTTTTAATGTTTCAGCCAGGCAGTCTCTTGCAATGGCCTGGACGATATTTTCCGTCATCTTCCCGCCATAGGTGGAAGAGATCTCCCATTTGTGTGTCTGCTGTCCGACAGAATAGTAATGAACAGCCATTTTCCCGAACTGGTTTTCCTGCAGGAAAGGCCTTGGGTAAAAAAGCTTTCGACCACTCGGGAGCCGTACTGTCAGGAAACACTGACCATAGATCATATCCCCTTCCAGTGAAAATATGAGGCCGTTGATCGCCTGAGACTGCGCCGTCTGCATCACCGCAAGCGCTGCCTGTTCGATCTTATACCACAGATCACAGATACGCCGATTTGCACTCCGCCACCGGTGGACGATATCCGGAAGCTCTTCTTCCGTAAGTCCCATGCTGAGCGCCCCCATTGCGATCAGGGCATTGACGCCGCCCTGATAGCCCAATGCGAGTGTCGCCACCTTACCTTTTTGACGTAAGCCGTATTCCGGATTCCCCTTACTTATCTTTTCTACCGGGACGTGGAACATCTGTGACGCTGTTGCCTCGTAGATCTTCCCATGCGTTGCAAACACTTCATTCACCCACTGTTCCCCGGCCAGCCAGGCGATAACGCGGGCTTCGATCGCTGAAAAATCCGCCACGACAAACTTGTGGTTTTCTGATGGTATGAAGGCTGTCCGGATCAGCTGAGAGAGGGTATCCGGAACATTCCCGTACAGGATCCTTATCCCCTCATAGTTTTTCGCCTTTACAAGATTTCTGGCGTCATCCAATGTTTTTATATAATTTCTGGGAAGGTTCTGCATCTGCACTAAACGTCCGGCCCACCGGCCCGTCCGGTTGGCCCCATAATACTGGGTAAGTCCCCGTACGCGATCGTCATCGCCTTTGGCCGTTTCCATTGCCACATACTTCTTAATTGAAGTCTTCCCAAGCTGTTGGCGTATCTCAAGCACTCTTCGTGGCCCGCTGGATATATTGTTTTTTAACACTTCTTCTACAGTGGCCTTCTGGAGATTTGGAATATCCAGACCAGAATCCTTGAGCCACGCAAGAAGCTGTGCCGTGCTGTTCGGATTTGGCAGACCGGTGAGCTGGTAAGCTTCGTCGATGAGTCTCTGGTGACTTATGGCGTCCACTATAAGGGCTCCGGATATCAGTTCTTTATCGACACGCACGCCGTAAGCATTCATCCGGACATCCATCTGCCAGAGCCGGACTTCATCTTCCGGCATCGGGAACAGGGAAAGCCGCTGCAATATCTCATGCTCCGTGACGACATCTTGCTTACAATACTCCTTAAACAACGTCCATTTTTCAGGTGCATGCTTTGGAAGATTCCACGTCCGCCCGCCGTTTGTTTTTGTCGGTTTACACGGTACACAAAAATACCGGATAAGGGCCTTGCCCACAGACAGCTTTTGTTTATCTTGTGGGAGCCCGATGGCCTTGCCCGTGGCATCCAATCCGGCCGTATACCCGCAATACAGGCCGTGAGCCATCGTACACCGCCACTGCTCCAATGGCGTCTCATATCCGGCCTGATTCAGGCAATACCACTCGAAAGCCGCGTTATATGCATGTTTTTGCACATATGGATTCGATAAACATGCTTTGATAAACTCAGGTATTTTTTCGCCACACGCCAGGTCAACGATCTCCACTGGAGAGTCATCCATTTGATAAGCGAATAAAAGTATCCCAAAATCTTTATCCTGGGCATATCGGTAAAGTCCTGTCTTTCCAATATCGGCGCTGCTCTTTGTTTCAATATCTATACTCAGATGTCTGATTACCATTGTTATCACCTATTAAACAAAGGGGCCTAAAGCCCCTTATCTCTTAAAATGGAAGTCCTGTAATGGGATTGATTCCAGATACAGGCTGTTGTGGCATTCCCGCGCCGGCCGCATAGTTCTGAGCTGCAGGCTGCTGAGGCGCCCCGAATGCCTGTGCTGCAGATACATGCCCGCCGCCTAAAACTTCGCCGTCTTTAAGCTTCTGCACCGGCCCAAGTCCGCACCCGATACCTTTTTTACCACCGAAAGAATAGGGATAAAACGTCACATTTACCCGGCCATAGATCCCACTGTAAACTTCGGACTGATTGATGATCGGATTTCCTACTTTATCTACGATTTCCGGCGGATAATCTACTTTTGCACTGGCTGTGAACACCCAATGTCCTTTACACTCCGGTCCAAAAGGCATCCCGTCCGATGGCCGCACACCATCTCCGTCATAGACCGGTGTCGGGACCATCGGTGGGCACTGACCATTCCATTTCTCGGTCACGCCGCGCTGCTTAGCCGCTTCGATCGCCGCATTAATGCGCCCCATCGTCGCCGTGTCCGTCTTCGGCACTAAGACCGTAGCACTGAACTTTTCCTCCTGTCCCTGCATTGCTGCGTATGGTTTGAACAGATGTACATAACTCAATCTCACTTCTCCTGTAGTCACATTGCAAATATTATCCATAATGATCTTCCTCTCTTTCTCACTGGTCTACGCCGCTCGGAGCAAAAGCTTCTGCAGCTGATACTTTATTCGTAATCGCCGGCCTTTTATCCGATGACCTCACTAAGGCCGGCTTTCCAGGCCGCTTAACGACCATATCGCCCACCAGCCCATTAAATTCTTTTTTACCAACAACTTTTTCAACTTGGGCCAATGTCAACGGCCGTTCTTCCCAGAGCATGGCTCTGTCTACGCCTTGTTCCTGCAGCATTTCAAAAGCCTTGTCCATGTCTGTCCAATCCCGTGAACCCCGTCCTTCTACTGCTTTCCATCCCGGCACATCACCTCCGGCCAGACATTCCGATAACGCCCACTCCTGTAGATCCTTCTGGTACTTTACTACGTCCTCAAGCTCAGCCAGCCGCTTTCCGGCTTCCACTGCACTGATGAGCGGCGGGAGTTCCCCGATATCAAATGCCTTTTTGACATTGTGATCCGAACGTGCCCGGCATCTCGCTTTTGCCCGGCAGAATCGGCAGGTGTCCGTTCCCGGCGCATAATCGCCTTCGCCCTTCCAGGCAAGCGCTGCCCTCTCTCTGACATACTCGCCCCACTTTAACAACGCTTCAACGGTATACTCCCATTCGGAGATGTTGTCCAGTCTCGGCTGTACGATCGACATGCGGATGTGCTTGATCGGATAAAGCATCTTATAAGCCTCATAAGCACCAAGAGCGTATAAAGATAACTGGGCGTTTTCCTCGGCGGATACCATTACGCCTTTGCCATATTTAAAATCAATGACGTGAAGCGTTTCCCCGCTGATCAGGATACAGTCAGCTGTCCCAAATCCGTCCGGCACATAAGCGCTGTAATCCACCCGCATTTCAATGACCGCATATGGGGCGGACTCTAAAGAGAGCGCTGTCTGTTTGATATAGTCCAGATATTCATTTGTATACCGGTCCATCTCATCCTGCCACAGAGCTTCTTTCTTGAGCTTATTCAGCCGCCGGGTATACTTCTGTCGTCCAAAGTCCACGGTGTAAAAATAGTGCCGCACCTTTATTTCGGCAAGCTCATGGGCCAGAGTCCCTTCTGCCGCTGACTCTGATGCCGTATCCGGAAACTGTTCTTCCAGCCGGGCACTCGGCGGGCACATCAGCCATCGATGCGCCGCGGAAGCGCTCAACACTGCATGCTTACGCCCTTCATGATTCATATCTGAGCCCCCAATCCGCGCAGAGCCGTGGCAAAAGCACCGTATTGTTCCACCGGCAGCTCTGGGAGAGAATTCACGCCAAACTGTACCAGGAGCTGTTGAAGCTCAGCTTGATGCCCGCTGTTCATCAGCGCCATTCCTGCCCGCGCAAGATCATCCATAGAATATGTAGTTGCTGAAGTCGGTACCGCGGCAGCTGGAGCCTGCTGCACCGGCGGAGCTGCCTGCGTCTGTACCGGAACTACTGGCGGAACCGGGGCCTGCTGCGGCGCTTGAACCGATGGCTCTGTTGCAGGGCTCCCCGACGGCACCTCTGGTGTCGCTACATAGGTTTTGTCAATAAACTCTTTCATTTCCTCTAATGAATCAAATGTTACGTGAATCTGCATGTTAATTATCCTCCCTCTGTAAATTCCTTAATATGGTTTCTGCGATCTCTTCCCCTTGTCTGGTTTCAAGTTCTTCATCCGTGAATTTTGATAACTCGTATATCGCATCCATCGCTTTGCTCGCCAGCATTCCACCAAAAGCATTTTCAAGTACTTCTCGTACACCTTTTGCAATTGCAACAAACTGATCCGTGATTTCCGTTAGATCTCCACTGATTTTCACACTTTCTTTATCTGCTTTAATCATTTACTTTCTCCTTATTCTACCTCCACAAATTTTCCGTCTATCAATTTATAAAAAGTATCCGGTTTAATGGTCTCTCCATCCACTTTTGCTGACTGTACATCAACAATGTGATATTCTCTATCAATGCGCTTCCATTCCGACAGCACCAGATAGCATCCCAAAGCTCCTTTCGCCTTACTATCACAGCCAACAGCCATAGCAACGCTCTCTTTTCCTGTAACTGTCGCTGCTGACCAGTCCCCGGTATTCGTCGCTGCTGACCAGTCCCCGGTATTCGTCGCTGCTGACCGGTTCCCGGTATTCGTCGCTGCTGACCGGTTCCCGGTATTCGTCGCTGCTGACCGGTCCCCGGTATTCGTCGCTACTGAATGGTCCCCGGTATTCGTCGCTACTGAATGGTTCCCGGTATTCGTCGCTGCTGACCGGTCCCCGGTATTCGTCGCTGCTGACCAGTCCCCGGTATTCGTGGCTGCTGACCGGTCCCCGGTATTCGTCGCTGCTGACTGGCTCCCGGTATTCGTGGCTGCTGACTGGTATCCGGTATTCGTCGCTGCTGACTGGCTCCCGGTATTCGTCGCTGCTGACAGGTTCCCAGTATTCGTCGCTGCTGACCAGTTCCCGGTATTCGTCGCTGCTGACTGGCTCCCGG
>ENA-ORTH01002451-ORTH01002451.1-human-gut-metagenome-genome-assembly--contig:-NODE-2451-length-14977-cov-3.241188_pt1 | contig 14977 bp, 8 predicted proteins | sample MGYA00241914_ERZ509192 | MGnify/ENA primary metagenome ERZ509192 (study PRJEB26280, sample SAMEA2338826) | human gut metagenome | biome: human gut; feature: human-associated habitat; material: faeces... | reverse complement strand
CAATAAGCAGTTAGCTCTTACCTTGATGGCTTCGATTCCGGCGTTGAGTATCGCTGTTTTTGTGATTCTGAGAAAGGGATTTCCTTATTTTTTAAAAGTGCAGCAGAAAATTGATCAGCTGAATGGTGTGGTTCGGGAAAACCTGATTAATATTCGGGTGGTAAAATCGTTTGTAAGAGAAGACTTCGAAGCACGAAAATTTGTACGTAGCAGTGATGAACTGAGGGATATGGTGATCCGGGCTTCGAATATTATTGTTGCGATTTTTCCGGTGATGCAGTTGGTGATGAATTTGTCGGTAATCGCTATTTTGTGGGTAGGCGGATATAAGGTGATGGAAGGGGAATTGCAGATCGGAGAGTTGATTTCATTTGTGAATTACCTGGCACAGGTGTTGATGTCGCTGATGTTGTTGTCGATGTTTATCATGGCATCTGCCCGTGCTTCGGCTTCTTCACGCCGGATTATGGAGGTCTTGAATACTACACCTTCTTTGGCGAATACGCCCGAAGGCTTGGCGGACCGGTATAAAATAAAACGGGGGGAAGTGGAGTTTGTGAATGTTAGCTTCCGGTATGGTAATGGAGAAAACGATGTCTTACGGAATGTAAACTTTCATATCCGGCCGGCGGAGACAGTTGCTGTTGTCGGGGCTACCGGGGCGGCTAAGAGTTCGATGGTGCAGCTGATTCCCCGACTTTATGATGTTACGGGGGGAGAACTTCGCATCGATGGTGTACCTGTGAAGGATTATCATCTGAAAGAGTTACATGCCCGTATCGGTATGGTATTACAAAAGAATGAATTGTTTACAGGAACCATATTGGAAAATCTGAGATGGGGAAAACCGGATGCTACTCTGGAAGAAGCCGAAGAGGCCTGCCGGGTGGCTCAGGTACATGATTTTATTCTGACACTCGCCGAAGGGTACCAGACGATATTAGGACGCGGAGGAATCAATCTTTCGGGAGGACAGAAACAACGTCTTTGCATTGCCCGGGCTCTGCTGAAAAGGCCTAAGGTGCTGATTTTCGACGATTCCACCAGCGCGGTGGACACCGCCACCGAAGCCCGCATCCGGGAGGGGTTGGCCGCCAGCCTGCCGGACACCACCAAAATCATCATCGCCCAGCGGATAAGCTCCATCGAGCACGCGGATCAGATTGTGGTGCTGGACGATGGACGGATACAGGATACCGGTACCCACGAGGAACTGCTGGCCCGCTGTGCGATATATCAGGACGTCTGGGCGTCCCAGAAGAAGGGGGCGACGGCGTAATGGCGCGGACCATGCGGCACGAAAAGCCCAAAAATTTCGGTTTGACTCTCCGGCGGCTGCTGGCTTATCTGAAGCGGCATACCCCGATGCTTCTCCTGATTTCCCTGCTGGTCCTGATCAGCGCGGGGGCCAACGTGTTCGGCACCTATCTGCTCAAGCCGGTGGTCAACCGGTATATCCTGCCCGGGGACATCGGCGGCCTTATCCGGATGCTGGCGTTTATGGGGGCGATTTATCTGGCAGGGGCGGCGGCCACCTTCGGTTACTCGCAGCTGATGGTGAAGACCGCCCAGCGGATTATCCGGGAGCTGCGGCAGGATTTGTTTGGCACTGTCCAGAAGCTGCCGTTGAGCTATTTCGATTCCAAAACCCACGGGGAGCTGATGAGCCGGTTCACCAACGACATCGATACCATCGCGGAATCCCTGAACAACAGCTTTACCGCCCTGGTGCAGAACACGGTCATGATTGCGGGCACCCTGACGGTACTCCTGGTGCTCAACTGGAAGCTGGGCCTGATTGTCATCGCCACCTTTGGCGGCATGGCCCTGTTTCTGCGGTACAGCAGCAAGAAAAGCCACGCCCACTTTTCCGAGCAGCAGGCCTATCTTGGCAGCTTGAACGGCTTCATCGAGGAATCGGTGGAGGGCCAGAAGGTGGTCAAGGTTTTCAACCATGAGGAAAAGAACCTGGAGGAATTCACCGCCCGCAATGAGAAGCTCCGGGGCGCGGCCACCCAGGCGTTGACCTATTCGGGCCTGATCATCCCGGTGGTGGTCAGCCTGTCCTATTTCAACTATGCTCTGTGCGCGTGTATCGGCGCGTTCTTTGCCATCGCAGGGGCCATCGATCTGGGCAGCCTGGCGTCCTACTTGGTCTACGTCCGGCAGGCCGCCATGCCCATCAATCAGTTTTCCCAGCAGGTGAATATCATCATGGCCGCCCTGGCGGGGGCGGAACGGATTTTCGACGCCATGTCCCAAACGCCCGAGGTGGACGAGGGCGACGTCACGCTGGTGAAAACAGCGGACGGGCAATGGGCCTGGCGCTCCCCGGAGGGCCTGGAGCCCCTGCGGGGGGACGTGCGCTTCCACGGCGTCAGCTTCGGCTACCGGCCGGATCACCCCGTTCTCAAAAATATCGAGCTGTACGCCAAGCCCGGGCAGAAAATCGCCTTTGTCGGCTCCACCGGCGCGGGCAAGACCACCATCACCAACCTCATCAACCGCTTTTACGAGGTGACGCAGGGCGTCATCACCTACGACGGCATCGACGTGCGCCGCATCCGCAAGGACGATTTGCGCCATTCCCTGGGCGTCGTGCTGCAGGATTCCCATCTGTTTACCGGTACCATCGCGGATAACATCCGCTATGGCCGGCTGGACGCCTCCATGGAGGAGGTGATCGCCGCCGCCCGGCTGGCCAATGCCGACGGCTTCATCCGCCGCCTACCCCAGGGGTACGATACCCTGCTGACCGGGGACGGGGCCAATCTGAGCCAGGGTCAGCGGCAGCTGCTGACCATTGCCCGGGCGGCCATATCCGACCCGCCGGTGCTCATCCTGGACGAGGCCACCAGTTCCATCGACACCCGCACCGAAAAACTCATCGAGGCGGGCATGGATCGGCTGATGGAAAACCGGACGGTGTTTGTCATCGCCCACCGGCTGTCCACCGTGCGCAACGCCAAGGCCATCATCGTGCTGGAAAACGGCGAAATCATCGAGCGGGGCAACCACGACGAGCTGGTGGCGCACAAGGGCCGGTACTACCGGCTGTATACCGGCCAGTTCGAGCTGGAATAAGCCAGAAACACCCGCCGTTTTTCAACGGCGGGTGCCAGCTTGTCGACCAAGTCGACAAGCTGCTGGACGGGGACGCCGGATCGCCGCGTCTCGTAAACTTGCTACGCGCGTTTACTCCCCTTGCTTCCTCTGTCCCCGCCAGTACCACCCCTGCTCTTGAAAACTGGTGGGAACACTCGTGTTCCCACCAGTTTTCGCCTATAAGGTGTGTTTGCGAGGCGCATGTCCTCGCAAACACCGATCCATAACCCGCCTCCATCTTTTTGTCTTTCCGAATGACGGATTCCCCCTTGGCCTACAGCCAAAAACACCCGCCGTTTTTCAACGGCGGGTGTTTTGCGCGTGGGTTTATACAAACTGTTAATCCAAAACCAGTTCCCGGTGCTGATCGGCGGAGTCGTACAGCGCCTGCATGATGCGAGAGGTGATGACCGCGGTATCGATGTGGGAGGGCAGCTTTTCACCGGTCTGGATGCAGCGGATGAAGGCATCGATTTCCTGCTGGAAATGCTCTTTGGTGGAAAAGACGGGCGTGTAGGAAATCAGGGCGTTGTTCTCGGTGGTGTAAACGGTGAATTCCTTGCCGTATTGCAGGCGGATGCCGCCCTTGTCCCCCATGAAATCGATGAACATTTCTTCCTCGCCGATGTTCTGAGCCCAGGCGCCGTTGAGGGTGATGACCGGCCCCGCGGTGCGGATAAGCCCGGTGACCGAATCGTCCACGTCGTATACGCCGTCGTATTTGGGCGGGCCGGCCCACATGTTCTTATACACGTAGCCCTCCATCTCCTTGCCGAGCTTGCAGAAGGTTTCGCCCGACACGGTCCTGGGCGCGGGATCGCCGCAGCAGTACATGACGATGTCCAGGAAATGCACGCCCCAGTCGATGAGGGCGCCGCCGCCGGCGATGGCCTTGGTGGTGAAGGCGCCGCCCAGTCCGGGGATGGAACGGTAAGAGCGGAAGCTGACGTAGACGTGAAACACCTCGCCCAGCTTGCCGGCCTCTATGTATTCCTTGATCCGGTTGACGCTGTCGTTGAACCGGTTGACGACGCCGATGTTGAGAACCTTTCCCGTTTCATGCTGCACCCGCTGCATCTCCAGGGCTTCCTCATAGGTGCGGGCGGCGGGCTTTTCACACAGCACATGCTTGCCGGCCCGTAGGCAGTCCATGGCGATGGAGGCGTGGACGTTGTTGGGCGTGCAGACCGAGACCGCATCAACGGCCGGATCCGCCAGAATCTCTTGGTAATCCGTGACCGGCTTGCCGCAGCCGTATTTGTCCACCGCGGCCTGGGCCCTTTCCGGGAGGATATCGCAGAAATACACGATTTCCGCTTCCGGGTTGTTCATGTAGGAGGGGATGTGCGCGTGGTTGGCAATGTTGCCGCAGCCAATGACAGCGATTTTCATGGGAACAGCTCCTTTTTTTGTAATATGGGGGAATCGCCCGGCGGATTCCGGTTGTCCTCCGCCCAGCGCTTGTATTCGCGGGGGGACAAACCAATTTCCCGATGGAACGCCCGGCTGAATGCGTGAATGGATTGATATCCCAGGGCCTCGGCGACACTGGTGATGCTCATGCCCCGGCAAAGATATTCCCGCGCCTTTTCAAAGCGGCGGCGGGCGGCATAGGTTTTCAGGGTTTCGCCCGTGATGGATACAAACTTATGCGCCAGATACGTATAGCTGTAGCCGAATACCGTGCTCAGGCCCGACAGGCTGCCGATGTCAGCAATGTGGGAATCCAGATAGTGGATGATGTCGTACACCAGCTTTTCATCCGTTTCCCGCGCCTGGTCGGCCAGATACGCCCGGTAGCGCTTTTGGCTGAACAGCCGGTACGCCGTACCGACGATTTGATGGATGGTTCCTTCCAGCAGGGAGGGAGAAAGAAAATCGTCGGTAATCAACTCGCTGAACAGCCGGATAAACGCCTCCTGCATGTCGGTCACACCGTGAAGGCACAGGTTGGCGGGATTGTCCAGCGTCTCCCGCAGCCGGCGGACAAACGCGGATTTTTCCGCGTCCCCGGTAAACCGAAAGCCCAGATAGTAAAACCGCAGGGGGTCGTCCTTCGACGACTGGATCTCATGCAGCTCGCCGATGCGGTTGACAAACACATCCCCCCGGCTCATGGGCTGGCCCCGGCCGTTTGTGCTGTTGGTACCGGTTCCCTCGGCCACATAGGTGATTTCGTACACCAGCTGCCGGTGGGGCGGCACCCGGTACCCCGGCTCGCAGCACAAATCGCCCGCCTGATACAGCAGATAGGGGCCAATCGTGACGTTCATATCGCCGTAAATGGTGTCGAAATGGAATTTGGCGCGGTTCAGCGGCATATGGGCCTCCTTTCCCCCGGTGTCACTTGTATTATAAACTTGCCCGTTCTAAAAGTATTTGATACATTTAACAACATAGGTATCCGTTTTCTCCAATGTACCATTTTTAAAACCTGCCTGCAAGGGAAAATTAAGAGTTAGGCGGTTTCTTTTGCTGCCCCGGCATGGTATAATAACCTCCGTAAGCGGCGCGGTGGGCGGAAAGCGTAGCTTCCCGCAACGGAGAACATTGTACCATCAAAAGGCCCTGCTGCGGCAGGGCAGGGCACTGTCGTGCCCCCACAAACGTCGTTTGCTTGCTTTTGTGGTATAATAACCTCACGCCGTAAGCGGAAATCCAAGATTTCCGACGGCTGAGAGAACATGGAACCACCCCGGAACAGACAAAGCCGTCCCGGACTAAGGTAGGCAGCACGCTGCGCGTGCCGCTTTGTGGTATAATAATGCAAAAACATAAGACGACGCACGGAAAGGAGGCCGGTCATGCAGGATATCCATCGGATAAAAAAGGCACTGCTTCTCAGCGGGGCGAAAACGATTCTGCTGTTCCTGCTGTGGCTGACCGCAACGCTGGTGCTGGTGATCGGGCCGCTGCTGGCACCCGGCAATAAGGTGCGGGTGGAAGGCAAGCTGCGGGTAGAGGCCTATGCCTACGAGGGCACCGCCCAGACAGGGCCGGATTTGAGCACCCAGAGGGATTTATCGGCGGATCCCATTCCCATCATCTCCAAGGACGATTGGCTGGAGGGAAAAAGCCGGGTCAAATTCCTGGAGGTACGCAACAAGGGGGACATTCCCGCCCGGGTCAAACTGAATTTCTCCATCACTGACGAGTCCATGGCCGGCGCGCTTTGGTACGATTTTAACCGGGTGGACGACAGCTGGAAGGAGATGGGGGAGCCCTCCCGCCGGCCGATGAACACCCTGGAACAGGTGGGCGATATCTATACCTATACCCTGCAGCCGCAGGAGACGCTGCGGCTCAAGCTGGAGTATGGGGTCAGCGAGGAGGAAAGCGCCTCCGAGCTGCATCCGGAGTTTGAGGCGGACGCTGTCGTGAGGGCCGCCCAGGTCATCGGCATGGAACAGATGGTCAAGGTATACGATGCCGTGGATTTTTTGGATCGCAACGATCATCCCACCTATGTGCTGATGCGCAGCATTAAGGGGGACGTGTCCCTGAGCAGTCTCGCCAATATCGATTTGAACGGCTATACGCTGGACGGCAGCGTCCGCTTCGGCGCCGAGGCGCCGATCCTGGCGGCGGGGGATTTGTATATCGGCTCGGGTACGGGCGGCGTCATCACCGGCAGGGTCTACGTCGACGCCCCCAACGCGGAGGTCTACCATTATGGCACGGCGGACAGCGTGAGTATCAAGGCGGCCGCCGGGTATCATTTCTATGGGGAGTCCAAAGTCTCCTTTTGGATGCAGGACGGAACGCTAACCATCGGGCGGGACGCGCTGGTGGAATCGCTGAGCGTTTCCTCCAAGGCGGCCGCGCCGATAAAGATTGTCAACGACGGTGTCATCCGCGAATTCGAGGCGCTGGTGGAAAACGCCGCTTACACGCCGGTGATCACCGGCAACACCCCCCAGGTGCTTACAGAGGGGACAAAGGCCAATCTCGAGCAGGCAACCGGCTGGGACGGCGAATTCCTGACCGAACCGGAGCAGCGGGGAGGCGTTTACCAAATCGGTTCCGCGGCCGAGCTCGCCTGGATTGCCAACGAGGTCAACACGAACGGTCTCACACAGATCCGGATGTGCCTGACGCGATCGATCGATCTCAACGAGCGGGAATGGACGCCTATCGGCCGGCTCCATCCCTTTACCGGCTCGCTGGACGGGCAGGGGTACACGATTTCCCGTCTGCATGTGACCGACGGCGCCCAGCATAGCGGCCTGTTCGGCCTGGTCAGAGGGGCGGATATTCAGAATCTTACGCTGGAGGCGGCCACTCTCCAGGATGTCAATTCCTATTCCGGCGCGCTGATAGGGCGGGCTGTGTCCGCGTCACTGAAAAACTGCCATGTGCGAAACAGTACGGTTTCGGCAGCCTCCGCCTCGGTGGCGGTGGGCGGGCTGATCGGGCAGGCCGCCGAAGGCGCCTTCCGCGCCGAGAACTGCTCGGTGTCGAATACCGCCGTATCCGGCTACTTCAATTTGGGGGGATTCATCGGCTCCTGTTTGGCGGAGAAGAATCAGAAGCTGCTGCTGTCCGCCTGCCGGGTGGAGCGTGTGTCGGTCACGGCCGCCCCTTATGAGGGCGATGTGGAGGCCTGGCGCGGGAAATATGTGCAGACTCACCGCTTTATCGGGCAGGCGCAGGCCGATGCCGCCGGGGCTTCCCTGACGCTCCAGGGCTGTTCGGTTGCGGACAGCACCGATAACCTGTCGCCCGAGGCGCGGATCGGTTCGGAAGAGCTGAAGGACTGGATGGCGCGGGGCGTCGGCGATATCCGTATACAACCATAATGCAAAGAAAGAGGAAATGCCCGTGCCGATTCGAAAATCCGGCCGCGCGCTGACGGACAGGCCGGCTGTCAGGCTGGCGCTCGTGACTCTGGCGTCGGTGATTATGGCCGTCAATATCAAAAGCTTTGTGGAAGCGGGAGGCCTGTTTCCAGGCGGCTTTAATGGTCTGACGCTGTTGATCCAGCGCAGCCTGCAGCAGTTCGCCGGCGTAACCCTCCCCTTTTCCCTGATCAACTTCCTGCTCAACGCGATCCCCGCCATTGTCAGCTTCCGCCTGATCGGCAAACGCTTCACGCTGTACTCCTGCCTGATGATTGTGCTCACGAGCGTGCTCACCGATGTCATCCCTTCCATGCCGCTGACCGACGACGTGCTGCTCATCTGCATCTTCGGCGGCATCATCAACGGCCTGGGAATGAGCCTGATCCTCAACAACAATGCCAGCAGCGGCGGCACAGATTTTATTGCCATGACCTTATCCGCAAAATATAAGATCTCTACCTTTAATTACATGCTGCTCTTCAGCGCTGCCGTGATCCTGACCTCCGGCTTCCTGTTTGGTATGGATAAGGCCCTGTATTCGATCATCTTCCAGTTCTGTAATACCCAGGTGATCAATACCTTTTATAAAAAATACCATAAAAAGACCCTGCTGATCATCACCGAGGATCCGGCATCCATTTCCGCTGACATCCTGGAGCTGACCCATCACAGCAGCACGATCTTTAAAGGCATGGGCTTTTACAGCGCCCATAAAAAGTACCTGATCTACACAGTGCTTTCCGACAGCGATGTGCGGAAGGTGCGGAAACAGATCCTGGCCCATTACCCCGGCACCTTCGTCAGCGTGTTAAACTCCAGCGACGTGATAGGAAATTTCTACATCCAGCCTCTGGAATAGCCGCAGGCTGTGGTTAAAACCGCAGCTTCCGGTATTCCCGGGGGGATAATTTTTCATATTTTTTAAAAAAACGCGAAAAATAGTATGGATCTGTAAATCCCAGCGTTTCCGCCACCTCCCACACCGGCATATCCGTATGTCCCAGCATCTGCCTGGCCCTCTGGGCCAGCTGCCGGGACATATATTCTTTTAATCCCATCTTTGTATCCTGCTGGAAGGACCTGGAAAGCTGATGGACCGGCATATCCATGGCATCCGCCAGCTCCTGGATACGGAGCCCTGCTCTCAGATGCCCCTCCAGATAATCCAGGACCGACCTCTGGCGGTAAAATCCCCGGAAGGACTCCAGATACCCGTCGCCCCCTGCTCCCTGTTCAAAAAAGTCATAGACCAGGCGTGAAAATACCGCCTTCAGATAAAGGAGGCCTCCGACGGATTCCTTCTGGACGGCTCCCAGAATGTCCTCTAAAAAATCCCATTCATAAGGAAGCCCCCAGACCTTCCCCAGATGGCTGAACAGATCCACTCCTGGGAGCAGCTCCATGGTAAAGTGGATATAAAACTTCTGCATGGTGCTGGGACACACGTAGCTGTACCGGCACTCCGCCGGGACCAGGTACACGTTTCCCGGAAGAAGCTCCACCCGCTCCTCCTCATTTTCCAGGTATGCCTCCCCGTCCATCATAAAATAGATCCGGTTGAACGGTGACCTGGTATTTGGAAAATTCCATGACGTATCTCCGTAAAACATAGCCGCTTCCAGGAGATTTAGGCTTAGAGAACCCCAGTTTCCCGTAAGAAACGGACATTCAAAAATTCCATCCATCCAAAAAGTCCATCTTTCTGTACAAAAATCCCATGTACTTATTCTAAAATTTATTATATAGTCATGCCCATGAAAACACAACAGCTTTTACCGGAGGTATTGGAAATGGATATGAGAAAATGGTTTAAAGAGGCCCAGTACGGCATGATGGCCCACTGGGGACTGTATTCCCTTCTGGGCGGAGAATGGAACGGAAAAAAAAGCAGCAGCTATGCGGAATGGATCCAGGCCAACCAACGGATCCCCATGGCAGAATACGACAAGCTGGCAACGGCCTTTAACCCGGTGTATTTTAACGCGGACCAGTGGATCCGTCTGGCAAAGGAATGCGGGATGAAGTATTTCGTCATGACCAGCAAGCACCACGACGGCTTCGCCCTCTTCCATTCCAGGGCCGACCGCTTCAACGTGGTGGATGCCACGCCCTTTGGCCGCGACGTGGTGGGAGAGCTGGCCGAGGCCTGTTATAAGCATGGTCTGAAATTCGGTCTCTACTACTCCCAGGATCTGGACTGGCATGAGGAGCACGGCGGCGGCTATCTCTCCGGCCATATCCCCTGCGCCGGCCAGTCCTGGTGCAACGACTGGGATTTTCCCGATAATGCGAAAAAAAACTTCGATATCTGTTTTGAAAACAAGATCCGCCCCCAGGTGGAGGAGATCTTAAGAAATTATGGGGAGCTGTGCCTGATCTGGTTTGATGTGCCCATGACCATCCGGGACTCCCAGAGCCGTGAGCTTTTCGATCTGGTAAAAAAATACCAGCCGGACTGTCTGATCAACTCCCGGCTGGGCAACGGCGCTTATGATTACGTTTCTCTGGGGGACAACGAGATCCCGGATTCCATTCCCGGAGACGGGGAGCTGGATCCCGCCGGGCTGGATCTCAATGGCTGCGACGGCTTAAAGCCCTCTCCCTACGGCCTTTACGAAACCGCCGCCACCTTAAACCACAGCTGGGGCTACTGTGCCTGGGACCAGGACTGGAAAAGTGCCGAGACCATCCTGGCCATCCGGAAGAAATTAAACGGCCTGGGCATTAACTATCTTCTGAATGTGGGCCCCGACCATCTGGGCCGGATCCCAGGAGCCAGCGTGGATATCCTAAGAGAGGCGGCCAGACGGCAGGGGGCTTTATAATAGTCCGCCTGCAATGGCCCGGAAAAATTCCACATGCTTCAGCTCATAGTCCTGGGACATAAAATCCGGATCCGCACTGGTCTTTACTATGATGATCTGCCTGGAGGGATCTGCATACATCCACTGGCCGTAAACGCCGATGGCCATGAACTCTCCCCGATCCCCTTCCGGCACCCACCACTGGTACCCATATCCAATGGCGTTATAGACGTCCTGGTTTGCCCCGGGCCTGGAATAGGCTGCGCTGACATCCATGCTGTCCCTCACCCATTCTTTTGTGAGGATCTGCTCCCCATGGAAGCTGCCCCCGTTCAGATAAAGCCGTGCAAACCGTGCATAATCCCTGAGGGAGACGCTTAAGCCTCCCATGGCCAGCTCCGTCCCATTGCTCAGAGTCCAGTATGCGTCCTGCTCTGCGCCGATCCGTTTCCAGAGCTTCTCCTCCATATATTCCGCCAGGCTGCGTCCGGTGGCATTTTTAATGATCTGACCCAGGATCTCTGTATTAATGCTCTGATATCTGCGGTGGGTATACGGCGCCTCCTGCACCCCATGGTCTGCGATCACCTTCATGGACGGTGTGCCCATGAGGGTGCGCATGGAGAACCGGCTCATATCCGTATCCTCATTGAAATCGATCCCGGAAGCCATCTGCAGGCAGGCGCGGATCGGAATGGACTCCAGATCCGTCCCTGCAAACTCCGGGACATGCATTCCAATGGGATCCTCGATGCTTTCAACAGCGCCTTCAGCTACTGCAATCCCCATCAGAGCTGAAACAAAGGATTTTCCCATGGAATTGGACGAAAACAGCGTCTGGGGATTGCCTCCATAAAAATATTTTTCATATTTGATCACATCGTCCTTCACCACCAGCAAGGCCGAGGTCTTTGTATTCTCAAGAAATCCCTCTGTGGGATAAAATCTGCCCTTAAACCGGAAGCCGTCCGCCAGGAAAACGTTTTCTTCCTTTAGAAACTGGAAGGGACTGTCTCCCCGGCTTATTTTCTTTGTGGGCTGGATCTCCGGAGTATGCTGGAAGGTATACGCCAGGTTTTCATCCTTAAAGCTTTTTAAGGAGGTGTGGAGGATCTTTATCTTCTCTCCAAAGCAAAGCCACAGTGCTCCAGCCGCAATGGCTGTACAGGCAGCCGTCATCCCCAATTTATGTATCTTTTTCATCTCTTCGCTTCCTTTCCTGTTCCCGTTTTCTGATCACCCGGTCATTTTAAACCGTACAGCAACAGTACAGTCAAGGGGTTCTGAAAAGTTTTTTATAAAAGATCTGCCGGCCGGTCCGGATGGACTACAAAGTCCGCCTCCGCAAGCTTTTCCAACAGGGCCTCCGCATTGTGTTCCACCTTATACTCCAGCTCCTCCCGGTGCAGGGGGATGACCTGGTAGAAGTTGATCTCCTCTCCGCCGGGAAGATGGCAGAAAAAGCCCTCCTTTTGGATATTCTGAGGCTCTGCCAGGACCGCGCCACAGAGCTTTGTGTCCTCCGCAAAGGGCCTTTGATTGTCCATGGTGTGACCCCAGCCCAGCCATGTATCCGACTGGATGGGCAGACTGGCCAGTACCTTTAACAGGCGGACCGGCCAGTACCACCGCTCATCCTTCATGGACTCCTCGTCCAGTCTCCAGTCCGGCGGCAGGGCAATGGCCAGCTCTGCCCGCTCCAGCCGGTATTCCGCCAGCTCCTCCGGGACCTGCATCTGGCGGGCTCCCATGCCCATGGTGACCAGCGTATAATAATTCCGCTCCCTGTCAGGAGGGACCACACAGATGTCCACATGGATATCCGGCGAGACCAGCTCATGGAAAACATGCTCGATCTCCCCAAAATACTTCTGGATATGCTCTTCCACTGCTTCCATCTCTTCTATGGTATAAACCTCCGGCCCGCTGCTCTCCTCCGGGGACCAGAACGCGCCCTCCTTTTCGGTCCCGTCCGGAAGCAGGAATATCTGGAAATATTCGTCCTCTTCCATCAGATGATAGACCAGGCCCATGTGATAATCCAGTCCCACCAGCACCGTATCCAGACGGGCCGGCCTGCCGTCCGGGTGGTTCCGTTCCAGCCACCGCCCCTCCTTAAGCCAGCCTGCCAGCCGCTCCAGCCAGTCTGCGCTGAGGCTGGACATGCCGGCCTCGTCCATCTGGAATACCAGATCAAAGGTCTGTCCGTTTACTATATAAGGGAACTGGGTATACGGCCCGTCTGGCGCATACTGCTCCGGTTTCGGCCCAAAAATATTCCAGAACCGTTCCAGTCCTTCCCGATTGACGGTAATGCAGGAAATGGACCGCTGCTTCTCATCGGCATCTTCATCCAGGCCCTGCTGGAGATTCCGGTCGGCTCCGGGATCGATCCAGTGGTATTCCATCCGCTCCAGCGGCTCCCCGGCCTCGATCTCTCCTTTGAGCGTCAGGAACTCATGATCGCCAGGCTCCAGCTTAAGGCCGTGGGCCACGGCCTCCAATGCTCCGGCTTTATCGCCGGAATGGGACCGCAGCTTGGCCGCCTGCAGCCAGATCCATGGATAATCCGGTTCCTCCCGGATCCCCTTTTCTGCATAATCCAGTGCCTCCTCCAGCCGGCCGCAGTACATCAGGGCCACCGAGTACCGGTAGTACCATGTGGCACAGCCTCCGGCGTTTTTCTCTGAATCCTTCATCCACTGGGCCGCCTTATAATAATATCTGTACTCATCCAGATTGTTGCAGGCATAGGAATACCACAGGGCGATCTTAAGATCCTGTCTGGCCTGCCGGCGGGTAAACCGGCCCGTTTCCACGCCCCGCTCAATAAAGTCCTCCAGCCATTGGAGCATTTTCCCAAAATACCCCGATACTCCATCCTCAAAGGATCCCAGCGTTTCAATGTCCTGGGCCGAAAGCAGGGAACCGGTCTCCGGATCCACCTGGGGCTCTCCCTCCTGTTCCCACAGGCGGACGGCCCCCACATCCCTCCTGAACACGTGGAAGCCGCCCCAGGCCAGATCTGTTCCAGCAAAAAATTCCCTGGCCGCATCCAGGACAGCGGACAGATCCCAGGCTATAAGATCCAGATACCCGTAATACAGGCCGGTGGCCCCGCCCAGAAACGTCACTGCATCCTCTCCCGCATGTTCCCGGACCGACTCCCGCAAGGCGTCCCGGAACGTTAAAATTTCCTCCGCCCGTCCTTCCCCGGTAAATCCATCCAGTGGATAACACAGGAATCCGGCCGCAATGCCGTCCCTGTGGTAATCGTCCATGATCCCGCTCTCAGACCTCATGTAGTCGTTGATGAGGACCGGCAGGCGGGTTGAACCGGCCCCCACATCCAGACGCCAGTCGGCCTCCGGATCCTTCACCGGCTCCAGCTCATAGGCAATGTAGCTGTTTTCCAGATAATCCCCGGCATCGTCCCATCGTGTATATCCCATATCCCGAAGCTTCCCTGAAAGCTCAGAAAGCAGGACCGCTGTTCCAGACCTGGGCTGTTTTGCAATATCCAGATCATGGATGAGAGCAATGGAGGACACCTCCCCCAGCACCTGGTCTGTGAGGGTACAGAGCAGCCACCATACCTTATCTTCCTCCTCCCTCATCAGCGGCAGGAGCTTCTCACAGTAAAGAGTCAGGGAAACCTGGTCCTCCCTGGGCTCTGTCCAGACCAGCACGTCCTCCGCCTGCACCTGGAGTTCCCCGGCCTGGAGCGAAAATCCCGCTGAGGGCTGACGTCCCACCAGGATATTCCAGTGCTCCAGCACAGACTCCGGCGCACGGCGCTGGAAATAGACCAGCGGGAACAGGGCCGACCGGTTTCCGTCGGCGCTGAGGATCAGTTCATACTTCTCCACGCCAACGCCCAGTTCAAAGGAGGGGGAACAGAAGGCCAGCTCCAGGACTTTTTGGCATTCCTCCACCAGCTCTTCTCCCCTCTCCCGCATCTCATCCGTATCCATGATCCGGCGAAGCTCTGCCTCGATCCCGGCAAAAGCTGCCCAGGCCTCCTTCGTCCGCTGCCGGAAATTCTTCTCAAACCCCGGCAGAGCCAGACATCGGCGGCAGCTGTCGATCAGCTCCTGGGTATCCGTATCGCCGGGGCGGGCTTCATGGGGCTCCAGCAGGCCGATGGCCCTCTGGAACAGCTCCCGGTCTCCCGGCTCTGCCAGATTGCTGTATGCCCGGGCCAGCTCGCTGTCCATCTCCGGGGTG
>ENA-ORTH01002447-ORTH01002447.1-human-gut-metagenome-genome-assembly--contig:-NODE-2447-length-14997-cov-23.191541_pt1 | contig 14997 bp, 18 predicted proteins | sample MGYA00241914_ERZ509192 | MGnify/ENA primary metagenome ERZ509192 (study PRJEB26280, sample SAMEA2338826) | human gut metagenome | biome: human gut; feature: human-associated habitat; material: faeces... | reverse complement strand
TGAGCTGGGCCTATGCCGGAATCTCTCCCACAGAAACCACCGAAGAGCCAAAAAACTCTCAGGATAGAGAAACAGTATTCCAGCAAATATGGGCTGCGCGATCCTAAATCAAAAATGAGTAGACGTGAAATATCCATTGGCGACGAGCTTGCTTCTTATCTGGAAAGATGGAAGCGAATCCAACAAGAGGAATTGCGTGAACTTGGATTCTCTTGGAATGAACAGACCCCCATTGTCCATTCAATCGGTGTCCTTCGCGGTGCCGATGAGCCTTCCGTCAACCGGATGAACGACCATAACTACTCAAGGGCATTTCGGAATTTCTCGGTGAAGCATGGATTCGGATCATTCGAGACGAAGCGAACCTCTGTTGATAAAGAAGGAGAAAAGCATTATATCGGTACTGGATATAGTGGCTTGAAACCGCACGAACTTCGGCATACTCACGCGACTTTGCTGGTGGGCGCAAAAGCGGATATCAAGACAATCCAGGCACGATTGGGGCATGCGAGCCCTTCGACCACGCTTTCGATTTACAGCCATTTCATTCCGGCCAATGACCAGAAAGCGGCTGAGACGTTCGATAGTATTCTAGAAAATTGAAAAAGGCCCCGTGAGGGGCCTTGTGCTATCGGTTGCGGTAGATGACGGCTCCGTAGGGTGCCTCCATGTTTACCGACTGGTAATATGCGGCGTCTAGAACGTTGAAGTAGCAAATAATCGGAGCGGCAAGATGTTCATCCATGTTTAGATAGTGACCCTGGTCGTCCGCGACAAGCTTAACTTCGTCGCGGCGGACTTCTTTCATTCGCGGCCAGAGCTCGGTTGCCTTTTCGAGCTTGTCCTTCTCGCTGTATTCTCCGTTATGGAAAAAGATGAAATGGGGTGCCTCGTATTTGGCCCCGCCCCTGATTTCTATAACACCGACTTGGCTGCAATCCTGTGCAGATGCCGCCGGCTCAAGGAGAATCCAATCGGAGGGGAAGATAACGTAGTCGCCGCCGAGAAGGTTTACTCGCTTCATTCCGCTGGAAACTTCTTCATCCTTATATAGCGTAGACAGATGGTCATGGAGCGCACAGAACTGCTCTTGTTGAAGTCGTTTAGACCCCATGGTCATTTCCTCGGAGCCATCTGGTCGCAGACGGTTAATTTCGTCTGTGATCGAGGAAATACGCTGGATGCAAACGCGATCTAGAGCGCGAGCGACCCCTGCATCAAGGCCCGTGATGAGTTCGAAGACATAATCAATGGCTTCACCTGGGGTTCTGATTGAATCTGGCTTCGATTCCCGGAGCCATTCGATTTCGTTAACCGTGCGTTCTTTGACTGTTGTTCCGAGTTTCACTTTTTTCATTTTGGTGCCAGATACTGGAAGGCGTGGCATGGTTCCTCCTATCGTCAACTCTGATATTAGCGCAGGTAAATATATAAGTCTATAAATATCTGAAAAAAGATTGAAAGAAAAAGAAAATACGATTGAAAACGTTGCACAGAAGACGTACACTGTGGTCAAGATAAAAGCCCGACCAGCTCGATTGATTGGAGTATTCATTTGGTCATGATATAAAAGCCGCCCGCCCTTCCCGTACAAGTTTGGCGACTGGGGGAGGGGCGAGCAGACCCGAAAGGATTTTACCATGCCGGTTGATTCCATCGAGCCGTGCGCTGCCGCTAAAGTGGTTCCCGCGGCTCCAAATAATTCGAACATTGGCCGTGAGCGCCTCCTTGGTATTCCCGAAGTTTGCGCCTTGACTGGCCTCAATCCAGTTACGGCGTCGAAGCTGATGAAGGAGACCGGTCGCGCCATCAACGTGCACCGTCGTCTTTTCATCCTCGAGTCAAGCTTCTATGCATACCTCCATGAGTTGGAGGTGAGCGAGCCGTGCCGTCTGTAAAGCCTATGAGCGTCGGTCTTGAGAATACCGCGCTGGCTATCCTGAACAATAAACCGCTCGGTCATGTTGAGCACAGCGCTCTTGATGCGATTCTTGGTGGTATCCGTCAGTACCTTTGCATCGTCCCTGGGGGTCCCGGTACCGGTAAGACCACGTTTATGCATCAAATCGCGGACGGCTGGGCGATCTCTGGTCATCCCGTGATCATCTTTGAGGGCGAGCTGGGACGCGACGCCATGCTTTCGAAGAGCCTTACACGCATCTCCGGCGGTAAGCTGTCATACGACGATATGTACAACAGCAACATGTCCGATGCTAAGCGAAAGCTCTTCGACGAGGTTCTCGCCATTTACGCGGGCAGTATCGCTGAGCGCATGTTCATCGTCTCTGGTGAGATTAAGAACGCGGAGATGCGCAAGGTCATCGAGGAGGTTGCCGATAAATTCGGCGAGCCGCCGCTGGTGATTGTCGACTACGCCCAGATTGTTTCTCTGCCGCAGGAGCTACGGATCGCCGACGAGCGCATTGGGCTCAAGCTCGTCGCTTCCGAGCTTCGCCGTATCGTTGATGAAACCCATTGCCCGCTTTTCGCGATCTCCTCGATCAACCGAACGAATTATGATAAGCAGACCACCGGGCTTCAGGCGATAGGCGGGTGCAACATGTTCGAGTATTCGGCGGACCTCGTCATGTCGCTATCGATTAAGGGCGATAAGCCCGAAGAGCGCAACGCCAATATGTTGCTTAAAAGGCGACCAATCATTGCTTCAATCACAAAGAATCGTTACGGTTCCTGTGGCGTTGTCGAGTTTGAGTTCAACGCGCCAGCTGCGACGTTTACCGAAGTCGGCTAATTATGGAGCCTGGACCCTGCATCGGCAGGTACCGGGCTCCCAATCCGTGTTTTTCGTCCGATGAGCTCAAACGCGCCGAGAACAGGGATCTTCCTTCTTTCTCGGTGGAGGAGCTAATTTGGGAACGTAAACGCTTGCTCGATGCCCTCGATTTCTATGAGGAGCATTGGCAGCCGTACTGCGTATACCTTGGCACTTTACCCGGGGTTCCCTTTGATGTCTGGGCAAGGGCGAGGATTGGGCGCATCGGTCAGATGCTTCAAGCAATGTCAACTAAATAAAGGGGCCGGGGCCGCGGAGACGGCCCCGGCCAGATTGGTGGCAGATATGTCTTTGGTGATGCACGTTGGCGTGCGGATGAGTGAAAGCCAACGCAAAATAATCGAGCGAGAGGCGAAATCGCTGAACATGACCATATCGTCTTATATGCGTGCTGTTGCATTGCTTTGCAGCGGGACGCCTATTGAATCCGACCCTTTCGACGGTGTTGCCGTGCAAGAGGCATTTGAAGGAGTTGGATCGTCTGATGAGTAGTTCAAGAAGAACGGAACGCATATACGTCAGGATGACGCCGTCGGAACGTAGCTTAATTGCCAGACGTGCTCAGACGGTGGGTCTGAGTGCGAGCGAGTACATAAGGAGGAGGTCCCTGGTCGACGGGGACCGTCCCGTGATCGTGACCGATCCCGAGACGTTGAAGCTCATGTATCGGGACCTCAGGCTTGCCGGGTCCAACCTGAACCAGCTGACTCGCGAGATCCATATCACTCACGACCCCGGCCGGATCGCTCCGTTCCTCGACGTCGCGCTCGTGAAGGTCGGGGATGCGGCCGACGCCGTCTCGGCCTTCCTGGCCGACGCTCGCAACGTCTAGGAGGAAATCCCATGCGCAATCTTAAGTTCAACGCAGTCCTCTCGGCTTCGTTCGCCGCCGTCCTTACCGTCGCGTGTTATCCCCTGCTAGCCCCCGTGGTCGCCTGCGCCGCCTCATCGCTCCCCATCGATTGGGTCGCCTGGCTCGACGCCATCGGTTTCGACATGTGGTCGGTCTTCTGGCTTTCCGGGGCATGGCTCGGTCACATTCCGTTCATGTTCGCAGCGTTCTGCCTCCTGTTTCTCGTTCTCCTCGGCTATACGGTCGCAAAGGACGCCGAACGTAACCGGAACGTCGACGAAGGCATCTACGGCGACGCCCACGTCGTCCGGGGCGCAGCGGAACTCAACCGCCGCAACGATTTCTGGGACGGGTCAGGAACTCCGGTCAGAGCGGGCTTCGTGCTCGGAGCAAACAAGGGCGGTTACTGGTACGACTCATCCGTTCCGCACGCAATCAGCATTGGAAAAACGGGGTCTGGTAAGTCGCAATTCCAAGTCCTGGAAGATATGCATATGTTCCTGGCAGCCGGTTGGAACGTCGTCTCCACCGGAAAGCCCGAAATCCTCGAGCTCACCGCCGACAAGGCGCGGGAGCTCGGCTACGAGGTGGTCGTCCTCGACCTGACCGGCTATCCCGGCGCCAGCTCGTACAACCCCATCGGACTCGTCGCCGACGCCGTCGAGGCGGGCGACACCAACGGGGCCGTGAGGACGGCCCGGCAGGTCGCCGTCGATCTCATCCCAATCGGCGGGGAGAAGAACACGTATTTTCCCAAGGCAGCGCGCAACATGCTCGCCGCCTGCATCCTCGTCGTCTGCACGGCCGACATCCCCCGCAGGCAGAAGAACCTTGCGAGCGTCGCCGCGCTCGTGGAGCGCGGGACCGCCGGCGACGACCCGAAGGACCCCTCGGCCCCGCTCAAGGACTACATCCGCGGCCTCGGGCCGACGCACCCGGCATTCTCGCCGGCATCCGACCTCCTCGGGGACGGCGGCGCGACGACCGCCGGCAAGAACGTCGTCTCCACGCTCAAGGAGGCCCTGAGCATCTTCTCGGACGGCGCTCTTCGCGCGGTCACGTCCGAGAGCACCGTCTCCATCCGAGATCTCATCGAGAAAAAGACGGTTCTGTACATTGAGATGCTCGACGAGGGCGACCCGTACGGGGTCGTCTACACCTGCTTTCTCAACCAGTGGTGGCAGGTGGCGCAGCAGGTCTGCAAGGAGAACGGCGGCCGCATGCCGCACGAGACGGCGCTCGTGCTCGACGAGATCGGCAACCTGAATGTCAGGGTTGCGTGCCTGCCTGCCATCGCCACGCTCGGGAGGAGCATGAAGATTAACGAACACCTGTTCGTCCAGAACCTGAAACAGTTGAATGCCTATAACGAACCAGGCGACGGAGGGGCCGGGCGAGACAAGCTGATCGGCTCCATCGGCACCAAGGTCGCCCTGTCCCTCTCCGAGCCCGAAGACTTCAAGTTCTTCACGGCGCTCGCCGGAAAGCGGACCGTGCGCTCGATGGGAACGTCTAGCCAGAAAGGCGCAGGGCGCTCCTCATCTGGCACGAGTTACAACGAGGCGGCCGTTTCCCTGATAAACGAATGGGAGTGGCAGAACCGTATCCCCATCCGCGACGGCCTCATCGCGATCAAGGGCGGGGAGAACTCGAAGCCCGGGCGCGAGGGCGTCTTCGAATTCCCGCTCGACTACGCCAACAGGACGCCCGCCGGCCCGTTCTTCGGACTCGGCGACGAGCAGGTCGAGCGCGCGAAGCGGGCCGCTTACTACGCCCGCGCGAAAGTCGCTGCAGGAGGCAACGCATATGAAGCCCCCGCCCCATGGTGTCCCGAATTCGGCACCGGGGACGACGCCGCCGATAAAGAGGAAATCGCCCCAGACGACCCCGCCAAGGCCGACGAGGACAACGCGACCTTCCCGGACGAGTGGGCAGCCTGGGACGAATAGGAGGGGGTGGACATGACGGCCATCAAACAGATCGCGATAACGAGCGCCCAGCACATGAAGAGCCTATCGGGCTATCTCGACCGGGCGAACGGGAAGCACGACGTTCTCGACTTCGACTCACGGAACCTCACCGACCCCGAGAGCTGGTCCCGGGAGATGGACCGTACGCGCGAGGCCTACGGGCACAACGAGCCCGGCCGCAAGGGATCGAAGTGCACCTACTGCTACCACCAGATCATCGCGTTCAACCCCGATGAGTGCGACGTCAACGGTGGGAAGATGTCCAGGGATAGCTGCATGGAGTTCGCGCGGGAGTGGGTTGGTCGCTACTACCCGAACCAGGAGGCGGCATGGACTCTCCACCTTGAGCACTCTAGAGACGGAACCGACCGGTACGCCGTCCATATCGCCATCAACCGGACCGACCTCTCGACCGGAAAGCGCCTCAACGACGGCAGGGCGTCTCACCAGAAGACTCTTCACGCGGAGAGGATGCGGGGCATGGACGGGCGCTGGGGGCTCTCCCAGCTTGAGCGCGGGGCGCGCAACAGCCGCGTCCACGCCCGGCAGGAATCGAGGGGCGAGCGGCGGGCCCGCGAGATCGGCTCGAAGGCAGACCCGGGCTTCGAGACCGACCAGGACCATGTGCGCCGGGTCGTGCGCGAGAGCGTCCGCGAGGTCGCGGCGTCCGACGCGCCGAACAGGATGCGCGCGCTCAACGAGGCCTTGGAGCGGAGGGGCGTCCACATGCGCCTCAGCCGCGACCGAAACCTCGGGGAGCGCGACCTCGTCTTCGAGTACCGCCCGACATACGACCGCAGGGATACGCTCGGGCGCGCCGTCAGGAAGGCCGCGATCAGCGGCCGCAAGCTCGGTCGCGGCTTCACGAGAGGCGGCATACAGCACGCCCTGGGCATCGGTGCCGCCGTCTACCGGATGGCGGAGAGGTCGATGGACGACGGCCGGGACAACGAAATGTAGAAGGGTGCGAGATGCGGCCGGCGAGAGGAGTAATGGCTATGGAAATCAACATCAAGCTCGATGCCAAGCTCAAAATGCGCGACGGCATAGCCGAGCTGAGGCTTACCGACAATGTTCCGGATTCTCCCTGGTACCAAGATGGCGCGGGAAGGGATTTCTTCGACGCCCTCTGCCGCGTCGATGGCGATGGCGGGGGATTCCGCGTGCGCCGCGCTTCCGGTCACACGGCCGTCCTCGTGGTGCGCGACGCGGGCATCGATACCGGTTGGGCGAACGAGCAACAAGCTTAATCGGCACGCCTTGAAGAGGGGCCAAGGCCCCTCTTCTCGTCTCCCGGGACCGGGACGCAACAGGCGTCCCGCAAGCCCGGGAGACGCGCCCCGCAGGGCAAGATATCTGTGCGTACGCGGAGGCTGCAAGTCGCCGCGTACGCACAGATACACATCTTGCATGTCCCGAGAAACGTGGGGCGAATAGCAGGAGTGCAACGGGACAGGTGAGCGGAGGCGCAGTGATGGCGACCTAGAGGAGCCATCGAACGGTGCCGGAGCGAGAGCCGGCGGGGCGTGACACGGCGGGGCGATCGCGAGTTGAAGCCGAGCGATTGGCCCGCCGTTCACGGCCCGCCGGCGGCCGCCCGGGGCTCCAAGGGGACTCGTCCCTTTGGCGCGCAGGGGTTCGGGGATGACGCGAGGCATCCCCGCGGCTCCGTGGGGCGGTCGCTAATCGTGGGTCGCGCTAAAGCTCATCGAGCCACACCTTGAAGACCGGGCGGACACGGTCTCTGATGTCGCGGTCGAGCCGATAGAAAGCTTCCATCGAATCGAGGGCCACACCGAGCCCTTCTGCATATTCCTTGTCAGCGAACCGGATAATCAGGTAGACGAGAGCGTGGGCGACAGGGGTGCCGTCGCCGAGCAGCGCCATGGTCAGCGCTCTTAACGAAACGGTGACTGCCGAGTGACTCAGGTCCGTGTCAACGTCAAGCGCCTCAAGGAGAGCGTAGCGACTTCCGAAATGGTTGGCGAAGGTTTCCATGCACTCGACCGAATAGCTGCGGATGGCATAGCAGGCAGCATTCGCCTGCGCAAAGAAGAGCGTTGAGGCGGCAACGTCCATGTCGTCTGGGTTCGTCTGGACAATTTGAAATGCCGCCGGCGTGGCGCATGCCTGGATTGCATGCACCGCGTCCGCCCTGGTGTCATAGATGTCGAAGATGGGTCCGGAGCCACCTTCGATGCCGTTGGGCACGACCTTGTATTTCATAGTTCTCCAATCCTTGTGGCTTGCTTGACAAGATTTGCTGTGAGCAGCGGCTGCGGCTCATAATCCCGCCGCGAGCGGGCCGCGCGTTCGCGGCGGGAGGTCAGGTATCCGCATGCCTGAGCGATTTTAGGTAAGCGAGAAGATCGCTCTCCAGGACGTACTTCCGCCCGTGGGCCCGGAAGGCTGCGCCGGTCTCCGACATGAGTTCGGAGGCGGCCCGGTCGGCGAGGCCCGTGATGGCCTTTACCTCCTGGATGCCGATGAGGCGATCGCTTCCGATCGCGGACGGGCCGCCGTCCCCGGCAGCGTTCACGGGTTCGCTACTCATCGTGGGCGAGGGGCTTGGCCGGGTTCACCTCCTCGTAACGGCGCAGCTCCTCGACGCAGCGGTGATACTGCCCGTCGGCCAGCAAGCGCGCGTGCTCCGGACCGCCGGTCTCGTTGCCGTTCGCCTTGAGATAGGCGTCCACCCGCAACTCGCGCCCCTCCATGAGCCAGTATTGATCGAGGAGCTCGAGGAGGTCGTCAATCGGCGCCCGAAGGATGTATTGCAACGCGAAGTTAGCAGTGAACTTCGCGTTGACACTGAAGATGTGGGTGTTGAAGGCGTTAACCATGTACGCACACAGCCCGGGCATGATGGTGCCGCTGATGATCTCTGCACGCCCGCCGAAATACTCGTCGGGATCGGCGCGCTCGCAGCAGGCATCGCGATCGTCTTTGGTCTGGTCCTCGTCCTTATGAGTCATCGTGGACTCCTTTCTGCCGGTATCGTCCGGCGCTAGGCGGAAGGCCTCTCCTTCCGACGCCTCCATACTGCCTGAGTTCCGCTTCTTACCAATCGTGTATGAGATAATGCAGTTAGCGTAAAGTTAACTGCATTACTAGAGGTGAGCCACATATGGAGTTCAGTCCGGGCCTGCGATTCTTTCCAAGCGTTGAACCTTGGAGAACGTGCAGACTTGCCCCGGTCGACCTGCCCCTTCCTTCAAGCCTCGACCGGGTCGTTGGCGGTGCTCTGGAAAGTTACATGCTTTTCGGCAGAATTTACGTCGCCGATTCGGCTGTGTGCCACGGGTACAGGGCCTTATCAGTCGATGAGTGCTGGCGGCGATACCGCTGGAACGACGGGGGACGCTGCATTGCGCTTGTCGAGGATCCCTGCGAGTCGACGGTCGTCGAGAGTGCCAACAGGTCCATAGGGAGGAGGGGAGGGGAGTATGCCTGCAAGATCGAGCGACGGTCGAATTCGAGGTCTGCCGAACGCGACCCCTTCCGGATAACCGTGGAGGTCGAGGACTCCGACGACGATGCGGCCCTGCGGCTTTTCACAAGGGCGATCGCCTCCGTAAAGGGCAACAGGACCGTCAGGCGGTCCGCCTTCAAACGTCCCGAGGGCGCATGGGAATACTCCTTCTCCCCGCACGACCTCCATGCAGTCGGAGACGCATCGTGGGAGATCGCTTTCCCGTCCTCAGGCTCGGCCGGCGCGCCGCGATCGGTCGATGGGTTCTGGTCGGCAGCCGGATACGGAGCGCGGCATGGTCGGGGGGACCATGAGGATCGGTTAGATGCGGCGCTAGCCGACGCGGTCGACTGCTTGGGGCCGGGGGATGCTCCGGCCAGGGCGCTCCTGCGGCTCGATCAAGTCAAGGGGGATTCCGAGTTCACGGACTCAATTCTTGCCGCGGACGGTTTCCACACCGCAATCTGCTATCTGGACGGCTTCGATTGGTCCGGCGGGCGCGGGTGCAGGCTCCCGGAGGAACTCGCCTTCCGCGAGCTTCTCGACCGCGAGGCACCGATGGGCAGCGATGAAATCTCGGAATTGGCTTCGACCTATGGGCTGCCGTTCCTTCCCTTCTTCAGCTCGAAGGCACGCTTCCATTCGGAGCGCCTCGATAGGCGACGCGAGCAAATCGATCGGAGGAGGGATCCCGGTCGCCCCCGGGCCGCTCTGATGGCATGCCTAGAGGATTCGCCCGATATAGAAGAGAGGGCTCTTGAGGGCCTGTTCAGGAGCGCGTTGGACTCAACCTTGTCAAGGTGTGCGGGCGAGCAGCTCGGCGACGCTCGTCCGTTCTCTGCTTTTCGGGGCGCTCCCTGGACGACGGAACTCGAGCCGCTCGATCGCGCCCCGTCCGAGATCGATGGAACGCCTTTCCTGGCTTGTGTCATGTCGGAGTACTGCCGCCTCGTCGCCCTGGAGATCAGGAACAGGCGCTCGTGCGCGTTTGATTACGGCGGCCTCGAGTCGCTTGCCGAGGCGAGCCTATCGTTGGGCCTTATCGGTCAGGCTGCCGGCGTCGTGCGGGACTACCAGCGGGGAAGGGGATCCGTGTTCGCTGGGGCAGGGGGCAAAAACATCGCTAGCGACATCGACGCGGCGGAACGGGGAAGTCTCGATATCGCAGCCTGCCTAAGGGCCTCTTCTGGGTCCGCGGAATCGGATTTTGATATCGCCGATGAAGCCCGCTGCATTAACGGGGCCATGGCATACCTGTCGAGATCTGCCTCCCTCAACGGCTCGATGCGTCTGGGTGGCCTCTACACGGGTCCGGGCCTGACTGCCGAGATACTCCAGCGCCAATATGCGCGCACGGTGCACTCTGGGGTCCCCGTCGCGTTGATAGAGGATATCGGGCCTGATGATCCGGGTGGATCCCTCGATGCGGCGATTTCGCTCCAGGCGTTAAGGACTCTTCAAGCGCCGGAACAATGGCGGAAGTGCAAGTGCTGCGGTAGGGAATTCAAGTTCAAGCGCGGCCCGAAAAGTGGCACGAGAAAGCCTCGTCAGGATGCGAAATTCTGTTCAGATAAATGCAGGGTCAGATACTCCAATGCATCGAGCTCGAACTGGAGAAGGGCTGCTGCGGACTGGGGCGAGGTGACGGGTTGGGCGGTGTGCCGGTGCTTTGAGGAGAAACCGGCATCTGACAAGCAGGCTTTGAAAAGGGCTGTCGACCTGTCGCTGAGCAAGTTCGAGAGGATGGAATCCGATAGAGTCGTAGCCGTGGTGTGTCGATATGGCCTCGAGACGGAACCTTTCCCCCAAGGATACGGCGGACCCTATCTCGAGGAAAGAGGCATTGACGAGAAGAGGGCATTGTCGGTGATAGGCGACGGTGTCTTGACTGATGTGAAGTACGATCCGAGTAAGAATCCATTGGCGAGAGATCTCATGTCTCTCATCGAGGAGAGTGCTCGGGAAAGGGGCCTCATCACGCGCTAGGCGCGAGCCCTGAAAAGGACCGCGGGATTTCAAAGGGGTTAGCCCCTTTGGCGCGCAGGGGCCCGGGGATGGCGGGGTCCATCCCCGGTAAACATCTCAGCCGGGTGTGCCATTCCCGACACACCCGGCCGCCTCTCGAGCCAGCCCTATTCCGTTCCCGCTATGTAGACCGTTCTTCCAGTTTCGCAGTCGATGCTCTCGATGCCTCCGAAGCCGATGCGTACCGCGGCCCATCCGCCGCCGTATGCGAGTCCGTTGGCCTCAGACCTCGCTTCGGCGACGAGACGGTCGATTTCGACCGACCCCGCCGGCGCGGTCCCGACCTCGAACGCCCCGCCCTCGCCGCCGGACTCGTACTCGACGACAACGGTCGAGCCCAGCGCCTCTTCGAGGGTATCGAGTTGGTTCCCCATCTTGTCCATGGCCAACCCGCTGACCGCGGCGGCGCGGTACCGCGCCATACCCGACGCGGCGGGGCGGCCGTCGGACTCGATGACCCCGGCCGCGACGAGGGCATCGACGAGCGCGTCCGGTATGTCGGCCGCGATGGCGATGCGGCCCGGACCGGTCGCGCCGGGGACGTTCACCGTGAGGACGCCCCACTCGGACATGTAGACCTCGGACTGCGGGTCGGTGGCATCGAGCAGGAGGACGGCCAGGCCGCCGCCCACGTACTCCTCGGCCACGAGGGCGAGGCGGACCGCCTCGCCCATGAATTCGAAATCGACCGTGACCATGAGGCTACCTCCCCCCGAACCTACTGGCGGGCGCGGGCTCGAAGTGCTCGTCGCGCTCGACGACGCCGAACCCCTTCTCATGGTTCACCCTCTCCATCTCACGGACGCTGAAGTAGCCCCACTCGGTCTCGAAGCCGCGCACGAGGCCGAACGCCTCGCCGGTCCTCGGGTCGAACTCGGTGAGGTACCAGTCCCATCCGTTCACGCACGAGAAGTAGTGGACGTGGACGATGGGGTCGTTCGCCCCGTCCTGCTCGTAGAGCCTCGGTACCGTTTTGGCGATTTCCTCGGTCATCAGTTGCTGCATGTCTTCCTCCGTTCCAGGCACGTGGCCCTTAGACTCTTGCCCCTGCGCGCAGAAGCGAAGCGCTGCGTCGGCGGCGCTTGCTTCTGCTCCTGCAGAAGCCGCACCGGAGCGGAGCGGGGTCAAGGGAGGTCCACGGCAATCCCCGCCATTCGTATCGAAGAGGAGAATTGTGGGCGATTCCGTGGGCCCCCTTGATGCCGTGCAGCGGAGGTGCAACCCGGTCACGAGGATGTGACCGATTCGCGGCGGATGCCGGGACGACGACTTCCTCGGGTATCATCGGGAGCCAGGCGATGGATGTTGAAAGGGGATGTCTGTTGGAGCTTGAGGATATCGTTTACGAGATCAAGTGCCTCACGGAATGCATGTTGGCTGGGTGCACGGACCGGTCGGGGTCCGAAGATCCTGTTATTGCACATTATGGGATGACTCTTCGAAGGCTAGTCCGCGACCTGGAGTCCATCGAGGAAGGCCAGCGCTGCGCCCGATGATTGCTCAGCTGGACTCGATGTCCGGCAGATCGGTCGGTGCCGACAAAAACAGGAGGAGAGGATCCGTTACTCTATGAACGGACCTCGTTTTTCGAGAGTGTGTTATCGAATGCCCAGACCCACCAGCGCAGGTGGTCCTCGGCGCCGTGAACGGGGTCCTCCCTGTGATAGTGCTCGAGGTAGATATCGGTCTTCCAGCGGGCGAAGCGGCAGGTGTAGGTTGCAGTCTGCGCATCATTGATGATGGGGCCGTAGGGGATGGTCTTCACAATCTCGTCGATGGTGAAGCAGCGTCCGTCGGGCCAGCACACGCGAATAGGAACGATGGAGCCATCGGCGTTGGTGCGTGCGAACACGTCCACGTACTGCTTGTGCACGCGTCGGCCGGGCTTGGTTCCGCGGCAGCGAATGGTCTTGTTGGCGGGGATGTCGGTTGCCACTAGGCGGTCACCGCGATTCCGGAGCCGCGCCTGACAAACCAGCGGCCGTTCTCCCACCACAGGGTTCGGCGCTGGCGCGCGATGCAGATGTCGTAGCGCACGCACAGGTTGCCGAAGATCATGCGACCGAACTCCTGGCGGCAGTAGATGGATTCGGCCTTCCAGCAGCGGCCATCCGCCCAGTGGATATATTGCGGGTCGGCGGGTCCTGTCGTGGGGCTATCGTCGGCGATGGTATCGACCTGGATGTAGATTCGCTCCGGCTCGCGCGGGATGCCGCAGGTACCCGCGAGCGAGTGCTTTTTCATGATCACGCTGCCGCCCCTTTCGTACGCTTGTTCGCTGTTTGGCTGGTACTAGTATCGAACGAGTGTTCTTGTTTGTAAAGCGAACGTGGTGTGGGGGTTGCGTGGGCGTGTCCGGGCGGGGTGGATGGGGCTAGTGCGATCGCGGCTTGATCTTAAATTACTGTCCGCACGACTTGCAGACCATCTTGACTTTGCCTGGGCTGCGGATAGCTCCGGCTGCGCCAAGGGCGGTACTTTGTGTTATCGCACCAATGATGAGTCCGCGTCCGATGGAATATGGCTTGCGAGTTGTTCCTATAGGGACGACATTCTCAGATTCGCAGTAGGGGCACATCTTGCCCACTTTCTTGAGCTTTTTCCTCATTGCAGCCATGCGCCGCTCTTGTTCCTTAGCTTCGAGTTCGGCTTGCTTCTTTCGGCGCTTTTCGTTGTATTCTCTGATTTCCTCGGGGGTCGGCGGCTTGGATTTGAAGGGACGCGCGATGAAGTACAGCGCGGTCCCCGCTGCAGCCCAGAGAAGCGCGTTCAACGGGTTGCTACCTAGTGCGTTGATAAGCATAAGCGCCATGCAGGCGATAAGTCCGACAGCTAGGACAAGAACCAAAAACGTATGAGCGGCGCTTTTGCCGAGGCCAGCTAAGCCCGAAAGGGATTCCTTTCCTTCGTATGCGGGGAAGCACATCATAAGGATTCCGATGAGGAATGCGAGAGCGCCTGCTATGGCTATCTGCAGGTTGACGACATGAGTGAAAGCATAGATGCAAAAGGCGGCAAACAGTAGGGCTGGCCCACCGAGCAGTAATAGCATTGCTGACGTGTCCCATAGGGATTTCCACTTTTTGTCGTTACCGACCATGCCTCGCCTTTCTCTTGCTGAAGGTGAGCATACATACTCGTGTGGGCAGGTGTTTCGGAGAGACCGCTTGGCTTGTCTCGGATTACTGGGCGTTTTCTTGCGTACAATTGAAACTACGTTTGTGAATTATTGGACCGGAGGTTTCCGCTATGCCAACGCTTAATTGGATGGGCAAGGATAAGGTCATTAACCATCATCGTGATGTTCCTTATCGCATCTTGGAGTGCCTTCCCGAGAAGGGTGTGCTCGATAGCCGCGGATCTGATTGCGGAAACATGATTATCCATGGGGATAACCTGGAGGCGTTGAAGGCCTTATTGCCTGAATACGAGGGTAAGGTGGATTGTATCTATATTGATCCCCCGTACAACACCGGCAACGAAGGCTGGGTCTATAACGACAACTCTAAAGATGAGAGAATTGCTAAATGGCTTGGTAAAGTTGTTGGTAAAGAAGGTGAAGACTATTCACGTCACGATAAATGGCTGTGCATGATCTATCCGCGACTTCAGCTTCTGAGGAAGCTTCTCAGTGAGACAGGCTCTATTTTTATTAGCATTGACGACAATGAGTATGCTTATTTAAAAATCATCTGTGATGAGATATTCGGTGCGTCCAATTTCCAGTCTGATGTGATTTGGCAGAAGCGCTATACGAGAAGCAACAACACCGTCGATTTTACGAACGTCACTGAGCACATCCTTGTGTATTCCAAGAGTGACAATTTTGGAGGCTTCGGTAGTTTGTGTGACAAGGGGCTAGCCTAGGCAGCAACGCTCTTCG
>ENA-ORTH01002437-ORTH01002437.1-human-gut-metagenome-genome-assembly--contig:-NODE-2437-length-15068-cov-2.511557_pt1 | contig 15068 bp, 11 predicted proteins | sample MGYA00241914_ERZ509192 | MGnify/ENA primary metagenome ERZ509192 (study PRJEB26280, sample SAMEA2338826) | human gut metagenome | biome: human gut; feature: human-associated habitat; material: faeces... | reverse complement strand
CCTGGAACACGCAGCCGATGTTACGGCGCAGATAGGGCACGCGCCAGTTGCGCATGGTGGTCAGATCCTCGTCGGCCACGTAGATGTGACCCTGCGAAGGCTTCACCTCGCGGATGAGCATGCGGATGAACGTGGACTTGCCGGAGCCGGAATGGCCCACGAGGAAGATGAACTCGCCCGCGTAGATCTGCAGGGATATGTCGTTGAGCGCCGGCTTGTTGGGCTGCGCGGGGTAGACTTTCGTCACGTGGTCGAAGGTGATGACCGGCGTGCCCGTCTGCTGGGGAATGTCCTCGACTTCCAGCACCGGCAGCGAAGCAGACAGCTGAGACGTCGTCTGCCGCGCGGAGGCCGCATGAGCGCCGCCGCGCCGCGAAGGACGCGCAGGAGCCCCTTGGCTGATGTCGTTCGTCACAGAATGCTCCGTTCGAATAGTGATGTACTGAGACTGTTCGAATTTTATCAGACTTGCTTTCGGGCGATGACGTTCTTCACAGCTTCGACAATCGCGCTCGCATCGAGGGCAAAGTACCCCATGAGCTCCTCGAATTCGCCCGATTTGCCGAACATATCGCGCATGCCCACGAACTCGACAGGCGTCGGCAGTTCGCGCGCGAGCGTCTCTGCAACGGCTGATCCAAGGCCGCCCATCACGCTGTGCTCCTCGGCAGCGACAACGCATCCGGTCTTGCGCGCAGAGGCGACGATCGTCCTCTCGTCGAGCGGCTTCACGCTGAACGCGTCGATCACCTCGGCCTCTATGCCTTCGGCAGCCAGCGCTTCGGCGGCCTTAAGCGCCTGCTCCACTTCTACGCCGCAGGCGACGATCGTGACGTCGGCACCCTCGCGCAGCACGTAGGCGCGACCGAGCTCGAGCTCCACATCGTCGGCGTAAACCGCCGGCACGCTCGCACGTCCCATGCGCACATACAACGGGCCTGGCGTTGCTGCAGCCAAGCGGATGGCGGCACAGGCAGCCGCATAGTCGGCCGGCACGAGCACGCGCATGTTCGGAAGGCCCCGCATGAGGGAGACGTCCTCAAGCATCTGGTGGCTGCCCCCGTCCGGACCCACCGAGATGCCGGCGTGCGTGGGGGCTATCTTCACGTCCAGGTTGCTGTAGCACACGGTGTTTCGTATCTGATCGTAGGCGCGTCCCGTGCCGAACACGGCGAAGGAGCCGGTGAAGGCCACGTGGCCGGTAACTGCCAGCCCCGCAGCCACGTCGACCATGTTCTGCTCGGCGATGCCGCAGTTGAACAGGCGATCCGGATAGCCAGCGTCGGCGAGCTTCTTCGTGGTGGTGGACCCTGTGAGGTCGGCATCCACTGCAACCACCGGCGCACCCTCAGCGGCAAGCTCGGCGAGCGTTGCGCCGAAGGCGGCGCGCGTGGCGCGCTTAACCTGAGCCTGCTTCTCGTCTGCCAGCTTAATCACGGCCGACCTCCTCTCCCGTGCGCCCAGCCAGCTCAGCGAGCGCCTCCTTGGTTTGCTCCCCGTTCGGCGCCTTGCCATGCCAGCCCGCCTGGTTTTCCATAAACGACACGCCCTTGCCTTTTACCGTGCGCGCGATAACCGCATGCGGCCTACCTGAACGGTCGGCTTTTGCCGCTGCGAGCGTCTTAACGAGAACGGGAATATCGTGGCCGTCCACCTCGTGCACGTCCCAGCCGAACGCCTCGAACTTGGCACGCATGTCGCCGGGGTCACACACGTCGGCAGTGCAGCCGTCAATCTGCAGTCCGTTGCGATCCACGATGGCCACGAGGTTGTCAAGGCCTCGATGGGCTGCGAACATGGCCGCCTCCCACACCTGACCCTCCTGGCACTCGCCGTCGCCAAGGAGCGCAAACACGGCCTGCGGTTTTCCGTCCAGTTCGAGACCGGCAGCAGCGCCCGCGGCGATGGAAAGCCCTTGACCGAGCGAACCCGTGGACACTTCCACGCCAGGCAGCTGGTTGGAATCCGGATGGCCCTGCAGGCGCGTGCCCAGCTTGCGCAGCGTAAGCAGCTCTTCGCGCGGGAAGTAGCCGGCCTCGGCGAGCACGGCGTAAAGCGCAGGCGCCGCATGCCCCTTGGCCAAGATGAAGCGATCGCGCTCTTCCCAGTCGGGACGCTCGGGATCGTGCTCGAGCACACCTCCGAAGTACAGCGCGCAGAGGATGTCGGCACACGATAGCGACCCGCCCGGGTGCCCGCTGCCCGCCTCCGCGATCATGCGCACGATGTCGACGCGCATCTCGTTCGCCCGTCGTTCAAGCTCGGTCATACCGGTTCCTTCCATTATTGGGACACCCTCCATTTGTGGTAGCCTATCACGAACTCCTCCAGGTCGCCGTCGAGGACGGCGTCCACATTGCCCGTCTCCACGCCGCTGCGCACATCCTTTACCAACTGGTAGGGATACAGCACGTAGTTGCGGATCTGGCTGCCGAACGTAGAGTCCATGCGCTCGCCGCGCAGCTGCGCGAGCTCCTCCGCCCGCTTCTGCTCCTCAAGCTCATAGAGCTTGGCTTTGAGCACGCGGAACGCCGCTTCCTTGTTCTGCAACTGGGACTTCTCGTTCTGGCACGTCACCACGATGTTCGTGGGGATGTGCGTGAGGCGCACGGCCGAGTCGGTGGTGTTCACACACTGGCCGCCGGGGCCGCTCGAGCGGTACACGTCCACGCGCACGTCGGCGGGATTGAGGTCCACTTCGATGTCGTCGGGCAGAACCGGCAGCACCTCCACACCCGCGAACGTGGTGTGGCGGCGCTTCTTGTCGTCGGTGGGGCTGATGCGCACGAGGCGGTGCACGCCGTTCTCGCTCTTCAGCATGCCGAAGGCGTTGCGGCCCTCGATCTGGATGGTGGCCTTGTCGAGGCCTATGCCCTCGCCGGGCACCACGTCGAGGATCTGAACCTTCCATCCCTTGTTCTCGGCGTAGCGCGTGTACATGCGGTAGAGCATCTCGGTCCAATCCTGGGCTTCCAGGCCGCCTGAGCCGGGGTTCACCGTAAGGATGGCGTCGCCCCCGTCGAAACGCTCCGAGAACCACGAGCTGATCTCAAGGGAGTCGAGCAGCCCGTCGAGATGTGCAAGCGCATTCGACGCCTCTTCGGCGAAGGCCTCGTCCTCGTCCGCGAGCTCGAAGGCAGCGCGTGCGTCATCGAGGAGCGCCACGGCGTCCTCGTATTCGGCGATGGTCTCACGCAGCACGCTTGCCTGCTTCGAAACGCTCTGCGCATGCGAAGCGTCGTCCCAGAACCCGGGAGCTGCAATCTCCTTATCGAGCGCGGCAAGCGCGGCTCTTTTATCTTCGATATGCAGAAAGACGCCGGCGTCGCTCACGCGCCGGGCCGCCGACTCCACATCCTTCTCGTCCCTGTCAGCCATCGTCGACCTACATATCTCTTCCGTGGCACTTCTTGAACTTCAGCCCGGAGCCACACGGGCACGGATCGTTGCGCCCCACGTTGGCGAACGGATCGTCCTTGTCTTTGACATAGGTCTGAGGCTTCGCGGGTGCCGGCTTCGGCGGCGTCTGGTCGGCGCCGGCATTCGAAGCCTGGGCAGGTGCCTGGGCGCGCGCAGCAGCGACTCCCGTTTGCTCGAGCGCCTGCTCGGGAGACGAATAGCTCACCTTGCCGTCGAGGGGGCTCTTCTCCTCGGCAAGCGCAGGCTGCTCCTGCTTGACGGCTACCTGCAGACGAAGCAGCGTGCGCAGATAGTCCTCGTACATGGAGGCCGTAAGGCTTTGGAAGGCGTTGTACGCCTCGTTCTTATACTCGACAAGCGGGTCGCGCTGCCCGAAGGCACGCAAACCGATGCCGGCTTTGAGGTAATCCATCTCGGAGAGGTGCGCCATCCAGCGCGTATCGATTATACGCAGCATCACCTGACTCTCGAGCATTTTCACGATCGGCTCGCCCAGCTGCTCGGCTTTCTCGGAAAAGACGGTCTCCAGATGCTCGACGACCGCATCGGCCAAGAGCACCGGATCGTCCTCATGATCGGCGGCTTCCGCAGAGAAGTCCGAGCGGCCCGTCATGTTTGCGACCCAGACGTCGACCGCCTTGAGATCCCAGTCGTCGCTCGGCGTCTTGTCGGGGCAGTTCTCCTCAACGACGGCCTCGACCGCGTCGCGGATGATCCCGGGGATGCGCTCGTCCATGTCCTTGCCGTCGAGAATGGCATTGCGCTCGTCGTAGATGGCGACGCGCTGCAGGTTCATCACGTCATCGTACTCCAGCACATTCTTACGGGCTGCGAAGTGCATACTCTCGACCTGGCGCTGGGCGCCTTCAATGGCCTTGGATACCATGCCGGCCTGAATGGGCATGTCTTCGGGCATATCGGTCTTCTCCATCATGCGCGCGATGGAGTCCATGCGATTGCCGCCGAACAGGCGCATGAGATCGTCCTCAAGAGACAGATAGAACTGGGTGGTGCCCGGATCGCCCTGGCGGCCGGCGCGTCCGCGCAGCTGGTTGTCGATACGGCGCGACTCGTGGCGTTCGGTGCCGATAACCGTGAGACCACCCGCGGCGATCACCCGGTCGTGCTCGTCGGCGCACGTGCGCTGCGCCTCGGCGAGCGCGGCGGCACGGTCGTCCACAGACGGAGCGCACGCTTCGCCTTCCTCGGTCTCCGCGTCCTCCTTGAGTTCGGGATCGAAGCCCTGGGCGCGCAGCACGTCGTCGGCCAGCACGTCGGGGTTGCCTCCCAAAAGGATGTCGGTACCGCGGCCGGCCATGTTCGTGGCGATGGTCACGGCCCCCACGCGTCCCGCCTGCGCGATGATGTGTGCTTCACGCTCGTGGTTTTTCGCGTTCAGGGTCTCGTGCTTGATACCGCGCTTGTCGAGCAGGCGCGAAAGCTTCTCGGAACTCTCGATGGAAACGGTGCCGATGAGGCAGGGCTGGCCCTTCGCATTGCGTTCAGCCACATCGTCAGCCACGGCGTTGAACTTGGCTTCCACGGTGCGGTAGATGAGGTCGTCCTCGTCCCGACGGGCTACAGGCCGGTTCGGCGGAATGGCCACGACCGGCAGTTTATAGATCTGGCGGAACTCGGCGTCTTCGGTCATGGCGGTGCCCGTCATACCCGAAAGCTTTTCGTAGAGACGGAAGTAGTTCTGCAGCGTGATGGTAGCAAGCGTTTGGTTTTCTTCGCGCACCAGCACCTTTTCTTTGGCTTCCACAGCCTGGTGTAAGCCCTCCGACCAGCGCCGGCCTTCCATGATGCGCCCGGTGAACTCATCGACGATCTTCACTTCGCCGTTCGTCACGACATAGTCCACGTCGCGATGGAACAGGAACTGCGCCTTCAGGGCCTGCTGGAGGTGGTTCGCCAACTGGCCCGACGGATCTGCGTAGATGTCGTCGATGCCGAGCATCGCCTCGATCTTCTCCAAGCCGCTTTCGGTGGCGTTGATGGTTTTCTTCGCCTCGTCCATCTCGAAATCCTCGTCGAGGCGCAGGCGGGGCATGACGCGAGCAAACTTGTTGTACGTCTCGGCCGCCTGCGTGCCGGCGCCCGAGATGATAAGCGGCGTGCGCGCCTCGTCGATGAGGATGGAGTCCACCTCGTCGACGATGGCGAAATGGTGGCCGCGCTGCACGCGGGCCTCCGCGCGCGTAACCATGTTGTCGCGCAGGTAGTCGAAGCCGAATTCGCTATTCGTGCCGTACGTGACATCGGCGGCATAGGCCGGAATTTTCTTCTCGGACCGCATCCCGTTCTGGATGAGCCCCACCTCCATGCCAAGGAAGCGGTAGATCTGACCCATCCATTCGCTGTCGCGCTTGGCGAGATAGTCGTTCACGGTCACGATGTGCACGTTGCTGCCGGGAAGCGCGTTCAAGTAACCTGCCAGCGTCGACACGAGCGTCTTGCCCTCGCCGGTCTTCATCTCGGCAATTTGCCCGTCATTCAAGGCCATGCCGCCGATGAGCTGCACGTCGAAGTGCCGCAAGCCCAGCGTGCGCACCGACGCCTCGCGCACGGCCGCGAACGCCTCGGGCAGCAGGGTATTCAGGTCCTCCCCCGCCTCTGCCCGCTCCCGCAGCGCCGAAGTGAGCGCACGCAGCTCGGCATCCGACTTCGCCTGCATGTCCGGTTCGAGTCCGTTGATCTTCTGCGCCGTGGCCTCGTAGTTTTTCAGTTGCTTGCCCTCGCCGAGCGTGAGCAACTTGGATAGGAATCCTGCCATGTATGCGCCATCCTTTTTCGCGGGTCGCTGCACGTTCGCGACGTTCGCCCGCAGCGTACCCGCGTCGTTGAAACAGTTGAATACAGCACGTGTTACTCTAGCATATCGCACCTGGCCTCAGAGGAAATCCATAGGGCGCGCAAGGCGGCGCGAGACCCCTCGCGCACGTGTGCCAGAATGTCCGCCGATGCCGAAGACGCGGGCGAGCCGTCCGGCGCTACCCTTCGGCTGCGTGCGGGCGGAGCGAAGCACCCGCCCGAGTTGTAGGCCCACGAGGACGGTCTTCGCTCCCCGCGGGCCCGGATTCCCTCTTCGCAGTCCCAGATTCTTCCGCCGCCCTGCCGCGCGCCTAGCGGAGCACTTCTTCTGCCTCGATGACCTCACGATACAGGCTCATCGTCTCAAGGGAGGGATCTATTCCCAGCTCATCGGCTAAAAATCGGCGGCACGAAAAGTACGTCTCAAGCGCGGCGGTACGCTGCCCTGCAGCCACCTGAGCCCGCATGAGCGCAGTATAGGCGTCCTCGCGGGTCCGATCACGCTGGTGTGCGGCGCGCGCGAACCACAGCCCCTCCTGCACGTCCCCCGCCTCGACGAGTCGCGATGAAGCTGCCACCAACGCGTCGACCAGGCGGTTGCGATAGTCGACGCGCATGCTCGCAATAGCCGCGTTATCGGAATCGCTCGGCATAAGATCATTGGAGAAGCGGTCGCTCACCTCCGAAAACAGATGCACCCAGCCACCGTGCCCCGGCCGCTCGAACAAAAGTTCGCGACACACCTCGTCGATGCGCATGACATCGCTCGAAAGCAGGCGCGCATCGAGGCGCAGGCCCTGCTGCTGGCGGATGAGGTAGGGGCAGTCCCCCGAGGGCGTCGTCAGCGCGCGACGCAGCATCGACCATATCCCGTAGAAGTTCTTCCGCGCCGATTCCAGGTCGCTTTCTGGCCAGATCAGGCTGACGAGCCGATCGCGGGAGAACTCGCGCCCGCGATTGAGTACGAGCAGCGCGAGTAGGGTCTTGACCTTCTGTCGTCGGAAGCGCGCCGGATCGACGGGAGCATCGCCGATGCGCACTTCGAAACACCCGAACAGGTTGACCGTCAGCGTCGGCGCTTTCGATGCGAGGCCGACCCTCAAGGGAAGCTCGGCCTCGGCGCCGAAAGCGCCGGGAAGAGCCGCGAGCGAACGGCGGCGTTCGGCCCGCTCGCTCTCGATGCGCTCGCATGCGGCGCGCTGGGCATATAGCGTCATCTCGATGCTGCGCACCGCCAACGCCGCGCGCGCGTCCAAAGCGGGCAGCGCAACCGCGCCCCGCTCGCATGCCCGCTCGAACGATATACCTGCGACCGCCTCGTACAGCCGCATTGGCCCGCGGACGGACGACACACGCGATCGGACGATGGCGGCGAGACGATCGAGCACCGTGGCGGGACACGCGGCGGAATCGCCTCGCAGGCCGTCGAGCGCCGCCCTGCGCAGCACCCAGGAGGAGGCATGGCCAAGCGCACTACCTCGCGCGCCGCGGTCGTACCACGCCACCCATGCTTCGGCCCCCTCCGTGCAGGAACGGGACAGTGCGACGTGAATCGAGGCCGCCATGGCCCAGTCCTCGACAAGGGCGCCATCGACCCCGGCCCGACGCGGACCGCCCGAGGAGGCCGCAGCAACGCACGCGGCAACAATCGATTCTGCTCTGAGGAGCTCATCCTGCTGCGCGCATCGCGCGAGCACGAGCGCGCCGACTGCCCGCTCGCGCGGGGGCGCGGAAGCATCGCCCGCCACGCGCCGCGCGGCGGTGCAGGCGCTCGCGCGATCGTCCAACATCGCCCTTCTGACAGCTTCGTCGGCATCGAGGCGCACGCCCGCGCCGCCCGTCTCGCCCGCAAGCGAACGGTACACCTCGCACGCCGGAACGAGGCAGGCCGCATCGAACAGCTCGGATCCGCGGCAGGCTAACCATTTCGCACGCGACGACCTGGATGCCAGGAGGCGCACCGTATCGCACGCGCGCTCGTGACGCACACGCGCCATAAGCGCATCGGCCAGCCGCGTCACGAGCGTATCCCGGTCGGGTAGCAACGACCGCTCGGCCAGCAGATCGAGGCGCGCCGCGAAGGCCGAGGCGATGTCCGCGACCATAAAAGGCGCCGCGCAGAACCGCTCGAGCTGACGATCGATGCCCAGATAGGGGTACCGATCCGCCAGGAGCTCGGTCAGATCGGCGATGCGCGGGCTGAACGCCGCAAGATCGTCGAGCGGCCCTTCCTCGAGCACGAGCATGGCGAACAGGGGTAGCAGCATGTCGGCGGGCAGTTCCTCTCGCAGTGCCAGAGCAAGAAAGGGCGCCCCGTTCTGCGCGTCGCCCCAAACAAGCCCAGCCACGCGCTGCGCTGGGGGAAGCGCGCATGCAGGCGTCTCGGCGCGCTCGGCCGGCGTGCGGAACTCGTCGACCTCCGCATCGGTCAACAGCAAGTCCGATGCCGAAAGCTTGATGCGATCGCAGAGGCAGTCGAACGCGTCGCATGTAGGAACGCAGGTGGCGATAACCTCGCATCCCCGATCGAGCAAACGATCGATCTCCTGCGCGAGCAGCTCAACGCGCTCCGAATCGAGCGGGGGCACATCCTCCAACACCGTCAGAAAAGGCGCCTCGTCCGCCTCCATCAGAACGCAGGCGATGCGCTCGCCATCGAGATCGCGCAGAAAGCAAGGGCTTTTCCCGTCGATCCAAAACACATGCTCGAATGAGAACACGGTGTCGGCATATTCCAAAGCGAGGTTCGTCTTTCCGAAGCCGTCAGGTGCGACCACGAACCGGGCGACACGCCTCTCACGCAGGAGTCGAGCTATGAGCTCGGGACGCGTAACATGGCGGTTGACATCGAGGTGCTGAGGACGACGACCGCGGCAGGCCGCCCTCGTGAGGAAATCGGACATACGTATCACTCCCGATGGCACGGGAAATGCAACGATCCGAAAGGGCATTTAGGATACCATGCGTCATCATTCGCCCGCAAGCCGACATCGGTTCGCCCTTCGCGGGGACCGACGGTGTACAATAGCGAAATCGCCCGAACCCGAGGAGGATCCTATGTTGCAAACGGCTTCGATCGCCGATCTGCCCGCTTTCCTTACCGCCCATGCCGACGACCCGCGAAAGGGGACCGGCTGCACCGTGCTCGTCGCTCCCGCCGGAGCCGTCTGCGGGGTTGACGTGCGTGGAGGAGGACCCGCCACACGCGAGACCGACTTGCTCAAGCCCGAGAACATGATCGAGGCAGTGCACGCCGTCGTGCTTTCGGGCGGCAGCGCGTTCGGCTTGGCGTCGTCGACGGGCGTCATGGAGGAACTCGCCGAGCGCGGCATCGGCTTTCCCGTGGAAAGCGCGCTTGTGCCCATCGTCGTGAGCGCCTGCCTGTTCGATTTGCTCGTTGGCGAGAACGCCCATCCGGACGCAGCCATGGGCCGCGCCGCTGCAAAAGCGGCGCTCGATCGGGACTGCCAGTCGCTCGCAGAGGGAAACGTCGGCGCCGGATGCGGCGCAACGGTAGGCAAGATCCTCGGTGGCGAACACGCAATGAAGTCGGGGCTGGGCATGTACGGACTACGGCTCGGAGAGCTTGTGACCGTGGCCGTCGTCGCCGTGAATGCCCTCGGCAACGTCCGCGATGCGGACGGCGCATGGATCGCCGGCTGCCGAGATGAAGAAGGGGGCATCATGGATCCCTTAGCGGCACTCGCAGCCTCGCAGGTCGCCGCAGACGATGCCGACGCTCCTTCCAAAGAGAGCGGCCCCTGCGCGAACACGACCATCGGCGTTGTGCTCACGAATGCCCGCCTCACGAAGGCGCAGGCGACGAAAGTATCCTCCACGGTTCACGACGCCTATGCCCGGGCCATCAAGCCCGTGCACACATCCAACGACGGCGATACCGTGTTCACGTTCGCCTCGTGCGAGACGGACGCCCCGGTCGACGTCGTGGCCGTTCTGGCAACCGAGGCCATGCAGGGGGCTATCGAGCGGGCCGTCCTGCAGGCCGAAGGAGCCTTCGGCCTGCCTGCAGCGCGTGATCTTCGCGCATCAGCGCAGTAGGAGGAGGTATGCGGTTCGCGAAACCGGCAAACCGGATCCTGTTCGCTTCGTCCGTCATCGTGACGGGCGCTGTCGCAGGGGCGTTCGTCTGGCTGCTGCTGTTCGTCATGAACCTGGGCATCTCATTCGTCTGGAACATCCTGCCCGAGCACTTCGGGCCCTTCTTCCCGCTTCTAGCCTGTTCGATCGGTGGCCTGGTCATCGGGTTGTTCGCTAAGCGCTTCGGCTCGTATCCCGAAGATCTCGACGAGGTCATGGCCAAGGTGAAGCGCGACGGCCGCTACGACTACGACAAGTTGGGCGTGATGTCCGCAGCCGCCTTGCTCCCGCTCTTCTTCGGAGGGCCCATCGGTCCAGAGGCGGGGCTCACGGGCGCCGTCGCCGGCATCTGCACCTGGGTCGGCGATCGCATGAAGCGCTTCGGCAGCGAATTCCGGCAGCTCACGTCTGTGGGCACGATGGCAGCGCTCTCGGCCATATTCACTGCGCCGCTATTCGGATTCGTGGCGCCTCTGTACGGCAGCGTGGACGAGAACGTGGACGACCGAACCATCCGCATACCGAAGACTTGGAAGATCGTCGTGTATCTGTGCGCCATCGCCGGCGCACTGGCTGCGTTCGCCGGACTGGGCGCGCTGTTCGGCGGGGGCATGTCGCTGCCGCGCTTCACCGACATCCACGTGGGAACGGTCGAGCTGCTGTGGCTAGTCCCGCTCGCGCTCGTCGGCGCAGCGGGCGGCTGGTTGTTCTGCATGGGCGACGGCCTGTTTGGCAGGCTTTCCGACAAGATGGGCGATCGGCCCGTCCTGAAGGCCGTCATAGCCGGCACCGTACTCGGCGTAGCGGGCATCGTGCTACCCTTCGCGATGTTCGCAGGCGAGACACAAGCCGAGGAGCTCGGCCGAATGTGGACGTCGATGGGCGCGCTCGCGCTCCTGGCCACCGGTTTCGTCAAGGTGCTGCTCACGCCTTTCTGCATCCGCTTCGGATGGCGCGGCGGGCATTTCTTCCCCGTGATCTTCGCGGGGGTATCCATAGGCTACGGCATGGCGACGCTCACAGGAGCCGACCCGGTGTTCTGCCTCTGCGCTTGCACGGCCGCGCTCGTCGGCGGAGTCATGCGCCAGCCCCTCATGGCCGTACTGCTGCTGTTCCTCTGCTTCCCCGTCAAAGGCGTCATCGTCATGCTGGCTGCGGCGGCACTCGGTGCCATCGTTCCGCTTCCGACGGCGTTCCGCAAGAAGCCGAGAGAGCAGGAGGACCCGCAGTCCGAAGACGTCCCGGCGGAAAGCCGATAACCCGGCTCGCACAGAAGGGACTTCTCGCGATCCCATGAGCGAGCGACGGTCGGCCAAAGCCCCACGCTCTTTCAGGATCCCAAGAAAGCCCGGTCAACCCGGCGAGCGGAGAGGAGGCTCTTTGCACGATCCTGGAAGCGAACCGACAGTCGCGAGAACCGCCTCCTCTCCGGCCCGCCGCAGGTAGATTCCGAGCTTATCGCTTCAACAACTTGGAGATGCGATCGGAGTACTCAAGCCCGGTCAGGCCCGCCTCGGCCGCAAGGTCGACGACCGGCGCGTCGTTCCAAAGGGCCTCAAGACGGTAGTACTCGCGCGTCTCGGGCTGAAACACGTGCACGACAAAGCTCCCGTAGTCGAGCAGCGACCAGGTGCCATCCTGCGTCCCCTCTCGATGGAGCGGCTTGACATGTGCCTGCACGCGCAGCTGTTCCTCGATCTCGTCGACGATGGCATCCACCTGACGACTGTTCGCCGCCGTCGCAATGATGAAGTAGTCCGTCACGCCGATGAGATCGCCGACTTCCTGCACCATGAGATCGGTGGCTTTCTTCTCATCAGCCGCGCGCGCCGCAATGAGGGCGCATTCCCTTGAGGTTGGCTCTGACGAACAGATCGCTTCGGCTCCCGTCGTCACTGTCGGATACTGCTCGGTACTGGTTTCGCTCACGCTGTTCCTTTCCCGCCTGCCGCTTCGCGCGACCGGCTCACATAGTGGTTCCACACCTCGACGGTTGCCGGGTGCAGGCGTCGCCGACGCTCGACAAGCGTCAGCAGGATGTGATTGAACGTCATCATGAACAGTTCTTCGAGCGGCACCGTTCCCGCCGCCGCGCGCAGTCGTTCAAGACCTTCGAACCGCCGAGAAGGCTCGATAGCATCGGCGATGTAAATGATCATGTCAAGATCGCTCATCCCGATCGCGGCAGCGGTATGACGCGCGACCGCCTGGAGCACATCATCGGGAATGCACGGGAACTCCTTCCGGAGCGCCGCTGCAGCCGTGGGTCCGTGCAGCAGACGAGGCATGCTGTCGAACACATAGGGCTCGATTTCGGCGTCAACGCCCAGCTCGCGCGCACGGGCGCGAATGCCAGCGTCATCGAAGTCTTTGTCCCAGTCGTGCAGCAAACCGGCCAACCGCGCCTTGCGGACATCGGTACCGTAGGCCTTGGCGAGCGAAGCCGCTGTTTCGGATACGCCGAGCACGTGCTCGAAGCGCCGGCTCTTGAGCCGCTTCTTCAGATCTTCCTCGCGCGCGTTCAAGAACGTGTCCGAAAGGGCATCGTCAGCAGGTGCGCCCCCAACGGGCTCAGCCTGGCTCGCCTTCCCATCCATCGCAGTCATCGCGCTCCTTCCACACAGCCGCCCGCTCCTTTTTCGCGGTACAGCCCATGCTTCTGAATATAGTCGAGCACCCGCTGCATCGTCAAATAACGAATGGATTTCCCTTCGCGCACCCTCGCACGCAGATCGCTCGACGAGATGGCGAGCGCCGTCACCTCGAGGTAGTCGATGACGAAGCGGCCGTGCGCGGCGATGAGCGCGCGGCGCTCCTCGGACAGCACGTAGCCAGGACGGGTGACCGCGATGAGCCGCGCCAGATCGGCGATGGCGGCGCTCTCGCGCCATTTCACGATGTTGTACACGGCATCGGCCCCGGTGATGAAGCGCAGTTCCACGTTGTCCGGGTAATGGGCGCGCATCTGGCGCAGCGTGTCCACCGTGAACGTATCGCCACCGCGCTCGATTTCCACAGCGCTCACGTCGAAGGCGGGGTTGCTGAGCACGGCGAGCCGGCACATGGCGAGCCGGTCGGCGCCCGACGACACCGCGCGGTCCTTCTTGAACACCGGGTTGCCGGCGGGCACGAACACCACCGCGTCGAGGTCGTAGGCCTCGCGCGCCTGCTCGGCGCAGGCAAGGTGGCCCGTGTGGATGGGATCGAAGGTCCCGCCCATGATGCCGAGGCGCGCAGGCTTCCCGTCACTGCCCAAATCGTCGAATCTCTCGCTGATGACCGGCACTACGCGCGCACCTGCCCCGAGCCGCGCAGGACGTACTTGTACGACGTGAGCGCGTCAAGCGCGAACGGCCCCCGCGCATGCAGCTTCTGCGTGGAGATGCCTATCTCGGCGCCGAGGCCAAACTGCCCGCCGTCGGTGAAGGCAGTCGACGCGTTCGCGTACACCGCCGCCGCATCGACGCGCGCGAGGAAGGCCTCGCACGCGGCCTCGTCCTCGGCCACGATGGCCTCGGAGTGCTTCGTGCCATAACGGTTCACATGATCGATAGCCTCGTCCACGCCGTCGACCACGCGCACGGCCAAGTCGGCCGCGAGGTACTCGGTCGCCCAATCGTCCTCGGTCGCAGGCTGCGTCTCGATACCGCGGGCCGCAGCGACGGCGGATGCGCGCTCGTCGGCATGCAGCGCGATGCCGGCCAGATCGAGCGTCTCCAGCACGTTCGTGGCCGCCAGCTCGTGCGGCAGCGTGATGCCCACCACGTCGAAGTCGGCCACGGGCCGGCAGCTCTCCAGGGAGAACAGCGGCACGCCCTCCTCGCGCATGAGGTCGGCCATATCCACCGCAGGCAAAAAGGCCCGCTCGGCACCCATGCCGCCCATGGCATTCACGGCGTTCACGAGGATGCGCACGGCCTGGTTGGCCTGGCCCAGCTCGTAGGTGTCCGGGTAGATCATGCAGAAGGCGAAGTCCCCCTCGGCCACCGGCGCGGCGCAGCCCCACTCGTGGTTCAGGTAGCGGGCCGGCCGTTCCACCCGGGAGAGCAAAGGCTCCACCTGCGGCCACAGATCGCGCCTAGCCACGGGCGCCTCCCTTGCCAGCGCCCTTCCCCTTGCCGCGCAGGGCACGGAAGGCCGAGGCCCCGGCCCCGCGGGCGGCCTCGATCACCTTGCCGCCGGCAGGGGTTGCCGCCGCCTTCGACGCGGCCTCCACGGCCTCATCGCGGGCCTTCTGCACCACCGACGCCACGCCGACGATGTCGCCGCCGGCCTCGAAGTACTCGATGGCCGCGTGCCCCATGGCCTCGGTGCCCGCGAACCCGACGGCCCCCTTGATGGCCCAGCCGAGCACCGGCACCACGCCGACGGCCGTGCGCGCGATGTTGCGGAACAGAAACGCCCCGCCGACGACCGCCGCCAGCTCCTTGATGCGCTCGGCCGACAGCGGCTGGCCGTAGGCGGCGGCGATCTGCAGCAGCATCTTCGCCTGGTTGAGCGTCATGATGGGCATGTCGGCCCCGGGGATGAACACCACCACGCCCACACCGGCGTTCTGCACCGAGGTGGCCCGCACCGCGTCCAGGGACAGCGGGCGCCGCACGAAGGGGAAGGCCAGCGCGAAGGCGAGGCGCTTGTCCTTGCAGGCGGCGATGATCCACTCCCCCATGCGGCGATCCAGCGTGGCCGCGCCCTCGGCGTCCAGCGGCAGCTCTGGGAAGACATGAGCCATCGGC
>ENA-ORTH01002436-ORTH01002436.1-human-gut-metagenome-genome-assembly--contig:-NODE-2436-length-15070-cov-4.079121_pt1 | contig 15070 bp, 9 predicted proteins | sample MGYA00241914_ERZ509192 | MGnify/ENA primary metagenome ERZ509192 (study PRJEB26280, sample SAMEA2338826) | human gut metagenome | biome: human gut; feature: human-associated habitat; material: faeces... | reverse complement strand
CTCTTTTCCATCACCATCCTTTTGGGGTTGACTTCTAATAGTTAATCTTTCTGTTCCCTCAACGGTAGAAATATTAGTATCTGCTTCTTGTTCTTCTGTGACCTCGGTATAATCGGGATACTGCTGCAAAAACCACTTTTTCACATAGGCGTAGCGAGAGGTCTGGGCGTGGGAACGTTCTTTTATGTTATGGAACCTCTCCATCACAATGTCGGGATTTTTTTCAGTTGCTCTGATGTATCTTTCCATGTTTTCATAGGTCAAATTGCGGTAGGTCTTTTTGTTGGGATTCTTTTTAATGCTCTCCTTCTGGACGAACTTATATCTGGGCAACATCTCCATCAGTTCCCTAACCTTTTCAAACTCCTGTGTACCAAGTTGACTTGCTCTTGCCAAAAAGGCCTTAGACACGACGATTTGTTTGTTCACATGGTCGATAGTAAATCCGTTGTTTTTCATGGTAATTTCTCCTTTCAGCGGTCGGTCGCTACCCTTTCTTTTTTGTTTTTTCGGGAAGGTTTTCCTTTCCCTTACTGTGTCTATATTATAGCATAGGGGGTATGCAGAAATATGCCCTTGTAGACCACCTAAAATCAGAACATATCCCGCTATACCGCCCGCAAACCGCATAAATACGGGCTTCGCGGGTATGGGTGCCTTTTCTCTTATCATAAGGGAAAAGTTCTTTTTTATTGCTTACTTGTTGCTGTTTCTTCTTATATAGTTGCTGATAGTTGACGGAAGATGAAGCAAAGATTTTGAATCTTGCTCGAAGTTCTTAAAAGTTGTTCGTTAGTTGTTATTGTTCGTAAAAGTGTACCTTTAAGAATATAGAAAATCGTTTGTATTTTATTGTTTGTAAAGTATAAATTTTATTTTGCGAATATGTTCATAAATATATTGACATTTACGAACAATCGTGCTATACTAAAGACAGTTCAGAAAGGGGGTGAATAGGTTGGAAAGCAGAACCTATTACTATGCGAGAGTTTCCAGCAAGGAACAGAATCTTGACCGCCAGATTGCCGCATTTGAGGCTCTGGGAGCAACGGAAAGGGATATTATCACCGACAAGGAAAGCGGCAAGGATTTGGAGCGGACAGGCTATCAGGCGTTGAAAAATGCAATGCTTCGCCGTGGTGACACCCTTGTGATTAAATCCCTTGACCGTTTAAGCCGCAATAAAGCGGATATCAAAAACGAATTGCAGTTTTTCAAAGACAGCGGAATCCGCTTAAAAGTCATTGATTTACCCACTACTATGATGGAACTGCCGCAAGGGCAGGAGTGGGTATTTGAAATGGTCAACAACATTCTGATTGAAGTGCTGGGGACTATCGCGGAACAGGAACGGGAAACCATACGCAAGCGGCAAGCAGAAGGGATAGAAGCGGCAAAGGCAAAAGGCAAGACATTAGGCCGCCCCGCCCTTCAATTCCCCGACAACTGGAAGGAAGTTTATGCTTCTTGGAAAGCGGGGGCTATTACCGCGAAAACCGCAATGGAACAAACGCAGACAAAAAGAACCAGCTTTTATAAGCTGGTAAAAATCACAGAAGAAAACAAGTAATTCCGACTTGCAATTGCATAAATCGGCGTTATGCTTATAAATTAAATATAATGATGTGTCTGACTTTTGAAAGGTATACGGGCGCAAGGCGCGTAAACACTGGCTCTTCCAGGTCATAAGCAGGGTTCACGTGGAAATGATGGGCCTCATCGGCATGGGCAACAACCCGATGGTCGGCGCCACCGTGGCTTGTGCCGTGGCGGTAAGCGAAGCGAAATAATGTGGCGTGAAGCCGCATAGATACTGGATTTTCTATGGAAGAAGGCTCCGGGAGCAGTTGCTCCTGGAGCCTTCTTTTTTCTTTATGCTTTCCTATGCCCTTTTAGGAATCCTCTAAGCCACCCGTTTTATGGTTGGCCTTGGCTCTCCGTGAACTGCCTGCGGCATCAGCTCCGCGCCGAATGTATTTCCCACAGGAAATACTTCATATTTCCATGAAATTCATAAGAAGTGCCGGTTTGCGCGGCCTTAGCCGGTTGCTTTCCGGATAGCCGCATGCTACTATTTTACTGATTTCGTACGCGGGAGGAAAGGAACCGATGATGGATATACATACACGGCAGACGCTCTCACTGAATGGCCGGTGGAGCGTCCGGCTGGACGAGCAGAACAGGGGCACGGCCGCCGGCTGGTATCTCGCCGCTGTCGAAATGGAATACGCCTGTCCGGTCCCGGGCCCGCTGCAGGCCGTCAAGGCGCTGCACGACCGGTTTCCCATCGCCAACACCATGCAGAACGCCTATAAGGGCAACTACTGGCTGGAGCAAACGGTGCCGCTTCCCGAAAGAGCGCCGGACAGCCGCCTGCTGCTGTACATCGGCGGCGTTTCTCCGACGGCGCACATTTGGGTGAACGGCCGCTACGCGGGGTTTCTGGACGAACCCCATGTGGCGCATATCCTGGATATCACTGAACCAATTGCGGCGGCGGAATCCGCGCGCGTCACCGTCCTTATCAGCGAACAGCAGACGGAGACGCTGGGCGGTTTCCGCTCCTTCGGGTTTGACTGGTCGGGCATCTATCGGGACATCGCCCTGGAAATCGTGCCGCCTCTGTACGCGCAGGAGCTGTCTATCGACAACACGGTCAACCCCCGCACCTCCGACAACCGCGCCGCCGTTTCCCTGTCCGTGCGCAACGCCGGTACCCAGCCGGCCGACGCCCTCGTGGAATTTATCGTCAGCGATGGGGAGAAAGGGCTTTTCAAAACCACCGCCCGCGCGCCAATCGCTGCCGGGGACACGGGTGTTCTCGAAGGATTCCTGGACACGACCGCCCTCACCCCCTGGACGCCGGATAACCCCGCCGTGTACACCGTTTCCGCCGTCCTGTATCGGGACGGAAAACCGGTGGATGCCGTGCGGAAAATCACCGGCTTCCGCACCTTCACGGCGGAACACGGCCAGCTGCTCTTGAATGGGGAACCCCTCATGCTGCGCGGCGTGGGCCACGAGTATTTCTCAGTCTCCATCAGTCCGCTTATCGATAAGGCGCTCATCCGCCGCCGTTTTCAGTGCATCAAGGCCCATGGCTTCAATTTCTGCCGATATCACACCCATCCGCCCACGGAAGAGGAGCTGTGCGTCGCCGACGAGGTGGGGATCCTCCTGTCGTCGGAAATCGCGCTGATTTCCAATATGAGCAAGGTCTCCCCTGCGGAAAAATGCCTGACTATCCTGGAAAAGCAGATTCTCGCTACCAAGCATCACCCGAGCATGGGGATTTATTGCCTGGGCAACGAAGGATCGCAGATTATGGTGGCCAATTACCTGGAGCGCGAAAAGGCCCTGGCGGGCTACCAGCTTATCAAAAAGGCCGCGCCGCATCACCTGGTCATCATCGCCTTCGGCCTGCAGGGCGAACTGCCGGAACTGCCCAACGACATGGAGACGCCCCATCTCTGGAGCCACGATTTCCTCTGGGCGTACGACGGCCTCGCGGATATCCCCTGGGATGTGCTGGACGCCGCCCTGCCGGCGGACAAACCCTGGGTGATTCACGAATTCGGGAAATTCGGTGTGTGGCCGGATCCCGAGGAATCCCGGCTGTATGACGGGTACGGCTATCAGCCGGATTTCGCCGAGCAAGGCGCGCTCGCGCTCAAGGAAATCGGCCTGGAAGCCTACGCGCGGCAGATTATCGAGAACTCCAGAACCCTCGCCTCCATCTGCAACCGCCAGATCATCGAACAGGCGCGCCGGCCGGAGAGAAGCTCGGGCTATGTTATCTGGACGTTCTTCCGCCGGGGCGGGCAGAACGCGGGCATGGTGGACGATTTTGCGGTGCGCCCCGATAAAGACCCCGCCCTGTACGCCCGGGGCTGCAACGCGCCGACGGCGCTTATCCTGGACAGAAGTTTCGCCGGGCGCACCCTGTGGGCCGGACAGTCCGTACAGCTGGGCGTCTCGGTCTCCAACTTCGGCCCCCGCGCTATCACCAGCGGGGTCGTCCGCTGGCGCATCGACGGCCTGGATGAAGAACTGTGCGGCGAAATCGGCGGCGTTCAGGCCCCGCGAGGCAAAAGCTGCCCGGCGGCGGAGCTGGCGTTCCGTCTGCCGGATGCCAAACGGGCCGCCCGCTTCACCCTCAAGGTGAGCCTGACGGAAAACGACAGCCTCGTCTCCGAAAACGCGTGGGATTTCTGGGTGTTTCCCCGCGAAAACGCGCGCCTTACCAGTCGGATCGCCTACGATCTCCAGGATACGGAGCTGCGCCTGCGTTTCAAGAACACCTTCTTGGGCAGCGTCGGCCTGAGGGAAATCGACTCGGTCATCCGCGGCTGCCGCAGCTGGAGCGGGACGGACTACGCGCAGACCTTCCGGCGGTTTGCCCCCCGCCTGCTGGTGACCGATCGCTTCGGCGATACCGCCCGCGTATGTCTCGCCCACGGCCAGACGGTTCTGCTGCTGGACGGCGGGGATTGGCCTGCCCACTGGTACACGGAGCCCTCTGTCCCGCATCTGGGCGACGAAGACACCGCCCGGTTCTTTACCAGCTTCCGCTGCGGCTGGGATCAGGGCAACCTGGCGACCCTGATCCATCCGCACCCCCTCCTCGAGGGCTTCCCCTGTGCGGACTACTGCGACCTGCAGTTCTTCGCTATGACCAACGGCGCGCGCACGCTGCGCCTGGAGGAAGTGAAGCGGGACGTGGGGGGGACGGACGAAACGGTGATCATCCGCTCCATCGCCAAAATCCGGCCGCCGGTGGTGACGGATGTCATCGTACAGGATCCCAACGCCGTCAAAGAGCTGGAGAAACAAAAAGGCCGTTCCATATGCGCCCAGGATCGCGTGTTTTTCGCCCAGATGCGGGTGGGCGAGGGGACGCTGCTGCTCAGCACCCTACGGGCGTTTGACGACCCCGCCGGCGAATATCTGCTGAGAAGCCTTCTGGAGACCTTTCGATAAATTCAGGCGTTCAGCGCTTGAAAAGTTTAGCAGACATTAAATAAGGAGAGATATCATGGCGACACATATGCAAATGGCGGAACTGGATTTTGTCGACGATCAGTTTGAAGGATCTCAAATGGTGGCGATTCTCGATAAGCCCTATTCCCTGCGGGTCGGCTATGCCAAAATCCCCGAACCCGCGGATAACGAAATCCGCGTCAAGGTCAAATGGACGGGCATATGCGGATCGGATTTGGAGGCCTACCGGGGGACACGCGCACCGGAATTCATCGGCTTCCCCGCCCGCCTGGGGCATGAGGTCGGCGGCGTCATCGACAAGGTGGGCGCCGCGGTGCAGGGCCTCCACGTGGGCGACCACGTGTCCTGCCGCTACATCTGGGGCGCCTATGCGCAGTACATCGTCTGCAAGCCCTTCAATGTCAAGGTGCTGCCCAATACCTTCCCCCTCGATGAAATCAGTCCGGTGGAGGTTCTCCCGGGCATCCTCCACGCGGCGGAACTCGCCAAAATCGACGCGTCGAAAAGAGTGCTGATTATGGGGCAGGGGGTTTCCGGCCTCATCATGACCCAGGTGATCGCCCAGTTCTCCCCAAAGGAGCTGGTGGTCACCGATCTCTATGACAGGAACCTGGAGCTGGCCAAAAAATACGGCGCCACCAAAACCTATAAAATCGATCCGAATACCGACTGGGTGCGGATGCTCAAGGCAGACTATCCCGACGGGTTCCCGGTGGTCATCCCCTGCCTGCTGGAGGGAGACGGTGTCGTCGACGCCATAGAGCTTGCCCAGATCTGCGGCCGGATCGTCCTGTACGGGTGCATCGGCGTCTGCAACCGGCCGCTGGATTTCTTCCGGGTGCATAAAAAGCGACTGGAGATTTATTCCACCGAGCCGCGGCGGGATATTGATATGCGCCGGTTTTATCAGGAGGGCGTGCAGATGGTCTGCGACGGCCTTATCAATACCGGGGAGATGGTGACCCATCGGTTCCCCCTGTCGCGGATTCAAGAGGCCTTCGACGTCCGCAACGCCTGCGGCGAGGATACCATCCACGTGCTGGTGGACTGCGACTAAACCATACCGGAAAGGAAGAGAGCGCCCCATGATGACGCAAACGAAGGACTGGAACGGCTATCGGCAGCTGACCTTTTCCCTAAACGGGCGGGACTGTCTGCTGGTGCTGCCCCATCAGCCCCGGCCCGATGGCAAATGGATTTGGCGCGCGGAATTTTTCGGCGCGTTCGATACCGCGGATCGGGCCCTGCTCGAGCAGGGCTGGGCCGTCGCGTACTGCTGCGTCAGCAATATGTACGGCTGCCCCGAGGCCGTCGAGCAGTTTGCAGCCTTTCAGTCGGCGCTGGAGCGGGAGTTCGGCTTGTCCCCCCGGGCGGTGCTGTTTGGGTTCAGCCGCGGCGGCCTGTACGCCGTCAACTACGCCGCCGCTTACCCGCGGCGGGTGTCCGCCCTGTATCTGGACGCGCCGGTGCTGGATATCCGCAGCTGGCCGGGCGGCAAAGGTGCCGGCGTGGGCGATCCCGCGTGCTGGCGGGAATGCCTGGCCTGCTATGGATTGACCGAGGAGACGGCCGCCGCCTTTGCCGGCAATCCCCTCGATAAGCTCCCGGCCCTGGCCGGGGCGGGCCTGCCGATTCTGCTGGTGGCCGGCGATGCGGACGACGTGGTGCCCTATGCGGAGAACGGCGCGAAACTGGCGCGGCGCTACCGGGAACTCGGCGGCGTCGTGGAGGTCATCCTCAAGCCCGGCGTCGGCCATCACCCCCACAGCCTGGAGGATCCGCGGCCGATTGTGGACTTTATTCTAGGGGTAAGCAATGAATAAATCACGCCCATTGGATTTCCACATCCCTTACCTGGAAAAGGCGTGACAACAAAGGAGGTGCTGCCTGTGAACGGTGCCAATACGCTGTGGTATCGGCGGCCGGCCGCCTGCTTCAACGAGGCGCTTCCGCTGGGAAACGGCCGCCTGGGCGCCTGCGTGTACGGCGGCGTCAAAGCCGCGCGGTTCAGCCTCAACGAGGACACGCTGTGGAGCGGGTATCCCCGTTCGTCCCAGGAATCCTGCGCCGCCGTCTATCGGCAGGCGCGGCAGCTGGCGCTGGAGGAGCGCTTCCGGGAGGCCGAGGAGCTGCTGGAACAACGGTTCGGTGATTTTCTGGTGCAGATGTATCTGCCGCTGGGCGATCTGTGTATCGAGATGGAGCACGGGGACGCCGCCGGGGACTACCGGCGGGAGCTGTCTTTGGAAACCGCGGTGCATACGGTATCGTACCGCGTGGACGGCCGCGCCTATACACGGGAATGCTTTGTTAGCCATCCCGCGCAGGTGCTGGCGATCCGCATCGCCTGCGACCGGGCCGGTTCGGTGGGGTTCACGGCGCGGCTGTCCCCGAAGTTGCGCGCCCGGCGCCTGGAGGAAGGCGGCGCGGCGTACATCGACGGCTATTGCCCGGTCTGCCTGGCCCCCTACGGCCACACCTATGGAAGCGACGCGGAAAAGCTGTACGCCGACGCGGACGAGGAAAAGGGCGTCGGCTACCGCGCCGGCCTGAAGGTTGTCGCCGCGGGCGGCACGGTCGCCGTGAGCGGCGCGGGCATCACCGTCGCCGGCGCCGACGAGGCCGTGGTGTATGTGGCCGTGCGCACCAGCTTCAACGGGCCCTTCCGCCATCCCGTCACCTTCGGCCGCCCCTATCGGGAGCCCTGCGCCGGGGATTTGGAGGCCGCCGCCCAAAAGGGCTTCGAGGCTCTGCGGGCGGACAGCGTCGCGGACTACCGGCGCCTGTATGCCCGTGTGTCGCTCGACCTGGGCGGCGGGGAGGCCGGCGGCCTGCCCACTGACGAGCGGCTGGTCAGGCACGCGCGGGGCGAGCGGGGGGACAACGCGCTGTATACGCTGCTGTTCAACTTCGGGCGGTATCTAACCATTGCCGCCTCCCGGACCGGCACCCAGCCGATGAACCTCCAGGGCCTGTGGAACGAGGAACTGACGCCCCCCTGGAACTGCAATTACACCCTGAATATCAATACCGAGATGAACTATTGGCCGACCCTGGGCTGCGGCCTGTTCGAGTGCTATGAGCCGCTGGTGACGCTGACCAAGGAGCTGTGTCAGGCGGGGCGGTCGACCGCACGGCGGTATTATGGGGCCGAGGGCTTTGTGAGCCATCACGCCACCGATCTCTGGCGGGTCACCCATCCGAGCACCAATCGGCTGGAAGGCAGCACCCAATGGGGCCAGTGGTGCCTGTCGGGCGGCTGGCTGACGGTCATGCTGGTCGAGTATTACCGTTACACCGGGGATAAGGGTTACCTGCGGGAGATCTATCCGGTGATCCGCGACTGCGCCGCCTTTTATCAAAGCCTGCTGGTTCAGCAGGAGGGTGGGTGGATTCTCTGCCCCTCCACCTCGCCGGAAAACCGGTATCGTACGGCGGACGGATCCCAGCCGCTGGACAAAACCACGGCCATGACCATGCAGATCCTCCGGGACGTGTTTTCCTGCGCCTGCGCCGCGGCGCGGGAGCTCGGCGAGGATCCCGCGCCGTACGCGGACACCCTCGCGCGGCTGGCCGGCTGTACGGTGCTGTCCGACGGCACGCTGAACGAATGGTATGCCCCGCATGAGGACTGGGAGGTTCACCACCGCCATGTCTCCCATCTCTACGGCCTGTATCCCTCCCGCCAATTCGGCGGCAATCCGGCGCTGCGGGCCGCCTGCCGGAAAAGCCTGGAAAAGCGCGGCGACGGGGGAACCGGTTGGAGCCTGGCCTGGAAGGTGAACCTCTGGGCCATGCTGGGCGACGGGGAGCGGGCGCTGCGCCTGCTGGACAGACAGCTCCGCCCGGTGGACAGCCGGAACGAGGAACACGACGCCGGCGGCGGCAGCTACCCCAATCTGCTCTGCGCCCATCCGCCGTTTCAGATCGACGGCAATTTCGGCGCCTGCGCGGGGATTCTCCATATGCTGGTGCAGCCTCGTGAGGACGCGGTCGAGCTGCTTCCCGCGCTGCCGGAGGCCTGGCGGGACGGGGAGCTGACGGGCGTGTATCTGCCGGGACGCAAACGACTGGATATCCAGTGGCGGGATGGCCGGGTGACGCGGCAAAGACTATACGACTGGGAAGGAGAGGCCTGAAATGCCTTACATACAAACGATGTGTCCGGCCGAACTGAAAGCGGCCGTGGAGGCGGGCCTGCCGCTGTTTATCGCCGCCGGATCCATCGAATACCATGGAAGCCAGCTGCCCCTCGGCACGGATGTGCTGATTATCGAAGGGATCCTGCGCGAAATTGAAAAACGGACGCCCATTGTGGTGGCCCCGCCCTTTGTGTATTCGCCTACCGGCTACATGGTGTCCGGCCCGGAGGAGGGGACGGTGGATATCGGCATCGCCCCCTTTGTGGCCCATTGCGCGGAAATTCTACGGGCCTACAGCCGGATGGGCTTTTCGTCGATCCGGCTGCTGGTGCATCACCAGGGCGGGAACATCGGCGCCTTGCTCAAGACTGCCGTCCTGAAGGCGGGCGCGTATTCCCTGTACCAGGAGCTGGGCGGCGGCTGGTGGACGCGGCGGGAAGCCGCCCCCCACCCCTGTCGGATCGAGGTGATGCCCGCGGTGTTCGGGGACACGGTATCCCAGGCCTTCGGCGGGCACGCGGGCAAGGGGGAGACCCAGGCCATCCTGGCGCTCTATCCCGAGCTGGTGCATATGGAAAACCTGACCGATCAGGAGCCGTGGTGGAACGAAACGGCGAAAGACGCGCGGGCGCAGGATGCCCGCCGGGAAATGGATCAACTCATCGACCGCTGGGTGGAAAAGCTGCGGGGTTGAGGGAAGGAGAGCGTTATGCATCTGTCTATGCCGCCGGCCGGCTGCCGTAAAATCCTGACGTTCGGCTTTGACGACGCGGAGATCCACGACGAGCGGCTGGCCGATTTGTTCCGGGCCTATGGCATGAAGGCGACGTTTTTTCTCATAGCAGGCCAATTGTCCTTCCGCTGCGATTTTCATCGCTACGGCGAGGATACGGTGGTGCAGCGGGTGAGCGCCGAACAAATCCCTTACGTTTACCGGGGGATGGAGGTGGCCTCCCACACCATGGAGCACCGCTGCGAAATCGACCAGCTGGACACGGCGGTGGGCGCCTCTTTGCGTACACTGTCAGCCTGCTGTGGGTATCCGGTGCGGGGACTGGCCTATCCCGGCGGCGTCTATACGCCGGAGCACGTCCGCCGGCTGCCGGCCTACGGCGTCGCGTATGCGCGGACTACGCAGTATACGCAGGGGCTTTCCCTGCCGGACGAGCCGCTGGCGTGGAACCCGACCTGCCGTTATGACGATCCGCAGCGGGAGCACCTGGCGGAGGAATTTCTTCAGTATGACGGGGACGAACCGGCGCTGTTGTATATCGCCGGGCATTCCTATGAGCTGACCAGAAAGCAGGCCCCCTATGACTGGGCCAGCTTCGAAGAGCTGCTGCGCCGGCTCAGCGGCCGGCCGGACGTCTGGTATGCAACGAATTTAGAAATCGTGGAGTGGTTGCGGCATGTACGGAGTCATCATTAAGCAGGGGCCTCAAAACTGGCAGATTCTCCAGCAGCGGGACGGAGCCGCCTCCGTTTTTCTGGCGGGTGAAATCGCGGTGGAGCCGGAAATCGCCGAGCGGGAGGACACGCGGGTGCTGGTCTGGGTGAACGACGAGCAGACCGGCGCGCGCATCCTGCCCCCGGTTTTTATTAAACCGGTGGGGAACGCGTGGAGCGTGACGCTCCGCATCCCGGCCGGCGGGCCCTACCGCATCGATACCTGCCTAAGGTTCAAGGGCATCGGCGAGAAGCGGGGCGACCGGATTTTCCATGTCGGCGTGGGGGACGTTTACGTCATTGCCGGGCAGAGCAACGCGGTGGGCGTCGGCAAGGATCCGGTCAGCGACCCGCCCGATCCGGCCGTCCACCTGTACCGGGTCTGCGGGGCCTGGGATATGGCGTCCCACCCGCTGCACGATTCGACCGACACGGCCTATCCGCTGACGCAGGAAAAGGTGCAGACCGGGCACAGCCCCTGGCTGAACTTCGCCAAAATCCTGCACCGGCATCTCGGCTACCCCATCGGGCTGATCCCCGCGACCAAGGGCGGCATTCCGCTCTCCTGCTGGGACAGGGAGGAGGACGGCGCCTTCTTCGACAATATGCTGGCGATGATCGACGCGTCGGGCTGCGGCGGCGTCAGGGGCATTCTCTGGTACCATGGCTGTCAGGACACGGCGGAGCCGGCGCTGTACGAGAGCTATTACGAGCGGTTCGCGCGGGTCTGCCGCGATTTCCGTTCGGCGTTGTTCGACACGCTTCCTATTTTGACGGTGCAGCTCAATAAGACCACCTGCACCTATCAGAAGGACGTCCGCGCCCTGGGCCTTTCCTGGGCGGCGGTGCGGGAGGCCCAGCGCCGGGCGATGCACGATATTCCGGGCGTGTACATGGCCCCGTCCATCGACTGCCCCGTGTGCGACGGTGTGCATAACGCCAGTTCGTCCAACCTGGTGATAGGCGAGCGGGTGGCGAATCTGGCGCTGCGCTATATCTATGACCGGCCGATCGTCTGCGACGCGCCGGATATCGATCGGGCGGTCAAAACGGCGGACAATCAGATCCGCCTGGTTTTCCGCCATGTCGGCGGGCATCTGTTCGCCGATCTCAATCCGGTGGAAGAGCTGATGTTCACCGTGGAGGACGAGGCCGGCGAGGCGGTTCCCACCGGCTACGCCTGCCCGGGGGACAATACCCTTCTGCTCTCGTTCGATCGCCCCCTGGGGCGGGGGATCATCGGCTGCCGCCGGCTGAATCTGAGCGGGCTGATGCCCTATGACGTATACAGCTATTTGCCGGTGATTCCGTTTGACGGCATCCCGATTGTGCAGGGGGAGTAACGCATGACCTACGGCTATTTTGACAACGACCATCAGGAATACGTCATCACCAATCCGCGCACCCCGGCGCCGTGGATGAATTATATCGGCAACGGCGGCTTCGGCGGCATCGTGTCGGCCACCGGCGGCGGCCTGACCTTCGACGGGGATCCCTCCAACCGCCGCGTCACACGGTATAAATTCAACAACCAGCCCAAGGATCGGCCGGGGCGGTACCTGTATATCCGCGATGAGGAAACCGGCGCGTACTGGTCGCCGACCTGGCAGCCGGTGATGAGGGAGCTGTCCTTTTACGAGTGCCACCACGGCCTGGGTTATACCCGCATCACCGGTGCCTGCGAGGAGGTGCGCACCCAAATCACCTACAGCGTCCCGCTGGGAAAGCGGTATGAGATCTGGCAGGTGGAGATGACCAACCTGTCCGCCAAACCGAAAAACCTGCGGGTGTATTCCTATGTGGAGTTCAGCTGGAACGACGCCAAATACGACATGCTGTGCCACTGGCCCTGCATGGCCTTCAAAGCAGGCTTCGACGGCCGCAAGATCCTGGTGGATACGGTGGCTGAACAGCTGACCGGCACCCCGCAGCTCGATTACATCGCCACCGACCTGCCCGTCGTCGGCTACGATTGCAGCCTGGAGGCGTTTGTCGGCGGCTACCGCGACGAGACCTCGCCCGCGGTGCTGGATACCGGGGTGTGCACCAACAGCGCGATGTACTCCGACAACTGCGTCGGCGTGCTCTGCTCCGAGGTGCGTCTGCTCCCCGGCGAGACCAAGCGGTTCAGCTACACCCTCGGTGCCACGGACAGCCGGGAGGCGGTGGACGGCCAGATAGCCGACGCGTTTTCCGAGGAGGTGCAGTCAAACGCGCTGCGGGATATCCGGGCGCTGTGGGACGGCTACCGGTCGCATCTCCAGGTGGAAACCCCCTGCGAGGACATGAACACCATGCTGAATATCTGGCACGCCTACCAGACGAAAACCACCTTCGACTGGTCGCGCTTCATCAGCGTGTATGAACGGGGCGTCGACCGGGGCTTCGGCTTCCGCGACAGCATGCAGGACGTGTTGGGCGTCATGCACGCCGAGCCGGGAAAAGCGGCGGAGCGGATTCGGCTGCTGCTGTCCATCCAGTGCCGGGACGGCAGCGCGAAAAGCGTTTATTATCCCGCGACGAAGGAGGCGGTCGGCGGCGGCCGCAGCGACGACCATCTGTGGAGCATCCTCTCGGTCTGCAATTACGTCCGGGAGACCGGCGACACGGACTTCCTGCATCAGGTCGTGCCCTATGTCGACGGCGGGGAGGATACGGTTCTCTCCCACCTGGAACAGGGCGTGGACTTTACCATGCGGCATCTGGGCCGGCACGGCTTCCCAGATATGCTGGCCTCCGACTGGGACGACAGCCTGGCGCCGATGAACCGAGGCGGGACGGCCGGCGCGGAGAGCATGTTCGTGTTTTTCCAGCTGGCGCACGGCGCGGACGAACTCATCCGGCTGTACCGCCACGCCGGCCTGCCGGAGCGCGTCCCGGCCATGCAGCGGGTGGTGGACTATTGTAAGGCCAAGCTGCCCGAGATTTGGGACGGCGAGTGGTTTATCCGGGCGTTCACGCCGGAGGGGGAAAAGTTCTGCACCCGTGAGGACGCCTTCAACCGCATCCACCTCATCCCCCAGGCCTGGAGCGTGCTGTCCCGTCTGGCCAGCCCGGAGCAGGCCAATCTGGCGATGGATAAGGTGATGGAGTACCTCTACACCGATAAGGGCCTCATCACCCACTGGCCCGCGTCGGAGGGCTTCGACCGGCGGAAGAAGAGCTATTTTCTTTTCCCCGCCGGTGCCCGGGAGAACGGCGGCATCTTCTTCCACTCCAACACCTGGGCCATCATCGCCTACGCGATGCTTCATCGGGGGGAGGATGCCTTCACCTGCTACGAAAGCATCCTGCCGCCCCGCCGCAACGCCATCGCGGACGTCTGCCTAACCGAGCCGTATGTTTATTCGCAGACCATGCTGGCCCCGCCGCACCCCCGGGCCGGCGCCTGCGTGAACGCCTGGCTGACGGGCACGGCCTCCTGGACGTATCTGGCCGCGACCCAGTATATTCTGGGCATCCGGCCGGATTACGAGGGGCTGCTTGTGGATCCCCAGATACCGGCGGCCTGGCCGGGGTTTCAGGCAACGCGGCTGTGCCGCGGCGTGACCTGCCGCATCACGGTGGCCAGAGGCGAGGCCAAGGGCCTGACGGTCGACGGCCGCCCCCTCGCGGGGAACCTGGTGCCATGGAAACTTTTACAGGATGCCGCGGAACGGCATATTGTGTTAACATTGTAGGGAGACGCAGTTTTGCAGAACGGACGGGAAGGTGGTGTTCGTCACTTGAGAAAAAGAATCTGCGCGCTGGCGGCGGCCCTATGGCTGACCCTCGCACTCCTGGCGGGCACGGTTTCGGCGCAGGGAGCCACGGAAGGCTCTGTGGAGTTTACCATACAGTCCACCGTGGTGTCGGAAAGCGCCGTCAGCCTGACGGTGTATATCGAGCCGAGCGGCGGGGCGGCCGTGAACGGCCTGAATCTCTCGCTGTCCTACGAAGAGGGGGTTCGCGTGGAATCCCTCCTGGAAGGGGAGGCCTTCGGCGGCGCCCTGCTCGCCGACGCCGGCGCGCCGGGCGGCGTCTGGATGATTTGGGACAGCGCCGACCCCTACACCGGCGGGAAAACCGTGCTGTTCACCGTTGTTTTCTCGCTCGTTCCCCAGGCGCCGGAGGGCCTGTACGCGTATGGTCTATCCTGCCGCGAGCTGTATGCGAGCAAGGGCGAGGATGGCGGGCTTGTCACCACGGATATCCCGAATAACGCCTCCGCGTCTCCGATCGTGGAGACAGTCTGGATGGGGGAACGGCTGGCCCTTACCCCGTCGGAAACCACCCTGATCGCCGGGCAGACTGGCCGGCTGACCGCCAATAAAGAGGTCGCGGCATGGACCTCCTCCAATGAGAGCGTCGTCCGGGTGGACGGCCAGGGCGGCCTGCGCGCGCTGGCCGCCGGCACGGCGGTGATTACGGCCGCCGGCGGGGCGGGCGGCCGGGAAACGGCGCAGGCGGTCGTCCGCGTGCTGCCCCGCGCGGTCACGGCC
>ENA-ORTH01002413-ORTH01002413.1-human-gut-metagenome-genome-assembly--contig:-NODE-2413-length-15289-cov-2.390705_pt1 | contig 15289 bp, 12 predicted proteins | sample MGYA00241914_ERZ509192 | MGnify/ENA primary metagenome ERZ509192 (study PRJEB26280, sample SAMEA2338826) | human gut metagenome | biome: human gut; feature: human-associated habitat; material: faeces... | reverse complement strand
CCCGCCCCTTCTTGATGCGTGAGAGATTCGCGGGCGTGATGCCCACCCTTCCCGCAAGCTCCATGGTCCCAATCCCGCGCTCCTGCATCGCGCGCTCGAGGCGGCAGGCGATGGGCATGGCGCAAGCTCCTTCCTCCGCCGAACAGGTCGAAAACGATTCTCCTATGGTCATTCACGTGTGCCCATAGTGAACAGTCTAGCGCATACCCTTGGAACATGGCCGAGCAATTGGACAAGAGGTACGCGCTTCTGGGCGCGGCAATCCGAAGGACGCGAGAGGACGCGAACCTCACGCAGAGAGATCTTGCGGGTATGATCGGCCAGCCTTCTTCTAATTCCTATGTATACCGGCTGGAGAACGGGAAGATGAAGGTCAGCCTCGAGCAGTTGATACGAATCGCGGATGCGCTCGAAGTCGAAGTCCGCGACCTGATCGACTTCTAGCCCTTGCTCTCCGAAAGCTCGGGAAGCCGGCCCGCTCCGCAGCTTCCTCGATATCCCGCTCGATCCTGCGAGCGATCATCCGACCTCCCTACACGTTGAACTTGAAGTGCATCACATCCCCGTCCTGGACGACGTACTCCTTGCCCTCCTGTCGCAGCTTGCCGGCGTCGCGGCAACCCTTCTCGCCGTTCAGCTCGGAGTAGTCAGCGAACGAGGCGGTCTCGGCCTTGATGAAGCCGCGCTCGAAGTCGGTGTGGATGACGCCGGCAGCCTGCGGGGCCTTCGCGCCGATGGGGATGGTCCAGGCGCGCGTCTCGGTCTCGCCGCTGGTGAAGTAGCTCTGCAATCCCAGCAGCTTGTACGCCTCGCGCACGAGACGGGCCAGGCCGCTCTCCTCGAGACCCATGGCCTCCAGGTACTCGCGCGCTTCTGCCGGGTCGAGCTCGGCCAGGTCGGCCTCCACCTTCGCGGAGATGGGCACGGGCGCGCATCCGTCGATCTCGGGCAGGTCGGCGTCCAGCTGTTCCTCGTCGACGTTGGCGATGTAGAGCATCGGCTTCATCGTGAGCAGGTGCAGGTCGTACAGCGCCGCGCGCTCGTCGTCAGTGAGGTCGAGCGTGCGGGCGCGATGCCCCTCGTTCAGGCCCTCGTACACCTTCTTCGCCGCAGCCACCTTCGCCGCGCCGGCCTTGTCGCGCTTGGCCTCCTTCTCCAGACGTGGCAGTGCCTTCTCCAGCGTGCCCATGTCGGCCAGGATCAGCTCGGTCTTGATGGTTTCCACGTCGCTTTGCGGGTCCACCTTGCCGGAGACGTGCACCACGTCGGGGTCGCCGAAGAAGCGCACGACCTCGCAGATGGCGTCCGTCTCGCGGATGTTCGCGAGGAACTGGTTGCCCAGGCCTTCGCCCTGACTCGCTCCCGCGACGAGGCCCGCGATGTCCATGAACTCGACGGTGGCCGGCACGATGCGCGCCGGATGGTCGATCTCGGCCAGGCGGTCGAGGCGCGCGTCAGGCACGGGCACGACGCCCACGTTGGGCTCGATGGTGGCGAACGGGTAGTTGGCCGCGAGGCCGCCCTTGTTCGTGAGGGCCGTGAACAGCGTAGACTTGCCGACGTTCGGCAGGCCGACAATACCGATGGAAAGCGACATGGAACTTCCTTTATGAGAACGATTGCTGAGTATTCGCACATGATAGCACTGCCGTCGCGCCAGGACGAGCCTGCTTGGCCCGGCATCACGCAACGTGCAAGGGGTCGCGGACGGCCAAGAAACGAACGCTAGCGCTTCGCCGATTTAAATGTTACTATAATAATATCATTAATGCGCCACGGATAACGCCGCCGGATCGTAGCAGCGCGCACGTGCTACACTTTCCTGCAAGCCGGGAAGACGAACGACGCAACGGGTACGACATCATTCCGTCCATCGGGAACGCGGGAAAGAGCCGCCCGAAGAGAGGCCCGCAGGAGGCGACGATGCTGGATCGAGCCATATTCGCGCTGCCGGGAGTGCGCCGAGTACTGGCGTTGCTCGCAAGCGCCTCCGCCTTGCAGGCGCTCTGCATCGTTGGCCAGGCTTGGTTCCTCGCCACGGCCCTCGCGAACCTCTGGCACGGAGCGCCCATCCCGGATCAGACTGCATGGATCGCGCTCTTCTTCGCCTGCTTCGTCGCTCGGCAAGGCGCCGTCTACGCCGAAGACGCCTACCTCGAAACCTATGCCTACGACCGCGCCGACGAACTGCGCCAGGAGCTGCTTCGCAAAGTATTCACCACGAAGGCGCAGGTGGTATGGGACAACGGGACGGGCAGCGTGGCGGCGGCCATGCTCGAGGGCGTCGATCAGGTACAGGCCTATTTTCGGCTCATCCTGCCCAAGATCACCTCGATCGTCGTCATCCCGCTTATCGTGCTCGCCTTCGCGCTCGCGCTCGACTGGGTATCCGCCCTCATCATGTTCATAATGTTCCCGTTCATCGTGCTGTACATGATCATACTCGGCCGCAATGCAAAGGATGCAGCGTCTCGACAATACCGCACGTTCCAGGTGCTCTCCAATCACTTCATCGACACGCTACGCGGCATCGATACGCTCAAGCTGTTCGGCGCGGGCAAGCGCCATGGTGCGAGCATCTTCTCGGTGAGCGAGCGGTTTCGCGAAGCCACGATGAAGACGTTGCGCATGGCGACGCTCTCCAGCCTCGTGCTCGATCTGTTCTCGACTCTGTCCATCGCGGCGGTGGCCTTCATGTTGGGCATGCGGCTGCTCGACGGTACGGCACAGCTGTTCCCCGCGCTCGCCATCCTCATCATGGCACCCGAGTACTTCAAGCCCATCCGCTCGTTCGCGTCCGACTACCACGCTTCGCTCGACGGGGTGAATGCGCTGAAATCCATCCAACGTCTCATAGGCGCCCCAGACGGCTCGGATCACAGCTGCGAACTGCCCGATTGGGGCGCGACGTCGCGCATGGAGCTTCGGGGCGTCGGCTGCTCCTACGACAGCCATCGCGTGCTCGAGAATCTGGACTTCACGGCCGAAGGCTTCCGCAAATACGGCATCGTCGGCGCCAGCGGCGCGGGCAAGAGCACGCTCGTCAGCCTCCTCGGCGGCTTTTTGGCGCCTGATGCAGGCGACATCGAGCTGGGCAACACGCCTTTGCCCGATTTCAAGCAGGACGGCTGGCAACGGCAGATCGTCTACATACCGCAGGACCCGTATCTGTTTCATGCCACGTTGCGCGATAACATCGCGTTTTACCGACCCGATGCAAGCGACGATGAGGTTGCGCGCGCGGTGGAGGTCGTGGGGCTGGGCGATCTCGTGGCCGAGCTGCCGGACGGGCTGGACACGCTGGTGGGCGAGGGCGCCCGCGCGCTGTCGGGCGGCCAGGCGCAGCGCATTGCGCTCGCGCGGGCGTTTTTAGACAATTCGCGGCGCATCTTGCTGTTCGACGAGCCCACCGCCCATCTGGACATCGAAACGGAGATGGAGTTGAAGGAGCGCATGCTGCCGCTCATGGAGGGCCGCCTGGTGTTCTTCGCCACGCACCGCCTGCATTGGCTCGACGACATGGACGAAGTGATCGTGCTCGATGACGGGCGTATCGCAGAGGCGGCCGCCGAGATCACGGTCTACGTGCCGAACTTGAGGCAAACGGCGGTGCGCTCGGCCGTCTTGCGGCGCAGACGGCCTGGGAGACCACATGAGCGCCCGGATGCGCCGCGAGGCGCACGTCGAAGAGGCGCAGAGACGGGCGGACGCCGCCAACCAACCTGCAACCGGCGGCCCAACCCGCAGAAGCGGTCGCGACCGATGGGTCAGGCCCTTCTTCAAGCAGTACCGCAAAGCGCTCGCCGTGGCGCTGGCCCTTGGCGTGGCAACCTTTTGCTTCGCTTCGGGGCTCATGTTCACCTCGGGCTACCTCATTGCAGCTGCAGCTGAAATGCCCGGCAGCATCCTCATGATCCATATGCCCACCATCTTCGTGCGCATCTTCGGCATCGGCAAGCCCATCCTGCAGTACCTGGAACGGCTGACGAGCCACGATTGGGTTCTCCGCATGACGAGCGCACTGCGCTCAAAGCTCTACGCATCCATCGAGGGCGACGCCATCCTCTTCAGGCGCACACATCGCACGGGCGACGTGCTGGGTCTGCTGGCCGAGGACATTGGACATCTGCAGAACCTCTATCTGCGCACGGTGTTCCCAACCGTTGTTGCGTGGCTGCTCACCGTTGTCGTCGTTGCGGTGCTGGGGTTCTTCTCGCTGTGGTTCGCACTCGCCATGCTGCTCGCGTTGCTCGTGGTGGTGGTACTCGTGCCGCTTGCGTCCGTATTGGCAACGAGAGCGCGTGTCGCTCGTCGCAAGGCCATAAAGAACGAGCTGTACTGCGAACTGACGGACAACGTGCTGGGTGTTTCCGACTGGATATTCGCGCATCGCGGCGCGGAATACCTGAACCGCTACCGTTCCTCCCAGCGCGTGCTGCGCGATGTGGACGTCGAGCTCGACCGATTCGCCCGTAGGCGGGACCTGATCTCGACCGCACTGTTCGGGGGTATCGCGGTCATGACGCTCCTCTGGGCGGCCGGCCAATTCGGCGGCGTCCACGGAGGAACGGCGAATTGGATCGCAGCCATCGTGCTGGGCTTCTTTCCCCTCATAGACGCGTTCGCACCGCTGTCGACGGCGGCCACGGAGGCCGGTTCGTACCGTGCCTCCATCGACCGGCTCAATGAGCTTCCCGACGATCCGGGTAATTGCGGTAAGGCTGAAGACCGGCCGGTAAGGACGGCGAACCGCAAGAACGCGCGCACGGAGGACGCCGCAGCAGCGGCCTGCGCGCCGCAGGTCGTTCTCCCGTCGCCGGGCGCTCCTCCGACCATCCGCGTCGAGAGCGTGCGCTTTTCCTATCCCGAGGCGCCCCGTCCCGTGCTCGACGGCATCAGTCTGGAGGTGCGCCCAGGCGAGCGTGTGGCCATCCTCGGCCGCAGCGGATCGGGCAAGAGCACGCTCGCCTCGCTCATCCGGGGCGATTTGAAGCCGGATGCAGGCACGGTGGAGCTGGGAGGCGTGCCCGCTGGCTCGTTTGGCGATGACATGGCCCGCTATCTCGGCGTGATCCAGCAGCAGACGTATTTGTTCAACCGCTCGCTTCGAGAAAACCTGCGCATCGGCCGCGAGGACGCGACCGACGAAGACATGAACAACGTTCTGGAACGGGTCGGACTGCGCACCCTGGTCGAGCGACTTCCCGAAGGACTCGACACGCTTGTGGACGAGGCGGGCGTACGCTTCTCGGGCGGGGAGCGCCATCGCATCGCACTTGCACGTGTGCTGCTGCAAGACGTTTCGACGATCGTGCTCGACGAGCCCACTGTGGGGCTTGATCCCGCCACCGAGCGCGCCCTGCTCAAAGCGGTCTTCGCCACGACTGAGGGAAAGACCCTCATCATGATCACGCATCATCTGCAAGGCGTGGCCGACATGGACCGCGTCGTGTTCCTCGAGGACGGCCGCATCGAGCTCGAAGGCTCCCCTGCTGTGCTCGCGCGCGAGAGCGAGCGTTACCGCCGCCTGCTCGCGTTCGATCGCGGCTTCCCGTCGCGCTCCCATGCATGAGCTGACGCCCTGCTTGTGGCTCAAGGCAAAGCAGACGGGCGAGATTCGGCACGCTTGTCGGCGCCGGATCTCAATTTCCCCTCTCGCCCGGCGCGAAAGCTCCCGCTAGCATGCATGTACCCGTGGTCTTTTGACTGTGCACGTGCAGCTTGCACAGAGCGGCGAGGTTGCAGGCATCCATGTGCTACGATGAACCTCGAAGACGGTCCGAGCATCCGGGCCGCGACCGATCGGCGCGCGCTTTCGCGATGCCGCCCTCGGAAAGGACGGCATCGCCATGCCCCTCAACAAAGCGGTTCTCGCCGCATTCAAAGCGGCTTCGCGCCTGAAGCCCGACATCAAGCAGACCTACGAAGCCCAGCGAGTGGCCGAGGACGTCATGGGAAAGCTTTCCTTGCCCGATCCCCGCTGCCGCATCGACGAAGCAGTCGCCGTCATGCGCGACGGCTACGAAGTGCCCTTGCGGGTGTTCACCCCGCTCGATTTCGACTTCTCGCTCGACCGCGGGCTCAAGGTCGTCGAGGACTTCCGCGGCACCATCCTGTTCTTCCACGGAGGAGGATGGGCGAACGGGTCCGTCGACCTCTACATCGACGCCTGCTCCACTATGGCGGTCAAGCTCGAGCGACGTGTGGTGTCGGTGGACTACCGGCGCTCGCCGGAACATCGCTTCCCGCAGGCGCCCGAAGACTGCTACGAGACAGCCCGCCAGCTGTTCGCTGGAGAGTTGCTCGCCGACGTCGACGTCGACAACATCGTGCTATTCGGAGACAGCGCCGGCGGCAACCTGGCAGCCGTCGTCTCGCTCATGGCACGCGACCGCGGCGAGTATATGCCCCGTTCTCAAATGCTGCTCTATCCCGTAACCTACAACGACCACGACCCGCGCACGTCGTGGTTCGACTCGGTGCGCGAGAACGGCGAAGACTACCTGCTCACCGCGCGCGACGTGCAGGGCTACATGGAACTGTACTGCTCCTCGCCCGAGGATCTCGCCAATCCCTATCTCGCCCCGCTGCTCGCACCCGATGTGTCAAACCAGCCGCGCACGCTCGTGATCACCGCCGAGTACTGCCCGTTGCGCGACGAGGGCGAGGCCTTCGCAGCGCGGATCGACCTGGAAAGCGGCGAGGCGGCGTGCTATCGTGTGCTCGATGCCGTGCATGGATACCTGCTGTATCCTTCGGTGCTCAACGTGGTCAAGGACACCTACCGCATCATGAAACATTTTCTGGACGGCGATGGACTGGAACAGGAGGACGACCCGGCGTGGCTCGAGCTACTTGGTACCGACTAGACAACGTGGGGAAGTTCTACTCGTCGCAGGCGGGCAGCTCCGCCCAGACGGTTTTCCGATACTCCGCCGACCTTGTGGATGACGTCGACCCCGACCTGCTGCAGCGCGCACTCGAGAAGACGGTCGACACGTTTCCCAGCTTCAACGTGTGTTTACGCAGCGGCATGTTCTGGCACTATTTGGAACAGGCCTCCGAAATGCCGTCCGTGAGCCTTGAGAACCTACCGATCTGCTACGGGTTGCACGTCCACGCGAAAAGCGTGCTGTTCAGGACGAGTTACTACCACAGCCGCATCAACCTCGAAGTGTCCCACATGGTATCGGATGGGCGCGGCACTCTCAGCTTCTTCAAAGCGCTGCTCTACGCGTACCTGCAGGAGCGCTACGGCGTCGAAGGCGTGGAAACGGATTACGACGGATCGGACCACCAGAAATCCGAGGACAGTTTCGACAAGTACTTCGAACGAGACAAGGCAGCGCCCACGCACGCGCCGAAGGTCTACCGGCTATCGGGCTGGCGCGACATCGCGGATCCCACATTCATGGAATACCATCTTCCCGTACAGCAGGTGCTCGACCTCGCGCGCTCTTACGGAGTGAGCCTCACCTCGCTCGTGATCGCCGTTGTGCTATGCGCCATCCGCACGGAGATGCCGCAGCGTGATCGGCACCGCGCTATCCGCCTCGATATCCCTGTTGACCTGCGTCAATTCTTCGAGTCGGCCACGACCAAGAACTTCTTCGGACTGGCCTATGTGTCCTACGTGCCCGGCGACGAGAACGAGCCCGTAAGCGCCGTAGCCGCACAGGTGCAGGCCCAGCTGAAGGTGGCCACCGAGGCCGAGAACCTCAAATCGCGCATGAATCGCATGATCGCGCTCGAGAAGAACCCGCTTCTGCGTCTGGCGCCGCTGTTCGTGAAAGATCTCGTGCTCGGCTTGGCGGACTGGCTGGTCGCGCGCGAGACCACCACTACCGTCTCGAGCCTCGGCCCCATCCGCATCGATGAGAGGCTGGCCCCGTTCGTCCGGACGATCAATGTGCTCACCTCGACCAATGGCATCAACTTCATGGTGTGCTCGTTCGACGACGACCTGAGCATCGGCATCACGTCGGCCTACTCGAATCCTGACGTGATCAAGAATTTTTGTCGATTCTTCACGTCGAACGGCATCGAGGGCCTCATCAATATCAACAAGACGAGCAAGGAGGTAGCCGAGGATCGGTTGGAGACTAGATTTGAAGCCTCGGTCAAGCGGCTGGGCGGCCAGGCTTCTGCGCAGTCGGACGAACCGGTCCCTTCTGACGAGGATGGGGCGCGCGTATGAGGCGCTGCAGCAAATGCGGCGTAGCCTTCACCGGCGATCTCGATCGATGCCCGCTGTGCCAAGCTGAGCTCGAAGGCGAAGCCGAACCCTCGGTATTTCCCGTGAACGCGGTCAGGAAATCAGGTGCCGTGGCGCTCGCCGTGCTGGCGTTCGTCACCGGGGCATGCCTGATCGCCCTGCCCTTTCTGGGACATCTTCTGGACATCCCGGGCGACATCGTGCTCGCCGTTTGCGTGGGGCTCGCCTTGAACTACCTATTCGTTCGGAACATTATCGTACACAACCCGGACTTTTTACGCGTGGTAGCGCGTTACTTCCTCATCCTGCTCGCCGTCGCCGCCGCCTGGTTCCTCGTAACGGGCAATCTCATCGTCACGACGTTCGTCATTCCCGGCATCTGCCTGACGGCGATCGTGTACGACGTCGTGCTCGTCGCGGTGTTCAGGGGCACGTTTGTCTCCGGGTACGCCAAGTACCTTCTATTCGATGTCGTACTGGGCGTGGCGCCGCTGGCCCTCTCGATCCTCGGTCTCACCACCTGGGACGTGCCCGCGTATGCAAGCGCGCTTTCCGCGTGCGTATTTCTTCTCGCATTGCTCGTCTTCACACGCAGGCAGCTCCTGGCCGAGATGCGCAAATTGTTCTCCGCATAACGCAAGCTGCCCTTGGATGCGCGCCCCGCATATCGTACAATCGAACGATACCGGTTTCAACGAGGGGAAAGAGGCACGATGGCGAACGAACAGATCAGACTCGGTTTCATCGGATTCGGCAACATGGCGCAGGCCATTGCGCGAGGACTCGTCGGCGCGGGGGCGCTGTCGGGCGAGCGCATCACGGCATGTGCAGCGCACTTCGACAAACTGCAGCGCACCGCCAAGGAGATTGGCGTGAACGCAGTCGAAACGGCGGCGGAGGTCGTCGAAGCGAGCGATTTCATCGTGATCGCCGTGAAGCCTTACCTGGTCGAACACGTGATCGAGCCCGTGCGCGAGGCGTTGGCTGGCAAAGTGGTGGTGTCGGTGGCGTTCGGATGCTACTTCGATTTCTTCGAGAGGATCCTCGATCCGAGCACCCACCACATCAGCACAATACCCAATACACCCATCGCCGTAGGAGCCGGCGTCGTCTCCTGCGAGCAGCGGCATTCGCTTACCGAAGAAGAGTTCGCCGCGTTCTCGGATCTGTTCGGCCAGATTGCGCTCATTGAGAGCATGGACACCAAGCTGCTCTCGGTGGCGAGCGACGTGGCCGGTTGCGGTCCCGCGTTCACGGCCCTGTACGTTGAAGCGCTCGCCGATGCGGCCGTGAAGCACGGCATGCAACGCCCGACCGCCTACCGGCTCGCCTCGCAAATGATCGTGGGCACGGGAAAGCTGCAGCTGGCGACGGGCAAGCATCCCGGCGAGCTGAAAGATGCCGTATGCTCGCCCGGCGGCACCACCATCAAAGGCGTCACGCAGCTTGAAAAGAGCGGGTTCCGTGGCGCAGTGATCGATGCCATCGATGCCATCGAAAACGCCTGACGGATCATCAGGAACGAAGAAGGGAGCGCGCAGAGGCAGCATCCCCACACATACCATGAATCGGAAGCGCAACCTGCGCTACGATCGTGATAACGAGACCCGCACCTGGTGGCAGGAGGCGGGTTTCGCTTGTCATGCTTCGCCGATGCGCGTCTCGAACAGGGCCACGGTGCACGTTGCCTTCACGAGAATCTTGCCGTCCGGGCGAGCGATCTCCACGTCCGATACCACGGAGCGCCGCCCTTTGTGGACAACTGTGCCTACCACCTCGAAGTACTCGTCGTCGACAAGCCCCGGGCGCAGGAAATTGGCCGTCAACGACATAGTCGTATTCTGGAATCCATAGGTGTCGGCCACGCCCGTACCGGCCATGTCGGCCAGCGCCAGCAGGAATCCGCCGTGCACGGTTCCGATATTGTTCGCGGAATCCGGCCCGGGGTAGGCGCGCATCTCGAAGCGGCCCTCTTCAGCGCAGATAAACTCAGAGCGCTCGAGACCGCCGATATCGGCGACGTCGCTCTTGCAGAAGTCAAGGACAAGCGGGTCCAGCATGTCGTACCTCCTCGTTCGGTGTTGAGCATGGGGCGCAGACTCGGGTCCGCGTCGACGCGTTCGCGTCGACGCGTTGCGGCACGCGACGGGATGTCAAAGGCCTGCGGGCGGGACGAAGCGCTGCAACCGGCAGCGCATGGACGCCCCCTTGCAAGCTGCAGTCCCATCATACCGTAGTTGCTGCTTCTGGCGCTCCAGCCCGGCAGCGCCGACACCCGCATGCACCAGGACACGCGCCTCACCTGCCCACCATCGAAATGATGCTACCTGCTGCGCGCTTCCCGCCTGCGCATCGCACGCGCGTAGAAGAATGCGAGCACAAGCCCTGCCGCCGCGATACCGATGGCAATGGCCAGCGTATGGGCAAAACCCGACGCATACGCCTGCGCCTTTGCCGCACCAGCCACGGTATCTCTCAGCACATCCGCCGAAAGAACCCCGACGAACAACGACGAGCCGAGCGCCGAAGCGATCTGAACAGCCGTGGAATTGATGGATGCGCCATGCGGGTATAAGTTGGACGGCAGCTGCCCGAGCGCCGTCGTCTTCGACGGGGCCACCACGAACCCGACGCCTGCATACACCGCCGCAGAGCATAGCACGACCAGCGCCGCCGCGAAGCCTTGCGCCGAGAAGAACGCGCCCGTCTGCCCGATGAGCACAAGCACGAGGCCCGCCGGGATGAGCGGCCAAGCGCCGAATTTATCGTACAGCCTGCCTCCGAAGAACGTGAACACCGCATTGACCAGAACTGGGCCCAGCAACAGCAGGCCCGAGACGAACGCCGTACGCCCCAACGCTCCTTCGTAGTACAGCGGCAGAAGAATGCTCATCGAGTAAGAGGTCAGCATGCCCACCATCACAAGGACGATTCCTGCAGCGAAGCGCGGATGGGCTAGGGGGTGTAGATTGAGCAGCGGCTCGCTCGCCGAGAACTGCCGCCAGGCGAAGAGAGCGAGGAGCACCGCTCCACCGGCCAGAGCGACAACGGACGGCAGGACGTCATGGGTGATTTCGCCGAGCCCGAACATGAGCGCGCTCAAACCCGTCAGGCCCAAGATCACGCTCAGTACGTCGGCAGAGGCGTGCCCGGGCGATGCGCCGTCGCGGATCAGGAAGGCGCCGACGACAAGCAGCGCCAGCGCCAGCGCCAACGGAACAATGAACAGCGCCGACCATCCGAAGTACGTGAGTGCAAGACCCGAGACCGTCGGGCTCACCGCCAAACCTATGGCTATCACGCCGCTGTTGAGAGCAAGGCGGGTGCCGAGCGTCCTGCGCGGCGAGTTCGTCATGATGGCGCTCGTCACCATGGGAAAGAACAGACCGGTGCCGATAGCCTGTATGAGGCGGCTGCCGAACAAGGTTGGAAAATCGGGCGACAGCAGGGCCGCTCCACTTCCAATCGCCAGCGCTCCGACGCCGACAAAGAACACCCGCCGCAAACCGAGCCGACCGAGCAAAAACGCCGACAGCATAATGGAGGTAGCCGCGACCACCATGTATCCCACAATCAGCCAGTTCGCCACAGAGAGCGTAACATCGAAACGACGTGCCACCTCGGGCAGCGCGACGTTCATCATGCTCTGGCTGAACGAACCAGCGAACGAGCAAGCAAGAAGTGCGGGCAGCATGCTACCCGATGCCCTTCCAGAAATGCCCGCTGCGCTCATCCCATCGCCTTCCGCTCGACCGATCTCCCGATCCGCCGCAACCGGCGGATCGGGTTCCAGTCTAGCGTCAGGCGGGAAGAGTCCGGCAACCGATCGAAACCCGCAATGGTCCAGTCATCAAACCGAGCGCTGTGTGTAGCCGGCAGGACGAACGGCTAGAAGCTTACAAGGCCGAAAGTTTGCGCGACGTAAGCCACAAGAATGACTATCACCAGCACAGGCGCAACGTACTTGATCATGATGGTCCACACCTTCTCGGCCTTGAAGGGGCTCGAGCGTTTCACCTCGTCAACGATCACCTTCGGCTTGATAATCCAGCCGACGAAGACGCACGTCAACAGTGCGACGATAGGCATGATAACCGAGTTTGATATGAAGTCGAAGAAGTCGAGCAGCGACGATCCTGGCCCGAGCGGCTCGATAAACGATAGACCGCTGTAGCCCATGTTCACGATAACGCCCGCGACTGTGACGACGGCAATGACCGCGATAAGCGACTTCTTGCGGCTCCACCGCGCGCCGTCCATGATAATGGATACGCACGTTTCGGTGAGCGAAATGGCACTCGTCAGCGCTGCGAACAGCACGAGCAGGAAGAACAGAAAACCGACGATCGTCGCAGCGTCGCCCATGCCTCCGAAAACGCCGGGCAACGTGATGAACATCAGGGACGGGCCGGAATTCGACGCGACCGCTTCTCCCGATCCCATGGCCACAAAGGCAGCTGGAACAATCATAAGCCCTGCGAGGAACGACACACCAATGTCAAAGCCGCCGATGCGGGTAACGCTCTGCGTAAGGCTCGACTTTTTGTCAAGATAGGAGCCGTACGTGATCATAATGCCCATAGCCAGCGACAAGCTATAGAACATCTGCCCGAGCGCCCCGATCACGAGCTCCGGCGAGAACTTGCTGAAATCGGGCACGAGATAGTACAGCACGCCGTCAAGGGCGCCCGGCATGGTCATCGTGTAGATGGCGATGCATACCGCCATGATAATGAGCGCAGGCATCATGATCAAGTTGGCTTTCTCGATGCCGCCCTTCACGCCGAGCGACACGACGATGAACACGATAGCCATGAACAAGAGCATCCAGAGAAAGCTTTCGGTGTTGCTTGTGATGAAACCTGTGAAGAAGCCTCCATCGTCTGCGAGTGCCGCAGGACCATTGATGAGGTAAGCGGCTGTATACTTCGTCACCCATCCGCCGATGATGCAGTAATACGGCGTGATGATGAAGGGGACCGTCGCTGCCAGCACACCGATAAAGGCGTACTTCTTCCCAAACGTCCGAAAAGCGCCAATGGCAGACTGCCCGGTTTTACGTCCGAGCGCCGTCTCGAGCAGCAGCAACGATACGCCGAACGTGAAGACGAGCACGAGGTACGTCAGCAAGAACGTGCCACCGCCATACTGGGCCGCCAGATAAGGAAAGCGCCACATGTTGCCGAGGCCCACCGCGGACGCCGCAGCAGCCAGAATGAACGCCCACTTGCCCGACCACGAAGAACGCGCGGGCGCACCGGATGATGCCATGGTAACCTCCAAGGTACGTCAGAATTGCAGTTGTCTCGAAGCCCCTTCGTATTCGGACAGCAAAGATCTGCACGCGAGCACGATCCGCCATCCAAATGCTGCATTATACCGGGAAATGCATGAACGATTCATCACATTGAGCGAATAGGTTCGGATGAAAGCGGCCAAAGGCTTCAAGTGCCGCAGGGAGCAGCACACGCGAAGCGAGCCCCTCCCCTGCCCGCAAGATCGGGCGTGCATGACTCGATGCGTTCTGACGGATCGACGTCACATTCCCGCATGAGCAAACGCGAAAGAAGCTCCCGCGAGATCAGGCGAGCTTCGAAGTATCAACGGCAACAAGGTGACCGTGCTCGTCCTCGAACACGCACAGGCTGCCATCCTGGCTCTCATAGAGATTGCGGAAACTTGCGAGCCGCTCGCTTGACAGCGGATGAGCCGGCCGGTCGCCCTCTCCGTCGTCTGAAAGCGCACTGTCATCCGTCCGCTGTACGTCTTCGATCTTCTCCACGTCGCACGTGAATTCCGCAGGATCCTCAACGTGAATTGGCGCGAACTCCTCGGTCGGCGACAGAACGGCGCAAGCTGCGCTCGGCGGGTCGCACGCGGGAATCTCAGACGCAGCTGGAACGCTTACCTCGAAACACGCCGACTCCGCCTGGTCGATCACAGTCTCGACGGCAGGCTCTGATACGGCATCAGTCGGGCATCCTGCATCGCAGGAGGGATCCACCGCCGGAGCTGAAGCATCGAAGGAAGACTCGGCCATCGGACCGGGAGCATCGCTCGAAGGCGCGGCCATCGGTGCATCGCAGAGAGGTTCAACCATCGGAGCAGAAGGCGCCTCGGCAGCAACGGGCTCGACGGTCGCGACGGTCGCGACGACCGATGGAAGCTCGATCACGGGAAGCTCGATACGCTGCGACCGCCTGCTCGCGTTCTGCCCTGGTGCAGAGGGGGCGTCTTGTAGCGCAGCATCGGCATAGCCCCCCTCCACGACTTCGATTCCGGAAGGCATGATGGGCCCTGTCGTAAGGGGCGCATCGATACCCAAACGGATGGCAAGAGAGAGATTCGACTGCGCGATGGTCACAAGCTCGCGTGCATAATCGGCCACCGCGTCGCCATCGGCGGGCTCTCGCAAGAGCTTGCCGATTTCAAGAACGCGACCCCACGAGAGTGCGTCGACATCCTCCTTCATAGACACGATGCGATCCACCTCGCGAGCAACCTTTTTTTCCGTCGATGTTCCGAACACACACGCCTTCTTCCTGTAAGCAAGGCGATCATTGTACCACGTCAGTAAATGACTCGCCAGAACACAAGACCCTGGGCAGGAGCATTCTCGCCCGCAGCCTGACGTTCGCGCGCCTCAAGCACCTCGGCCACCCACGAGGCGGGACGCTGGCCTCGACCTACCATAACAAGCGTGCCCACTATTGTGCGAACCATGGAGTGCAGAAACGCGTTGCCTACCACCTTGATGGCGAGGATGTTCTCCCCTAAGACGGTTTCAGGATGGAAGGATATCTCGCGTATATTGCGGTTCGTCGGCTTTCCCTCAGCCGACGCTGCCAAGCAGAAGCTCTTGAAGTCGTGTTCACCCAACAGGTACTGTGAGGCGACCTCCATTGCCGACACATCCAACCCACCGGGCACGAACCACGAGAAGTCCTTCATGAAGATGGGCGCCGTGCTGTCCACGCACAGGTGGTAGTGGTACTCGCGCGCCTGGGCGTCGAAGCGGGCCGAGAAGCCCTTCTGCTTCGGCTCCACCTCGCGTACCGTGATGGCATCGTTCGT
>ENA-ORTH01002405-ORTH01002405.1-human-gut-metagenome-genome-assembly--contig:-NODE-2405-length-15318-cov-2.506716_pt1 | contig 15318 bp, 17 predicted proteins | sample MGYA00241914_ERZ509192 | MGnify/ENA primary metagenome ERZ509192 (study PRJEB26280, sample SAMEA2338826) | human gut metagenome | biome: human gut; feature: human-associated habitat; material: faeces... | reverse complement strand
GCGAGAACACGGCGAGCACCATGTGGCCGGCCAACATGTTGCCGTACAGTCGAACAGCCAGCGTGAGCACGCGAATGACCATCGAGAAGAACTCGAGGAACCAGATGACGGGAACCATGCCCAGCGGCACGCCCGACGGCACGAGGCTCTTGATGTAGCCGAACACCCCGAGCTGCTTGAGTCCGTAGAAGTTGAAGTATACGAACGAAATGGCCGCAAGCGCCCACGTGATGCTGATGGTGCCGGTGGCCGCCTTGGCGCCGGGAATGAGGCCGACCACGTTGGCCAGCAGGATGAAGAAGAACAGCGTGCACAAAAACGGCACGTGCTTCTTGAATCCGTGGCCGATGACGTCCGCGCCAATGCCGTTGCGCACGAACTCGTAGCCGTACTCAACGGTGTTCAAGAACTTGTTGGTGGGAATGAGCTGAAGCTTCTTTCCGCTGATCAGGACGATCAGGAGGACGAGGGCCAGGATGAAGAACATGTACAGCGTGTACTGGCTTATGTCCCATCCGGCGATCGAGAACACGGTTGCCGATTCGAATGTGCTCGACAGATGCTGAGCTTCCTCGACGAAAGTGTTAAGCGCGTCACCCATACTGGATTTCCAACCTTTCCGTTACTGTTTCTTGCGCGGGCCGAGACCGTTCTTGTACACCACGTACGCAGCCGTAGACACGATGAGGGCAAGCATTTCGGCTATCCCGAACGGAAGAACGAGCGGGCGTGCCACAATCGCGCACACGATTAGCTCCACAATCAGAACGACCAGGGACACAGATACGCCCGCCAAACCATAGAGCGCGGCATTGAGCGCCGTCGCTGACGCGGATCGGCGCGATAATCGCAAGGCGATGAACAGCGGAATGAAACCGAGAAGGCCCGCACCAGCCCCTATTAGAATAGCCAGAGCCATATCTCGCTTTCTTCATCCTCTGCCTGCATGTCGTCTCCGGCCGACCTCGACCGGAACACATACTAACAGAATATGCAAATTCGTCTACGAAAAGGAAACGAAATGCCTAAAATCCGGGTAAACGACCATGAACGATCGACAAGCGCCGCGAACGGTCGCTCAGCGAGGCTTCCGCCCTGCCGCTGATGCGAGCACATGCGCATGGAACGGATTCGATAGATTAATCGTCTCACCAGATCATGAATCGAAAATGCGCATCTTCATACCCGCTTCCCGCAACATGGACATGGCCAGTTCGTCAGGATACGGATTCTGGTAGACAATCTCGTCTATGCCGGCGTTGATGAGCATTTTGGCGCACACCACGCATGGCTGCGTGGTAATGTAGATGGAGGCGCCCGTGATGTTGATGCCGTAGCGCGCAGCCTGGATGATGGCATTCTGCTCGGCGTGCAGTCCGCGGCAGATCTCGTGGCGCTGCCCGCTCGGAACGCCCAGCTGCTGACGCAGGCACCCTGTCTCGGCGCAGTGGGCGAGCCCCGTCGGAACACCGTTGTAGCCGGTAGCTAGGATACGCCGGTCCTTGACGATGACGGCACCCACCGCCCGACGCAGGCAGGTCGTACGGCTGGCGACTTCGGTTGCCAGCTTCATGAAGTATTCGTCCCAGCTGGGTCGCTCAATGGACGATTCCATAGCAGCCCTCTCTACTCGGTACCGAAGATGCGATCGCCGGCGTCGCCCAAGCCGGGAAGTATGTAGGCGTTCTCATCGAGCCGCTCGTCGATGGCGCAGGCGTAGATCTCCACATCGGGATCGGAGGCAAGCACGGCCTCGACGCCCTGCGGAGCCGCGACGATCACCATCAGTCTCACGACACCCGCCACGCCCTGCTCTCGCAGGTAGGCGATAGCAGCCGCCGCCGAACCACCCGTTGCGAGCATAGGATCGACCACGATGACGACTCGCTCGGCAATATCATCGGGCAGTTTGGCATAGTACGCGACGGGGCGGTGCGTCGTTTCGTCTCGGTACATGCCAAGATGCCCCACGCGCGCAGCGGGAACGAGGTCAAGCACGCCGTCCACCATGCCAAGGCCCGCGCGCAGGATAGGCACGACGGCGACCTGTTTGGCAACGCGACGGCACGTCGCAGGCGCGAGCGGCGTCTCGACATCCACCTCAGAAAGAGGCAGATCGCGCATGGCCTCGTAGCCCTCGAACAGCGCGAGCTCGCGAACGAGTTCGCGGAACTGTTTGGAGGGTGTGGCCTTGTCGCGCAAGATGGACAGCTTGTGCTGCACCATCGGATGGTCGATCAACCGGACGCGATCGCCCCACATACTAGTAGGCCAGTTCGGGATAGAGCGGATGAGCGGCCAAGAGGGCATCTACCTTGGCGCGGATGTCGGCGAGCCTCGACTCGCTCTCGGCGTTGAACACCGTAGCGGCGATGAGCTGGCCCACCTCGTAGAAATCCTCGGCGGTGAAACCGCGTGTCGTGGCCGCAGCGCTGCCCACGCGGATGCCGCTTGTGACGAAGGGCGAGCGGGTCTCGTTGGGGATGGAGTTCTTGTTCGCCGTCAGGCCCACGCTCTCCAAAAGCTTCTCGGCGTCCTTGCCGGTGACGTCGGCGGGCGTGAGGTCCACGAGGCACAGGTGGTTGTCGGTGCCGCCGGAGACGAGGCGCAGGCCGCCGTCCATCATGCCCTGTCCCAGACGTGCGGCGTTCTCCACCACATGGCCGATGTACTCCTTATAAGAGGGCTGCGCGGCCTCGCCGAACGCGACGGCCTTACCGGCGATGACGTGCATGAGCGGGCCGCCCTGCGCGCCGGGGAACACGGCCTTGTCCACGCGCTTGGCTATGTCCTCGTCGTTCGAGAGGATGAAGCCGCCGCGCGGTCCGCGCAGGGTCTTGTGGCTGGTGGACGTGACCACGTCGGCGTGCGGCACGGGGCTCGGGTGCGCGCCGGCGGCCACGAGGCCGGCGATGTGGGCCATGTCCACCATGAAGTACGCGCCCACCTCGCGTGCGATGGCGCCCATGCGCTCGAAGTCGATGATGCGGGGGTAGGCCGACGCGCCGCCCACGATGAGCTTCGGCTGCACCTCTTTGGCGATGCGCTCGACTTCGTCGTAGTCGATGGTCTCGGTCTTGGGATCCACGCCGTAGCTGGCGAAGCGGTAGTAGCGCCCCGAGAAGTTCACAGGCGAGCCGTGCGTGAGGTGTCCGCCCTGGTCCAAGCTCATGCCCAACACCGTGTCGCCCAGCTCGAGGAGCGCTGCGTAGGCGCCGAAGTTCGCATTCGCGCCGCAGTGGGGCTGTACGTTCGCATAACCTGCTCCGAACAGCGCGCATGCGCGATCACGCGCCAGATCCTCGACAATGTCCCCCTTTTCGCAGCCGCCATAATAGCGTTTGCGCGGATAGCCCTCGGCGTACTTATTGGTGAGCACGCTGCCCACGGCCTCCATGACAGCGGGCGACGTGAAGTTTTCCGAAGCGATGAGCTCAATGGAGTCGCGCTCGCGAGTAAGCTCTTGGCGCAGGGCGTCGGCGACGGCAGGGTCGGAATCGGGCAGATAGGTCAAAGCCATGACGGGCATCCTTTCGAAGGCGGAGCAAGCTGTTTTGCGTCGGTCGATATGCTAGCACATCCGCAACCGCGCTGGTCTGCAGGCGGCGCAGGAGGCCAGAAAGCGCCACTCACCCCTCTTCGAGCGCCTTGATCTTCTCGACACGACCCGCGTGGCGGCCCTCGCCGAAGGGGGTGGCGAGAAACGCATCGAGAATGGCCCGGTTCACATCCACGTCGACGAAGCGACCGGAAAGCGCGACGATGTTCGCATCGTTGTGCTCGCGCGAAAGTTCGGCGAAGCGAGGGGTGACCACGTTCACGGCGCGGATGCCGCGAACCTTGTTCGCAGCCACGGCCATGCCGATGCCTGTACCGCACACGAGCACACCGCGCTCGGCCGCGCCGCCCGCCACGTCGCGCGCAACGAGCGCAGCGTAGTCGGGATAGTCGACACGCTCATCGGAGTCCGGTCCGCGATCGATCACGTCGTGGCCTTGCGCGACCAGATAGTCAACGAGCCCCTGCTTCTGCTCGAAGCCTGCATGGTCGCTTGCGATGCTGATCTTCATATCCTGTATCCTTCCTCAGACTCCCGATCCTTCTGATACGCGCAGCAGCTCGCGTTCAGGAGCACGGCCTGGACATCGTCCGGGCGACAGCGCAGGCCCAGCTTTCGAGCAGCCGTGCATGGCGCGCATCTTCCATGCACGGTTCGAACACCGCGTCCGAAGCGCGAAGCGCGCGCAGAGCGTCCGCATCCTTCCAAAAGCCCGTGAAAAGCCCCGCGAGGAACGCGGCGCCGAGCGCGGTGGTTTCCGTATTCTGCGGACGGCGCAGAGGCGTGCGCAAGATATCGCTTTGGAATTGCATGAGAAAATCGTTCGCGGACGCGCCTCCGTCCACGTTGAGCGAGCTCAAGGCCACCTGCGCATCCGCCTCCATGGCCACGCAGAGATCGTGCACCTGATAGGCCAGGGACTCGAGTGCCGCTCGCACGAGGTGGGCCCGCGTCGTGCCGCGCGTCAAGCCGTAGATGGCTCCGCGCGCCTCGGAATCCCAATGCGGGGCGCCGAGACCCGTGAACGCAGGCACGATGCATACGCCTCCGGTATCGGGGACGCTTCGGGCGATGGCCGAGGTATCGGCCACATCGTCGACAAGTCCCAGCTCGTCGCGCAGCCACTGCAAGAGCGCGCCCGCCACGAACACGCTGCCCTCGAGGGCGTATTCGGGGCAGGGCGTATCGGGCGCCGAAGCGGCGACGGTGGCGATCAGCCCGTGCTCCGAGCGGCAAGCATCGAAGCCGGTGTGCATGAGCAGGAAGCAGCCGGTGCCGTAGGTGTTCTTCGCTTGGCCCGGCTCGAAGCAACATTGGCCGAACAGGGCGGCCTGCTGATCGCCTGCGACGCCGCAGATGGGAACGCCCGGCACGATGCCGGGGTTCGCCGTGCGGCCGAACTCGCTTGATGAAGGCCGCACCTCGGGCAGCATGGATGCGGGCACATCGAACAACTCAAGTAGCCAGGGATCCCAGCGCATGTCGTGAATGTTGAACAGCATGGTGCGACTGGCATTTGTCACGTCGGTCGCATGCACCTGGCCCTGCGTGAGCGACCAGATGAGCCAGCTGTCCACGGTTCCGAACGCCAATCTGCCGGCTTGCGCCGCCTCGCGCGCGCCCTCGACGTTGTCGAGGATCCACTTCACCTTGCTCGCGGAGAAGTACGCATCGGGCACGAGCCCGGTCCGGGCCTGGATTTCGCGAGCGACGCCCGTGCGCATCGCGAGTTCCTCGATGATGGGAGCCGTGCGACGACACTGCCACACGATGGCGTTCATCACGGGCTCCCCCGTTTCGCGGTTCCACACCACGGTGGTCTCGCGCTGGTTCGTGATGCCGATGCTGTCGATGTCGTCCGGCCCGAGGTTACGAGCTACCAGCAGCTCGGTGAGAGCGCCAAGCTGCGACGTCAGGATGTCGCGCGGGTCGTGCTCCACCCAGCCAGGCCGCGGGTATATCTGAGGGAACGGGTTCTGCACCGCATCGACGACGCGACCCTGCGCGTCGACGAGCATCGCGCGCGACGAGGTGGTTCCCTGGTCGAGCGCTACGACGTAGCGTTTCGGCATGCATGCTCCTCAATCCAATCGATCACCTCAGTATAAACCCGGGTGCGGCCCGGTTCGTTGAGGATTTCGTGGCGCATGCCATCGTACAGATGCAGCTCGACATCGCGCACGCCCGCGCGCCGCATGAGCTCGGCAGCGGCTTCGACGCCCTTGCCGCACGCCCCGACAGGATCCTCGGCCCCGGCGATGAACAGCACCGGCAGATCCTTCGGCACCCGCGACGCGCACCGCGCCGTGGCGACCTCGGCCGTGAGGTCGGTAAGCGAGGCGTAGCCGCCGACGGAGAACATCGCGCCGCACAGTTCGTCGGCACGATAGGCATCCACGACGGCGGGATCCGTGCATATCCAATCATGCGGCGTGCGCGCGTTATCGATCTGGCGCGCATACGCTCCCACGCCCATGCGATCGAGCAGCGGGCTTCGGTAAGAGCACCCCTTGCGCTTTGCCAAGAAGCGGGCGAGCGCGTTACCCGCCTTCGACAACGCGAGCGGCTGCTGGCCCGTCCCGCAGAGCACCGCGCCGGAAAGCCCCTCGCCATGACGAGCCAGGTAGGCGCGCACAATGAAGCTGCCCATCGAATGGCCGAACAGGATGCAGGGCGTCTGGCGCGAATAGCGCGCCGTCACCGTCTTGCGCAGTTCATGCACATCCTCGATGAGTATCTCCTTGCCTTCGACGGGCAGGCAGCCCAGATCGTCGAGCGACGAGACGCTTTTTCCATGACCGATATGGTCGGCGGCGCACACCACGAATCCGCGCTGCGCCAAGAAGCGGGCGAATTCGTCATAGCGCCCCACATGCTCGACCATGCCGTGAACGATCTGCACGACACCGCGCGGCGCGGCGCGCTTTCTTCCCCTGACCTCGGCTGGCTTCCACTCGATGCCCTTGATCATAGATACGCCGTCATGGGACAAGAACCCCACCGGCGCGGTTGTAACCGTGCTTTCCGCCATACTTCCCCCTCCCCAGGAGTTTGTCCCAGTATACCCGCAGCGGACACGGCAGGTGCTGGAAGATCGGGCAAGGGTCCCCCGCATGGCGGGAGCAGCGTTACAGCAGCGGCCGAATATCTTCGATGGCGCCTTGGCGCACGACAAGAGGAGCGTCGCCGGTGCAATCGAGCACGGTGGACGCGAGTCCGCTCGTCTTGGAATCGCCGAGATCCGCCACGACGAACACGCGTTCGACAAGCGCGGGATCGAGCTCGTCGAACGAACGCGGCGCCCGGTTCCCCGAGCGATTCGCCGACGTCGTCGCAAGCGGACACCCGACCGCCTCGATGAGCGCGAGCGCCGTTGCATCGTCCGGCATTCGAAGGCCGATGGTGCCCGCCGCGGACCGGAACGAGTCGGGAACGCGCTCAGCTGCTTTCACGACGAGCGTGAGCGGACCCGGCCAGAACCTTCGTGCAAGCGCGCGAACAGAAGCGGACACATCCTCGCCGTAGCGGTCGAGATCGTCCGGATCGCCCACGAGCCAGGCGATGGGCTTGCCGCGGTCGCGCTCCTTGAGATCGTAGAGCATACCGGGGCCCTCCGCGAAATCAACGGCCGCCCCCAACCCGTACACGGTGTCCGTCGGAAACATGACCGCCTCGCCGCGTCTGAGCGAGGCGACCGCCTTGTGCAGCGCGTTCTCGTGCGCCTCCATGGACGCTCCCCCTTCCAATCGGTCGGGCAGCATTGTAGCACGCGTCCGCTTGCAGGCCGCCTGCCCGCTGTCCGCCAAGGCGTGCTTGCGCTTGATGCGCTCGAGCTTCCTGCGCCAAGGCGCGTAGAGCGCAAGCAGGAACGCGACCGAGGCTGCCCCGTGCAGAGCATCGAGGGGCAGCGCCGCGCCGAACGCGAAGAGCGCCGCAGGCCATGTGAGCGGATGGACGAATCCGACGATGTACCAGCTGTTGAGCAGCAGACCGTACAGCAGCCCCGATAGAAATCCATAAACGCACACCGCCGGCATACGGTCGAGCCATCCGCGGTCGGCCAACATGCCGGCGAGGTAGCCGACGAGCCCCCAGGCGTACATCTGCCAGGGCGTCCACGGACCCTGGCCGAAGAAAAAATTCGACACGAGTGCTGCGAGCGCACCGACCAAGAAGCCGCTGCGGCGTCCGAACACCGCGCCGGCCAGAATGCAGACGGCCGACACCGGTTTGAAGTCGGGAACAGGCGCGAACAGGACGCGTCCGGCGGCGGCAATCGCTCCGAGCACGACTGCGGGCATGATCTGACGCAGCGCGGGACGCGACGTCTCGAAGCCCGCTAAGAACACGCCGACAGCGGCGATCGCCACAACCATGGTGAAGAGCGCAGCCTGCTCCATCTGCACGTAGGCGCAGAGTCCCAGCGCTGCGGGCACCGCGATGAGCGCCGGTATCTCAAGCGCCGCGAGAACGCGGGACACGAGGGCACGAGAACGGGAAGGGCTATCGATGCCCAGCGGTTGCCCGCTCATCCGCATTGCTCGTTCCATAGGAGCGCGAAAGCGTCCTGCGCAGGGCGGTAGAACAGGTTGTTCGCAAAGAAGTCGGCAGCGGGCTCGGTGCAGGCGGCCTCGCCGTCGAATACCATGGTAACCGTATCCGAGACGAGCGCGGCAAAGGAAAGGTCATGGGTGGCCATGACGATCGTCGTCCCGGCGCGGGCACGTTCACGCAGCATACGCCCGACGGTCAGCTTCGATGGCGCGTCGAGCCCCTTCGTGGGCTCGTCGAGCAGCAGCAGCTCCGGTTCGGCCAGCAGCAGCTTCGCGAACGCGAGCTTCTGCTGCTCGCCGCCCGATACGTCGTAGGGATGGCTGGTTGCGCGTCCGGCGAGACCGAAACGCAGAAGCGCATCGTCGACGGCGGAGTCGTCATATCCGCAAGCTTTCTGCCATTCATGCAGTTCGTCGGCCACCGAATCGCATACGAACAGCGTCTTCGGATCCTGCGGCAGCAATGCCTGGCAGGCGGCCAAGCGGTTATCCACCCGCCCGCGTTCGGGTTTCAGCACGCCGGCAATCACCCGCAAAAGCGTGGACTTGCCGCAGCCGTTGCCGCCCACGATAGCATGGATGCAACCTGCCGTCGCCTCCAGATCGAAGCCCCGCAGCACCCAATCGTCCTGACGATCGTATCGCATATGGACGTCGCGCACGCACACGGCGGGTCGGGCGGCGTTTTGGGTTGGGAACGTCGCTTGAACGCCGCGCCGCGCATAAAGCTGCGGTGTCTTCGCCTTACCGCACCCAGCTACCGAGCGCAGGCGCCCATCCGCCAGCTCCACCGCATCGGTGGCGTAGTCGAGCATCGCCTCGGGCTCGTGAACGGCCACTACGACGGTAATACCCAGCTCACGGTTCACACGGAACAGCGCATGCAGGAAGTTTTTCTCGGCCACGGGATCCAGGAGCGCGGTGGGTTCGTCAAGCACGAGCAGGCGCGGCTGCATGGCCAGGGTGCCGGCGAGCGTCGTCATCTGCTTTTGACCGCCTGACAGCTCGTCGACGGATCGGCGAAACCACGGCTCGATGCCGAAGAAATGCCCCGTCTCGGCAACGCGGCGGCGCATCGTATCCTGGGCGATGCCGAGATTCTCCAACCCGAAGGCCAGCTCGTGCCACACGCTGTCGCACACGATCTGGTTCTCGGGGCTTTGGGAGACATAGCCCACGGTCGCAGCCGCTTCGCGCGCGTCGAGCCCGTCGACGGCGCGTCCGAATACCTCGAGCGACCCATACCGCCTCCCCGCCGGAACGAGCGCTGGCTTCAAGCAGCGCAGAAGCGTCGTCTTTCCGCTGCCGGTAGCGCCCACGATCAGATGGAATGCCCCTTCCTCCACCTGCCAGTCAAGCGGCCCGACAACGAGTTCCGCGTCCGGATACGAAAACGCGAGCCCGCGTGCCTCGATCGCCTTTACGGTCGCCATCGTGCACGCTCTTTCGCGCTCATCGCTAGCGGCAGGGCGACGAACGCGGCGTAGGGCAGATAGCTCCACCAAGGAGCGACTCCCTCGATGATCGGGTAGAATCGGAATTGCCCGCACGCCGCCACGGCCGCTGCCACGGACACCAGCACGAGCGCGCCACCCCATGCGAGCGCGAGTGCATCGAGACGCCGAAACCGAAAGCGCCTGTACGTCGTACGTCGCGAACCGGCGCCCCATCCCTTGGCCTTCATGGCGGCCGCCGTCTCGAGCGAGTCTTCCATACTCCACCCCATCAGCACTGAAGCCGATCGCAGGTAGCCGCGCCGTGTGCCGCCCTTCTCCGCACAAGCAGGGCGGGCAGCCGTGCAGGCGCGCTGCACCGCATCGATATCGCTGCCGCGCCGCACGAACTGCGGCACAAGCCGCATTGTCATGGACAGCATCAGGCCGATCGTTGGCGCAAAACCACCGAACAGCGCCATGATCTTGTCGGAAGACAGAACGCGCGACGCATTCGAGAACAGCGTGAACACGGTTGCCAGCATAAGGCCCATGCAGGAGCCGAACGCGAAGCTTTCGAGATAGAACGCACGAGAGCCGATGCGAAACAGCTCCGTGGAGCCAGACGCGGAAAACAGCGGGTTCGCCAACGCGACGACCACGACGAGGGGCAGCTGCCACGCGAGCGAGCGGACTGCGGTCCGCGGCCCCCTCAACACGATGCCGTAGGCGAACGCACCTGCAAACGAGATGAGCAGATACACGGGCTGCATCGCCGCCATGCAGAAGACGAGGGCAGCCGTAACATAGCAGAGCGACACCATGGGATGGAAGGCATCGAACGCTGTAGGACCCGCATCGACACGCCTTTGACGCATGCCGCCCGTTTGATCCGTCTCATCCGACCGCACCTTCGAAGCCGCAGTCCGCATGATAGGCTACGATACCGTATAGTACCAGCGCACCGAATCCCCTTTGCTGAGGACGTACGCGCTGGCAGCAACCTGGGCTTCAGCGCCGTTGACCTCGTACATCCAGCCGCTCATATCGCCATGATCGCCCGCCGCCAAGCCCTCGACGGCGCTCACATACGAGCCATAGGACGATTCCGTCACGTTCACGGAAAGGCCGGTCGCCTGAAGCGCGTCAAAAGCCGAAGCGCCCTCATCGAGCGTGACCGGCGCATCGTAGGACACGGGCGCCCCTTCGACAGCCGACGTATCGACGACAACGTTCACCGACATCGAAGCTTGCTGCGAAGCGGCGTCGGCACCTGTTTGGTTCGAAGAATCCGAAGCGGGAGCGGCGCATCCGGTTGCGCCCGCCAGCGCAAGCGCAACGAGCGCCGCCGCCACGGCCGCGCACGCCCTGCGGGCGCCGACACGCGAGCGAGCTGCAAGCGAACCCGCCGCTTCGGACAAGTCGATCGAGGAGAACAGGGAATGGAACATCATCAGAACCTCTCTTTCCAGGGCTTCCAGGTGTGGTGGAGAGGTATTCCGACTTTGCCTCGTCTGAGACGGGACGGCGCTGCCACGCGCCATCGTAGTCCGCTCATCGGCGTTTACGGTTACTGGCATAGCGCGGGATTCTCACCCGCATTCCCCTCGGGCAGCCTCGTCGGCGGCCCGGCGCCGCGCCCGGCGCAGCTACGCCGAGGAGATTCAGGCCAAGGGGCGCCGCCGCAAGATGATCTTCTTCGGGGCGGTTGCCCTGCTCGTAGTCGTGGTGGCCGCTGTGGCGGGCACGGCGGCGTTCTTCGCCTGGTCCGACTCCCAGCTGTCCTTGGGCGACTCGAACGCCAAAGAGGCGCTGACGGCTCCCGAGGAGGGAGCGCCCTATTACGCGCTGCTCTCCGCCGATCTCGCCAAGAACACGGCAGCTCCCTCCGCATCTGACGCGGCCTACCTCGCCGTGCGCATCGACGAGGGCGCCCGCACGCTTACTTTCATCTCGCTGCCGCCCTCGGTGTCCGTGGAGCTTTCCGACGGCGAGCGCCACGCCCTCCGCGACGCCACGTCGGTTGGCGGCGACGCGGAGCTTCTCCGGGCCGCCGGTTCGCTGCTCGGGGTTCAGTTCGCCCACTTTGCCTCCACCGATGCCGAAGGCCTCGCCTCCCTGGTTGATCTGGTGGGAGGCGTGCCGGTGGAGCTGTCCGAGGAAGTGGACGACCCCCGGGCCGGCATCCACGTGCTGGCCGCCGGCTCCCAGACGCTTGACGGCGCCCAGGCGCTCACGCTTTTGCGAGCGGCCAACTACAGCGATGCAATGGGAATGCAGGCGAAGATGCGAGCCCTGTTCACGGTGAATCTGGCCGAGCGCGCCACCTCGGGCGAGGGTCTTTCCTTCCCGAGCGTGATAGCCGACGGCGCGCCCTTCGTCTCCACGGACTGGACAAGCGGCCAGCTCATCTCTTTGGGCGATGCTCTCAGCCCCCTCACCGAGGCGACGGTGTACGCTGCCGTGGTTCCCGGGCGCCTCACGACCTCCGACGAGGGCGAGGAGACCTACGAGGTGTCCGGCGAGGATCTCGCCGCGATGATGGAAGCGGTGAACGCGGGGAATTCGCCGGAGAGTTTCGAGGGCAACCTCGCCAATGTCGACCGCAGCCTCGTCACCGTGGAGGTGCGCAACGGCAGCGGCATCCAGGGCGCGGCGGCCCGTTGCGGCGAGCTTCTGACCTCGGCGGGCTACGACGTGAAATCCGTCGGCAACGTGGACGACGGCACGGTGTACCCCGAGACGCTCGTCATCTACAAGGACGAGGCCTTCGAAATCGCCGCCAAGGCCATCGTGAGCGACCTGTCCGCGGGACGGGTGGTGAACGGCGGTGACTTCTATACCTTCGACACCAACGTTTTGGTGATCATCGGCACCGACTGGATCGGCTAGGCGCCCTCTGTGTTATGATGCTGGCCGATATAGGAAACCTCTCACGATAGGAGTGACTCATGGTTGAGAAGTCCGATGTGGCCGCGGTGCTGGAGCTGATCCGCCCGAGCCTGCAGGCCGACGGCGGCGACGTGCAGCTGGTGGACGTGTCCGACGACGGCGTCGTCACGGTGGAGCTGCAGGGTGCCTGCAAGGGCTGCCCCATGTCCCAGATGACGCTCGCCAATGGCGTCGAGCGCATCCTGAAGGAGCGCGTGCCCGGCGTTACCTCCGTGGTGCCGGCGATGTAATCTGTTCCGTGCGGCCTGACGGCCACACGGACCACTCGACGCTGCGAGGCTCTGACGCATTTCATATTCACCCTTGTTTTGCACGCGGCGTTGGCCGAAGCCAACTTGGTGCAAAGGCGGGCGAATCTGAAACGCGTCAGAGCCTCTCGCTGACTTTGCCAATTAAGCGTTTGTTCGTAGAGATGAGAGGCTGGTGTATGGAAGGGTGCTGGAGCCGTCGCGGGTGCGATGACGAGATGCAGGGGCGCTGTCCGCACAACGTGCCGGGGGAGCCGTGCCCGGCAGACTGCCATTACGCGGCGTGCCATCGACCGACCCATGTGGTGTGCGAGGACTTCGGGGTGCTTCTAAACCCGAATCGCGATTACGACGCGGCGGTCAAGCAGGTGTGCCGCTTCTGCGAGCATTTCCTTGTGAACGGGCCGGATATCGATCCGGAGACCCGCACGCGCGACAAGTTCAGCGGCCGCAACCGCTTCCTTCTTTAGGTTTCGACATAGGTTTCGAGAAAAATGGTCACAAAATCGACTTTTGGGTTCTAAACGGGAATTTGGAAGAGGAGAAATTAATGTATTGAATTAATTTCTCGCAAATCAAGGGCGAATCTCGTCGATGTAAGGCCTTCTTTAGGGTTCAGCCGAACCCAGAACTCGATTTTGTGACCATTTTCTCTCGACTTTTTGCAAAGAACGAGAAGGCGGTTGGGTGAGAGGGCTTGCTTTTGCGTGATTGTCGAGGGGCTCTGCTACAATGCGGTTCGGTAAAGGTTCAAGCGCGAGCGAAGGCGGTGAGAGCGGTGAAAGCGAAGGTGACCTGTCCGGCCTGCGGGGCCGATGACGTCGATGTGCGATCCTACGAGTCGCTCATGGCCCTGCGCTCCGACCTGGCGCTGTTCACGCTGACCTGCCCCCATTGCGCCGCCCGCATCTCGGCGCTTCTGACCATTCCGCCCGAGTTGCGGGAGGAAGTTGTATTTGCCGCTATCGAGCTGGGTGCTGGTATGGGCGCCCATGAGGGAACATCGTAATGCTGAACGACATTTATCAGGGGCTCGACCCCATCGCCTTCTCGCTGGGGCCTCTGGTGGTGCGCTGGTACGGCCTGGCCTACGTGCTCGGGTTCGTCTGCGCCGCCGCCATCATCTACTTCGTGGCGAAGCGCTGGAAGCTCGGCATGAGCGAGGACAACCTGCTTACGCTCATGGTCTGCGCCATCGTCGGCGTGGTGCTGGGTGCGCGCATCGGATACGTGCTGTTCTACGGCGACGGCTACTACCTGTCCCATCCGCTGGAGATACTCGCGTTCAACCAGGGGGGCATGAGCTTCCATGGCGGTCTCGTGGGGCTGCTTATCGGCGGCGCCGTAGCTGCCCGTATGACGCGCATCCCGTTTCTCACGTTGGCCGACTTGGGATCCATTGCGGCGCCGATTGGCCTGTTCTTCGGCCGCTGCGCCAACTTCGTGAACGGCGAGCTGTGGGGCGCGCCCACCGACGGGCCGCTCGGCGTGGTGTTCGGCGGCGCGGCCGGCATGATGCCGCGGCATCCCAGCCAGCTCTACGAGGCGGTGCTGGAGGGGATCGTCATCTTCTGCGTCCTGTTCGCGCTCTCGCGCAAGCGGCCACCGAGGCCCCAGGGCACCTTCCTCGGCGCATTTCTGGTGCTCTACGGCATCTTCCGCTTCCTCATCGAGTTCGTGCGCGAGCCCGACGTGCAACTGGGATACCTGTGGGGCGGTTGGCTCACCATGGGCCAAGTGCTCTCGGCACCGCTCATCGTGGCCGGTATCGCGTTGCTCATCTATGCGGCGAGGACGCGGCATCCCCAGGCCGGACCGCAGGAGATTCAGCCGCCGTCTGTCCCTGGCGATGCGGCTTAGGCGCTCCATCGGGTTTTCTTGTAACGACGTGGTGTCACCCGGCGTTGCGGAAATCGGGGTGGCACTCCTTCCAGTACAATATTTCAAGGCTGCGGACAGCGCGTCTGCGGCTCTTTGTAACGAGCAGCTACAAGAGATATGAGGTAGAACATGGACGTGAAATTCTACAAGTGCATGCATTGCGGCAACATTGCCGTTAAGGTCTTCGACGCGGGTGTGCCGCTGGTGTGCTGCGGCGAGAAGATGGTTGAGCTGGTCGCCGGCTCCCAGGACGCCGCCCTGGAGAAGCACGTGCCCGCCGTCGAGGTCGAGGGCAACAAGGTCGTCGTGAACGTCGGCTCGGTGGATCATCCCATGCTGGAGGAACACTGGATCCAGTTCATCTGCCTGGTGACCGACAAGGGCTACCAGATTCACCCGCTCGCCCCGGGCGAGGCGCCCCACGCCGAGTTCGTCATCGCCGAGGGCGAGACGCCGCTCAAGGTCTACGAGCACTGCAACCTCCACGGCCTGTGGGTGACCGAGATCTAAACGCCCGCTCGCGGAGCGAAATGAGAAAGACCCGTGTTGCGCGGGTCTTTTTTCTTGCATTCGGGGAAAACGATGCTAATATAGACAAGCTTGTCTCAGGGCTTGGTCGGAAACCAAGCCGCATTCGGCCCCTTGGTCGGAAACCAAGGAAGTTAGGAGAACCCAATGAAGCAAGGTATTCA
>ENA-ORTH01002388-ORTH01002388.1-human-gut-metagenome-genome-assembly--contig:-NODE-2388-length-15394-cov-2.724037_pt1 | contig 15394 bp, 11 predicted proteins | sample MGYA00241914_ERZ509192 | MGnify/ENA primary metagenome ERZ509192 (study PRJEB26280, sample SAMEA2338826) | human gut metagenome | biome: human gut; feature: human-associated habitat; material: faeces... | reverse complement strand
GTGACGGTATGAGGGCAGATGCGGCCGCAGGCATGAGCGACAGCACGAGGGCGGACGCGGCTGCAGGCATGAGGGTCATCGTGGTGGACGACGACGCCATTGTGGTGCGCTCGCTGGCGACCATCCTCGGCGCGGAGCCGGACGTCGAGGTGGTGGGAACGGGTACCAGCGGGGAGGAGGCCGTCTCGCTCTACTCGTCCTGCTCGCCTGACGTGGCACGCATGGACATCCAGATGCCGGGCGTGGGCGGCCTCGAAGCGGCCGAGCGCATCCTGGCCGCGCACCCGGAGGCGCGCATCGTGTTCCTGACCACGTTCTCCGATGACGAGTACATCGTGCGGGCGCTGCGCCTGGGCGCGAAGGGCTACCTCATCAAGCAGGAGGTGGCCACCATCGCCCCGGCGCTGCGCTCGGTGACGGCTGGCCAGAGCGTGCTCGGCGGCGAGGTGCTCGGCCGCGTGGAGGCCCTCGTGCAGGGCGGGGGGCCGCGGTTGTCCGGCGCGGCGCGGCTGGCACCCGCTGGCGTTGCCGCGGGGTCGCCGGCCCAGAGCGCCGAGCAGGCGCATGCCGCCGCCGCGCTCGAGCTTTTGTCCGAGCGCGAGCACGCCATCGTGGAGCAGGTGGCCGAGGGCTTGGACAACAAGGAGATAGCCGCCGCCCTCTACATCAGCGAGGGCACCGTGCGCAACCACATCAGCGCCATCCTGCAGAAGCTCCAGCTGAAGAACCGCACCCAGCTGGCCATCGCATACTACCGCGCACGGTAGCCGGGCTCCGACGCCTCTCGATCGTCCTCGCCCCGTGCCACGCGCTCGGCGAGCGAGATGAGCTCCTGCTGGGACTTCACGCCGGTCTTGCGGTAGATGCTCGAGATATGCGAGTTCACCGTGCCGGTGGATATGAACAGGGCGTCCTTGATGAATGGTCGGTTGCGTCCCGCCAGCAGCAGCCGCGCCACGTCCGTCTCGCGCGGCGAGAGCGCGTAGCGTCCGGCCAGCTTGTCGACCGCGCTCTCAGCCCCCGCCGCGCGCCCGCCCGTCGCTTCCGGCGCGCCCGCGGCGGGGGCGGGCTCGAGCGCGTCTGCGATGATGAGGTTCCCGAAATCGGTGACGTAGCCTTGCGGCGGCCTTGTCTCGCGCACCTCCACAAACAGCTTGTCGAAGTCCTCCAGCTTGATGGCCATGGCGCAGGCGAACAGCAGGATCAGGAACAGCAGCGGCGCCGTCACCGGTATGACGCCTCCCGTGAACAGGCACGACCACTCTCCCAACGCCACGCCCGCAAACAGCCCCACGCCCTTGACGGCCAGGTAGGCTAACAGCGGTACGTTGGCGCGGCTGCGCCCCTCCTTTACCGTCTGGTACCAGAAGCTCCAGGCCAGCGCTTCGAGCGCGATCATGCATGCGAAGCAGAACGCGAATGCGATGGTGGCCAGCAACGGGTTGTAGAACCGCACGTACAATATGAGGTAACTGATGGCGAACGCAACCACGGCGAAGCGCACCTGCCCGCGCTGGTGCTTCCGAAGTGCCGACAGGCGCACGACCAGGAGGATGGCCGCCAGCGCCACGAGTGTGGTCACGAATACCGATGGGTAGTACCACGACCGCGACGCGAAGTCCCACGGCGCAGCGATGATCCGGAAGAACGCGAAGTTCAGCCAGATGATGAAGATGAACGCGGAGGCGCTGTTTACCAACAGCGGCCTGAGCGAGAACGAGGCCGCCGTCTGCTCTCGGCCGACGGACCGTTCGCGCTCGAGCGCCGGCTGCCGTGCGCTCAGCAGCAGGAAGGCCACGGGAGCCACGGTGCAGAATGCGACGGCGGCCGGCGCAGGCAACAGGATGAACAGCAGGTAGATAAGCAGGGCCAAAAGGAACGCAAGCCCGAAGAACGTGCCCAGGAACGCGGCTTCCAGCTGCGGGAAGTGGTGCACGCGATGCAGGTACAGAAAAGGCAGCGCCAGCCCCACGAGCCCGGCGCACACGTAGGGCGCCACTTCGGCGTACACGTCAAACGTGTACAGCAGGTAGATTCCCAGGCTGCACGCCCCCATGAGTACGGCGGCCGACAGCGTCAGTCTCTCCGTGAAGCGCAGGGATCCGCGCTTGCGCGCTGCGAGCAGCCCGAGCGAGCAGAGGGCTGCGACGAGCCCGGCGGCTGCCCAGCAATGTTCAGGCAGACATGGGCTGGCCACCGTTGCTTTCCTGGTGAGCGCGCTCGAGAAGAACGCCAGGTACTCCCATGCGTACAACAGTGCGAACGCCAGCAGCGCGCGTCGCAGCTCCCCCGAAGCGAACACGAGCCGTGCAGGCCCCATCACGGAAGAACACAGTTTGTCCGCCATGCGCCGCTCTCCCCCCGGTATCGCCCAGCTGCCACCCCGTTCGATTTTATAGTATACCGGAGTACTGATAGTTGGAAACCCGCATCGTCCTCTCAGGTCCCCAACAGCCGAAATCGGAAAATCATTGACATTCAATGAGGGTGTTTCCGCTCGGCGTGCGCCTTCCATTGTATCCCACCGATGCGCGTTCGGCATCCGCCCGCATAGGCTGGAACCTGCACTCGTCGGCACGCCGCCGCCAAGCGCGCACCATCGGCGCCGACGCGTACGGTTGCCCTCTGGATGCACGCGCCGGCGGCATCGGCGAGCGCGTCGCCGCCTCCTTCTGCAGGACGCGGTGAACGATGGAAGAGGAGAAGGAGGATGGTTCTATGGCTATCACCGATCTGTCGAGAAGGCGCTTCACGCAGCTGGCCGGCCTGACCGGCGCTGCGGCGCTCGCGGGGCTCGGGCTGCCGGACGCTGCTGAGGCCGCCGAGCAGGCGCCCGTCGATCCGGAGTTCCCGGTGTCGGGCCGCGGCCGCAAGCTGGAGGCTGCCTACGACCCGAATACGGACGAGATTAAGGTTAACGACGAGGTCATCGTGCGCTACAGCAATTGCGTGGGCTGTTACGCCATGTGCGGCGTGCGCTTGAAACTCGATCGCGACTCGCGCGAGATCCTCGCGCAGGGAGGCAACCCCTACAACCCGTGCAACGCCTATCCCGTGCTGCCGTTCGACGAGCCGCTCACGGAGGCCTACCGCACCATGACGCAATCGCCTACGAAGCAGACCGGTGCGGCCACCTGTTGCGGCCGCTCGCTCGGCGCGCTCGATGTGTACTTGAATTCGTACCGAATCACCACGCCGCTCAAGCGTGCGGGCAAGCGTGGCGAGGGTAAGTGGGAGCCCATCAGCTGGGACCAGCTCATTGAGGAGACGGTGGAGGGCGGCAAGCTGTTCGCACACCTCGGCGAGGATCGCGAGATCGAGGGCTTCCGCGCCGTGCGCGACTTCGATACGCCGCTCGTGCCCGACGCTCCCGAGTTCGGCTCGAAGGCGAACGGCCTCATCTACTGCGGCGGCCGCACCGACGGTCGCGGGCAGACGTCCACGCGTTTCCTCAGCATGTACGGCAGCTCGAACAAGTACTCGCACCACTCGTCGTGCTACGGCGCGAAGGGTGTGTACCCCTACCAGTCGGGCGACGGCGATGACCTCGGTATCGACGCTGAGAATAACGAATACGCCATCTGGATGGGCACGTTTCCCGGCGCCAACGGCGGCAGCGTGATGAGTGATCTGAAGCGCGTGGCCGCCACCATCGAGAACAAACAGGCCAAGATCGTGGTGTTCGACCCGAATCTGGGCAACGGCGTGGTCACTCCGGCGCAGGACAACGCCGTGTGGTACCCCATCAAGCCGGCGACGAACTCGGCGCTCACCATGGGCATGATCCGCTGGATCATCGACAACGAGAAGTACAACGAGGGCTTTATGTGCGCCCCGAACCTGCCCCAAGCTATCAAGCTGGGCTTCAACGCGTGCACGAACGCCACGCACCTCGTGATCGTGGACGAGGCGCACCCGAACTATCGCCACATGATGCATCCCGAGGATGCGGGCCTTACGCCCTCTTCGGCCGAGAACGCCTTCGAGGATCAGTACGTGTGCATCGACGCCGCCACGCAGCAGCCGGCGGTGTCGCTCGACTGCGACAAGGGGCTCATGGAGTGGGAAGGCGAGGTCAACGGCGTGAAGGTGCGCACGGCCTACCTGTTCCTCAAGGACAGCGCGAACGAGCATACCATCGAGGAGTACTCCGAGATTTGCGGCGTGCCTGTCGACGTCATCGAGGAGGTTGCGAGCGAGTTCGTGGCTCACGGCACGAAGTCGTCCGTCAACGGCGCGGGCGGCGTCACGTCCGCGAACGGCACGGATGCCACGAGCTGTTACTCGACGCTGGCCGGTCTCACGGGCGCCATCTGCATGAAGGGCAGCATCATCGCCACGTTCGTGGGCGTGACCGGCCCCGGCAACGGCGAGCGCTACCTGCTGAGCAAGGCCGAGGGTATGCCGAAGGACAAGCCCGACGCGCGCGTCGACCGCACCGGGTTCGCCTGGGAGGATACGAGCGAGTACAAGCGCCGCACGGCCGCCGGCGAGAAGGACCCGAAGCCGCTGCTGCCGTGGTATCCGGGCGGCGTGGGCACGTCGGACAACCAGATGGTGCTTTCGCTGGCCAACGGCTACCCGCACAAAGCGAAGATCCTGCTCACGTGGCAGTGCAACCCCATCAAGGCCACGCCGGGCGCCCAGCGCGAAGAGGTCATGGCGGCGTTTAAAGACCCCGATATCATCCCCTTGGCCATCTGCTCCGACGTGGTGGAGGGTACGTTCGCCCATATGGCGGACTACATCGTGCCCGACACCATGTACCGCGAACACTTCGGCATCTCCCAGCACGCGGCCTGGTGGCCCCACAAGGGCAACTTCCTGCAGTGGCCCATGGTGGAGCCGAAGTCGATGAAGCTGGATGACGGGCGCCACGCCAGCTTCGATGTGTACCTCTGCGACGTGGGCCGCAAGCTGGGCCTGCCCGGCTACGGCGATGAGGCGCTGTTGTCCGCCACGGGCGAGAAGCTTCCGTTCAACGACGCGTGCGACTACTACGTGAAGGCGCTCGCGAACGTGGCGTACGAGGACGGTGTCATCGAGGATCTCTCCGACGAGGAGATACGGATGCAGGCGCTCGACACGCTACCCGAAGCGTGGAAGAAGGCCGTGACGCCCGAGGAGTGGTCGAAGGTGCAGCGCCTGCTCAGCCGCGGGTGCCGCACGTGGCCCGAGGCCGACACGTGGGACGATCAGGGTCGCCAGACCTACGCCGGCGCCTACATGGTGAACTTCTACTCCGAAGAGCGCGGCTCGGTGAGAAACCACTACACCGGTAAGTTCTACGAGGGCGCCCTCGGCTGGCATGCTGAGACGTTCAGCGATGGCACGCCCATCGCTGACGTGTACTCGCGCGAGGAGTACCCCTTCGGCGCCGCCAGCCACAAGCCGTACTTCCGCTGTGTCACCATGCTGTCCGATAGCGCGCTTCTGCGCGAGCTCTCGCCGCACAACTACCTGGAGATCAACATCGAGGATGCGCGCGAGCTGGGCATCAAGGATGGCGACACGGTGCAGGCGATAAACCCCTCCGGCGACGTTATGGAGGGCGTGGCCATGCTGCGCGGCGGCACGGCGCGCGGGAACATTGGCATCTCATTCGGCTACACGCAGGACGCCTACGGCTCCACCGACCTGACGGTGGGCGACGAGACGGTACCGGGCAACCCGGCCATCAACACTGGCGTCCAGCTGTGCCAGATGCTCGACCCCCAGGTCGGAGAAGGCGCTATCTTCGCCTTTTCCGACCCCGAGGCGTCCACCCCGGGCCGCAACGGCGGCATGTTCAAATTGGTGGTTCCGACGGCTTGACGGCCGTCGGAACCGGTCGACGCTGCGGCTTCCCGTGGCACCCGACCTCGTGGCGAGGCCGAGGACTCGCGTATGCAAGTACGCTTCGCCCTCGCCCTCCCCACGATCTTGGGCACCACGGGAAACCCTCGCTGACTTTGCTGGACCTACGAGATGACAAGAATAGAGGGTGAACCATGCAAAGAGCTGAGACGAAATCGGGCAAACGGCCGTTCATGCTGGTGGACGTGTCGCTGTGCATCGGGTGTCACGCGTGTGTGAACGCGTGCAAGTTCGAAAACGAGCTGGAGATCAAGCAGTTCAACACGTGGATCGAGACGTGGGATGCGGGCGAGTACCCCAACGTGGTGCGGGCGAACGTGCCGCACCTGTGCAACCACTGCGATGACGCGCCGTGCCTGGCGGTATGCCCCACGGGCGCCACGTACCGCAACGACGACGGCCTCATCCTCGTGGATCAGGAGAAGTGTATCGGCTGCAAGTACTGCATGGCGGCCTGCCCCTTCTCCGTGCGCTGGCAGAACGACGCCGGCGAGGTGGAGAAGTGCACGTTCTGCGTGAACCGCACGTCGGCCGGGCTGCTTCCGGCGTGCGCGGGCAACTGTCCCACGCATGCGCGCCTGTTCGGCGATCTGAACGACCCGAACAGCGAGGTGGCGAAGAAGGTGGCCGAGCTGGGCGCCGAGAGCATGCTGCCCGAGCTGGGCATCGGCACGAACACGTGCTACGTGGGCCTGGCGGAGACGAATGCGCTGCCGAAGTCGTCGTCGGTGCTGCACGGCGGCCGCGTGGCCGTCAAACTCGAAGAGATGGGAGCGTGATCGCCATGGTATGGAACGAGCTTATCGTATGCTACCTGTTTCTTGCCGGGTTGGGAGCGGGGTCGTTTCTCCTTGCAAGCGTCACCGGATGGCTTTCCGGTTCGACGAAGAAGATCCGGCTTATCGGGTCGGTCGTTGGTTTGGCGACGGTTGCAGTTGGTACGCTGCTTCTCATGGTGGATGCAAGAGCGGGCCTGGGCAGTCCTGCACGCTTCTTCGGCCTCGTGTCGAATCTCGGTTCGCCTATGGCTTGGGGAGTGTTGTGCCTGAGCGTCTTTCTCGTGATTGCTGCGGCGTCCCTGATCTTTCAGCTTGCCAAGAAGAAGGTTCCAAAATTCATTGACGTGCTGGGGATGCTATGCTCGCTTGGCGTCGCAACGTATACCGGCGTGCTTCTTGGGGCTGCGAAGGCGTATCCGCTATGGAACATGGCGATCCTCCCTGCATTGTTCGTCGTTTCCGCTGCTCTTGCCGGTTTCTCGCTCGTGTCGGCCATCGCTTACTTTTCCGCTCGCGACGAACTCCCTTCCTTGACATTCATGCCCAAAGCCGAGGTTGTGCTGCCGGTGCTCGTCGGGGTTCTCTTTGCGGCGTTGCTTGTCGCCACCGCGGCCGTTCCCGGCGACTCGGCGCACGCTGCTGCGAGTTTGTCGGTGCAGCGCATGCTCGTGGGATCCTTCGCCTCTGTTTTCTGGATAGGGGTGGTGGTGTGCGGAATCGTCGTTCCCCTGGTCGCAGGCGTATGCCGCCTTATTTCGAAGCGGCGCGACGTGACGAACGTCGGCATGATCGGCTATGTGGCTTCCTGCATCGGGGAGTTCGCGATGCGCTACGTTATCGTGATGGCTGCGGTGAGCATCACCTTGGGGGCCGCTTTCTAGCAGAATGATCATCACGGCGAGCGTCCGCCCCCTCCCGGGCGCTCGCCGATCTGCCCTTGCGGCCAGAGGGGCGGGGCGCGACCCCGTCCCTCCTTCGAGAGAGGAAAAGCTGTGGAACAGATAGGGAACGACAGCCTTGCCGCGGCGAGCGTGTATGCGCTGTTCGCCTCCGTGCTGTCCAACGAGCCCGACGCGCAGCAGGTTGAGCGCATGGGTCTGTTGCTGGAAGCAGCGGGCGCGGAAGCGCCCGGCGACGTTGCCGTCGGCGAGGAACTGGTGCACCGCTTCCATGACCGCCTGGTCGTAGCAGTGTCGCCGTTGTACGTGCCGGCGGTGGAAAGCTGCATGGCCGATGCGCGCCAGGGCGAGGACGGTCGCCTGGAACCGGGGCACGTGGACGGCAGGCGCATGACCGAGGTGCTGGCCTGCTATCGCATGTATGGCTTCGACCCGCGCGCGCTGAACGGGTTCGGCCCCCTCGTCGGGTCGATGCGCCCGGATCACCTTGTGGCCGAGCTCGCGTTTATGGCGCACCTGCGCCGCGTGCAGGCGGCCGGGAACGTGCGGGGGAGGGCGGCCGGCGCCTTCGCCGAGGAGTTCCTCGAGCGTCATCTTCGCCACTGGACGCCCACGCTGTGTGCCTTCGCGCGCCAGCGCGACGACGACGTGTACGTGCGGTTGTTCGATGCCGTGCAGCGGTGGGTCGGACTGGATGCGGCAGCAGGTTAGTTGGTGCTGCATCCCTCGCGCCGGTCGCTCCAGGCGAGCGCCTGATGCCATGCCGTGCCAGACCTGAATCCCAGCAGGCGAGCGGGTTTGCCTGGGCGCGGCATGCGGGCTTCCCGCTAGCCCAGGATGCGGGCGAACTCCTTCTCGGCGTCTTCCTGAAGCTTCTTGTCGATGGCCATGTAGGCCTCGAGCAGCATGGCGCCGGCGTCGGTCAGGGTGCTGCCGTGCGCGCCGTCGCGATCAAGCAGCTGGATGCCCAGAGCCGCTTCGGTGTCCTTCACGATACGCCATGCCTTGCTGTAGGCCATGCCCATGCTTTTGGCCGACGAGTTGAGCGAACCCGTCTCGCGCACGCCTAAGCACAGGCTGGCGATGCCGCGTCCGAACAGCGAGCCGCTCTCGGAGTCGGGGTTCATGATGGACAGCCTGATCGTCGGCTTCAGGTTCGCAAGTTCGCTCATAGTCTATCCTCGTTCTTCTCCGGTCATAGCCGTTTTCGTTGCGGGAAGCGTCAGTCGTTGCGCGCGGACGCCGTCGCGTCCAGCTTCTCCATGAAGCGCGCGGCCGCCGCCTCGATGCTGTCCGCGTCTCCCTCTATAACCTCGCCGAAGCGGATGGGTAGCGCGTCGAGCTCGGCCAGGCCGCGGGGGACGTCATTCGCCCCCGTCTCGCGTGCGATCAGGTCGTTCAGCTCGCAGCCGGAAAGCGCGGCCACGTCGTCGGGCAGCGCGGCGCCCGGCTCGATGCCGTGCAGCGCGCGATATACGTTGTCGCCGAACTTGGCCCAGTGCGCCGTGCTCGCGATGAGCACGGGGTTCTCGCCCCGAAGGTTCTCGGCGGTCTGGTAGGCCACGGCCGTATGCGGGTCCAGCAGGTAGCCGTGCTCGTCGAACACGCGCTTGATGGTGCGAAGGCACGTGGCGTTGTCGATGGAGTCGGAGGCGAACAGCTCCCTCACGCGGGCGAACGTGTTCTCGTCCACGCGGAAGTGGCGCTGCTCGCGCAGGTCGGACATCCAGCCGGCTATGGCCTCGGCGTCGCGCCCCGTCAGCTCGAACAGCTGGCGCTCCAGGTTCGACGACACGAGGATGTCCATCGAAGGCGACGGCGTCAGCACGAAGGGGCGCTCGGAGATGTCGTAGGTGCCCGTGTTGATGAAGTCGGTGAGCACGCGGTTCTCGTTGCTGGCGCAGTACAGCATGCCCAGCGGCACGCCCATGCGCTTGGCGTAGTAGGCGGCCAGGATGTTGCCGAAGTTGCCCGTGGGTACGCACACGTCCAGCTCGTCGCCCAGTCCCAACTTGCCGTCTGCCACCAGCTGCGCGTAGGCCGACACGTAGTACACGATCTGGGGCATGAGGCGCCCCCAGTTGATGGAGTTCGCGCTGGAGAGCGCCACGCCGTGCTCTTCCAACAGCTGCTCCGCGAACTCCTCGTCGCCGAACACGTTCTTCGCGCCGGTTTGGCAGTCGTCGAAATTGCCGCGCACGCCCCACACCTGCACGTTGCGCCCGCGCTGCGTGGCCATCTGCTTGAACTGGATGTCGCTCACGCCGCCGTCGGGGTACATCACGCCTATGCTCACGCCGTCCACGTCGCGGAAGCCCTCGAGCGCGGCCTTGCCCGTGTCGCCCGATGTGGCCACGAGGATGAGGAAGTCGTGGTCGAGCTTCCCCTGTTCGCGCAGCTGGGCGGCGCTTGCGGAGAAGAACCGCGGCAGGCACTGCAGCGCCATGTCCTTGAACGCGCTCGTGGGACCGTGCCACAGTTCCAGCACGTGGGTGTCGGCCGTAAGCGACGTGATGGGGCAGATGCGCTCGTCGTCGAAGTTGTCGCCGTAGGCTTGGGCCATGAGCTCTTCGATGGTCTCGGCGGGCAGGTCGACGTCGAACACCCGGTAGATGCGCGCCGCGCGCTGGGCGTAGGGCAGCTGCGCTAGCGCCGCGATATCCTCCAGGGAAAGCTCCGGGATGCGCTCGGGCACGTACAGCCCGCCTCCCGCCGCCAACCCGTCGACGACGGCTTCCGTGAACGTGACCGGACGGGGCCCTGCGCCCCGCGTGTCGATGTAGAGGTTCAAAGCCTTGTCCTGCGCTTTCTGGTCGAATTCGCACGTTTCGATTATCCATCCTAAGTATACTATGTTCCGAAAACAACCGGCGCGTCGCGAGACCCTGTTTTTCTTCCCGAAAACTCGATTTGACGAGAACCTGTTCGGCACATCGCCCGAGTATTGGTTGAACTTGCAGCGCAACACCGATTTGTGGGAGTCGCTCGACCTCCATCGCGATGATCTTGAGCGCATAGAGCCGCTCGCCTTGGGCATGGTGGGCTGAGCCTCTTTCGCCCGCCCGACCGCCTTGTTTCCGCTGTGCAACGGTTCGCCTCCGCACCCGCGCGATGCCGCTGTCGCGTCCTACCCTGGTGCTCGATAGCGCAGGCAGGGCAACTGATGAAGGCGAGGCGAGGCGGATGGGCGGGCATGACGGCGAACGCGAGGACGGGCGGGACGGCTCTTCCGGAAAGGACGCCTCCGGGGGCGGCATGGCGATGCACGGGGCGAACCTCAAGCGGCGGTTCTTCGCGAGCCTCGTGCTGACGATTCCCATCCTGCTGCTGTCCTCGCCCATGGGGATGGCGCTCCCCATCACGCTCGCGTTCCCCGGCTCGGACTGGGTCGTGGCGGCGCTCGCCACGGTGCTGTTCGTCTACGGCGGCATGCCGTTTCTGCGCGGGGCGGCGGACGAGCTCAGGCGCCGCCAGCCCGCCATGATGACGCTCGTGGCGCTCGGCATCACCACGGCCTACGCCTACAGCATCTACGCCTTCGTCCAGCGCTCCGTCCTGCACGCGGCGGGCATGCACATGGACTTCTTCTGGGAACTGGCCACGCTCATCGTCATCATGCTCCTGGGCCATTGGGTGGAGATGCGGGCCGTCATGGGCGCGGGCGACGCGCTCAAGGAGATGGCCGAGCTCCTGCCGGCGCAGGCCCACGTGGAGCGGCCGGACGGCTCCTTCGCCGATGCGCCGCTGTCCGAGGTGCAGGTGGGGCAGACCGTCATGGTAGAGGCGGGCGAGAAGGTGCCCGCCGACGGCGAGGTCGTGCGCGGCGAGTCGCAGGTGAACGAGGCGCTCGTCACCGGCGAGGCGCGCGACGTGGCCAAGGGAGCGGGCGACTCCGTGTTCGGCGGATCGCAGAACGGCGACGGCACGCTGTACGTGCGCGTGACCGGCACGGGCGAGTCGGGCTACCTTGCCCAGGTCATGAAGCTGGTGTCGCAGGCGCAGCAGGAGAAGTCGCGCGCCGAGGTGCTGTCGGACAAGGTGGCGCGCTGGCTGTTCTACGCCGCCGTGGGCGTGGGCGTCGCGGCCTTCGCCGCGTGGCTTGCCGTGACGGGTAGCGTGGGCGACGCGCTCACGCGCATGGTCACGGTGTTCGTCATCGCGTGCCCGCATGCGCTCGGCTTGGCCATACCGCTCGTGGCCGCGCGCTCCACGTCCATCGGCGCGCGGCACGGCCTGCTCGTGCGACGCCGACGGGCGCTTGAGGTGGCGCCGCGCGTGAACGTGGTGATGATGGACAAGACCGGCACGCTCACCGAGGGCGACTTCCGCGTGGCGGAGGTGCGCGCGGTGGGAAAGCCGGGCTCCGGCGATGGCAAGGGCGATAATGCCGGAGGGGCCGCCGGCACGGTCGCGGTAAATGACGAGAAAAACGGCGGCGCATCCGCCGACGACCGTGCCGATGACTGCGTGCTCGCGATCCTCGCCGGGCTCGAGCAGTCCTCGTCGCATCCGCTCGCGGCGAGCATCGTGGCCGCAGCACGCGACCGGGGCGTGCGCCCCGCGCCCGTGCGCGACGAGCACGCCGTGGCCGGCGTGGGCGTGGAGGGCACGCTCGAGGACGGGCGGAAGGCGCTCGTTGCGAACGCGCGCCACCTCGACGAGCGGCGCATCGTCTACGACCGCGACCTGTTCCAGCAGCTCGCAGGCCGCGGCCTCACGGTGAGCTTCCTCGTGATCGACGGCGTCGTGGCCGGCGTGGTGGCCCAGGGCGACGAGGTGAAGCCCACGGCGCGCGAGGCGGTGCGGCAGCTCAAGGAGCGCGGCATCGCGCCCGTCATGCTCACGGGCGACAACGAGGAGGCCGCGCGCGCCGTGGCCCGCGACCTCGGGATCGACGAGTTCCACGCTGGGCTCGTGCCCCAGGACAAGGTGCGCCTCGTGCAGAAGCGCCGCACGGCGGGCGACGTGGTCATGATGGTGGGCGACGGCATCAACGACGCGCCCGCCCTCGCGAAGGCCGACGTGGGCGTGGCCATCGGGGCGGGCACCGACGTTGCCATCGACTCCGCCGACGTCGTGCTCGTGAAGAGCGATCCGGAGGACATCGTGCGGCTGCTCGACCTGGGCACGAACACCACGCGCAAGATCAAGCAGAACCTCTGGTGGGGCGCCGGCTACAACATCGTGGCCATCCCGCTGGCGGCAGGCGTGCTGGCGCCCGCGGGCATCCTGCTGAGCCCCGCCGTGGGCGCCGTGCTCATGAGCCTGTCCACCGTCATCGTGGCCGTGAACGCCATGACGCTCAAAGACGACTGAGCCCGCACGGGGGCGTCCGGTTCTCGCCCCCGCTCCCGCCCACGTCCTCTTGCGCACGACGTCCCGTCAACGATTCCAAAAAATGTTAGCCAAGGCTTCCATTCTGCAAAAGTTTGCTATAAGATACTTTTGTTACATGAAGCTAACTCGATGGGAGCCACCATGGACAACGCAACGGTTGCAAGCATGCAGGGAACGGTCGGTCGTTCGGACGCGGGGTCTGCGCCCGGCATCGCGTGCCAGCAGATGCCGCTCTCGTTTCTGAGGGACGGCGAGACCGGCACGATCGCGAAGGTACGTGGTCGCGGTGACCTTCATCACCATCTGGAGAACCTCGGTTTCGTCGAAGGCGCGCAGGTGACGGTAGTCTCCGAGGCCGCCGGTGACCTCATCGTCGAGGTCAAGGGCACCCAGATTGCGCTCAACCGCCAGGTTGCATCCCGCATCATCACGAACGCCGCCGCTTAGCGTGTCCGCACCCCGCACGGTGCACCCTTCATAGCGAACATACTATGGCGTTCCGTGCACCGTACAACTGGTACAGCACGCACCCCGCAAGGAGCGCACCTCGCACGGTGCACCCTCACGGCGTGGATCCATGGTGCCATCTATAGCGTGCATCCCATGGTGGGCATCGTGCGCTGTGCACGTGCGAATGTTTCACGTGAAACATTCGTTCTAGACGAGCAGATGTTCCATGTGAAACATCTGCTCCGCACCGGCCGGAGCTTATCGAGTTGGCGTAATCGCAGGAAACATCAAGGAAAGGAAACGAGGCATATGGCAGAAGCTCAGGATCGAACGCTGCGCGACGTGGCCATCGGCAAAACCGCCACGGTCCGTCGTTTGAAAGGTGAGGGCGCGCTCAAGCGTCACATCATGGACATGGGCATCACCAAGGGGACGAGCGTGTTCGTCCGCAAAGTCGCGCCGTTGGGCGACCCGATCGAGGTCACAGTGCGCGGATACGAGCTGTCGCTGCGCAAGAGCGAGGCGGAGAGCATCCTCGTCGGCTGACGTTGCCGGGCGAAAGCGCCAGACGACGAGGGTAGAGGCGCTGCGGCGCTTCTCTTTTGAGACTAAGTTAGTAACAGCTAACTTATAACAGGTCGACGGGGAATGGCAGACCCCTGGAAACTTCGAAGCAGATGGAAAGGCTGAACATGGGAATTCGCATAGCGCTTGCCGGCAACCCGAACTGCGGCAAGACGACGATGTTCAACGATCTGACCGGCGCCAGCCAGTACGTTGGCAACTGGCCGGGCGTGACCGTTGAGAAGAAGGAAGGGAAGTACACCCGCGACAAGGACGTGGTCATCACGGACTTGCCGGGCGTGTACTCGCTGTCGCCGTACTCTCCCGAGGAGATCGTGACGCGCGACTACCTGTTGGAGGGCGGCCCCGATGTTGTCGTGAACCTCGTGGACGCGACGAACCTCGAACGCAACCTGTACCTGACCACGCAGATCCTCGACCTGGGCGTGCCCGTCGTGGTGGCGCTCAACATGATGGACCTCGTGAAGAAGAACGGCGACAAGATCGACGTGGCCGGCTTGTCGAAGCAGCTGGGCTGCCCCGTCGTCGAGACGACGGCGCTCAGGGGGCACGGCATGGCCGAGCTCATGGAAACCGCCGTGCACGCCGCGAAGGCCGGAAAGCCCGCCGAGCCGAAGATGCCCTTCGACGCGCAGGTGGAAGAGGCCATCGAGAAGATCGAGGGCATCCTGGGCAACCGCGTGTCCTCGGCAACCGCGCGCTGGTTCGCCATCAAGCTGTTCGAAGGCGAGGAGCGCACCGTTGCCGCCATGAAGCTCAGCGATGCCGATCTCAAGGCGGTCGAGGCGATCCGCGAAGAGGTGGAGGGCAAGCTCGACGACGACGCCGAGAGCATCATTACGTCCGAGCGCTACAACGCCATCACGCACGTCGTCGACGAGACGATGAAGCGCTCGCGCAAGGACATGACCACCACGCAGAAGATCGACCGCGTGGTGACGAACCGCTGGCTGGGCCTGCCCATCTTCGTGGTGGTCATGGCGCTCGTGTACTACCTGGCCATCTCCGTGGGCACGGGCGTGGTCACCGACTGGGCCAACGACGGCATCTCCGGCGACGGCTTTCTGTACACCGGCGGCGCGGCCTACGAAGAGGCCGTGGGCGCATGGGAAGAGTCCGTGGCCGCCGCCGAGGAGGCCGGTGCGAGCGAGGAGGAGCTGGCGCTGTTGGCCGAAGAGGAGCCCGACCCCTCCGACGGCTCGTACGGTCTATGGATCCCCGGTTTGGGAGCGGTGATCGGAGGTGCCCTCGAAGCGGCCGACGTCGCCCCGTGGCTCCAGAGCCTCGTGATGGACGGCATCGTCGCGGGCGTCGGCGCCGTGATCGGCTTCATCCCCCAGATGATCATCCTGTTCCTGCTGTTGGCGTTGCTCGAAGGGTGCGGCTACCTGGCGCGCGTCGCGTTCATCATGGACCGCGTGTTCCGCCGCTTCGGCCTGTCCGGCAAGAGCTTCATCCCGATGCTCGTCGCGTCCGGTTGCGGCGTGC
>ENA-ORTH01002387-ORTH01002387.1-human-gut-metagenome-genome-assembly--contig:-NODE-2387-length-15401-cov-2.983383_pt1 | contig 15401 bp, 17 predicted proteins | sample MGYA00241914_ERZ509192 | MGnify/ENA primary metagenome ERZ509192 (study PRJEB26280, sample SAMEA2338826) | human gut metagenome | biome: human gut; feature: human-associated habitat; material: faeces... | reverse complement strand
ATTTTACCATCTCTCGCGCATGCGCGGTAGCGCGGATTAAATCAGAGTTTCCTTAAAAAAGCTGGACGGAATAGACCAGGTTAAAGTGTGCCATCAGAACGAAATTGGGGATATCTATTTTGAGCAATTGACGAAAGATAAAAACGGCGCAACCCAGTAAAGGAACACTGGCCACAGATGAATCCATAAGCTATGATAAGGAATAAAGATGAATCAGAAAGGGGAAGCCTAAAATGACTAAGTGGAGTGAACTGCTCTCCCAGGAGAGCTTACACCAGGCAAAAAGGCTTGTTAGACTGGTGGATGAAGAAAAATCAAAGGGCTCCCATATCTTCCCTCCGCGAAATGATATATTCAAAGCTCTTACGCTTACTCCTCCTGACCAGGTTTCTGTGGTTATCATTGGCCAAGACCCATATTTTCATGAGGGGCGGGCAAACGGTCTCGCTTTTTCGGTAAACCAAGGCGTCCCGCTCCCTCCATCACTTCGCAATATTTTCAAAGAGCTCCATAACGATATAGGCTGCCCAGTGCCTCAAAGCGGGGACTTAACTCCCTGGGCTAAGCAAGGGGTACTGCTTCTGAATACATCCCTTACAGTGGAAGAGGGTAAGCCAAACAGCCACTCCAAATGGGGGTGGCAATCATTTGTACTTGAGGTCTGCAAAGTGTGTGTCGAGCTACCTCAACCTGTGGTCTTCCTTTTGTGGGGCGGTTACGCCAGAGCGTTTTTGGCTGGCCTGCAAATATCTGATTCGAATAACAAGTGCGCCATCTTCAGCAGCCATCCCAGCCCTCTTGGCGCAACAAAAGGAAATGAGGCGGTGCCGGCCTTTATTGGCAGCTGGCCATTCTCTAAGGCAAATGCATTTTTGACACGAATGGGAGCAACTCCTATCAACTGGAGAATCTCTTGATTGCTTCTTCAAACATCTCCTGTTGCCAATCAAAGCGTATGATAAAAATCCATGCGCTTTTTTTATTACATACGCTATGCTCTATGCCCTCAATGGGACACTCCCTGACGATGATGATGCAAGTGCAAACAAAGCAACAGAGTATTTAAAAATGCTCTACATGGGAATCGATGTCCCGCCGGATGGGTTTGACCCGAGTGCAAAGATGCACATTGTCGGGCTTGATTCCAGAGACGGGTATATTATCCGGCAAAGATTCTATTTTGAAGGGGCTTTCAAAGAGCTGATGAGTGGGCTTGTTGCCCATTATCAGAACACGAGAATCGGTAAGATGTCCGGCGTCCCGTTCTATAGCATCTATCATGAGATTTGCCGGAAAAAGAGTGATGGAACGCCAATCGAGGACAAGAACGGGCTGACCGCAAGCATCGTGAACAATCTTCTTGCCGGGGATAAGTACCCCGAGCAGATGCTGGATTTGATGCTGTGGAAAATCCAGGACGATACACAAGCGAATGAGGACTACCTGCTGAACCGACGGCAGGCTGGGTTCCTCAAAGCATGTTTGATTACAAACGCAAAGGAGGATATAGGCGAAATGCTGGATACACAGAATACCGAAATCGGTTATCTTTGCGGCAGGATTTTCGCTTCTGCGGTCAATATCGAGCGAGCATCGAAAAGCGGCGAGCAAACGCGCCGTACCATGGCGCAGAAGATGGGGGAGGCCATGCGGCATCCTGCGGATTTCTTTCCTATGATGCATTTCGAAACGCTGCGTCAGATTGTGGATGTGCAGTTGAAAGATGGTGTGTCTATCCCCACGAAGTATGAGGACTATGTTATCACTGTAGAGGGAACCCTGGTCCCGGCAGAGGTAAAGATGCACGAAGTTCTGTAAAAAAGATAGTGCGAAGGTCAAGCAACCAAGAATTCCCCGGGGCCTTCGCGCCTTTTTTCATCAAATTAGGCATATATCGTGGGGAAATAAATAGGAGTATGTAAAGAGATACACGATATATAGTGGTAAAAAGAGATGAACCACTATATTTTGCAGTCGCACCCCATGTGGGTGCGTGAATTGAAATTCTGTGGTGCTGCCATACTCAACAAGGCTTCTGGTCGCACCCCATGTGGGTGCGTGAATTGAAGTGTGGTGGACGATTATGACCATCCGTGGGATGGGTAGTCGCACCCTATGCGGGTGCGTGAATTGAAATTGCGTTATTAACCAAACCCGTGCTTTGTCGCATCCCTCGCGGGTGCGTGAATCGAAATGACGCTCCCCGAAAAGTAAGTATCATGGGTAGTAGATAAAACCACGCCTATGTGGTAAAATTCACCTATGCCGGGGAGGAAACAAAGTTGGAAGACAACAAAAAGAATAAATCTGCCGAATACGAATATCCTACGCCTGAGAAACCGACAAAGAAAGGGCCTCAATATGCTCTGCTCCTCCTGCTGGCTGCAGGCTTGTGTCTAATCTTGGCCTTGGGCATGAAAATCGCTTTGGATTCACAGGAGCCAGCATCTTCTCCAAGTAATACTGAGCCTGTGGTCAGCGTTCCCATGCCTTCTGAAGAACCTTCTGATATAAGCTCCACGGTCTCTGTATCAAAGCCGGTATCTACACCAGAGCCATATTATAAGGAGCCTGTTCCCTCTCAACCGGCGCCGCCACAAGATACCTCCAGCACAGTATATCTCTATACTGACTCACAGAATGTCTCCGGACAAAAATATGTAGTAAAAGCGGTACTGGTAAGGTAGAAAAGCAAATATGAAGAGAATCCATGTGTTTTTCCTTTTAAACATCGTTTTGTCTGCAATACAAATCTGGTTGTTGCGGGCAACGTAAAAAGCGATGTGGTTGGTTATGTTTCGCATCCATCGGTGATGCGTGGATTGAAAATCCCCGAAAAGTAAAGATAATCAATAATATCAAAGAATAAAACGCTCATCTGGTGCTTCGTAAATGCGCCGGATGGGCGTTTTTCTTTGTTTTACAAAAACAAAAATCTTTAGGAGGAATCATATGTCGAAGGCAAAAAATGCTCCGGCGCCGCTCGCAAGTGAATCTCAGAGTGCGAACGACCGGAAATCTGGCTCTGCCAAGCTGATTGTAACTGCAGTATGCCTGCTGGTCGCCTGCTTGTGCTTATGCCATCGGCGTTTTTCTTTGTTTACATATATTTTTAGATGCCTTACGGCAGAGGAGGAGCTTATGCAAATCATTAGTCGAGAGTTTTTGGACAGTTTTGGTGTCAAGCCGGGGCAGGAACTGGTGCTGTACAGCGTCGCTGACCGGAAAGTTTATTTCTTCCATCGGGATGAAACGGATTTTCGGCTGAAGCTGGTACGTGGGAAACGCCGTCTGCCCATCAAAGTAAGACCTACCGATATTCGTGTCCGCATCAATTTTGATGGAACCATCTCGCGTGATGAGGAAGTCAATGAACTGATTGTTGAGGAATAATTTTATTCGCCCGATTGTGGGCAGGAGGCAAAAATGTATACTCAATTTTCTAAGCACCGAAACAATGAACGGGTTTATAGCCCCTATGTGTTAAAAAAGCTCACAGAGACAGCAACACTTGCATACAAGAGCGGAATGATAGCTTATTTTGCAGCCATCGGCGAAGATACCATCCAGACGGTCGTAACTGCAGATACCCATTTGATGCGTCGCGCAGCAGAGAGGCTTCATACAAACTACTCATCCATGGTGATGGCGTTTGTCGTCAAGGCGATGGAAAGTTCAGAAGAACTTGGCCAGCTTTTGCTTGACGCTGCTGATACAGCGGCTGATGAGGGAAAGAAATATGGAGTGGCAGCGATTTGGCTGGAAGAATCAGATTTGTTCTTTTATCTTCATTGCTACCAGGACAGATTCCATATCGCCACTGTTCTGACCTGCTGCAACAGGTATTATGTAAATACTGGAGCAGAAGTGATTTGTGCTTTGATGAAAGATGGGGAGGTAAAAAAGGGAATAAGCAACATCGAGTGTTTTGCTCCTTCGACCATGACAAAATACAAAGGAGAATAAAGAAAAAAGCCGCCTATCAGGCGGCTTTTTCTTTGTTATGCCGTGTGTCGATGCCAAAGCGCCCGGATGTATGCGTCATGGCGAAAACACAAAACATATCGGCTCAAGCTGGGTTCCTTTTCATACTTCTCAAGCGCCTTACCGCAAACCATCTCACGATGTGGGGCCAGAATCCCTCCAGACTTGGCATAGGCTTCCTGAATAACGGTTCTCACAAACTTGGCGCGAGATTCAAAATCCGGCCGGCCTACAAGCTCGTGCAAAAGCAGGTTGCTATCCTGCCAAAGGAACCCAAACGCATAGTCATCCAAGAACAGCTGAGCATCTGGAAGAGAAGATATAGTATCATGCTCCAACGGCTCACTCACATCAAATGTCGTTTCGGCTTTCAGCTCCTGTACGGCATTGAACAGATAGAGCTCACAGAACTCATGAATATCGTCGAAAGACAGGCTTTGCGCTTCATCAGAAAGCGTTTTTAAAACATCAGGGGATTCCAAGGCAGAGCGGTTTACAGATGCAACAAATTTTTGGATGTTCTGGGCACCTTCATCTGCCAGAAGGTTTTTCAGTTTCTCTGTGTTTACAGACCCGTCCTTCCACAGGGGAGCAAAGGGAACAAGAAGGAGGGAGAGAAACCGGTCGGGGGCCTCTTTGAGGTCTCCAAACTCAGCCGGCGGTTCGCCATATAACTCCATGTCCCGGAACAAACGGCCGAAAAGGAAATGTAGGCGGGACAGGACGAGTTGGTTTTGCATCGCTTCATCCAAAAGCTCAGGGGAAAAAGTCTCATCGGCGTCGAGCTTGTTAGCCAGTTCCTCATCCTTAGCTGCAGCGATGTCCAGTCTGGACTTTAAAGCATAGAACATTACAGCGCGCTCGGGAACGGTATGAATGGTCGAGAACAGGAGCTGTTCAGCCTTATGGTTGCTGGAGGCGTTAAGAACAGCCTGGATGGTTTCGTTGAAGGTCATATGATACTCCTTTCGCCCTCTATGAGGGGCGTGCTTATATTTGATAGACCACAAAAAGACAGAGCTATCGTGTGGTCAATACACAATAGCTCTGTCGGTTTCTTTATTTGACTTAATTATACCACGGAACATTCTGAAAAGCAATCTGAGAAGACCGCTTTATTTTTGAGCCTAAGATGCTTTTATTTATGGTTGACATACCCCGAAAAGTACAGAAAATTGACAGGGTAGCGTGTAGAATCCGCTGCGGAAAGGAGAGACCCATGAAAAAAATCGTGGTACTTGTTATGGTGTTGGCGCTTGCATTTCCTTTGTCAGCATGCAGCAAAAACCAAGACATCAACCAAAATCTGATGGAACAGGTACAGTTGGATGACGCGGAGATGAAGGATGCGCTGGTTGAATTGACTGAACGTCTTCAGGCTCAGATGCGTACATCCGACCCGGAAGCAAAAGCAGAGCTGAAGGTCAGTGAAGAAGGGAACTGCGTGGTGGTTATTACGCAGAATGGCACTGAGTCGGAGTCAGCTTCAGCAAAATCCATCAGAGAACTGTTTGCTGCGTATTTTGAGGCAGGGTTCTTTGATGTGAATGGAGAAGTGAGAGGGTTCCCAGAGCTGGAGGAGCCTGTGAACAAAGAAGATACGAGCACAAGCATGCCCTCTGCAAGTGAAATAATCAATGAAGTGCCGATTGAAGGTGGCTCAGGCGAGATAGCTGGATTCCCGGGTGAGGGGATGCTTGAATACCAGGAACCAGAGAACGGCGTATCCAGCTCGGAGGTCGAACCAAACAGTGACACGCCGGACGATTCCACTCAAGAATTGAGTGAATCGATTCCGGAATAAAACAAATATACACAAGGAAGGTAGAGTTAAAAATGCAGAAAAAAGCAAAAGTAATTTCGATGGCCCTTGCGGCGGCTATGGCAATGGGTATGCTGGCAGGATGCGGAGAGCAGCCGTCTGAGAGCGGCTCCTCCAACACTCCGGATAGTGGCAGCGCAGCTGCTGTTGTCAATTACAGCCTTGGTATCAATGACAAAGGGTTTTATGAAGATGTGAAGGCTTTGGATTATATCACTCTCCCCGAAGACTATCTGAGCATCCCTGTGAATGAAGCAGAAGTGCTGCCCAGCGAAGAGGGTTGGAATGATTTTGTGTCCTATCTCAAATCAGGCGCCGGTAAAATGGTGGAAATCACCGACCGCGCAGCGGAGATGGGGGACACGGTGACTCTGGACTTTACAGGTACTGTGGACGGCGTGGCTTTTGAAGGTGGCTCTGCAGAGGATTTCAGCCTTGAGCTCGGCAGCGGTCGGTTTATTGATGGTTTTGAAGAGCAGATTGCCGGCCACAATGCAGGTGATGAATTCGATGTGACCGTCACCTTCCCGGAGGGTTATGAGGCATCCAAAGATGCTGAGGGCAACGAGATGGTCTTGGCTGGGAAAGAAGCTGTATTTGCCGTTACGCTGAAATCCGTTGGCCAGATTGAATTGACGGATGAGGGTGTCGCTGGTTTCTTCGGCGATGACAACCTGATGCTGGATGGCCAGACCAAGGTGGATTCTCTCGAAAAAGCACGCGAGTATTACGAAGAGCGCGAGCTCTTTACCAACATTCAGAACGCCGTCATGGTGTACCTTGAGGAGAACAGTGTCGTCGAGTCTCTCCCGGAATCTGTCATCAACAACCAGCTCGAAGTGGAAAAACAGTATTGCAAATACATGGCCACTGTATATGGTTATGAGGATATTGACACTTTCCTGGCCGAAAACGGATACGACGGGATGGATGACTACCTTAGCGCGGCGAAAGAGACCGTTGAGGGTAATGTGACCCGCACCTTGATTCTCCAGGCAGTTGCTGAGAAAGAGGGTATTGAGGCGCAGGAGAGCGATTTCCAGGCATATTTTGGTTCCGGCCGAACTGTGGCCGCTGAGAACTATGGAAAAGGATATACGGCACAGCTGGCTCTTGAGTACAGTGTTGGCCGGCTGCTCCAGGAGAATGTCGTTTTGAACTGATTTTGTGCAATTGATAGCACAAACACACTGCGGAACCAAACTTTATGCTCCGCAGTGATACATATATTTCTGTTAGTAAGGAGGTTTTGCTGTGAAGTATCGTATGCCGGCAACTCTTATCCCGGGGGATTGTTTAACAGCCCTGGATAAAATCCCCACTGGATGTATAGACCTTATCCTGACCAGTATTCCTGGACCAAATGAGAGGGATGGATGGGGAGTAAGTGTCCCCTTGAACCGGTTTGTGGAAATCAATGGTATTCGGTACGAATATGAGGCCTTCATGCTGCTCATGTATATATCTGGAGTCAGCTGCATTGAGGCCCAAGTCCGCTGGGATGATAGTTGGCAGGAAGGCCTTTGGGATAAGTACAGGCGCATTCTTGCACCGGATGGGGTCGTTGTCCTGTTTTCGTCGGGGCGGCGTACGGCACAGGTTATTACTGGCGCCACTATCCCGTGGCGGTATAATCTTGTTTGGCATAAAGTATTCAATGGGGTGACGCCGTTGACACAGCATGAAGATATATGCGTTTTTTCTCACTTTGCGCCCGCTGAAAAGCAACCGCGCAACTTTCCTTCCATCTTGTCCTATCCGGTTGCCAAGGATGGTCTTGGCCGATGGCGAGCAAAGCCTTTGGATTTGTGCCAAAAACTTATTTGCAACTACAGCGAGTTCGATGGGCGCGTCTTGGATAACTGTATGGGAGAGGGAATCGTAGGAAAGGCGGCGCTTCGCATGGGCCGGCAGTTTGTTGGAATTGAAAAAGATGTGCAGAAATTCCGAAAGGCTTGCAAAGAAGTCCATAGCGTTGAGTATGCTGAAGGAATCGTAAATTGAGAAATAAGGTTCGAGGCCTTGACCAGGCTTGTTTAAAATTGGTCGCCGTTATAGAATTACTGTAAAAAACAACGTCCCCAGTCCAAAAACATATGCGCGGGGCGGAATATTTCGCATTAAAGAAAGTATGGTCTTCCTTTCCTCAGAGAAATAATATGGTTTGATAAAGGACCGTGCATCGTAGTTTCGATACACGGCCCTTTATTTTGCGAAAAGTGTATCGCAAAACGGGACTCACAGGAAAAGCCAACGACATGCGCAAGTGATTTACTCTGTCGAGCCGATGGTCTGGACAGACACTCATTTATAAATGTTGGTTTTTTCTTTCACATATTTAATAAATATGGTATAGTGATAGTAAAATGAAACTAACAAAAAGGAGCACTTACCATGGCAGAGTATCCTGAAGCAGAGTTTTTCAAAGAGTTTTTCCGACGCACAAAACATAATTTGGAATGTATCGAGCAACAAAATGATGCTTATAGTGTAACGCAGCTGATAAATTCATTGTTTGGTATGCTTATTTTTCCACAACAAAAATACTGTAAGGATATCAGAATAATTGATGGCAAAAAAGAGGGCGCAAAATGGAATTCGTCATGGAAATCACTCAAAAACAAGGCAGAGGGCGACTACGATTTCGAACATATGAACTATCCTAACTTTATAGAACATCTCAGAAATGCAGTAGCTCACCCCCAAGGAATGGAGATTGTTTCCGAGAAAGGCGAAATAAAAAGTATAAAGTTGGTCGATAAAAGCCCTAAAACGAATAAAAAGTTTAGGCTCACAATTGAGGTTAATGAATTAAAGGATTTTGCAATGGAGTTTTGCCAAGTTATGATTTCGCATTTGGATAGCCTGAAAGAGATGTGATTTATTTAAGTGGCGGACTTTAAAGGCTGTGTAAGCTACCCAGCTCTTTTGGCAGCGGTAACCTGTAAAAACTTTTTGCTTCAAGTATCGAGCCAAACGAACTGCTATATCATACAGATAGAATAATGCCCTTAGTCCAAAACGTCAGTTTAGCTGAGATTTTGGGCTTGATTCAGATAAAAATGGCCTTTTCAGTACTTGAATATGCGGTAAAGAAGGATATGTTGTATGTGGAATTCTATTTGCTCTCGATTCCACACTACTCTCGATAAGAACCAAATATACTCTCAAGCATATTTTTCGTTGTGGAGTGAGGATGCTTTTCAAAATGATATCTTCGCTGAATTGCGATGGGATAAGAATCGTAACCTTCCCATTCTTTTGCATTCAACGATGGGACTGCGCCAGTTGTATAAAATCCTTTTGGAAAAAGCAAAAGAAGTTGGAATAAAACAATTCTCCGACGTTTTGCAGTATATTGACTGGAGATACTTTCTTCGTGCGCAATACATCTCAAAAGCCCAGTTTGAGTTTATTCAGACAAAACTATATGATTTGGAAGGAGTCGAATTAGCCAGTAAAAGTTTCGGGCGAGATGGAAATTGGGTCACAGCCCAAAGCTATATTGGCAAAGGCGCTGTCTTCAAATATTGGGGTGAGCCGCCGGCCGGGTATTCAGCATTAGAAGCTATAGTTTCCCTACTGGCAGAGTATTTGCCCAAAACGGATAGGGATATATTGCAGACTCCAAAAGGAGTGGAACTGGCCAAAGCTTTTTTCTTGAAAGAGGAAACGGAACAACAGCGCCGTACGGAGGCTTTGGCTGCTGAGTTGGCGGCATATTTCGGATAATTCTAACTTGAATAATTCGCCGCCGCGTTCTCGCGACTTTAGTCGTGGGAGGCTCACAAGGTATACTACAGGACTACTTGCACGAAGAAAATAGGGATGCTATAATTGAACCAAAGAAAAGCGGAGAAAACTCCGGGAAAGGAATTTATTATGACAGCTTCTGTGCGTCGTTATGAAGAGCGCTACGAACGCTATGCTTACGAGTATAGCTATATTTCGTGCGCTTTCTTGAAAGACGGATGACAGATGCTGGGTATCATAAATTCCCTCTGGTGTCAAACTAACCGCTTGCTTTCAGAAAGCAGGCGGTTTTTGTTTTATATCGGAGGAAAAAAGATGAAATTCCCAATTGTAGACCCGGTCCGGACAGGACAGAACATTCGAACGCTGCGGAAAAATGCAGGCATCAGCATTAAGGATTTGCAAAACATGTTGGGTTTTGGGACACCTCAAGCCATTTACAAATGGCAGAGAGGAGACACACTACCTACAATCGACAATTTAGTGGTGCTGTCGTCCGTCTTTGGAGTAAAAATTGATGACATTTTGGCCGTTGGTTAATCTCGGCGGCCTTTATATGGCCCCTTAGTCAAGTTAGTTTAAGACGCCGGCCTCTCAAGCCGGAATCGCTGGGTTCAAGTCCCGCAGGGGTCACCAATATTGAGATTGATGCAAAATAGAACTCCGAAATTTGCATTCTTAATAGCAAATATTAAAAGTATACTTTGAATATTTGTGCTTAAAACCGCGACCGGCGGTATATCCGGTGATATATGGGTCGGTAGGCCAGCGGCGAAGCCAGCTGACTGTAAATCAGCCACATCAGAAACATCGAAGGTTCGAGTCCTTCCCGGCCCACCATATATGGCGCCATAGACGAATTGGTCAAGTCATCACCCTTTCAAGGTGAAGAGTATGGGTTCGAGCCCCATTGGCGTCACCAATTTGCACAGGCCTCAAGCAATTGATTGGGGCCTGTGTTTTTGTATGCAAATCGACTTATAATCAAAATTGTGGTATAATTAAAATATAATCCAATTGTATTTGATGCAAATTCATGGATTCTAAACGAGGTGTTTTTTTGTGACGGTTAAGAAAAAAACGTTATACGGTGTTCTGGCGGTAACGCTTATTTTTGTTTTAGTGGCTGGTATGAGCTGGTGGCAATTTGGGAAGTCCCTTGTTGACAAAGGAGAACTGGCAACTTCGTCCAGCCACAGTTTGAGCAACTCACATAATGATGCTGACATCGGCCTGGAGCCTCCCGTTCAGCAGGACACGGTTGTTTCTGATAAAGGGACCTTATCTCCAGATGAACAGACGGAGGCTATCCTTGGGCTATATGAAATTGATTTTTCTGATGTTAAGGAGCCGCTTGACTTACTGGAGAATGAGCAGTTCATGGAGCAGATGAAAAAAGCGGGATTGTCTGAAGATGAGATTAAGAAAGAACTGGATTATCTACAGGAGCAATATGATAAGGAAGGCTAAGGTATTGGTATGTTCCATCTTCAACGAATTAACGCAGAACTTCATTTTCTGATACTTTTGCTTTCCTCCCCAAAATGATTTATTTAAAATTCTAAATATGTTGTTTTTTATACTAAAAAATGGTATAATTAAAACATAGAAAAGGGGGCTTCCTTTTTTATAATCATGTGGGCGGGGCGTCGCCCACTGTGGAGGGGCAGTAAGACTGGGCCAGCCAGCTGCCCTGGCGAAGCAGAATCCCACGGTGTTCTTACCGTGGAAGTACGTCAAATACGTGTAAAACGAGATATGAATGGAGGTATATTTTTACACATGAAAAAGGTTCTTGCACTTGTTCTTGCGGCAGTAATGGCCGTAGGTCTGACGGCATGCGGGGTGAATATCACTCAGATGAGTCTACCTGAGACCATGGAAGTAAAAGTGGGTGAGACCATCGACGCGGTGGCTACCTTTACAGCGGAGGATGAAAGCGCAGATGCCGAAAAGCTGGCGGCTGCGGCTGAGAAGCTCGACCTGGTTTGGTCCACAAGTGATGAGGCTGTTGCTACTGTTGATGAAAACGGCGTGATTACGGGTGTCTCCGGTGGTGAAGTGAACATCACTGTCGCAACCAAGGACGGCAAAATGAGCGCCTCTACTACCGTGAAAGTGCTGATTCCCGCTGAGGATTTTGAACTGGAAGACATTGTTCTTACTACTATTGATAAGGACATCGAGCCTGAGCTGGTTCTTCTGCCCGAGGGGTCTGTGGCTGACGCTATTGAGTATGTTTCCGCAGATGAGGCAGTTCTTGCTGTGATTGATGGCAAGCTCACTGCGGTGGCTGCCGGCGAGACTGAACTGCAGGTCTCCGTGGACGGCGTTGAGAAGAGCATTAAAGTCACTGTCCAACAGGCACCTGTCGAACTGAGCGGCGAGGATGTTCATGTCCAGATTGGCAAGACTGCTAAGATGGCAATTGCAACCGGATTTGAGGGGAATGTTGAGGTAGGCACGGAGTTCACCTACAAGTCGAACGATGAAGCAGTTGCGACCGTCGATGAGAATGGCGTAATCACTGGTGTTGAAGTCGGTGAGACTACCATCACTGTTGAGAATGAACTTGGCCAGACCTGCGAGGTCCGAGTCATTGTTGAAAAGACCTCTTCTGGACGTCCCAGCGGCACTGCCACTGGGAACGTAAGCGGTGGAAATGGCGGTAGCACAGGAACTGCCGGCGGTGGGACGAATACGCAGACGCAGCCTTCTGGCGGCGGCACAGCGCCCACTCAGCCGAGCACGCCTGACCCGGCGCCCCAGCCCAGTAATCCCGACCCGGCGCCTCAGCCTCCTGCAGATAATGGGGTCGTAAGCGGTGGCGGTGCTGGTGTTGGGCAGGACGGTAATCTTATTATTGGTGGTGGTGGCGTAGACCAGGGTGATGGGGGCGGCAATGCGACACCAAATGAGCCGCCTGCTCCTTCTGAAGGATTTTAAAGGAGGAAATTTGGTAAATTGGGTTTTGGGGACAGATATAGTTGCCTTTCCCTTTTTGCCCCTTCAAAAAGATATTATTCGAGGCCGGGGAACAGTTGTTTCCCGGCTTTCTTTATGCCTTTATTCTATTAAATTGCAAAATAGTGTTAATTAAATACATTTTATTATTTAAATTTTTGTTGTTGGACTACTCAGAATTTGATATAATAAAAATATAGAGGTGATGAAGTGAAAAGGAAAATCCTTCAGGAGTTGATAGACTGGAAGAATAAAGACAACCGAGCGCCTTTACTTCTGTATGGGGCACGGCAGGTAGGAAAAACATATATCGCATTGGAGTTTGGCAGAGATTATTTTGGGAACACCATATATCTCAATTTTGAGGACTCCCAGGGCCTTGCTGCGATTTTTGAAAGGGATTTCGATATCCCACGTATCCTCAGAGAGATTTCTGCAAAGACAGGAGAAAGCATCATCCCAGGACAGACGCTTCTCATCTTTGATGAGATTCAGGCATGTGAAAGGGCGTTGACCTCGCTAAAGTATTTCTGTGAGAAAGCACCGGAATATCATGTTATTGGAGCAGGGAGTCTGCTTGGCATTGCGGTGAATAGAAACCAATACTCTTTCCCGGTCGGGAAGGTTGAAATCAAAACAATGCTGCCCTTGGATTTTGAAGAATTTCTCACGGCAATCGGAAAAGACAAGATGGCTGAGCTTATCCGAAAGTCATACGAAGAGTTTATTGAGTTCTCTCTCCATGAAGATGCTATGGAATTATATCGTCGGTATCTCATTATTGGCGGTATGCCCAAAGCAGTTCAGGACTATATCGATACACGCGATTTCAATTTTGTTATGTCTACGCAAAAAACATTGAACGACTCTTACATTGCGGATATGGCAAAGTATTCTTCTGCGGGGGAAACGACAAGGACGCTGGCGGCATGGAACAGTATCCCGGCACAGCTTGCAAAAGAAAACAAGAAGTTCCAATATAAGGTCATTAAGTCCGGAGCAAGGGCGTATGACTATGCGCCGGCGATTGATTGGCTCAATGCGGCCGGAATGATAAACCGGTGTGAACTTGTGCGGGAGGGGAAGCTCCCCTTGTCAGCGTATGTGGATTCTGGCTCCCTCAAAGTCTATATGATGGATACTGGATTGCTTTGTTCTAAATCTGAAGTGCCTCCCATCGCGATTTTGTCCAGCACCCCTGCGATTGATGGGTTTAAAGGGGCTTTAACTGAAAACTATGTTATGCAATCCCTTGTAGCCAATGGAATTACACCATTTTATTGGACATCTGGTTCATCGGCCGAGGTGGATTTTGTGTTTCAGGATAACAATGGGTGTATTATTCCTGTTGAAGTAAAATCGGCCGAACATGTAAGGTCGAGAAGCTTGCGAAAGTTTATTGAGGAATATTCGTCACCGTTTGCATACAGGATATCTGGGAAGAATTTTGGAAGTGAAAATGGAATACGCAGCGTACCGCTCTACGCCGCCTTTTGCATTGAAAAATAGTGGATTTGAGGCCAGATACAGTTTAATATGTGTTCTTTTTCGCAAATAGACAAGACCCGGGTAGCAATTGCTTCCCGGGTCTTTGAAAATGGCTAGACCTACTTCTTTAGCTGTGAGAATTTGGCATTTTGCTACTTTGAACAAAATGGTTCCACTGAATCCATAATCGTTGAGTATGCTTTTTACATGTGCTATACTAAAAAAAGGAAAATATGAAAAAGGGGAGAGGATATGGATATTCCTAATATTTGGATGCGTATACTGAATCGATTCAGAAATCACAAAAAAGAAAAAGCTTTGGTTTTTGTCGATTATGAACATTGGTTTTTTAGCTACAAGAATTTATTTGGAATTAAGCCTAATATAAAGGAATGGTATGACAGTATTTGTAGTCGGTTCCAAATCGAAGAAGCGTTCTTCTTTGCTGATTTCACTGGCATCGCTGTACTTAGGGATGAACCAGGACACATTCGTGCAGTAAGTGATTCCATTATTGAGACTGGCAATTTTGTTGGAAGAAACAAAAAAGATATGTCGGATTTTGTGATGCTCGATTATATTTATCGTAAGGCAATGGAGTGTCCGAATGTCAAATATTTTGTTTTGTTTACTGGGGATGGTCATTTTCAAAGTGTTGCCAAATTTCTTCGGAACAAATGTGGAAAAAAGGTTATTCAATATGGTGTAAAGGGTTGCTGTTCAAAACAGCTTTGTGATGCGGTGTTGGAACATTATTCCGTTCCGTCGGAGGACATTAAACCTTCTGTTTACTATCCAATGATTGTTAAACGTTTGGACTGGGCTGCTGAACATCCAGAAGCTATTGTCACATTTATGAACACCGTACGTTATGTTTCACAGAAGAATGAAGTTTCTGAGGCAATCGTAATTCAAGCATTAAATCAGATGTTGGAAAGCGGTCTCATTTGTAAAAAACGCAAGCGAATTGATTTTAATGATTCTGTATTGGTATTGTCAGCTAACTGGGACAAATTGCAAGAATGTGGTTTGTGGTCGCCCAGAACATAAGAATAGGTGAATTCCCCCCGGCAAACGCTACCGCTTTTGGACGGGGGCTTTGTTTCCAAGAGCATAGAAAATTAAAAAAGATGAAGCATTGTTGGCACAAGATGAGACAGCCCATTCCCTGCCATGTCTTTTTGATTCCCGGTTAAAAAAATTTCTTCTGCTGAATCACAAGCACTCGCTCGACACGTTCTGCCAAATAGGCTTGAAAAGGCATTGGATAATATCGAAGGAGCGGCGTTACAATGTTTTGAATATCTTGTTTGGAGAAATGCACTCTAAGCTGCTCCCCATACAGTTGTCTGCATGTGCGTAACAATGTAGAAAAGGTCGTTTTGAAGGG
>ENA-ORTH01002366-ORTH01002366.1-human-gut-metagenome-genome-assembly--contig:-NODE-2366-length-15483-cov-5.148107_pt1 | contig 15483 bp, 14 predicted proteins | sample MGYA00241914_ERZ509192 | MGnify/ENA primary metagenome ERZ509192 (study PRJEB26280, sample SAMEA2338826) | human gut metagenome | biome: human gut; feature: human-associated habitat; material: faeces... | reverse complement strand
TGGCGCTTAGCCATAAGCGAGGATTTCGCCGCATATGCGGCGATATAAGCTGCGCGGCAGCTAATCCGAGCTGTTATAGCTGAATAGTTACCAATGAAAAGAAGCTTTCCTGTATCAGAAAGCCTCTTTAAAACTATTTATGCTTTTACTTCGTTTTCGGTAATGTTACCTTTCTCATAAGCCATCGCATTTTCCAAGGTTGTATAGCTGATCGCTTCCAACGCCTCCTGGGTAAAAAAACCTTGATGAGAGGTAATCATGACATTGGGAAATGAGAGCAGTCTCGCCGTCGTCGAGTGTTCCAAAATCTCGTCGGACCGATCTTCAAATACGTTGTTCGTCTCCTCCTCATATACATCCAGACCAACTCCAAAAAACTTTCTGGCCCGAATTCCCTCAATCAGATCTTCCGTCTTTACAAGACCACCCCTGGAAGTGTTCACCAGAATCACACCGTCTTTCATCTTTTGAATCGTATCCCGATTAATCAGGTGATAAGTCTGGTCCATCAGCGGACAATGCAAGGAAACCAAATCACTGTTTTCCAGCAACTCGTCCAAAGATACGTAGGTTGCAAAATCCAACTCCGGATTTTTATACACATCGTACGCCAGCACTTTCATACCAAAACCATGGCAGATCTTCGCCATCGCCGCACCAATTTTTCCAGTTCCCACGATTCCTGCTGTCTTTTGGTAGAAATTAAAACCTAACAGTCCTCCCAGGCTGAAATCATTTTCTCTGACTTTTACATAAGCTTTGTGCATACGGCGGTTCACTGCCAGAGCCAGTGCCATCGCATGTTCCGCTACCGCCTCAGGAGAGTAGCCGGGCACTCTCAAAATTTTCATCCCGTATTTTCCGGCCTGTTTTAGATCAACATTATTAAAACCTGCGCATCTCATCAAAATCAAAGAGATTCCATAGCGGTGAAGCTCATCGACAGTCTTCGTGCCGATATCTGAATTTACAAAAGCGCACACTGCATCGTAGCCATCTGCCAGTTTAGCCGTAGCCGGCGCCAAATCTGTCTTTAAAAAATCGATCTCGATGGAAGGATAATTCTGCAACTGTCTCTCAAAAGATGTCCTATCATACTCTTTCGTATCGTAGAATAGTATTCTCATATCTTTGCCTCCAGTCATTTTTCTTTCATAGTATGTATGAAAACGAACTTTTTTACTCTTGCCAGCAATAAAATACCATATCCTACCATTTTTGTCAACTTTATTCTTCCGAATCTACTTCGTCGTCCTCACCCTCAGCATTTTCATCCGTGTCGCTCTCCTCTGAGGTATCCCCGGCATCTTCTCCTTCCGTGCTTTCCTCTGAAATCTCCCCGGTGTCTTCCCCTTCAGCGCTTTCCTCTGAGGTCTCCCCAGTGTCTTCTCTCTCAGCACTCTTATCTAGCAGATCTTCGCCCGCAGCACCTCCCTCTGTCGTCCCCTCCTGTCCGTCAGTCTCCGTGTCCTCCTGCGGCGTCAAAACATCTGCCAGAGAAGTGTCGGTCAAAAAAGTATTTAAATTATACAAAAACAAAACATCCGTCACTTTCTCACTGGCGATAATCTGCTCTACATTGTCATAGTAATACCTGGGGTCTATCACGATAATCTTCCGGTAATAAGGAGTCAAAAACTGCACAAAGCTGTTTGCATAGGAATCTTTGAACATGAGCAGACAGCGATTATCTGGATTGGGAGAATCAATGTCAATTCTCGTATGATTTCCCCCAAAAAATACTGTATACTGATCCTTTTCCTTCAGGCTATCCGCGTTATAAATGGAAGTAGTCTTTTTCTGATCGTCCGCATAAAAAACTACGTAGTCATTGTCCACGCCCTGAGGCTCATATACTTCAATCGTATCTTTCTGGCCGTGATAACCGCTCTTGGACGCCAAAGTACCGGAAAAAGAAGTCGTAACCGTATAGACTTCATAGTTTTCTGTAGGAGCAATGTTCAAATCCTCTATCATATCCTCAAAGACATATTTTGCGCCAAGACTGGTCCAGTGGTGGTCAGTCTTATAGTAGATTGGCTCTGAGGCGTGTTTCTGCATCGTCTCAGTCACATCTACAAAGTTCAGCTTGCTGCCGACCTCTGCTTGAACTTTCTTTAAATCTTCTGCCTGATCTCTCACAGGGGCATTCTTCGGCATCTTGTCTTTCAATATGTAAGCCGCATTGGGTACCAGAGTCATACATACATTCAAATCCTGATGCCTGTCTGCAAAATCTCCGATCTCTTTCAGATTCTTTTCTTCGTATTCCGTGTTCGGCTCATCCAGCTTCTCCATCAGATAGCCGTCTTTACCCAGATAAACTCCGTTTGACTCCTTTTTCCCAGTCAGCTTGTCCAAGTTCAGTTTTAATTGAATCCAAGAGTCCCTCAAAATAAACTGGTCAGAGACGTAAGACTCAAACTGAGACATATACTCACCGCTGGCCACGTCCTGTAGATTTAGTTTTGGCCTCTCAGTCAGCATTCGATTCTCAGACTCAGAGAACTCCACATCCTTCTTTATCAGATTCGCAATCACTGCCGCCGCCAGGCACACGACAAACAAGATCGCCATAATCTGATAAATTCGATTCACTCTGCGTCTTTTTTCTCTTTTTTTCCTGCGTATCCGTTCTTCTCTTGACATTGTACTCATCGTCTTCCATCGCTTTCTTTCCTATTCAGAATCTAAAATACAAAAATGGATTATAGGTCACATTCACTAAATATGCAGTGGACGCTGCAAATATGACTAAATAGACCAATATAGTCCCGACCAAGCGAAATACTGAATTGTCCGCCAAAGTAAAATGCCGAAACAGTTCATACACTTTCGGAGTCGCACACAAAGCCATAATCAGAAACAGAACTAAATTTGTGGTCAAATAGTAGATTCCCGCTCCGTCCACCAAACCGTTTCCACCTATCCCTACCATATTGCCCAAATAGGTAAAGGCTTGTCCCATGGATGGCGCGAAAAAGAACACCCACCCGACCATTACCAAAAGCATTGTATAGATGTGGGAGAACACGGCCGGCGCTTTCTCCAAAAGCGCGTGCAAAAAATATTTTTCCACCAACAGAAGCAATCCGTAATACAGACCCCAGAACATAAAATTCCAGGCAGCCCCATGCCAAAATCCAGTCAACATCCAGACTACTAAGATATTACGGATATGCTTCGGCACAGTCACTCGGTTCCCTCCCAGAGGAATATAGACGTATTCCCTGAACCAAGTTCCCAGAGAAATATGCCACCTTCTCCAAAATTCTGTGATACTTTTCGAGATATAAGGATACTCAAAGTTCTTCATAAATTCAAAGCCAAACATCTTCCCCAGACCAATCGCCATATCCGAATAACCGCTGAAATCGTAATAGATCTGCATCGTATACGCCAGACAGCCCACCCACGCAGTCAGCACAGAGCGCTCTCCCGCTCCCATCGCTAAGATCGTGTCAAAAACCATACCGATATTGTTGGCGAGAAGAACTTTTTTTCCGAGGCCCCGAAGAAACCACAAAACACCGTCCCCGAACTTAGCGATATTGATATTCCTGCTGCGAAGCTGTTTCTCCACATCTGCGTACCTTACAATAGGACCGGCGATCAGCTGCGGAAACATCGTCACATAAGTGCCGAAATAAATCAGATTTTTCTGAACCTCGACCTTTCCTCGGTAGACATCTATAATATAGGACAACGTCTGAAACGTATAAAAAGATATCCCGATTGGCAGTGCCAGCTCCTTATAGGGAATGTCAAACGGCAAAATCTTATTTAAATTCAAAATGAAAAAGCCGTAATACTTAAAAAAGCCCAAAATTGCCAGGTTTGCCGCCACCGTAGTCCAAAAACACAACCGCAGCTTTCCTTCTTCCTGCTTTTGTCTATGACGTTCCAGCTCAATTCCGCTGATGTAATTAAAAAGAATGCTGAACATCATAAGAAATATGTACACTGGCTCACCCCATGCATAAAAAACCAAACTGCATAAGAGAAGTACCAGATTCTTTACTTTTCCAGGGACTAAAAAATACAGGAGCAATGTCACGGGCAAAAACACAAACATAAAAAATATACTGCTGAATATCATATCTCTCCCTCACTTATTTCAATCACAGATTATTTAAGAATGCCTTCTGCGCTTTTTGTGCTTCTTTATGCACCATAAAAAACACATAGTTCCCTTCCACGTCCAATACATGTTCCTGCAAAAGCTGATATTGCTCTACGCCATACCCTTCAAAACTATTCTCCTGATTTTCAATTCTGGTCTGGACAGCACTCTCCACGGCTTCCGCCTGGGAAGTATCCGCTAACTTCACAATCAACAGCTCCTCCGCCCCCATATTGGAATCCGAAATATACAAGACCACCCCTTCATAGTCGTTGACATTCAGACCATACAATCTCTTTACCATTTGACTTTGAACACTGTGCATCCCTGTAAGCGGTACCTCTTTTTCAACCGCCTTCTCCACAGTCTCTATCTTTGTCTCACTGGTCTTGTCGGCCCCTAAAAGTGCTACAATAAACACCACCAACAGCATCAGCATGCCGTATCGAATAAAGCTGAGCCAATTTTCTTTCCATATTCTCATCCTATTTCCACCTCTGCGAGCATATTAATCGCCCAGTACTCATAAAACTCTTCTTTCAGATGAATGCCGTCATCGTCATATAAATCCGTATGCTCCTGAATGATTTCCGTATTGTCTATATAGGGATACCCTTTTTCCTCACAGTACGGTTTAATCACTTCATTAAAATCAGGAATCTCTCTCCACTTTTCTGCCTGCTCAAAAGCCGGGTCCTGAGCTGGAAAAATAGAATTCACATAGACTGTCGCATCTGGCAGCTCACTCTTTATACTCTCTATAGCTTCTCCTAGAGCTTCTACATACTCTTGCGGCGTATCCCAGTAACCAATGCTCACATCGTTCAGGCCATAGCACAGAAAAATATTCGCAGGATTCAGATTTTTCAAACTCTCCATATAGTCAGGTATATCCGCAATCGTCGCTCCCCCGTGAGCCAAAATTCTCTCTGAGGGTAAAAAACCGTACTGGTCAAATCCCATGGTCCTGGAGTCTCCCATAATCGCGTAGTCATCAAACTGTTCCCAGATCGTCAGTTCTCCATTCTCCAGAGCTTCCTTCTGCTCTTCTTTTTTAATCGCTTTTATCTCATCCTCAATGGCTTTTGCATCTCTCGATTCCAGAGACTTCAGGTATTTCAGGCCTACCTTGGTCTGACTCGCCCCTGAGCCTTTTCCTCTTACCCAAAAAAAGATTGTCACTCCCACCAAAACAGCCAAAAGGAGTAATCCCGCAAGAATCAATAGCTTTCGCCGCGTAATCTGATTTTGTCTTTTCTCCCGCCCCTGTCTCATTTTCTCTACTCCATTTCTCAATTTCTATCCTCCATAATACGTGAAATCCTGACATATTTCAACAATATCTTTTAATATTTTTTTAACATTTTCTCAAGCTCACCAAAACTAACCTCTATTTTATCTTTTCATGTTACTTCACATATTTTATATTTATTTCAGATAATTTATTATTTTTATCTAACAAAACAGTTTTTATTATTTTTTTATAGTTATTTTATAATTATTTATTGACAAGACCAAAATTATTTGCTATACTCATTTCAACAAATAAATAAAAAACAAGGAGGAGAGACCACCGAAAACATAACGATTTATCTCATAATCTAAAGAAAGAGAGGTACAGACCACCAGAAACGTAATTGAATCAAAAGATTTTGAGAAAGTGTAGGTATCGTCCAATGGACATTCAAGAACAACATTAATAAGAGTCATTCGAAGGATTCATCGAATGACTCTTATTTTTTGTGTAATAGGAAAGACCTTGTCATGCTAATGCGTGACAAGGTCTTTCCTATTACACAAACTTTCCGTTATAGATGTGCGTCCCACTTTGCGGTGTTGTGGCGGCGCGCAAAGTGGGACGCACCCCTCAAAGATTGAGGAGATTGGGAAGTGGAAGTGGGCTTGCCCACTTTGTTCCGCGATAAGTCCGACAAGCGGCATTACACATCCATTTTTCTATTTTCTTATCAACAGAGATCTTCCTGTCATCTCCTTTGGCTGTTTCAGTCCCATCAATTCGATGAGAGTCGGTGCGATGTCAGCCAAGCATCCACCCTCGCGCAAGGTATAAGAAGGATCCGCATTTACCAGAATAAACGGCACTGGATTCGTCGTATGAGCAGTAAAAGGCTCTCCTGTCTCATAATCGATCAGCTGTTCTGCATTTCCATGGTCTGCACAGATGAACATCTGTCCATTCACTTCCTTGATCGCCTCTACTGTTCTGCCGACGCATTCATCGACAGCTTCAATTGCTTTGATCGCCGCTGCTTCCACTCCAGTGTGTCCCACCATGTCTGGGTTTGCAAAGTTGATAATAATCACATCATATTTCTGAGAGCGAATTGCCTCCACTAGCTTGTCACAAACCTCATAAGCACTCATCTCTGGCTTTAAATCGTAAGTAGCCACCTTGGGAGATTTCACCAAAATACGTTCTTCCCCTTCATTGGGTTCTTCTACTCCTCCATTGAAGAAAAACGTAACGTGAGCATACTTCTCAGTCTCAGCAATTCTTGCCTGTTTCAGATTATGAGCTGCCAAAAATTCTCCAAAAGTATTGGTGATAGCTACCTTATGAAACGCTACTATTTTATTTGGTATCGTCTCATCGTACTCCGTGAAGCAAACATAGGTCAAATCCAGCCTCTTTTCTCTCTCAAATCCGTCAAATTCATCTGCACAGAATGCTCTCGTGATCTCTCGGGCACGGTCTGGACGGAAGTTAAAGAACACTACAGAGTCACCATCCTGAATCACAGTCACAGGCTTTCCATGTTTTTCAATAACTGTGGGAAGCACAAACTCATCCGTCTTCTCATCGTCATAGGATGCCTGAACCGCCTCTGCCGCGTCGCTTCCTAAGACCCCTTCTCCCTTCGTCAGCGCTCTATAGGCCATCTCTACGCGGTCCCAGCGGTTATCACGGTCCATCGCGTAGTAACGCCCAGACACTACTCCAATTTCGCCTACTCCGATCTCCTTTATCTTTGCCTGTAGTTCCTCGATATACCCTTTTCCTGAAGCAGGAGGCGTATCCCGGCCATCTAGGAAACAGTGCACATAAACCTTGGTCAGTCCTTCTCTCTTCGCCAATTCCAGCAGAGCATACAAATGGGTATTATGACTGTGGACACCGCCATCTGAGAGAAGACCCATGAAATGAATCGCAGAATTACGCTCTTTTGCATTCTTCACGGCTACAAGAAGCGCTTCATTTTTATAGAAATCCCCATCCTGAATTTCTTTGGTAATCCGAGTGAGCTCCTGATATACAATACGGCCAGCTCCCATATTCAAATGACCTACCTCAGAGTTTCCCATCTGTCCCTCTGGAAGTCCCACCGCCATTCCGCTGGCAGCTCCTTTTACAAACGGGCACTGAGACATCAGCTGATCCATAATCGGCGTCTTGCCTTCGCACACAGCATTTGCCTCACATTTATCGTTCAATCCATATCCATCCAGAATCATCAATACGGTTGGTTTTTTGCTCATAACGTTCTCTGATCTCCTTTTTGTAGTCTTTTCCTCATTTTGCCTGCTCATATTATAAACAAAATCACTCAAATTCTCAACTGTCAAAATCACCAAGAAAGTCTGTGTTTTCTACGACTGTTACGTTCACTTAGCTCACAGCAGTCTGCTATTTCTGACAAATTTCACCCGTTCAGAAAACTACTCTTTCTCTATTTTTGATATACTCGAAGAAGAGCGGAAATCTTCTCAACTCTTTTCAGTTCTCTGATGAATTTCACTGCTGTTTGGAAATCCCCTTCTCTCACCCGTGAAGTGATAACCACGATCTCTGCTAATCCGTTGGATCGTGTCTTTTTCTGAACAATTTCAGAGATACTCACCTGATTTTCCGCAAATATTTTAGTCAGCTCTGCAAGCACGCCACAGCGGTCCTCAGCCTGAAGTCTCAGATAATAGCTATTGTAGGTATCTTCCATCTTTTTGATCGGAAAGTCTTTGTAACAGGTACAGCTGATTCTCGTACAGCAATTAAACTGAATATTTCTTGCAATATCAAACACATCTCCAACCACAGCACTGGCCGTCGGCAGTTCTCCAGCTCCTCTTCCAAAAAACATCGCGTCCTCCACTGCATCCCCATGGACAAATACCGCGTTGTAGGAGTCATTGACAGAGGCCAACGGATGGTCACTGGGAATCAGCATCGGATTTACGTATGCCTCAATACCATCTTCCGTATTTCGCGTTACACCCAAAAGTTTAATGGTACATCCCATTTCTTTCGCATAGCGAATATCTGTAGCAGTGATTTTCGTGATGCCCTCTATTGCAACATCCCCGAAGACTACCCTGGAGTGAAAGGCCACGGAAGCTAAAATTGCAACTTTGCGCCCTGCATCCAATCCTTCGATGTCTGCTGTAGGATCTGCCTCTGCATACCCTAGTTCCGTAGCTAAATCCAGCGCCTCCTGGAATTCCATTCCCTCCTGGGTCATTTTCGTGAGAATGAAATTTGTAGTACCGTTTACAATTCCCATGACCTCTGTAATATGGTTCCCGGCAAGACACTGTTTTAATGGACGAATAATAGGAATTCCTCCGGCGACTGCCGCTTCAAACAGAAAATCTACTTTATGCTCCTGTGCCGTGTCGAGAAGCTCCTTTCCGGCCACAGCAACTAAATCCTTGTTTGCTGTCACCACATGCTTGCCCGCCTCCAAAGCCTGGGTAATGTATTCTTTCGCCGGCGACAAACCTCCCATCAGCTCAATCACTAAATCAATCTGCGGATCGCTCACGATGCTCTCCCAGTCATTGGTCAGAATCGAAGAATCCTCCACTTTTTTTGCGGCTTTCTCCAGATTACGAACCAGAATTTTCACTATTTTTACTTCGCAGCCAAGCTTGTGCATCATCTCAGTCTCCTGATTTCTCAGCACCTTATAGACCCCTGTTCCTACAGTCCCAAGTCCCAGCAAAGCCACCTTTAATACTTTCTTCTGTACCATTCTCCCTCTCCTTTCGTACACTGCATGATAAAATTAATCTTAGGCGAGACTTACCCGTTTGTCAAGGGAGAATCTGTCTGTCTCAGACTTTCTGCCCGTATCATCGTCATTTTCCATTTACAGTAACTTAAAACTCCTTTTTTTCATATATCTTTCTGGATACCAGAAAGGAAAGCGCCAGCAATCCAAATCCAAACACCACCGTCGGAACCCCTGCCAAAGAATAACCCGGTTCAGGATTTTTTATCATAAATGTCTCCATAATGAATATCGCGATACTGACAACGCCCATGAGAACAATTGCTCCCACCGCTCCAAGGCAGAGCAGCAGCTCACTTTTTTCGGCTCCCAGCTTCAGCAGCGGCGGATAGATCAGAGCAATCGTAATAACTGCCAGTGATATTCCAAATTCATACCCGTACATGATTTGAGACAAATAAGACTCCCGTCCCATCAGCACAAGCCCTGCACAGGTGGGAATACTCACGAGGATTCCCAAAAGTATCAGGAAGAGAAAGGACAGATATTTCGCCTCGATGATCGCGCTGCGTCTCACCGGAAGGGTAAGCTCAAATTTTGCCCAGCGGGAATTCTCATCCACCTGCAAAGACGTACCCATATTCGCGATAAATACGAAAATCTGCATCGCGAGTACCATGGATACCACCCGTTCTCTTGCCAGCCATGCCACAGCCATCAAAACCAACGATATACCAACAGACATTTTTATATTACTTTCCATGGAATAGATATTATTTCTCAGCAAACCTCTCATTTTATCTCTCCCCTTTCACAATCAGCAGCATAATCTCATCAATCCCCGCCTGGTCAACGAGAATCTGGCTGTGTCGTGCTTGAAACTTTTTTCTGTCACTAACCAACACATCTGTCTGAAGTCCTCTTTTCCTGTAGGCGAGATATTCCGTCTTTTCCAATTCCATAAATTCCCTTTCCCGGCACCGCGCAATGCCATACTCATAGATCAGGATATCTTTTCTCTCCACAAGCACCACTTTACCCTGATGCATAAATGTAATGTAATCCGCCACTTTTTCCAGATCACTGGTGATATGAGACGAAATCAAAACGGTGCGCTTCTCATCTTCCACAAATTCTAAAAATAAATCTAAGATCTCTTCTCTCACGATGGGGTCTAATCCAGAGGTCGCTTCATCCAAAATCAAAATTTTAGCCCCGTGCGAGAGCGCCACCGCAATCGACAGTTTCATCGTCATCCCACGGGAAAACTTTCCGATTTTTTTATCTGAGGGAATCTTCAATTGTTCCAGGCGTTCCCGATAGCCTCTCTCATCCCAATTTTTATAAATTTCCGAGAACACCTTTGACAGCCTGCATGCAGTCAGCTCAGGCGAAAAGTTTACAGTGTCAAAAACAACCCCTATCTCCTCCCTAAGTTCCACATCCTCATCTGTCATTTTCTTTCCCATGATACGGATTTCTCCGCTATCTGTCTGAATCATATTTAACATCGCACTGATTGTCGTAGTCTTTCCCGCGCCGTTCTCACCGACAAGTCCCATGATGCTCCCCTGCGGTACCTGAAAAGTAACCGAATCCAATTTAAAGTTTGGATATATCTTTGTCAGGTTCTCTACTTCTATACCATAGTTCATCGTCTAATCCTCCATATAAAAAAGTTTCAGTAATTCCACAAGCTTTTCCAACTTTATGCCATTTACGCGGGCTGTCTCAGCAGCAATCAACAGATGCTCCTCAATTTTTTTTCGCTGTTCCTCCTGAATGAACTCTTTATTCCTGGCCGCGACAAAGCTCCCTCGCCCCACAGTCGTCTCAATAAACCCATCTCTTTGCAGATCTTCATACGCCTTTTGAACAGTGATCACACTCACATGAATCGTTCTCGCAAGAGAACGCATGGATGGAATCGGGTCTCCCGTCTTCAGTTCTCCATTCATAATCATTTCCTTGATCTGCGACGTAATTTGTTCATAAATGGGTTTGCTCGTGCTGTTGCTTATAACAATCTCCACAAAACCCCTCCTATTGTGCTTTAGTGTACTTATTAAACATGTACATTATATTACATTATATGTAAGCTGTCAACTCTCTTTATACTGATCAGCTTATAGGAACAAAGTGGACAAACCCACTTCAACTCTCCATCCCTCAATTTTTGAGAGCGAAGCTCACTTTGAATGCCGTCGCAACGCCTCTTTGCGATGAACTACCTTATTACAGCGTACACATTATAGCTTTCACTCATTATCGTGACAAGGTCTTTCCTACAACACGAAAAATGCCGGGATACATGTCTCACCATATATCCCGGCATCTGTCTTTCTACCGACACGCTTTCACCCAATTTACCAAATTCTCCACATCCTTGTCATCTGGATGCGAGGATGCTTGGTCAAAATTTTCAATCAACATCTGAGTGGTCTTATTTTCAGGGTCCTCCTTCAGCATTTTTTCATATTTTTTTCTTACTCTCTGTCCCATTTTTCCCTGACACATATAGCCTGCTCCAACCAGATTGCCTTTGGGCACCTCTGCTTTCACGGCTTCCAATATCTTCTCATAATAGGATGAGTCTTTTCCGAATCCAGCAGTCCCAAACAGCTCGACTCTCTTGCCGTGCAGAGCTCCCAAAAAACTTTTCAAGCTCTCCTCACAAGTCCCCTTGTCTGTCCAAAATCCTAGAAAAATCACATCCGCGTCCAGAGCTTTGGCATCTGGCTCACCAAAATAGACACATGCGTCTCCCAACTCACTTCGCACCGCTTCCGCCAAAAGCTCCGTATTTCCCGTTAAACTCTTATAAACAACTGCGTATTTCATAATCTCCTCCAAATTCAATAACAGGCAAACCCGCTTCCGTTCCTTTGTCCCCTCAATCTCGATAGGAAAAGACTTTCCCATTATATGAAAAGGCCCGCCTTCCGGCTATTTTACCGCCAGAGACGAGACCCCTTTCACACATATTTTATTACTTATAATTCACAATCTTTCCAAAATCTGGTTTCAGGGCAGCTCCGCCTACCAAACCGCCATCGATATCCGGCTGCGCAAACAGCTCCGGAGCAGTGGCAGCATTCACAGATCCGCCGTACTGAATGCGGATAGCTTCTGCTGTAGCCTCATCATAGATCTCAGCGATGCAAGCACGGATACCCGCACATACTTCCTGGGCCTGCTCTGTTGTCGCAGTTTTTCCAGTTCCAATCGCCCAGATTGGCTCATAAGCAATGACTGCGCTCTTTGCCTGGTCTGCCGTTACGCCCTGGAATCCAATTTTAACCTGCTGGCGAATGAAATCCATCGTCACACCCTGCTCTCTCTGGGTCAGAGTCTCGCCGCAACACATAATCGGAGTAATTCCATGCTCAAATGCCTTCAGCATTTTTTTGTTAACTGTCTCGCTAGTCTCAGCGAAATACTCTCTTCTCTCAGAATGTCCGAGAACCACATACTTCACTCCCACATCAGTGAGCATAGCCGGAGAAATCTCTCCTGTATACGCACCTTTCTCCTCAAAATACATGTTCTCTGCTCCCACCTGAATATTAGAACCTTTCGCAGCTTCCATAACCGGAATAATATCAATTGCCGGCACACAGAATACCACATCCACCTCATCGTTAGCTACCAGAGGTTTCAGTGTGTTTACCAGCTCCACTGCCTCACTAGGAGTCATATTCATTTTCCAGTTTCCTGCGATAATTTTCTTTCTTGCCATGGTTTTATCTCTCCTTATAATTATTTGTCATTTGCAGCTGCTACACCGGGCAGCTCTTTTCCTTCCAGGAATTCCAAAGAAGCGCCGCCGCCTGTAGAAATATGGCTCATCTTATCTCCGAAGCCCAACTGATTCACCGCAGCGGCTGAATCACCACCGCCGATAATCGTAGTTGCATCTGTCTCAGCCAAAGCTTTTGCTACCGCGATCGTACCTGCTGCTAAAATCGGGTTTTCAAATACCCCCATCGGTCCATTCCAAACTACTGTCTTCGCAGATTTCACAGCATCTGCATACAATTTCGCGGTCTCTGTTCCAATATCCATACCCTCCATGTCTGCTGGAATTGCATCCACAGAAACTACTGAGACTTCAATTGGAGCATCAATCGGATTCGGGAAATCAGCCGCAACCGTTGTGTCTACCGGCAGAAGAAGTTTCTTGCCCAACTTCTTTGCCTTCTCCATCATTTCCTTACAATAGTCGATCTTGCTATCATCCACCAGAGACTTTCCAATCTCTTTTCCCTGAGCTTTCAGGAACGTATATGCCATTCCGCCACCGATAATCAGAGTATCGCATTTCTCCAGCAGATTTGAGATCACATTCAACTTATCAGCGACTTTTGCGCCTCCTAAAATAGCCACAAATGGACGTGTCGGATTCTCCACAGCATTTCCCAGGAAATCAATTTCCTTCTGCATCAAATAGCCAACCACTGCGGTGTCCACGTACTCAGTCACGCCCACGTTGGAACAGTGTGCTCTGTGTGCCGTTCCAAAAGCATCATTCACAAACACTTCACACAGAGAAGCCAGCTCTTTGCTGAACGCCTCTCCATTCTTAGTCTCCTCTGCGCGGTAACGGGTGTTCTCCAAAAGAACCACGTCCCCGTCCTTCATACCTTCTACAGCCGCTTTTGCATTTGCTCCCACCACCTCAGGGTCTGCCGCAAATTTTACTTCCTGTCCAAGCAGTTCTGACAGGCGCACCGCCACCGGTGCCAGAGACAATTCTGGCTTCGGCTCTCCTTTCGGTTTCCCTAAATGGGAACACAGAATTACCTTACCGCCGTCAGCAACCAGTTTTTTAATCGTAGGCAGCGCGGCTACCAGACGGTTTTCGTCGGTAATTTTCCCATCTTTTAACGGCACATTAAAATCGCAGCGAACCAGGACTTTCTTGCCTTTCACATTGATATCATCTACTGACTTCTTATTGAGCATGTCTATTCCTCCTGCATGTTCTAGAATAATAAAAAAGAATCCTGCCTCCCAGGATTCTCCGCCTGCGGCGGGTTACGTCAACAACATTTTCGTCTCCGCCGTAGTGCGATCCTACGGAGTATTTATGTTATAGGAATGGGCTTTCACGCACTAGCATGACAAGATCTTTCCTATTACATAAGAAAGGTCCGGTCCATATACGACCGGACCCTTAATGAGTCTATAATTACAGTAATGTTCCGAAGTGCTTGATTGTTCTCACCATCTGGCTGGTGTAAGAATTCTCATTGTCATACCAGGAGATAACCTGAACCTCAGTAGTTCCATTATCCAAAGGCAACACCATGGTCTGAGTAGCATCAAACAGAGAACCATATTTCATTCCGATGATATCGCTGGATACGATCTCATCCTCATTGTAACCAAAAGATTCATTTGCTGCGGCTTTCATCGCTGCATTTACCTGTTCTACAGTCACATTTCCCTCTACAACTGCTGTCAGAATTGTAGTAGAACCAGTAGGAGTCGGAACACGCTGTGCGGAACCGATCAGCTTTCCATTCAGCTCTGGGATAACCAGACCGATCGCTTTTGCAGCACCTGTGCTGTTCGGAACAATGTTAACAGCTGCCGCACGAGATCTTCTCAGATCACCTTTTCTCTGAGGTCCGTCCAGAGTCATCTGATCTCCAGTGTACGCATGAATGGTGCACATAATACCAGATTTGATTGGTGCCAGGTCGTTCAGAGCCTTTGCCATCGGAGCCAGACAGTTTGTAGTACAAGAAGCTGCAGAAATGATATTGTCTTCTTTTGTCAATTTATCATGGTTTACATTGTAAACGATAGTTGGCAGATCGTTACCTGCTGGTGCAGAAATGACAACTTTCTTAGCGCCTGCTTTGATATGAGCGGCAGCTTTGTCCTTGGAGGTGTAGAATCCAGTACACTCCAGAACAACATCTACGCCAATTTCGCCCCATGGAAGCTCAGAAGCGTCTGCTTTCGCATAGATTTTGATCTCTTTTCCGTCAACGATAATAGAATCCTCACCAGCGGATACCTTGTCAGCTAGTGCATATCTACCCTGTGTAGAGTCATATTTCAATAAATGAGCCAGCATTTTCGGGGAGGTCAGGTCGTTGATCGCAACTACTTCATAACCCTCAGCTCCGAACATCTGTCTGAATGCAAGACGTCCGATACGTCCAAATCCATTGATTGCAACTTTTACTGCCATGTTAAATTCCTCCTATGATGATTGATATTTTTTTCCCGGCACAAAATATGCAGGGATAGCTTCAACCTGTATGCTATTGTAACCAAATTTGTAAAAAAATTCAAGACCAATTTCAAAAAATCTCCTTTTTAACGTAACTATTCAGCCATAACAGCTCGGATTAGCTGCTGCGCAGCTTATATCGCCGC
>ENA-ORTH01002364-ORTH01002364.1-human-gut-metagenome-genome-assembly--contig:-NODE-2364-length-15493-cov-3.239539_pt1 | contig 15493 bp, 16 predicted proteins | sample MGYA00241914_ERZ509192 | MGnify/ENA primary metagenome ERZ509192 (study PRJEB26280, sample SAMEA2338826) | human gut metagenome | biome: human gut; feature: human-associated habitat; material: faeces... | reverse complement strand
CCACTTCTCACGAGCGCGCCCGCGGCGCGTCCTTCAGGCTGCGCCGCGGGCGGCGGTCTACGCCTTCGCCAGCTCCTTGCCGAGCAGGTAGGGGAAGGTGATGCACGCCATGCCCAGATTCTGTCCCGGAACGCGGAAGTTGTAGAACGTCCCGAAGGTGTCTCCCATCATCGATCCTACGTTGTACAGCCCTTCGATGGGCGTATTGGCTTCGTCGCATACCTCGCAGTTTGGCGATGTCCGCAAGCCTCCGAGCACGCACAGGAACTGCGCGGGGCCCAACTGGTTGTACTGCCCGTAGAACGGACCCTGGTCGATGGGGATGAGGAAGTCCTTGCACTTGTGGTACTGCGTATCGTTGCCGGCCGCCACATCGGCGTTGTACTGTTCGATGGTGGCTTTTGCGACGTCTACGTCGATGCCGCCCTTCTCGGCAAGCGCTTTCAAGACGTCGTCGAGGGTGTCGCCCTTTACGTAGGTGCCCTCATCGACGCCAGCTTCGAACTCGGCTGCTTTCTCGTCGGCGGAGACGGGCGCGATTCCGAGGCTGTCCATGTTGTTGCCCAGGCCCTCCCATGTATCGAACCGATGGGCGAAGGCGGAATCCCAGACGGTGAATACCTTCTTGTCGGTCTGGCCGCTGATGGCGTATCCTGCGTACACCGACGTAGTATCTTCGTTGATGAAGCGCTGACCTTCTACGTTAAGCAAGATTCCGGGATGGTTCTGGTCGGAGCATGGCGCGGGGAATCCGTACCAACCGATCATCGGGGCGCTCGGAGTGGTGTTCTGCCAAGCGGCCCCCACCCATAGGCCCATCTTCTGGCCATCGCCGGGCATAAGGCCTCCGAACTGGAACTCTGCGTCGTAGTCGCCAGCACTTTCGGCGACGTAGTCGGCGAAGGCGTTGCAGTATTTGGCCATCATGTCGGGGTCTCCCGAAAAGTCGCCCGTGGCCATGACGATGGCCTTCGAGCCCTCGAACTTCACGTATTCGCCGTCTTCGTTCGTGGCGATCACAGAGGAAACGCGTCCGGTATTGTCGTTCTCGCGGACGAGGTACTCGGCTTTCGTGTTGTAGCGGATGCTGCCGCCGTTGTCGAGGATGTACTGCTCCAGGGTCGCGGTGAGCAGAGGCTCGCCGTCGTTAGCCGAGTTCTGTATCTCGGGGCCGTAGAAGTTGTGCGCGCCGCTTGGGATGCTGAACGTGCCATTGGGGTCGGCGTAGGGCAGTTCGAGCGTGGTGGTGTAGCCGGCAGCTTCCATAATGTCGGTGACCCAGTCCATAGCTTCGCCTGACTCGTTAATCCATTTCCACCACTTGCGCGAGTCCATACGGTAGCCCTGGCGTGCGATCTCGTTGTTGAAGTGCGCGGCCACCGTATCGGGTGTGTAGGCAAGTCCAAGGCGTGCCTGCGTTTTCGTGCCCACCGCATGGTTCGAGCCGCCGCGCGAAACGGCCTTCGTGCCGGCGGAGAACAACGTGCAGCTGCCGCCGTGTCCCAGTACGGAAGCGGCTGCCATGAGACCCGATACACCCGATCCTATGACGATCACGTCGTCGGCGATGGTCTCGACCAGCTGGCTATCGTCTACGGGCTCGGGCGGCACTTCGAAGCTCCAGGTGAGGTTGCCGTAGGCCTCGGCGGTCATCGGTCCTACCACCGCGGCTGCTTCCGAAGACGAAGTGGGTTGCTGCGGGCTGCACCCGGCGATCATAGCGCCCGATGCCGTCGCGGCCCCTGCGACGAGCGCTCCCTTGAGAAAGCTTCTGCGGTCGAATGCGTGTGTGCTCATGGTCCCTCCTACAAGACGTCGACGGGCAGTCGGCCCGCCGCGCGGCCGCTCCCATCGGGCCGCTTCGGCGTCAGTGTAGGATTGACGCAGGCCGGAATCCTCACACCAGGTGGGTGAGATTCGCACGTTTCACTTCGTCGTCTGACCGGATCATCGTCGAAAGCATCGAGCGGGATTTGGAGCACGCCTGCTATCCTGTCGTCCGTCTCGGCGTGGCGAAATAAAAGCGCCTCTCGAGCGAGTCGAGAGGCGCGGTGCACGCGATGGTGGTCGGAGGGGGACTTGAACCCTCGACATGTAACGCCTGGTCAAACCTATGAAACCTTGATGGATCATTTACGAACAACCGAGGGGAACAGAGGGGCTTGTAAGACTCCGTAACTCCCTGTAGTCATGTACAGAATTCGTACACGTTACAGAGAGGGCCATCAATGGAGAAGCATGCAACCGTCTTAAATCTTGAACTGGAGCCGTTGTATAACGATTTGCTCAACTTAGCTAGCCTATTGCTCGCTGTGGGGGATGCGCTTGAAAACGAAGGGAATCTATATGCTGGTGCCGTAGTTGTAGCACGTCGTGAGCTTGCAAAAGTCGCCGAGACGGTGAAGTGGGCTGTATAGCAGTAGCGACTCCCCCGCAGAAGCCGCTACTGCTTGAATCGCAAGGGATGGAGGGCGGGCAACACCGTACTCCCGGGATGAATAATCTAAGTAATCAGCGCATGACAAGGGGCATCGGCAAAAGGAAAGCGACGAGAAATCCAATGAGGATAACCGTTGCGTACATACCAAAGCCCCACCGCTTCTCGCTCTTGGAGCCGTGCAGCCTTACGGCTCCAATATTTATCCCCGTGGCGATGGCGGCAAGGAGCGCGCCGCCCACTACCGTGAGGTAAAAGCCGAACCCCACATAGGAATTGTTCGCAGAAACACCGGCGATATGCATGAGGCCGAAAACCAACGAAAGCGCAGCAAAGGCCGCCTCTATAGCTGCTGCATTTTTGCTGGGGGTTCTCAAGTAGTAGAAGAAGAACCCAGCGGCGGTTGAGAGGACGGCGAGCAATTGCACCGCCGCGATGATGTATGCGTCGGTGGAAATTGCGTAGTGCAGGAACATGGATAGAGCGAAATAACCAGCCACAAGAAAGGCGGCTGCGTTCACGACTAGGCCGCCCATGGGGGTCTTTCGTGGTGCAATAGGGGGTGCGGCTGTCGGTTTATTGACCGGTGCGGTTTCGGCGGGGGCGGCACCCGTCTTCGTGCCGCATCCATCGCAAAACCTCGCATCGTCGTTCAGCTTCTTACCGCAGTTTTGACAATACATCAGACTATCCTCCCTACAGTTCGCGGGCGGTGTTGGTGCCCGTGTCCAGCTCGAAGCGCTTGCGGATGTCGCCGGTCAGCTCCACGGTTGCCACGGTGCCATCGATGGTCACCGACGCTATGTCGCTGTCGTAGCCCGACCATCCGGAGAGGGTCGCGTAGACCTCTCGCATGCCGTCCTCGAAGACGATGGCGCGGGTGCTGGGGTCGGTCTTGTCGTTATACGCGTACATCACAGGCTCCCTTCGCTCGGCTGGGCGTTCTTCGCGTTCTCGGTCGCCGCTTCTCTCACGGCATCGGCGAGGTCTTCAAGCTCGATGACCCTGCGCGCGCCAAGCGCGGCGAGCTGCGGGAGGCTGATGCTGCCTTGCGTGCCGCGTTCGTTCAGCTTCGAGGTGGGCAGCACGTAGAACTCCCATTGGGAGAGGTCGAGCGGGTTGGGGTTCATCATGTCCTGGATGGTGCAGTTCTCAAAGGCGAATACGTACACGTCGGCCTGACGGCGCACCGCTTCTTCATAGGTGTTGTCTTCCGGGTTCCATGCGCGCGACGGGCGCGTGCTGAACGAGGGGATGGAGAGCGCTTTCTGCCCCCATACTTGAATGTACGCGGAGGTCTTCACCTCCACCTTGACCCGCTCGGCCTCCCACAGTATGTCGTAGGCTCCCCATTCCTCGCTGGTGCCGCCCGCGCAGTCGAGCGCAAGGCTCACGAGGTACTCCGCGAACTTGCCGCGCTCGGCGTTGCTGTTCAGCTCGGAGTGCGCCCAGCGCCAATAGTCTTGCACACACGCAATCTTCCTGCCCTCGCACAGGATGGGTTCGCCGCCGGTCTTCGGCGTGCATCGTATGACGGGGTACTTGATTTTCTCTGCCATGCATCCTCCAATCGATCTCCTTCTCACACTATATCGCAGATTGTCACCGATATAGGTGTAACTCATATAGGGCTATAGGAAACGATGTGAGCCTATCGGAGAAAGGCTCACGCATGACTGAACTGGATATAAAGATGAGGACGGGTCTTCGCATCAAAGAGCTGCGCGCGAAGACCGGCCTGAGCCAGGAGAGCTTCGCATGGGGCATCGGCATGGCGAGAACGTACTTCGCGGAGGTGGAGACCGGCAAACGCAACATGTCGCTCGTGAACCTTGAACGAATAGCGGATGGCCTCGGCGTGACCTTGACAGAGTTCTTTGATTCGGAATTGTTCGACAAATAGTATCGCCTAAATAAATAATCAGGGAGGTAAGGCTTGTGGTTGACTACAGCATTGAGTGGGTGGTTAAACAGCTTGATGAATTTATCGAGTTGACGAAAGGGAGATACAAGGGCAGCCCCGAAGACATGGGCGTGTGGTGGTCGGTGTCTGGCGATTCCGATTCAATCAAAGCACAACTACCCGTTGTTGAACGGATTTTCGACCGCTTTGTACCCGGCTGGAATAACCCTCCAATTCTGTACAATTTGGACGAGCCAACCGAACAACTTTGGGGACGACATAGAGACCTTGCTCTTCGCGTTAAAACGTTTGTTGAGCGTGAACAGGAGATTAGGTGCTACCTTGGTGATGGAGCGCCTAACATTTCCGCAAGCAACCTTCACCCATGGGTGTGGAGCGGAGCTGCTTCGTTGTGGCAGTCGGGTCATTTCCGCTCTGCGGTTGAAGACGCTGCAAAAAAGGTAAATGCTGAGACCCAAAACAAACTGCATCGACGCGACGTTAGTGAAACCCGTCTTTTCAACGAGGCATTCAGCGAAGACCCTGCTGTACCAGGGAAGCCTCGCCTGCGACGCATGAGTCCCGATGGAAGCAACACATATCGTTCGATGCAACGAGGAGCGCGGGCGCTCGCAGAAGGAATTTATGCTGGAATAAGAAATCCGTTCAACCATGAAAGCCCACATGATATCGATGAGCAGGTTGCCTTGGAGTATCTTGCAGCGTTGAGCATTCTCGCGAGATGGGTTGATGAGTCTGAGCTGGAGGAAGCGGCCTAAACGGCTTAAGTCGTTCACTCGGCCTCAAACGCTGCAAAAGAATCGTGATGCCGAGGTGGAAACACGACGCAGTGCAAAGTATCCTTTATTGTTGGAGGTGCTTGCATGGGAAAGAAATCCACGGCGGCAATGGTCGAGCTGCGTACGGCCAAGGTGGCTGAACTGCTCATAGACGGGTGGAGCCGTGCCCGGATATGTGAATATGCGCGAAACCAACATTGGAACGTGAGCGAGGGGCAAATAGACCGCTACATAGCTTCGGCGCGGGAGCGCATCAAGGCCAATTGCTCGAAGGACACCGAGGAGAAGTGCGCACTCGCCGAGGCGCGCCTTGAGGCGTTATACGGCAAAGCTGTCGAGGCGGGAGACCTCCGGTTGGCGCTCAATGTAGTGAAAGAACAGAGGGCGCTGCAAGGCCTCGACGAAGCTTCGGGTGCGGCTGCGCCGGGTAAGGACGCCCTCCCGTTCTACGCTGTGCTGGCCTCATACGGTGAGGCTTTACGCGTCAACCTGACCCCCGAACAGCTCAGGGCGGTCGTAAGGGATGCGAACGAGTATGCCGTCATAGGCCAATCTTTGGAACCCGATTGGGAGCCCCCGGCTGATTGCATGGCCCAGTGCGTCGAGGATGTAAGGAGACTGAGGAGGACGCGCACCCGAGAAGAGTTGCAAGAAGCCGGTATTATTGAAGAAGGCGGTCTTGAGCTGCCCTCGTGACGTACAGGTATGTTGCTTACCCAGGTAATAGGGAATGACAAGGCAAGACCCATGGGCCTTGCCTTGTTTTTGAGTGAGCCTCGGAAGAAAGCCCCTACCGACCGTCGGTTGCGGCGCGCAAGCGCGCAAATCAGGTAGTCGTGTCTCGACCCCGGAACGGAAAGTGATAGGTTGCGGCTAGGCCATGTACGTTGCGCCGTTCCAGGACGCGACAATCGGGTGAGGTTTCCTTCCTTTGGTTATGTCTAGTCGAGACGGTGGGCCAATGCCCACGCCTGCTCGGCGATGCAGCGAGCCATGATGGCTGCGCGATGAGTTTTCCCGTGCTGGCGTGAGGATCTATCAAGCGAAGCTAGGCATTCGCGTATTGCGCTGTTCTCAGGGTCGGCCAGCCCGTCGGTTTGAAACGAGCCTCCTGTGCGCATGACGGTCGTAGCGGCACTGTAGAAGCATGCTCCCGACGGCGTGCGCTTGCGATTGCCGAGCTGCACGATCTTACCTCCAGAGTCGTGCGGAATAGGAACGAGACCGAGGAAGCTCACATAATCGCGGGCGGTGTCGAACCGCTTGAAGTCCATGGCTTCCGCTGCCGTTGTGAACGCGGTTACAGAGCCGATACCGCTCAACTGTGTCAGTGCGCTCATGTCGGAGTTGCGCTCCACCTCACGACCCATGAACTGGTCAAGGTGAGCTAGCTCGCATTCTGCGCTTTCAAGCTGAGCAGTCAGGGAGTCGAACGAGATACGGTCGTCGGAACTCAAGGAGCCGAGTATGCGCGCTCGCGCATCGGGTGCCATCGTCCTCGGTAGACCATGGCGGTGCGAAAAGGCAGAAAGACGCTTCTTTACGACCGTACGCTGCTGCGCAAGCGCATACCGCTGGCGGGCCGCTTCGCGTTGCGCCTCCTGTTTCTCGGTGGGAATATAGACCGGTTGCAACCGCTTACACAGAAGGAGCGTGGCAAGCGCCTCGGCATCCAGCGCGTCGGTCTTTGCCCGTCCCAATCCAAGCGTGCGTCCCTGCGTAACCATACAGGGTATGCCATGGCTGATGAGTAAGCGGGCAAGCGCGAAGCCGCAGTACCCCGCTTCATAGACGGCTTCACGCTGTCCAGGAAGTGCTTCGAGCCACGCTAGCAAGCCCGCGAAATCACTGCCGTCGAACACACTAGCAAAGATTTCACCTGTATCGGCATCGATAGCGCGCGCAACGATGTTTCTCAAATGCACATCGAGTCCAACTTTGATTCGCGCGTTCATGCCGTCACCTCGTCGCTCAGGAATTCAGCCAAAGCCGGGCGGGGTATACGCCAGAGCCGACCGATCTTGCGTCCAGCCAAAGCCCCGATGCGGCACAGCTCGCAGATGGTCTTGGTCGATACCTGCAAAATATCAGCAGCTTGTCTCACGGTAAGGACGGGCGGGTACTCCTGCAAACCAAAAGCGTTATTTTTCATCATCAACCTCCTCGAACAGAGCGTCTTGGTCGCCCTCCCAATCTAGAGCGCGGGCGAGCCGTTCCTTCCAACCGGGCCAAATTTGCGTATTCCCTGTCACGATGCGGCTGAGGATTGTGGGGCTGATATCTGCACGTTGCGCGAGCTTTGTTTGGCTCAATCCCTTAGCTTGTCGCTCGATTGTAAGTCTGAGAGTCATTCTGAAATCCTTTCCATTGAAGTGTTGACCTAACCAACGCACACGGTTATTATGTAAGAGGAATTTACCGATAAATAAATTTAACGGTAAATATAGAATTGGGGCTGATTTACGGGAAGGTTGATATGGGACGGCTAGAATATGTTAACGAGAACGAGCTTGTTTTCAGCGAGCCTCGCATGCCCTTGTCTCCCATTTGCGGCAGCAGGATTCTGGAGGATATCAACAACCTTCGCACGTGGCGCGATTTCATGACGCTCTGCAACAAGTACGGCGACTGGCTTTGCTACGAGCCTTTCCTTAACAAGAAGATGGGCGCGTTCTCTATGTCTATAGGACATGACATAGTCAGCGCAGCGGGCATGCTTAAGGGCAACCTCGTCAGTGCGGCAGACGCATTCGAGGGCGTGGAATACCTCGACCGATTTTCTTCCGATATACACGGGGACGAGGCCAACGCCGTCTATAACTCCTTCGTCACATGCGTTCATGGAGGTGTGTATCCTTATCGGGTCATCGAAACACGTCAGATGCTCAAGTACCTCCGGCTGTTTCCGTTCGTACTAACCCTCGCAGCCATCGCCAACGATAAACACAACGGGGGCGGGATTGTCGAGGTTGGCGAGTGCGTCATCCTCAAGCTGGGGGAAGAGCCGGGCATGGCGTGCCCGGTTTACATCACCTTGCCCGAAGAGCTGGCCGAAGACGATATGCGCACCCTGTTCTTCACGGACGATGCCAATTTCTCCCAGCTTCCCGAAGCCGAAGCCCTTGCCGAACGGCAGCGGCTTTCCGAGGCGGCGGGTTGTTCGCGCAATGCCCCCGATTTGTCAAAGCGCGTCCGCGTGTTCGTGTTTGACCTCGCTCCGACGCTGACATTAAGCGACGAAGACCGGAGCTATGCCGTGCGGCAGGCATGCGGAACGCTTGCGTGCTTTGTTCTGGCTCGCATAGGGTTCGGTGAATCATCATTGCGCTTCATCAACGGGAAAGCCGTCACCGATGAGGGGGCGACCATCTTCCAGGTTATAGCGCAAGCCGCAAAAGAGATTTTGCTGGATGACGACGTCATCCTTTGTGAGGTGTGCTCACGACCCGTACTCACCAATAAAGACCGGGGAACACCGTCGAAGATCTGCCGTGTCGGCTCGTGCAAGACAACCGCCAGTGCACGTCGGAAAACCCGTGTGGAGCAGTTGGCGGCGAGTGGTGTTCCGGTCGAAGATGCAGTGAGTGAACTAGGGGAGCAGTACCGCCAAAGTATCGAGAGGTGGTTCGAAAATTATGTGTCCACAAGCGCATTGGGTGCTTTGGAATAGGCATGCTGGCAAACAACAGAAAGGAGACCTACCATGCCAAAGGTACGCGGGAACGGGAAGCTGAGGAAGCTTGGGAAGACGGACGGTCTGACGCGGTATCAGATGCGGGTGGCTATCGGTCGCGACCCGGTGACCAACAAGTACATCACTAAGACCAAGGTGGTGCGCTGCAAAACCAAACAAGAGGCAGAAGAGAAGCTGCGGGAGTTTGTTCGCCACATCGAGAGCGGGCTTGCCACGGGAAACGAGGTGCCTACGTTCGCCGAGTTTGCGAAAGAGTGGCACGAGCGTCGGCGCTCCTCGAAGGAACTGAGCATCGGGCAGTTGCGGAAGGAGGGGCTTCATGTCCGAACCCTAAATAATTATTTAGGGAATATCAATCTTCAGGAGCTAAACCCGCGTCTTATTAGCAACATGCTTGTGAAGCTCCGAAATAACGGGTCTCTGTTGCAGAAGTCTCTCTCCGGCACGACGTGCAACGGTATCTTCATCACGCTTAAGCAAATACTGCACGAGGCGTTTGTGTACGAACTTATCCCCAACAACCCGTGCGACAAGCTCAAGGCTCCCAAACGTGACACCAAGGAGAAGCGCGCGCTCACACCGGAGGAGCTGTCTCGGGCAAATGCGGCGCTCGAACAGATGCCGCTTGATGCGCACGTCGTTGCCGTTGCTCTCGCTCTCAATACGGGCATGCGACGCGGCGAAGTGCTTGGCCTCACTTGGCAGGATGTTGACTACGACGCTGGGGTTATTCATGTGCGGCATAGTCTCGCGAGCGACGGCATGACCCTCAAGGAGCCAAAGACGCAGAGCGGAAAGCGTACCGTGCCTGTTGACGCACGATTCATGGATAAGCTTCGCCGCTGGGAGACCCTACAGGAGAAGCGCCTTGCCGAGCTTCGTATAAAGCCCACGATTGATACTCCGGTGGTTACGAGTGGAGTAGGTGGCTTCATGCACCCCGAGAATCTGAATAGGTGGTGGCGCAAACACCGTGTCGAGCTTAGGCTTGAAGAATTCACGCTTCATCAGTTTCGCCATACCTACGCGAGCGTGCTTGTTGGGGAGGGTGCCGACCCGAAGTCCGTTCAGTCGCTCATCGGCCATTCCGATGCCGCGTTCACGATGAAGCTGTACACGCACCACAACATCGAGAACGAGAAGCGTGCGACGCTCAAGATCGCCAATGTTATCTACGGAGACGGTGAGTCAACGGAAGCCCGCCCCGACGAACGAGACGCTATCTCAGCCGCAGAATTCGCGACCGCATAAAGCATTTTCGAGCAACCATGTACACGTTTCGTACACGACAGGTTGCGTAAATGAAAAGGGAGTGTTTGCGCTATCCCAGAATCCCCATCCTGATCAGCACAAACACTCCCTAGCATTCAATGGTGGTCGGAGGGGGACTTGAACCCTCGACACGCGGATTTTCAGTCCGCTGCTCTACCAACTGAGCTACCCGACCACGGGTATCGTCCATGAGGACGTGAATCGGTATTGTACCGGTCGTGCGCGTGCGGGTCAAGCGCGAATTCCAGGAGGGGCGCCAGAGAACATGCCAGGTACCCGACTTGCCCGTGCGCCCGACGTTGCGATTGCCCGCCGCTGTGAGTTTGGTATGGACTCGACGGCGCAGGGCAGATTGCTGCCTAGTCCGTTTCCACGCGCCCGCGCAGTTTTTTGACACCGCGACCGAGCATGCCGCCGAGCTTCGGAAGGTTTTTTGGACCGAAGATGAGCAGCACAACCGCCAAGATCAACGCGAGCTCGGGTACTCCCATGCCGAATATTCTCATGCTTTGTGCTCCTCTCCGTTTCAATCTTTACCAGTGTATTCCCGTGCGAACGCGAGGGACGGCCCTTCGGTGGCGATCGGTCTGGCTGTTGACAACCAAATGCTGTGCTTTCTTGCGATCTGCAAACGCCGGCATCGATTGCTGTCGGCCGAGCAGACCACTTTGCTGGCGATAAGTATAGCAGCATTAAAATTATAGTAACTATAATTTTGAACAGATTCGAACACATTCTATATACTGAAACCGGTGAAAACGCGGCGATGGTCGTCGTGCAAGCGAAAAGCGACGATCGGTCGGTTGGGCGGATGGCTCGCAAAACCTCACAATGACGAGGGTGGGCCGCAGGTTCGCCCGGACTCGATATACGCTCTGGCACATGCGACGAGAGGACGATGGAGTGGAGAAACGAGCAGATGGGGCCGATCGACCGCGGGAAACGTTGCGTGAGCGTAAGCGGCGCGAAACGCGTGAGGCTATCGAACGCGCCGCGATCTCGCTGGTGGACGAGTTGGGATATGAAGGGGTGACGGTCGCCATGATCTGCGATCGAGCCGTTGTGTCGCAGGGCACGTTCTTCAACTACTTTCCCACCAAAGACGCAGCCATCGTCGGCATTCCCGCAGCTCCGCTTGACGTCGATGCTGTTCGTGCCGCATACGACAGCCAGGCTTCAAGCACGCCGTTCTCCGTCACGTTGGCGCTTTTTCTCGAGGTCGTGCGCGCGCTCGACCGGGCGAGCGACATAGCTGCTATGCGATGGCGGCTCGTCTCGCAGACGCCTGCTCTCATGCGCCTGTTTTTGGATGGCACGTTCGGCTTCGTGGCGGACTTCCGGGATTTGCTGGCCGAATACCTTGCGGCGTGCCCCGATCGGCGCGCGTGTCCCCATGAGCTTACGGCGGCCGAGGAAGCCGATCTTATCGTCGCCGAGGCGCTTGCTGCAGCGAAATTTGCTTTGACGCGCGCAACCGGTCGGGAGGAAGGGAACCTGCCGGACAACGAAGAAGTTGGGCGCATTGTGAGAAAGATCGTTGGATAGCGCCGCATGAGGAAGACCTGAAGAGGAGCGATCCGGCAGGGTAGCGTGTACCGGGGAGCTCGGGGCAGCTCGCCGCAGGACGAACGTATGGAAATGCGGAACGAGGCTCGAGGGGCTTCCCGGAAGCATCTACAATGTATGCCGTCGACACCAGCGCGCAATGCGCTGAGAAAGATGCCGCATCGTGCGATCCAGAGAAGGAGAACCAATGTCTTGCGAACAGAAGAACCCGGTCATCGGCATTATCATGGGATCCGAGAGCGATCTGCCCGCCATGGAGCCCTGCATGAAGCAGCTCGATGAGTTCGGCGTACCCTACGAGGTGAAGGTGGCAAGCGCCCACCGCAAGCCGGCCGAGGTGCACGAGTGGGCTTCGAAGGCGCACGAGCGCGGCATCCGCGTGATCATCGCCGCCGCCGGCAAGGCTGCGCATCTGGGCGGGGTTGTGGCTGCATACACGCCGAACCCGGTCATCACGGTGCCCATGAAGACGAGCGACTTAGGCGGTTTGGACTCGCTGCTATCGATGGTGCAGATGCCCTCCGGCGTCCCTGTTGCCTGCGTGGCCATCAACGGCGCGAAGAATGCGGCTATCTTGGCCGTGCAAATCATGGGTACGGGCTGCGACGGCGCTCGTCAGAAGATCATCGACTTCAAGCAGGGCATGGCCGACGCGTAAACGGCGCCGTGCGCGGCGGCAAGATCGCGGGAAGGCGAATCGAAGAAGACGCTGCGGACTGCCGAGCGCCATCATGTTCTGCCTGTCGGCGCTACGGTGCGCTCGTCACGCTCTGGCGTTGCGCGCGGCCGTGCGCGGCGTAGAGGGCATCGGCTTGTTCTTCCCAGCGTCCGCTTTGGCAGAGGCGCTGTTGCGGCTGCTGGTAAGAAGGTGTAGACCGCAAGGGGGTACGGGTTCGTCATCGTGCCCGGCCTGGCGGTGCCCGCTCGCGGCTCTTGCGCTGTTTTTGCCTTCGCCCGCCACCGCAAGCTCCGAGCGAAAAACAAGCAGGCCGTCGCATCGCTTGCGCGCAACGGATCGACGCTCTCGGCGGTGCGGAGCTTGGCGCTAGTCTCCGAAATCGAATAGGTCGCTCAGGAAGCTCTCGGGCTTCTTCTTTTTGCGAATCCTCTTGTCGTAGTCGCCGGGACGCCGCTCGTCGAAGCGACGTCCATCGCGATATGTGTGCTCATCGTAGCGTCGTTTGTCGTAGCGATCTTCGCCAGCATACCGACTATCCTCGTACGGAGCTGCGGAAGGTGCGAACTGGGAATTCGACCGATCGACGATCTTGTCCAGCTCGCCGCGGTCAAGCCATACGCCGCGACACTGCGGGCAGTAGTCGATTTCAATTCCTTGGCGCTCGCTCATCACCAACTCAACGTTGCAGAGGGGGCATTTCATAGGATTCTGCTCTCTCCCGGGCTGCGCGCTTCCCCGCGCGAGCGTACCTGTACCTATCCGGCTTGCCGAACGTATGCGCATGATATCGCATGCTCCGGCTTTTGCGCCGGTAGGATCGCGATGCGTTACGCCGATTTGACATTGCTGCGCGTTCGGTGCCGCAGCGCCGCTCGCGATCTCCGCGACGATCTTCGTGCTCTTCCCTTCGCGGATGCGCCCCGCCGCGTGGGAGCTGGTTTGCTATCATGGAGGAGACGTATTCACGTACATCCTTTGTTTGGGACGGCAGCGGCGCCCCGCCGGTGCCGTTCTTGATGCGGACTATGAGAAACGAAGCAGGCGAGGCGCATATGGCGAAGAGACTTCTGATGGGGAACGAGGCGTTCGCACACGCTGCGCTGGAGGCGGGCGTGCGCGTGGTGGCGGGCTATCCGGGAACGCCGTCATCCGAGCTCATCGAGACGGTGGCGAAGCTGCACGCCGATGGAGCCGCGCGCGGCATCCACGTGGAGTGGTCCACGAACGAGAAGAGCGCGCTCGAGTTGCTGGCCGGCGCGTCGTACACCGGCGCGCGCTGCCTGTTCACCTGCAAGCAGGTGGGCCTCAACGTGGCGAGCGATGCGCTCATGAGCCTGAACTACGTGGGCGTGAAGGGCGGCATGGTGCTGTTCGTGGCCGACGATCCGGGCCCCATCTCGTCGCAGACCGAGCAGGACACGCGCCGCTTTGCGTCGTTCGCCAAGCTGCCCGTGTTCGACCCCGCTACGCCCGATCAGGGATTCGCCATGATGCAGGCCGCCTTCGACCTGTCCGAGCGCTACCGCACGCCCGTCATCGTGCGGCCCACCACGCGCATCAACCACGCTTCGACGTTCTTCGACGTGGCGGACGCCACCGAGGCGCGCCCGGTGCCCAAGGAGGGTTTCCAGCGCGATTCCAAGTGGGTCATCTTCCCGCGTCGCGCCTTCCAGGCGCACGGCGAGATCAACGAGCGCCTGGCGGCGATCGCGCACGATTTCGCCGACGAGCCGGCGCTCGCGGCGTTCAACCCGATGTTTGACGGAGGGAGAGAAGAATCAGGAAGCGCCCGCGCTGCGTCTGCGACCTCCGATTCCGCTTGCACTGCTCCCTCCGACGCCGAATCCGCTGGCGCCGCTGTCCCCTCTGCAGATTCAGGAACGCAAACAAATGTTTCACGTGAAACATTCGCAGCAGCACCGCGTCTCGGCATCGTGGCGGGCGGCGTGTCGGCCGCCTACGCTCGCGAGGCCCTGCGCATGGTGGAAGCGCGCGCAGCGGCGTCCGGCGCGGAAATGCCGGCCTATCGATTCTGGCAGGTGGGCACGCCCTACCCCTTCCCGGAGGAAACGGCCGCGCGGTTCGTCGAAGGCCTCGATGAGGTGCTCGTGCTGGAGGAGCTCGACCACGTGCTGGAGGACGCGCTGCTCGTGCACGCCGCCCGCACGCACTCCTCCTACGAGGTGCGCGGCCGCCTGGCCGGCGATGCGCGCGACCGCGGCGAGAACGACGTGGACGACATCGCCCAGCGCATCGCGCGCTTCCTCGGCATCCCCGATGCCGTCGCGCCCGCGAACGCGCTTGCGGCCTACGCTGCCGAAGACGACCCGCTGCCCGTGCGCCCACCCGTGTTGTGCGCCGGCTGCCCCCATCGCGGCAGCTTCTACGCGGTGAAGCGCGCGCTGGGCAAAACGCCCGCCGTGTTGTGCGGCGACATCGGGTGCTACACGCTGGGCAATGCCATGCCGCTCGATGCGGTGGACACGTGCCTGTGCATGGGCGCGGGCATCACGATGGCGCAGGGTTTCGCCGTGGCCGAGCCGCATAAGAAGACGCTTGCGTTCGTAGGCGATTCGACGTTCTTCGCCAGCGGCCTGCCGGGCATCGTGAACGCCGTGTACAACGGCCACGACATCACCGTGTGCGTGCTCGACAACGCTACCACGGCCATGACGGGGTCGCAACCGCACCCCGGAACAGGCCAAACGCTCATGGGACCGAAGCGCGAGCCCATCTCTATCCAGCGCGTGCTGGAAGCGGTCGGCTTCGGCTGCATCGTGCATGCCGATCCGCTCGATCTGGACGCGTCGGTGGCCGCTGCGCGAGAGGCGCTCGACTACGAAGGTCCCAGCGCCATCCTGTTCGAGTCTCCCTGCGTGCAGCTAGTGAAGCCGGCCGAACCAGCCGCCGTGAGCGTCGAAATCTGCACGGGCTGCAAGAAGTGCATCACCGAGATCGGGTGCCCGGCCATCGGCTTCGACGCCGACGCGCGCGGTCCGCGCAGCAAAGAGCGAGGCCAGGCGTTCGTCGACGCCAGCCTGTGCAACGGCTGCGGACTGTGCACCCAGGTGTGCCCCTTCGACGCGCTGCGAGTTCCGCCGGCTTGCCAGCCGGTGGAACCTGCCGACACTGCGGCTTTCCC
>ENA-ORTH01002355-ORTH01002355.1-human-gut-metagenome-genome-assembly--contig:-NODE-2355-length-15540-cov-10.137552_pt1 | contig 15540 bp, 18 predicted proteins | sample MGYA00241914_ERZ509192 | MGnify/ENA primary metagenome ERZ509192 (study PRJEB26280, sample SAMEA2338826) | human gut metagenome | biome: human gut; feature: human-associated habitat; material: faeces... | reverse complement strand
GGAAAGACACAAAATTTTATGAATTAGGCTTGATTTTTATTATCTAATTTTTTTCTTGCCATTTCCATATTTCCTTTTCTCCTTCTATGATAGCATAAAGCTATAAAAAACCGTGTGAGCTGAGCCGTACGCTCTCAACTTACACGGTTTATATTACACTCTCATGTTCTATGCGAACATTCTTTTTCATTTTTTTAAGAAACAGAGTAATTTGTGCTATCATTTAATTATGAAAACGCTTAAAATCAGTTACATATTCCTCATTCTTCCTTTGATCCTTGGAATCATTGGGTTAACAGAAGCACAAATTCCAATGTCGGATGCACTTTTCTATTCTTTCAGCATGTACTTTGTTGCCTATGAAGGACCTGCCTATAACTATTATGTTGAAGCGGCAAGATGGTTAGCACCAATTATGACATTTAGCAGTGTTTTGATGTTCTTTTCATATTATCGTCAACGTATTTATAATTATATAAAATATCAAAGAAATGATAGTGTTGTACTATATGGAAACGCTGAATTATGCAGTATTATAAAACAATCACTAAATAACCCAATTATTGAAACAGAAGATTTTGAATTTGTAAAAGCACATCGATATATCTTATGTGGAGCTGAAGAAGAGAATCTTTTGTTTTATGAAAACCATAAAGAAAAATTAAGGGATAAGAAAGTTTATATTCAATGTGAAACACTACGTTCTCAACTCATATCGAATGATAATGTTAAATTATTTAATATGAATGAAGTTAGTGCTAGACTATACTGGAATAAATTTGATATTAAAAAAATTTTAGCGAATATTAAAGATGCACATATTGTATTGATCGGATTTGGGAATTTAGGAAAAGAAATAATTCTGCAAGCTTTACAGAATAACATCTTTGACCCTGGCCAGCATATTACATATGATGTGTTTGGAGAAGAAGAACATTTTACTTCAATTTATTCGAGCTTAGCTAATATTTCTGATACTGTTGTATTTTATGATCATTGGGAGTCACATTTAGATCTTATCAACAAAGCTGACGTGGTTATTGTCTGCGAACAAAATAATCAGTTATCTATCATTCAAACTTTATTGATGCAGACAACGATAAATGAAATCGAAGTCTTTGCCGATAACCCTTCAATCTATGATTTATTATCAGAACAAAATCGACTCAATATTTTTGATTTTAAACAATTAGCTCTAACAAAAGAGAATATCTTTAATGAGAGAACTCTTGATGTAGCAAAAAGATTGAATTTAAGATATGCACATCTTTATAACAATGTTGAAGAAAATGAAGTGAATAAAGAGCTTGAATGGAATAAATTAGATACATTCACAAAATACTCGAATATCAGCAGTACAGATTATCACGTTACGCGTTTAAAGCTTATCCAAGATTGGGATTTAAATAATCTGACTGATGAACGGATTGATTACTTGGCACACTTGGAACATATACGTTGGAGTCGATATCATTACCTATCAAATTGGAAGTATGGAATTCCGGCAAATGGCAAAAATAAAGATCCTAAACAAAAAATACATATTGATTTGATTCCATATGAAAAACTCTCGAAAGTGGAAAAAGATAAAGATCGCGATACAGTTAAATTATTATTAGAATTTAAATAAGGTGGTGTGAAAATGGAACAAACAGAAGCTAAAGAAATTTATCAAATGGGTGTAGAAGCTCTAAATGATTGCGATTATAGAATGGCTGGAGCTTATTTTAAAAATGCTGCAAAAATGAATTATAAGCCAGCTATTGCGGCATTGGAAAAATTGATACTTGAAGGAAAGTACAAAAATGTACAATCAAAACAACTTTGAGTTCGAACACAGAATCAAAAGAATTGTTTGAAAAAGGTGTTGATTATTATAAAGGCAGAAATAATACAAAAATTGATTATGTAAAAGCATTTGAATGCTTTTTATCCTCTTCAATAGATGGATATGCATTCGCTATGAATTGGCTTGGATATTGTTATGAATATGGTAAAGGAACCAAAAAGAATCTAGATTCTGCTTTTGGATGGTATGAAAAAGCAGCAAATGCAAATATTGCAAATGCAATTTATCATTTAGGAAGATTATATTATGATGGGAAAGGAGTTCAACAAGATTACAATAAGGCTTTTGGTTTATTTAAAAAAGCTTGTGACTTAAGAGAAAGTCTAGCTTACGAGTATTTAGCAGATTGTTATTGTTACGGACAAGGTACAAAGATCAATTATGAAAAAGCACTCCAGTTTTATTTAAAAGTAAAGCCTAGAGGAGTTATTGAATACCAAATTGGATGTATCTATGCACGTGGTTTAAGCACTGGTTCTGATTATCCTAAGGCGGCTGAACACTTTCAAAAAGGTGTTGATTTTGGTCATGCCCCTAGTATGAACAGTTTAGGTGTTTTGTATTATAATGGGGAAGGCGTTCAAAAAGATTACAATAAAGCCTTTGAATTGTTTAAAAAAGCATCGGATCTAGGTTATACCAAAGCGCATGGTTGGTTAGCGAATTGTTGTTTTTATGGCTATGGAACGCAAAAAGATTATCAAAAAGCACTCCAACTTTATTTAAAAGCTAAATCGAATGGATATAATGAAGCTCAAATTGGATGGATTTACAGAGATGGATTAGGCACGTCAGTTGACATAAATAAAGCAATTGAACATTATAAAAAAGGTGTTGATTTTGGAAATACTAATTCAATGATAAATTTAGGGATTCTATATTACGAAGGAAAAGGCATTCAAAAAGATTATTATAAAGCCTTTGAATTGTTTAAAAAAGCATCGGATCTAGAAAATAAGACAGCGTATGCTTGGTTAGCTGAATGTTATTATTATGGCAATGGCGCAAAAAAAGATTATCAAAAAGCACTTCAACTTTATCTAAAAGGAGATCTTTATGGATATACGCAAAGACAAATTGGACGAATCTATGAAAGTGGACAAGATGTCAAGAAAAACTTAACAGAAGCTTTGAATTGGTATAAAAAGGCGAATGAATCAGGAAAAGATTGCAAAGCAGATATTGAACGTATAAACAATCTTTTAAATAAGAAACCAGAGAATAAATCGATTGATAAGACTAAAGTAGAGACAAAAGCCAATTCAAATAAACCAATTAAGGCGTATGAAGGAGATAAACCGTATATCTTTGTGAGTTATTCTCATACCGATAGCAAGGTAGTAAAAGAAGTTTTACAAATGCTAATAAATCAAGGGTATCGCATTTGGTTTGATGAAGGAATCAGGGCAGGATCATCATGGACTGAAAATTTAATGAATCATATAAAAAATGCATCACATTTTATATTCTTTCTTTCTAGACATTCAATTAATTCAAAATATTGCTTAAAGGAATTGAGATTTGCAGATAGAAGAAATAAGATCATTATTCCGATTTGTATAGAAAATGTGAATGTTTCAGATGAAATTGATTTTTTATTAGGTGAAGTACAAATGCTTTTTAAAAACAATTTAGAAAAAGAAGAGTTTATGGAAAAGTTTAATAGCTCAAATCATATTGAGATATGCAGCAGGTGATCAAGATGAAAATATTTTTAACTATTCTTTGTTGCTTATTTCTTTTTAGCGGATGTGCTAAACCACAAGAATCTTTGAAACAAGTTGATTCGAACATTCTAGATCAATACTCTATGGTTGAAAAGAAAGAAGATTCAATCTATTTGATTTCAGGAGCTAATAATAGTTATGTGGTTTTTTATAAAATGAATGTAGATCCAGAGAGTGTTAATATGGGAATCAAAGATAAAGAATATTCAATTTCTTTTAATACGGGTGATAAAATAGATACTCTTGTATATGAACTGAATTTTAAACGTTCTGAAGATTCAAAATTGATTTTAATAGAAGATGGTCATGAAGTTTCTTTTGAAACTGTGATACTGTCAAGTAAAAATACTTGACACTTTAAATAAGGCATGGTATTCTATACGAGCTTAAAGAAAAGGAAGGTTAAGAAAATGGTAAAATTACGTTTAAAAAGAATGGGTAAAAAGGGACGTCCTTTCTACCGTATCGTAGCAGCTGATTCACGTAGTCCTCGTGATGGACGTATCATTGAAGAAGTTGGTACATATAATCCAATTGCTACTGAAAATCAGGTAACTTTGAACAAAGAAGTTGCTATGAAATGGTTGAACAATGGAGCTAAACCAACTGATACTGTTCGTGCTATCTTGTCAAAAGAAGGCATCATGAAAGAATTTCATGAAGCTAAAATGTCAAAATAATGGTAGATTTAGAAAAAACACTTTTAGATCTTTGTACACCACTTGTTGATGATAAGAATTCTTTATCGGTAAAGACAATGTCATCAACAAATGAAAACGAAGTCTTATTATACGTGTATGCGAACAGTGAAGATGTAGCTCGTCTAATTGGACGTAAAGGTTCAATGGCAAGCAGTATACGTCAGATGATGTCAATTGCTGCAAGAGAAACTCATAAGCGAGTTTCTGTGAAGTTTGAAGCTTATTAGGATGTGTGATCGCGCATCCTAATTTTTTTAAGGGAGGTAGAACATGCTTAGGGTAGCAACGATCATTAATACGCATGGTCTTAAAGGCGAATGCAAATTATACATTCATACAGATCAACCCCAGGAGCGCTTTAAAAAAGGAAATATTCTCTATCTGCAGGATGGTACGGAATTAGAAGTAATCAGCTATCGTGAGCAGAAAGGGTTTGGCTATTGTAAGTTTGTTGGTGTTGATACAATAGAAAAAGCTGAAGCTTTAAAGACCAAAGAAGTGTTCATCAAAAAATCAGATCTTTTAAAGAGTGAAGATGAGTATTATTACTATGAACTGGTTGATTGTAAAGTGTTTAATGAACAAGAGGAATATCTTGGCAAAGTCAGCGATATCTTGGAAACAGGAGCGAATCTGGTTCTGCGTATTCAAGATGGAAAAAAGAGCTTTTTACTTCCTTTTGTAGATGCTTTTTTGATTGATGTAGATGTCGAACAAAAAAAGATCACGATCAAAGAAATGGAAGGCTTGCGATGAAAATCAGTATTCTAACATTATTTCCAGAATATTTTGAACCTTTATGGAATACCAGCATCATCAAAAGAGCTAAAGAAAAAGATCTTTTTGAATACGAAGTGATCGATTTTCGAAAATTTACACAGGAAAAGCATGGCCATGTTGATGATACACCTTATGGTGGGGGTGCCGGCATGGTTTTGATGTGTCAACCGATACTCGATGCTTTAAAGAGCATACGTACGAAGGATAGCACTGTGATCTTATTGACTCCACAGGGTCAGACTTTTAATCAAACCAGGGCAAAAGAATTTTCTTTAAAGGATCATTTGATCTTTATTTGTGGTCATTATGAAGGTTTTGATGAAAGAATTCGTGATTATGTAGATGTCCAGATGTCTTTGGGGGATTTTGTCTTGACTGGTGGCGAATCGGCCTGTGTAGTTATGTGTGATGCCATTCTTCGTTTATTGCCAGGAGTCATTCGTCAGGATAGTTGGCAGGATGATTCATTCTCTAATGGTTTACTGGAATATCCTCAATATACAAAACCAGTAGAATATGATGGAAAAAGAGTACCGGATGTATTGTTGAGTGGACATCATGCCAATATCGCAAAATGGCGCCATCAAAAAGCTTTAGAGAATACATACTATCATCGTAAAGATTTATTAAACGAATATCCATTGACAAAAGAAGACAAAGATTTCTTAGATTCTTTATTGCCTAAAGAATAAAGATGTGATATCATATTTTAGCATTTATGCACGATCTGTTCCGCTGGCAGTTATTTTTGCGAATGAACAATATGATCGAACGAGATACAGGAGGAAAGAAAGATGAATTTAAATCTAGTTAACGAAATTACAAAATCTCAGTTAAAAACAGATATTCCTGAATTCCGTTCAGGAAGTACCGTACGAGTTCACGTTAAAATTATCGAAGGTGGGAAATCTCGTATCCAGGTTTTCGAAGGTGTTGTAATCGAACGTACAGGTGGAGGAATCGCAGAATCATTCACAGTTCGTAAGATTTCTAACCAGATCGGTGTAGAACGTAAATTCCCATTACACTCACCAATCATTGAAAAAATTGAAGTAGTTCGTCACGGTAAAGTTCGTCGTAACAAGTTACATTACTTACGCGGACGTTCTGGTAAAGCTGCTCGTTTAAAAGAAGTTCGTTAATTAGGCTGGATTATATATCCAGCTTTTTTTAAAATTGTGTATAATAAGGGTGTATTTAATTAAAGGGGTAGATGTTGATGAAAAAACTAAAGAAAAGTTCTTCATTTCGTTACAATGAAGAAGATGAAAGAACACTGCTAGAGGATATACTGGATTTTTTGAAGATTTTTGTGATCGGAACGGTCCTGATTTTGTTGTTTATTAATTTTATCGCACATCCAGTAACGGTTTATGGTAAGAGCATGGATCCAACACTGAAGGATGGAGAGATTGGATTTACGAATATTATTGGAACATTATTGACTGAACCAGAACGTGGGGAGGTTGTCGTGGTAAGAATGACAGATCCCGATACACAGGAAACCAGTCATTGGGTAAAACGTATCATTGGTATGCCAAACGAAACAATTGAATGTATCAATGAGCAAATCTATATCAATGGCGAAGTCTTGGATGAAAGTGAATATATTGATGAAAATTATAAACAAAGCATGATCGATCAATTTGGATATTTTAATATGGATTTTGGTCCGATTACTTTAGGAGAAGATGAGTATTTTGTGATGGGAGACAACCGCCCATATTCAAAAGATTCTCGCGATACTTCAGTGGGTCCTGTTCATAAAGATCAGATTTTTGGCAAAAATGTGATCGTTATCTTTCCATTAAGCGAAATGGGTGTTAAGTAGGAGAAACTATGCAGAATTCAAAAAAAATACAATGGTTTCCAGGACATATGACAAAGGCTGCCAGGCAGATGGAAGAAAACTTGAAGAAAGTCGATTTTGTCATCGAGATCCGTGATGCCAGAATACCAGATTCGAGTCGAAATCCTATGCTGGATGGCATCATTCATACAAAACCTAGATTGATCATTTTGTCTAAAAAAGACAAAGCAGATCCTAAATTAACCAAAGAGTGGATCACGTATTTAGAAAAAGACAATGTACGTGTCATTGCCTTGGATTTAGTACATGAGAATTATAAAGCAGCTATTGTACAGGCTTCTAAAACTTTGTGTGCTTCTTTTATAGAAAAACAAAAACGTCGCGGAATCAAGCCCAGGGCTTTACGTGCCATGGTGTGTGGGATCCCTAATGTTGGTAAGTCAACTATGATCAATACTTTGGCTAAGAGAAAAGCAGCCAAAACAGCAGATAAGCCAGGAGTTACAAAAAGTCTACAATGGATCAAACTGGATAAAGATCTTGAGCTTTTGGATACACCAGGGGTATTATGGCCTAAATTTGATGACCAGCAGATTGGTTTAAAGCTTGCATTGTTGGGATCGATTCGTGATGAGGTCGTAACCATGGATGAGTTAGCAATGTTTGCGGTTGAGTGGTTGATGGAAAATAATCCTTCTTCTTTGATTGAAACCTATGGGATTGAAATTCAAGACACACCATGGCATACATTAGAACAAGTTGCGATCAAGCGAGGATATCTTCAAAAAGGACAGATTGATGAGAATCGATTGATGAATTCGTTTGTCAAAGATATGCGTGAAAATAAATGTGGGCTGATTACCTGGGAGAAACCCAATGTTGGATAAGCCAATTGATTTTGATCATTGGGATCTGCATCAAGATGTTCTAGGCATTGATGAAGCCGGACGTGGTCCGATTGCCGGTCCATTGGTCGTAGCTGGTGTCTGTTTTGAAAAAGGATTTACAAATGAAATGATCGATGATTCCAAAAAGTTGACAGAGAAAAAAAGAGAAGCTTTGTTCTCTTTGATCACCAACGAAGCTTTGTGGTATCAAATACTGGTCATTGAAGAAAAGATCATCGATAAAAAGAATATCTATCGCACAACGCAGGAGGCAATGTTGGAAATAGCGCATAATGCACCTGTTGATATCGTTTTAAGTGATGCCATGCCTTTACCATCGCTGGACAAGGAATGGGAATCGGTTATAAAAGGAGATCAAAAATCTTTATCGATTGCAGCTGCCAGCATCTTGGCAAAAGTTACACGAGATCGATATATGAAAAAGCTGGATGAGCTGTATCCTATGTATGGATTTAGTAAACATAAAGGATATCCAACTAAGGCACATATAGAGGCATTAAATACATATGGTGTCTTAGACTGCCATAGAAGAAGTTATGGGCCTGTGCAAAAAATGTTGGAAATTAAACTTTTTTAGGAACTTTTTGTTCCTTTTTCTTTTTGCGGTGTAATAGAAAGTATGAATGAAATGAGAAAAGCTATTTTGTATTATGCCATAAAATATCAAGGTGATTGGAATAAGATCGGACAAGCGATACGATCAAAAGAAAGTTTTCAGGAAATTAAGATTTCTGAGTCATATGTCACGATCGTAGATGAAGCCTATCCTTTATCGTTTCGACAACTTCGCTTTCCACCATGGATCATCTTTTATCGAGGTAATTATGATCTATTGAAAAAAAGATGTGTGGGAATCGTTGGAGCAAGAAACTGCAGTCAAAAGGCTATAGAAAATGCGACTCTTGTCAGTCAGCGCTTAAAACAACGTTACTGCATCGTATCGGGTTTGGCAAAAGGAATTGATGCGGCAAGTCATTGGGCAAGTTTAGACAAGGATACAATAGGGATCATTGGCTGTGGTATTGATCGAATTTATCCGTATGTGAATAAAGAGCTGTTTTTAAAGATGTATGCCACACAGCTTGTGATCAGTGAATATCCACCCGGGGTTGCTCCATATGCCAGAAATTTTCCTTGGAGAAATCGTTTGATTGCGGCTTTAAGCGAGTCCTTGATCGTGATTGAAGCTACGATCAAAAGTGGAACGATGTTAACGGTGAATGAGATGTTGGAACTTTCGAAACCGGTCTATTGTTTACCAACAGCTTTTAATGATGTAAGGTATCAAGGATGTAATTATTTAATTAGTCAAGGAGCAAATATTTTGTCAAGTGAAAAGGAATTAGAATATCTTTAGGAATTGACAAATCAATTTTTTTATTGTTTTATAGAGCGTGAACATTGGAGGGAGTTTTACGAAGATGAAAAAGAATTTAGTTATCGTTGAGTCTCCATCAAAATCTAAAACGATCGAAAAATATCTTGGAAAAGATTACAAGGTCGTTTCCAGCAAAGGTCATATTTGTGATTTGGCCACAAGTGGAAAAGAAGGGTTAGGAATTGATGTAGATCACGATTTTGAACCTACATATAAAATAAGTAAAGAGAAAAAAGACGTAGTAAAAGAGTTAAAAGAACTGACAAAGAAAGCCAAAGATGTATATCTTGCCAGTGACCCGGACCGTGAAGGGGAGGCAATCGCATGGCATTTAGCTAGAGTTCTTGATTTAGATATCGACACGACAAAGCGTATCGTGTTTCATGAAGTAACCAAACCAGCTATCCTTGAAGCCATGGAACATCCAAAGCATATTGATATGGATTTGGTAAGAAGTCAGGAAACAAGACGAATGTTAGACCGTATCATTGGATTTAAATTGAGCAAGTTATTACAAAACAAGATTCGTTCAAAATCAGCTGGACGTGTACAGTCTGTAGCACTTAAGTTGATCGTAGAAAGAGAAAATGAAATCAAAGCGTTCAAATCGGAAGAGTATTGGAGCGTTCATGCCAATCTGAAAAAAGGGACACAGAGTTTTGAAGCAACTTTGTCTAAAGTAGATGGTAAAAAACCAAAACTAAAGAATGAACAACAGGCTAGTGAAATTGTCGAACGATCAAAAGGCGATTTTATTGCGACTTCAATCACAAAACGCTCAAAGAAAAAACAGCCTAAGCTTCCTTTTACAACATCAACAATGCAGCAGGAAGCAAGTACCAAATTAGGATTTGGAGCTAGAAAGACCATGAGCATTGCCCAGAAGATGTATGAAGGTATTGATTTAGGAGGACAGATGCAAGGTCTTATCACATATATGCGTTCAGATTCTACGCGTCTTTCTGATTTGTTTGTCAAAGATACGTTGGCTTATATCCAAGACGAATATGGAAAAGAATATGTTGGTAAGGCGCATACCAAAAATAAAGCCAATACGCAGGATGCCCATGAAGCCATTCGTCCTACGGATATCAAAAATACGCCTGAAAGTATCAAACAATATTTGACCAATGATCAATATCGTTTATACTCTTTGATTTATGCCAGAACATTGGCATCCTTAATGAAAGAGGCAAGCTTTAATGTTACTACAATTACATTTGAAGTGGATGGTTTGCAGTATAGCGCAAGTGGACAGACAATGGCTTTTGATGGATACACAAAAGTTTATAAGAAATATGAAAAGCAAACAGATGAACTCTTGCCGGAAATTGAAGAGAATGAAGTGTTTCATGATGTGGTTGTAGAACCAAAGCAGCACTTCACAGAACCACCGGCTCGTTATACAGAAGCTAGATTGATCAAAGAATTAGAAGAAAAATCAATCGGTCGACCTAGTACATATGCAACGATCATAGATACTTTGCAAAAACGAGGATATGCAACACTTGAGAAAACTTCTGAAACCAGCAAGACCAAGGTGTTTGTTCCAACAAAGCAGGGAATGTTGACAGATGAAAAACTGGGGCAGTATTTTTCCGATGTGATCAATGTTGAATATACGGCGGATATGGAAAAGACCTTGGATGAAATTGCGGAAGGAAAACAAGATTCAATCGCATATATGCATCAATTCTATGATAAATTTGCTCCTATCGTTGAAGATGCGTATTCAAAAATGCCAAAGATGGAATTAGAAAAAGTTGGAAGAACCTGCCCTTCTTGTGGAGGCGATCTAGTTTATAGAAATGGACGTTATGGCAAGTTTATTTCGTGCATCAATTTTCCTTCCTGTCGTTATACTGAAAATGATGAAGCAGAGCAGGAGAATGCAGATCCAAATCAAGAAGAAAAGATCTGTCCAAATTGTGGCAGCAAGATGATCATAAAAAAAGGTCGTTATGGGCCTTTCTGGGCTTGTTCAAACTATCCTGAGTGTAAGACGATACAGCCTTTAAAAGAAAAGGCAAAACCAGAACCAACAGGAGAGATGTGTCCAGAATGTGGTCATGAACTGGTTAAACGTAAATCGCGCTATGGTACAACTTTTATAGGTTGTTCAAATTATCCAAAATGTCGTTATATTAAAAAAGAACCGAAGGAAAAGAAATAATGGAAAAACAAGTTACGATCATTGGAGCCGGTCTTGCTGGATGTGAGGCGGCTTATCAATGTGCAAAACGAGGAATAAAAGTTAATTTGATTGAGATGCGACCTAAAAAATATCCGCCAGCATTTCATACAGATTTATTTGGAGAACTAGTATGTTCGAATTCATTGCGTTCCAATTCTTTGAACAATGCAGTGGGAATCTTAAAAGAAGAGTTGCGATTATTGGATTCACTGATCATAAAAGCTGCGGATGCGACCAGCGTTCCTGCAGGAAGTGCTTTGGCTGTAGATAGAGAAAGTTTTTCGCACTATATTACGGATACGATTCGAAATCATGAAAATATTACTGTCATCAATGAAGAAATCACAGAGATCCCTGAAGGGCCATGCATCATTGCGACCGGCCCTTTGACAAGTGATGATTTAGCTAAGGCCATTTGTGAGTATCTTCATACTGGTACGCTTCATTTTTATGATGCAGCTGCTCCAATTGTGGAAAAAGACAGTATCGATTTTAATAAAGCTTATTATAAGTCTCGTTATGATAAAGGAGAGGCTAGTTATATCAATTGTCCGATGGATGCCCAAGAGTTTGAACAGTTTTATGATGCCTTGATCCATGCCCAATGTGCACATTTACATGATTTTGAAGATGAGAAGTATTTTGAAGGATGTATGCCAATTGAAGAAATGGCAAAACGAGGCAAGAAAACATTATTGTTTGGGCCTTTGAAACCAGTCGGTTTACAAAAAGATGAAAATCATCATCCTGTTGCGGTCGTACAGTTACGTCAGGATAATGTTGCAGCTTCTATGTACAATATTGTTGGTTTTCAAACTCATCTAACATGGCCGGAACAAAGAAGAGTATTCTCCTTGATTCCTGGTTTGGAAAATTTAAAGATTACTCGTTATGGTGTCATGCATCGAAATTCTTATTTATCGAGTCCAACTTGTTTAAAAGAAACATACCAAACACAAATTCGTGAGGATCTGTTCTTTGCCGGGCAGATCACAGGTGTTGAAGGATATGTGGAATCTTGCGCAAGTGGGATGATTGCCGGGATCAACATGGCTCGTTATTTAAATGATAAAGAACCAATTATCTTTGGAAATACATGTGTGATGGGTTCTCAGGCATATTATGTGACTCATTGTGATCCAAAACATTTCCAGCCAATGAACGCCAATTTTGGCATCATGCATTTGAATGAGAAATGTAGAAAACATGAACGTAAAGAGAAATTATGCAATCAGGCACTCGAGCGCATCAAAACGATACAGGGGCTTTTAGATGAATGAGTTGATTGAACGATTTCTACAATATATATATCGTAGAAATTCCCAGTCTGAAAAAACCGTTGATGCTTATAAAAGGGATTTAACTCAATTTAAAGAATATCTTGAAAGTCAGGGGATCACAAATTTTGAAGATGTAGATCGTCTGACTTTTATGAATTTTTTGATGGAGCTAAGAGTTTTACCGGATGGAACATCGGCGAAAAATTCAACGATTGCTCGTAAGATTTCTACATATCGATCATTCTATCGTTACCTGAATGAATATATCGGAATCAATGCCAACCCGCTTTCTTCAATCAAGACGCCTAAAAATAAAAGAAAAATTCCTGATTTCTTATTTCTTTCAGAGATAGAAAATTTTTTAGACACATATGATGAAAATGACCCGATTGAGTTTCGGGATAAGACCATGTTTACTATGATGTATGCCTGTGGTCTTCGTGTTAGCGAACTGGTTAATTTGAAATGGCAGGATGTTGATCTGAACCAAAGGTGTGTACGCATCCTGGGAAAAGGAAATAAAGAAAGAATCGTACCTTTTTTCAAGGGCTTTGAAAAAGAACTGAAGAAATATCGTCTTGTATATTATGAAAAATATGAAAAAGGCGATAATCATGTATTCATTTCACAAAAAGGAAAAGGGCTGACTTCAAGAGGCGTTCAGTTTTTAATGAAAAAACATGCATTAAATATAGGAATGGACATGGATGTGCATCCGCATATGTTTCGTCATAGCTTCGCGACGCATTTGTTGGATAATGGTGCCGATATCCGTGTTGTCCAGGAACTTTTAGGGCATGCTTCTTTATCAACGACCCAGATTTATACGCATGTCTCGACCAAACAGCTCAAAGATGTGTATCAGAAGGCACATCCTTTGGCAAAACAATGATATTTTTACTTGAATAGTCGATATTGACTTGTTATAATCTAATAGCGCGAAAATGCGCGAATACACACATCATGGATTCGTTTGCCCGTGCATCAAAGATGTTGCATTCGTTTGAAATGGTGGAGGAGTAACGGAAAGGAAGGACTATTATGTCAATTGTATCAATGAGAAAAATGTTAGAGAATGGTGTACATTTCGGACATCAGACTCGCCGTTGGAACCCTAAGATGAAACCATACATCTACACAAGCCGTAACGGGGTTTACATTGTGGATCTGAACAAAACTCAGGCTCAGATCGAAGCAGCTTACCAGGAATTAAAACGTATTAGCGAAGAAGGCGGAAAAGTATTATTCGTCGGAACTAAAAAACAGGCTGCAGACACTATCGAAGAACAGGCTTTACGTTCAGGATCATTCTACGTTAACAAACGTTGGTTAGGTGGTTTATTAACAAACTTCCGTACGATCCAGAAACGTGTTAAACGTCTAGTTGAAATTGAAGAAATGGAAGCTAGCGGAAAAATCGAAGTATATACTAAAAAAGAACAAGCTAACTTGCGTAAAGAAAAAGCTAAACTTGAATCAAGTTTAGGTGGTATCAAAGAAATGAAGAAACTTCCAGATGCTATCGTTGTAGTTGACCCTAAAGAAGAACACAACGCAATCGCGGAAGCTAAAAAACTTGGTATCCCAGTATTCGCAATGTTGGATACGAACTGTGACCCAGATGATGCAGATTATCCAATCGCTTCTAACGATGATGCAAATCGTTCAGTTAAATTAGTTATCACATTGTTGGCTGATGCTATCGTTGATGCTAAGAGCGGATTGTTAGAACTTGCTTATTTGGATGAAACAGAAGATGACGTAACAATGGAAGACGTTATCAAAAATGTTGAACAGCAGATTGCTGAAAATGAAAGACGTCGTCGTCAGCGTAATGAAGAACGTCGTAAACGTAACTTCGAACGTAAAAACCGTCGTTTCAACAAACCTGCAAAAGAAGAAGAAAAACCAGCTGAAAAACCAGCTGAATAAAAAAATCATAGGAGGAAAAGAAAATGATTACTGCATCTCAAGTTAAAGAATTACGTGAAAAAACTGGTGCGGGGATGATGGACTGTAAAAAAGCTTTGACTGAATGTGACGGAGACATGGCAAAAGCTGTTGACTGGCTTCGTGAAAAAGGTATCAGCAAAGCTGCTAAAAAAGAAGGTCGTATCGCTGCTGAAGGTTTAACTCGTGTTGCAACAAAAGGAAATACAGGTATCTTGTTTGAAGTTAACTCTGAAACTGACTTTGTTGCGAAAAACGAACAATTTTTACATTTATTAGATGTAATCCAGAATGCTATTTTGGATACTAAGGCTGCTGACGTAGATGCAGTTCTTACAACATCTACTCCAGAAGGAACAATCGCTGATTTGATCACAAATGCTACAGCTACAATCGGAGAAAAAATCACTTTCCGTCGTGTTTCTGTAGTTGAAAAAGCAGATGATGAATTCTTCGGAAGCTATATGCACATGGGTGGAAAAATTTCTGCACTTGCTGTATTAAAAGGTGAAACAAACGAAACTGTTGCTAAAAATATCGCAATGCAGGTTGCTTCTATGGCTCCTACTTATGTATCTCAGAGTGATATTCCAGTTGATGTAGTTGAACATGAACGTGAACTACAGTTGCAGATGATGAAAGCTGATCCTAAGATGGCTGGAAAACCAGAAAAAGTTCTTCAGGGTATCTTAAAAGGAAAAGTTGACAAACACTTCAAAGATCAGTGCTTATTAGATCAGGAATTCTTCTTGGATCCTAAGATGAAAGTTGCTAATTTCTTAAAAGACAACAAAGTTGAACTAGTATCTTTCGTACGTTACCAAACTGGTGAAGGTATTGAAAAACGCGAAGAAAACTTTGCTGAAGAAGTAATGTCACAAATCAAGGGTTAATCATAACCCTTTTTTTCGTGAAGTGAAAAAGTAAATTCCACACCTAGAAAGAAATTATGAAAAGTGGAAA
>ENA-ORTH01002351-ORTH01002351.1-human-gut-metagenome-genome-assembly--contig:-NODE-2351-length-15566-cov-4.293985_pt1 | contig 15566 bp, 17 predicted proteins | sample MGYA00241914_ERZ509192 | MGnify/ENA primary metagenome ERZ509192 (study PRJEB26280, sample SAMEA2338826) | human gut metagenome | biome: human gut; feature: human-associated habitat; material: faeces... | reverse complement strand
GCAGGGGCCGCCCCGCTGGGGCGGCCCCTGCTTTATATGCGCACTGTTCCCGGCGCCGCTGCAAAGTGCTCACCGGTGCACGGGAGGCTGCCGGCGCCTGCTGCACGCATACAGCGCACAGCCAAGCGCCGTACATGCAGCCTCGGCCGCTGGCACCGCAAGCCACACGCCCGTCATGCCTCATACCGCGGCCATGGCAAACGCCAGCGGCACCAGCAGAATAAAGCCGCGCAGAAGCGAAAGCACCTGTGCGGGCAGCGCGTGCTCTACCGCCGGGAAATAGGTGCAGAACACGATGTTGGCGCCCATGAACACGGCCCCTGAAAAATACAGGCGCAGGCCCTGTACTGCAATGCGCAAAAGCGCGGCGTCATTTTCGCTGTTGAAGGCCTGCGCCACAGGCCGTGCAAACACAAACAGCCCCAGGGACAGCGCCGCTGAAATGCCCAGAACGGCGGCCATGGCCCAGTGCAGAAGGCGGTGCGCCGCCCGCGCGCTGCCCTCGCCCCAGGCCCGGCTGGCCAGCGGCTGCATGCCCTGCCCCAGCCCTGTGTATATGGCGGCCGCCACCAGTGAGATATTCGCCGCCATGCCCGTGCCGTCCTCCAGCCGCAGGATAATGCTGTTAAAGGTAATCATCACCACACCGGACGAGAGCTGTGCCAGCAGCGCGGGCGTGAAACCCTCTGTATGCAGAAAACCAGTGCGGCAGAAGGAGGGCGATTCCCAGCACCAGCGCAAGGCCTGCGGCAAGCACAGCACCGAAGATGCCCATGCCGCAGAGAAAGATGAAGATGTAATCCAGCACAATGTTGGAAAAGCTGCCTATCACCGTGGACAGCATGGCAAGCCGCGGCTGGCCGTCGTTGCGCACAAAGCACACCAGCACGGCATTGAAAATAAACGCCGGGGAAAACAGCAGCATCACCCGCAGATAGGTGTGCGCCATGGCGGTCACCTATCCGGACGCGCCCAGTGCGGCCCCGGCCGCCGCGCACAGCGCCGCCAGGTAAAGTGCATGCGTAAAGGCGGTGTCTGCACCGCGCGCATCGCCTCTGCTTTTGCACACAGCATATCGCGTGGCCCCGCCCATGCCCAGCAGAAGCCCGGTGCCGTAAATAAAATTATAGGCTGGTATGGTAAGGTTCAGCGCGGCAAGGCCCTGTGTGCCAAGCCCCTGCGCCACAAAAAGGTATCGGCCAGAATATAGCAGGAATTCGCCAGCATGCCGCCCACGCTCATCAGCGTATATTTGGCAAACACGCGCAGCACATGCCTCTCGTTCACTTCAAAACCCTCCCATCTGCCGCATCAGGCCCGTCCCTCGGGCGGGCAATAAAAAAGTGCCCTTTGCTTCGCATCTTCATGGCCTGCTGATGCGAAACCCTGGCACTTGTGTTTACCCGGCGGCAAAACTCATCTTATAAAGCTGACTTTGATAGAATATCAGGCCTGCACTTTGTTGTCAAGCCCTGCCGGCAAAGGCACCTGCGCCTGGTAGCTCCACTGCAGGTTGCCGGTGATGACCACCTGCTCCACCACAAACGCGGGCGGCCGGCCGCCGCGCTGCTGCACCTGCGCCTGAAGCTGGGCGATGCGCGCCTGCCTGTCGGCTTCACAGCGGCTTGCGCACAGATAATCCCCCGCGGGCAGGATGGTGAGGCCGCGCGTATCCGGCCAGCGCAGGCACACGGCAAACAGGCGCGACACGCCGCCCGCCGTATAAATGCCGGCCACGTCCTCAAAGGTATATGCATCACGCCGCTTTGGGCCAAGCCGGGCGTAAAAATGGCCGTGGTAGCGCCGCAGGTTATCCAGCGCAGGGTACTGCAGCGTGTTGGATAAAAGCAACACCCGCTCCGGCATCCGCCGCACAAATGGGTTTCCGTCCGGGTATGCCCGTTTTCATATTGTTATTTCCGCGCACAACGGGCACAAACCCGGACGGCACGCAGTGTCTCATACGGACATCTGCGCCTTGCGCAGGGCCGAAAGGCAAACATCTTTCAGCCGCTGGCCTTCGCCTCCGCGCACGCGAAGCCTGCCCGTGTGGCTGCGCGCGTGGCACAAAAGCGACATACAGTGTTCTCCGCCGTCGAAATACAGCTCCATACAGTTTCTGTCCCCCAGAATAAGAAAGGGCACGTCGCCGCCGTTCAGGGGCATAGCCTGCACCTGTTCATACCCCTGCCCGATACCGCAGCAGTTGCACTGGCTTCGGTCTGCCAGCAGGGTGCCGTCCTGTATGGCCAGCATCACGCGCTCGCCGGAATCAAAGCAAAAGCAGAATTCCGCTGTTCCGCCTGCCCGCGGGCGGGCCAAGGTACCAGAAAGGCAATATGCCTCCGGAAAGCAAAGCAGCTCCTGCCCGGCCGGCTGCAGCGCCGCATCAGGCACCGCCTCGCGCCGGCATACAAGCTGTTGCAGTTCGTCAGCGGGGCGCTGGCACAAAAACGGCGTGCCGTCTGCCTTTTGGGAAAGCTCCAGCTCCCGCGGCACTGTGAACATGTTCAGCCAGCCCTCGTCCTGCGGGCACATGGCCGAATAGGGCCAATAGCACATCCACGCAATCCACAGCTTCCGCCCGTTCATCTCTCCGTATGGGTCCCATGCGACGGCCGCGTAAAAATCCCGGCCCCAGTCTGCACGCTGCAGCGGAATACCCGGTTCCGCACGGAATGCCGTGCCGTCAAACTGCCCAAAAAGGAAACGCACGCTGCGGTCCTCTATCCAGCTAAAGGACAGCACCCATATACTGCCGCCCTGCGGCAGGGGGTATTCCAGCAAATCCGGGCATTCATAAATCCAACCTTCGGGGTGAAAGGCATCGTCCTCCACTGTGCTCAGAAGGCGCCAGTGCTTCAAATTTTCCGACGCGTAAAAGCGAAGCTGCGGCCCGGCGGCCACCAGCATCACAAAATACTGTTTCGCCTCGCACCAGAACACCTTCGGGTCACGGAAATCGAGGATAGTATCATCGCACAATACAGGGTTGCCTGCATATTTGTGGAAACGCTGCCCGTCTGTGCTGTATGCAATATTCTGCCGCTGACCAAGCTGCGGTTGCTCATGCATGCGGGAGGAATAGGCCATAACCCAGGCATCCTTACCGAAGCCCGCGCGGCCCTGCGTGTCAAACAGCGTGCAGCCGGAGATGGCATAACCGGCCTCGTCTGCGCTGAGCGCAGGCGGCAGCACCTTCCAGTCAAACAAGTTTTCGCTGACACAGTGCCCCCAGCCCTTGTCATACCCACGGCATCCAAAGGGGTTCAGCTGATAGAACATGTGGTAACGACCGTCTTTTTTCACAAGGCCGTTGGGGTCGTTGATCCACCCGCGGCTGCTGGTAAAATGATACAGCGGGCGGTGCGGTTCGGAGAACAGGCCTTCCCGGCCTGGAAAGGTATCCTCAAAGGCAACCCATTCGTGCCACTGCTGTTCCGGCACGCCCGCTTCCGAACACAGAGAAACGGGCTGCCCGGTGCAGTACAAAGCATCAAAATACACCCAGTAGCCCGCCTTTTCGGGCGGAACCAGCTGTACATCGAACAGCCACACCATATCTGCCGCTGCAAGCCGCATGCGCGTCAGCGGCGCGCCGTCCGCCACCGGGAACGCCAGATACCGCCCGTGCGAAGCATACTGCATAATAAACACAGCCTCCTGTTACACAACGATGATGTTTTCCAGCGCCTCAAAATCGTCAAAATATTTCCCTGTAATGACAGGACAGGCGTCGATATCGGCAATTTTGTACATAGCAACATCACCGTACTTGTTTGAATCTACCAAAAAATAAGCCGCCTGGGAATTTGCTATGGCTATCTGCTTGATAGCCCGCTCGCGGCTGTCGTGGCTGGTAAGGCCCATGGTGACGCTGAGGCCGTTGGCCCCGATAAAACTTTTGGTGAAACGCACGTCCTGCATCATTTGCTGGGCAAACGGCCCCACGCAGGAGCTGGTGCGCATTTTTACATCCCCGCCCACCAGCACACAGACAATGCCCTTTTCCATCAGCTTGCGTATGATTTCAAAAGAGTTTGTCACCACTTTGACATTGTTGGCATGGATATAATCTGCGAGGATGCAGTTGAGGCTGGACGGGTCCAGATAGACCACATCGTTATCGTGGATAAGCTCGGCCGCATAGCGTGCGATACGCTCTTTTTCTTCACGGTTGAGCAATATCTTCTCGTTGATGCCGCGCTCGATGTTCTCTCTGCGCATGCGCACGCCGCCGCCGCGCAGAAGCTCTACTTCGCCGCGCAGGGCAAGCTCTTTCAAATCTCTGCGCAGGGTAGATTCAGAGATACCCATTTTCTGCGCCAGGCCGGGCAGGCGCTCCAGTCCGCTGGCCTGCAGGATCTCCAAGATCTGGCTTCGCCTCAAAGTCGGAATCATAGCTATCCTCCATCCTTTGGCCGCGTTCATTTTCCTTTCAACGCCAGGGCTGCCGCACCCAGAAGCGCCGCATGGTACCCCAGCCCCGTATGCAGAAGCTGCACCGGCATCAGGCTGGGGTGAACACAGCTGCAAAATGTTTCCATAATAAAATTATACATGAGTGAAAAGGAATCCGCTACCCCTCCGCCCAAAATAACGGCCTGCGGGTTCAGCACATTCACAGCCGCACCAAGCCCGCGTCCCAGGTAACTGCCAAGCCGGCGGAAACACGCCACCGCCTGCGGTACACCCTGCTGCGCCAGCGCGGCACAGCCGCGCCCGTCCGCCGGAAGGCCCTGGCCCTCCACAAGGGCGGCAAGCTGGCTGTTACGCTTCATCTCAAGCCGGAACATTCTGTCCAGCGCACGGCCCGAGCCGTGCGCCTCCAGGCAGCCCCTGCCGCCGCACGACGGGCACACGCACGGCCTGCCGTATTCCACCTTGATGTGCCCCAGTTCCCCCGCAAAGCCCTTGCTGCCGCGCACAAGGCGGCCGCCGCTTACCACGGCGCCGCCCACGCCCGTGCTCACCGTCACCCAAAGAAAATCGTGCAGGCCGCCGGCACCAAAGCGCAGTTCAGCCAGCGCACAGGCGTTTACATCATTCTCAATAAGCACGGGGAAGCCGCCCATACGCCCTCCCAGCATGTGCCCTATGGGCTTTCCGTTCCAATCCGGATATGCGCAGTGCACAAGCATTTGTCCCTTTTCATCCACAATGCCGGGCACGGTAGCGCCTATTCCGCTGAGGCACCGCACATCAAGCCCCTGCCCGCGCAGAAGCCTTTGCAGCGCCTCACAGCAGGCATCCAGATGAGCTTCACAGTGGGCCCGGCAGGTGGGAAACCGCTCGCTGTCCACTATTGTTCCATCCTCCTGCACAAGCGCCACAATGGTCTTTGTGCCGCCGATGTCTATTGCGCCTACCATCTCAGCTTGCCGCCTCCTGGTTACGGCGGCGGAAATACTGTGAAAGCACATGATTCAATATCAGGTGCACATCCTCCACCACGCCGTAATTGCGTGAGGGCACTACAAGGCAGATATCCGCCATACTGCCCAGCTTCCCGTCATAGCCGCCTATGATGGCAGCCGTGGTGCAGCCCACGCCGGCCGCAAGGGCCAGCCCTTTTACAAGGTTTGGCGAATTGCCGGACACCGAAAGTGCCAGCACCACGTCGCCCGGACGGCAGAAGTTTTCCAACTGATAAGAAAAAATTTCATCATACGAGATATCGTTGCCCAGTGCTGTTACAATGCCGGTGTTGTCGGAAAGGCTCACCACTTTTGCACGCGGGCACCCTGGCACATTGATGCCCTTGTTGAAATCGCACACCCAATGCGTGGCGCAGGCGGCGCTGCCGCCGTTACCCAGCACAAAAATGCTGCTGCCTTGCCGGTATGCGCCGTACAGCGCCTCGGCAAGCGCGTCCAGCTTTGCGGTATCCAGTGCGTTCAGCACGCCGCTCAGCTCGGAAAAATATTCTTTTGAAAAACTGCCCAGCTCCATATATCCTTACCTCTTTTCTGCCTTTCGCCCCAGCTGCTGCACCAGCTGAGGCGGTAACTTGTCTGCCCCGCCAAGAGCCTCTGTGTACAATGCCGTGCGGCATACGGCCTCCAGCACCTCCAGCCTGTCATAGGCCGCCTGAAGGCTTGTGTCCCACACCAACACGCCGTGGTTTTTCAAAAGAAGCTGGCTGCAGTGCCCTGCATAGGGGCGCACTGCCTGCACCAGTTCCTGCGTGCCGGGCAGAGCAAAGGGGGCCACGGGCACACTGCCCAGAAAAAGGGCTGTTTCTACAAAATAATCATCCGGCACGGGCCGGCCTGCCGCGGCAAAGGCCGTGGCAAACACAGGGTGAGAGTGCAGAACTGCCTGCACGTCCGGGCGTTCCTCATAAATACATCGGTGCATGGGGAATTCCTTCGATGGCCTGCCGCCTCCCTGCACTGTGCCGTCCGGGGAAACCGCCAAAAGCTCCTGCGGGCGGAGAAAGCCCTTATTTTTTCCCGACGGCGTGATGAGAATGCCGCCGTCTGGCAGGCGAAGGCTGAAATTGCCGTCGCAGGCAAACACAAGGCCGCGGCGATAGCTCAGCCTGCAAAACCTGCACAGCAGCCTGCGCTGCTCTTCATAATTCATGGTGCCTGCCTCTCCTTCTCTGTGCCCAACAGTTTCTTGCGGGCTTTTTCCAAAAATTGCGGCGAGCCGAAGCTGCCCGATTTCAGCACGAAGCACAGCGGCCCCTCCAGGGCCGTGCACACCGAGACGCCCGGCTCTATTTCTTCGCCCACCCGCATGCCGGTGATGCCAAACCGTCTGCAGAACGAGGCAGAAGTATCGCCCCCGCACACAATGAAGCGGGTGATACCGTGCGTGCCTGACACTTTTTCCGCCGCTGCAGCAAGCGCATCCGACACTGCCGTGGCGGCCTGCTGCGGTGCGATACCGGCCGCTGCTGCCGCCTGCTTTGTCTGCACAACTGCCTGCGGTGCCGGGTCCGTCTGAATAACAGCCATCGCCGGTGCGCCTGCCGCCTCATATGCTGCCGCAAGGCGCATCTCTTCCGCCTTTCGTCCTCCTGGGGAAAACAGGGCCTGTGTGCGCATGGTGAATACCGGCACGCCCTTCTGCTGTGCGCATTTCACCTGCTGCCTTGTCTGCGGCGTCAGGCTGCCGGCAAGGCACAGAACGCGGGCGTTTTTCCCGCCGGCGGGCCCGGCGGGCGGCAAAGTGCCCGGCCCCTCTTCCATTCCCAGATAATAGGCAATGGCCGAACTGCCGCACACCACAGGCTCATCTTTCAACAGGCCCGCCAGCATTGCCAGGTCTGCGTTGTGCCGCACATCAAATATGACATACCCGCCTTCACGGCGGCGCTGTTCTATCAGGCTGCGCAAGCGGCGTCCCTCAGCATATTCGCGCCAGCTCACGTTCGTCACCGGCCTGCGCGTCTGCCCCGCCAAAATCTTCACCAGGTTGGATTCCCGCATCGGGTTCACTGGGTCGTTTCGAAATTGGGAATCTTCCAGCTTCTCACCGTACACATAGTGGATGCCGTCCAGCGTGGTGCGCCCGTTGTCTGGGAAGCCCAGCACCACAGGTGCGAAGTTCAGGCCCAGGGCGTCCAGCATAGCGTCAAACTCAGGCCCAATATTGCCGCGAAATACTGAGCACTGCTTGTTGATGTACTGCTGTACCCCTTGGGAAGAAAACTTCTTCACCACGCGAAACACGCGGTTATACGCCTCCTCAGGGGGCAGAAAGCGCGAGTCGGTGTCCACCACCAGCTTCTCTCCTCCCGCAAACCCGGCCTGCTGCCAGAAGGGAAACGGGTACAGCACGGCCGGGTGCCCGCTCTTCCGGTACATCAGGCCAACATCGTCTGCCCCGGTGATATCATCTGCTACTGCCAGCACCTTTTTCATCGGCTCAGGCCTCCTGCGCAGCGTACAGGTCCGCCTTGCCCTCGCTGAGCAGATAGTTTGCGATTCGGTCTTTCACAAGGGTCTCCACGGCACAGCAGGCGGCCTGCAGGGTCTGTGCGGGGCATGCGTTCAGCTCAGCCTCTGTCATGTGGCCGGTACGGCCCACTACCCCCAGCATGGCAAGTTCAATGTCTGTGGCGATATTCACCTTGCACACACCGCCCGTAGGCATCTGCACAGCCTTCACCACCATCTCGCTGGGCACGCCGGATCCGCCGTGCAGCACCAGCGGCGTGCCGGTAAGGCGGTTGATTGCCTCCAGTCTGTCGTAAGCTATCTTAGGCTGGCGCACTGTGTACACCCCATGCGCCGTACCCACGGAAACGGCCAGCGCATCCACGCCCGTCTGCATGCAGAACTGTTCTGCCTCCTGCGGCACGGTATATTGTTCTTCGTCCTTGTCCGTCTCTACAAAATCGGTCGTTCCTATTTTCCCAAGCTCGGCCTCCACGCTTACGCCGTGGCTGTGGGCAAATTCCACAACGCGCTTTGTTCTGGCGGCATTCTCTTCAAAATCCCATTCCGAGGCGTCTATCATCACCGAGGTAAAGCCGCATGCCACCGCCTGGCGGATAACTTCAAAATCTTTGGTATGGTCCAGATGCAGGGTGATGGGGATATCCACTTCCAGCTCTCTGCACACGCGGTAAAACTCCTCTGCAAAGGCCCGGATATCCACCTTGTGGCGGTATATCTCTTTTTCGGATATCTGTACGATAAGCGGCGAGCGCAGCGCCATCCCTGCCTGCACGATTGGGCGGATGAGCTTTGTATAACGCGGTGAAAAAGAACCTACGGCAAACCCGCCCGTCTGGGCGGGCCGCAGGATGTCACTCAATCTCCATATCTTTGTCATGGTTTCCGTCATATCTGTCTCCTCATTTCCTGTTTTGTATCATACCGGCTATCTCCAGATACCGGCTGTAAATGCTGTCATAGCGTTCTGCTGCGCCCGCTTCCGGGCGGAACAGTCTGCCCCTGTCCTTAGGCGTTACAAAGGGAAGGCCGCACACTTCGCACATCAGTTCCACAGCGCCCAGCAATGTGCCCTCCTGTATACTGGAACAGAACACATCCCTGTGCAGCACATCTGCCTTGCGCTGCATCCATGCGGCAGAACGGCATGCACCGCCCGCAGCACACACCGTCGCCTGCTCCGCCTGCGGCACGCAGGCAAGGACGCATCTCTCCCACAGGGAAAGGCCCTCTACCACAGCGTTCACCATTTCGCCCCAGCCGCATGCCGGTGTCAGGCCCCAGAACACGCCGCCAAGGTCGGCACGGTAGGTAGGCGTACCTGTGCCGGAAAGCCAGGGAAAAAACATGGCCTGTGCCGGGCCTGCGTTTTTTTCAAGTGCCCGTTCCACCTCTTCATAGCTTATTTCACGCCCCGGCAACGCACAGCGCACCCACTCCATGCACAAACCTGCAGAAGGGATATTCGCCATCCAATACTGTCTGCCCGGCCGTACAAAGGGCCCCCAGGTCAGCCCGGCCTCAAAGTCGGCCGCCTGCAGCGGGCGCGCCGTGCGGGTTCCCACAAAAGTCTCAGCCGTTCCCATGCTGTTGCAGATGCTGCCTGGCCTGCTGTGTGCCGCGGCCAGTGCGGCGCACAGATGGTCGTGCCCGCACAGGGCCACCGGCACATGCCCGGCGCCGGGAAGCCAGCCTGCCCGCAGAAAGCCCGCCCGGCGGCCCGACGGCATTATTTCCGGCAGGCCGCCGCCCGAAAGGCCGAAAAGCTCCATGCGCTCGCGGCTCCATGTGCCGAGGCCTATATCATATAGATAGGTGCGTGCGGCAAACGTAGGGTCTGTGACACAGGCGCCTGTCAGGCGCATCACCAGCCAGTCGCAGGCTGAAAGCCAAATGGTGCCCTGTGCAGCGCGCTGTGCTGCGTCAAGGGCCCAGCGGTATTTATAGGCACCGTACTTGTAGCTGTTGCGCAGCCCCGTCTGCAAAAAAGCAGCACGGGCCTTCCCTTCAAGCGCCTGCGCCATGGGCCCCGTGCACTGGTCAAACCAGGGAATAATGCCGGAAAGCGGCTTCCGTGTGTCTCGCTCCAGCAAAATACCTGCCTCTGCCATGCCTGTTACGGCAATTCCCTCAAAGCTATAGCTGCGGCTCAATTGCCGCAACTGGCTTTCAATCAGCCCAAACACCTCGTCTGGGCAATAACCGCCGCCATCCCGGGCCGGCTTTGGTGTACTGCTGCGCAGGCAGGCAAGCAGCTCGCCCGTTTGGGAAAATACTGCTGTCTTCAGGTTCGTGGTGCCAAAGTCAATTCCGATGTAGCCGTGTTCCATCCGCTTCGCCTTCCATCCCTGCCAAATCTTCTTTTAATTTGCGCACACCCAGAAGCGGGCTTGTCAGCACTTTATTGCGGAACGCCGGGTCCAGCGCCTGTGCGGCACTCGCCATAGATGCCTGTGCCAGAACAAGGGTATCCGCCCCCGGCGCCTGCCGGGCCATTGCCCGCGCTATTGCGCTGTCATGTGCCGTCCGGTCACCGCGCATCAATGCGTCGTAGGCGCCTTCTACCAAAACGGTGCATATGGTGCAGCCGGCCCCGCTCTCCTGCGCCAGGCGGCGTATCAGGCGCTCTGTGGGCTGCAAGGTGCTGGCCAGTGTGGCAAACACGGCAATAACTCCGCCGCGCCGCACGGCTTCGCGCGCCATGGCCTCGTCTATACGGTACACCGGAATAGGCAGCATCGCGTCTGCTTCCTGTGCGAACTCACCCACAGTAGAGCAGGCGCTGAGAACAGCCTGTGCCCCGTTGCGGCAGGCGATACGCGCATACTTCAGCCACCGCTCGCGCACCCATGCTATATCTCTACCAGCGTTCATATCGCCCAGAATAGAGTCATCCAGAATATGGTTCACCTCTATTTCCGGCATCTCGCTGTGTATCAGCTGGCCTAAACTGTTTATAGTAGCAGGTGTGGTGTGGATGACGGTGAGTTTCATAGCTGTCACTCTCTTTTCTTTGTGTTCCAGTTAGGGGCAGGTGCCCTGCTTGTTAGGTAGACGATAACATATTTTTTAATTTTTTTCAAGTTTTTCCAAAAAATTTTTCTTTCCAATTTCATTTTATTTCACCATGTCAAAAAGAATATACAGTTTTATTTCGTATATCTTCTTATTTTTACCAATATCTCCTTAATTTTTCCATTTCTTCTCCCCGGTCGCAAAATTTCGAATTGAATATTTTTGAAAAAAAATAAAAAAAAGTGAACTTATTTTATTGACAATGAAAAAATAGCGTGCTATGATAACAGCAATCAGAGAAGTTCCGGCCTGCCGGGCTTCCATATTACGCAAACCGAAACCAGGAGGAAAAAAGATGAAAAAGATTATCGCACTATCTTTAAGCGCCCTTTTGGCTGTATGCCTGTTTGCAGGCTGCAGCCCGGCGTCTTCCGGCAGCTCTTCCACAGCCGGGTCCGATTCGGCCGCGCAAGCAGTAGAAATCTCGCTGCTCAACAGCAAGCCGGAGATCACCGATGCCCTTGAGGCCGCGGCTGAGCAGTACGCAAAAGAGACCGGAGTTTCCATCACCGTATATGAGACGGATGCACCCGGCGACTACATGACAGAGGCCTATGCCTCCGGCGACCCCACCACCATGGCCCTGGTGGACTATGCCAACGTAAAAGACTTCTCTGCAGAATACCTGCTGGATATGTCTGCAGAAGAATGGGTGAAAGATGGCGGCGAAGCCTCCGGCGCTTACTTTGACGGAAAATTGTACGGTTTTCCGTTCGCGGTAGAGGCACGCGGCATCATCTACAATAAAACAGCGCTGGACGAGCTGCTGGGCGAAGAGTTCGACCCTGCTCAGTATGCCACGCGCAGCGCGTTTGAAGAACTGCTTGCCACACTGCGCGAAAAAGGTATGCAGGATGGCATTGTGCTGAATGCGGACGACTGGTCCATCGGCTCTCACTACCTGCAAACCATGTACAGCCTGTATGACGGCACCATGGAGGGTGGCTACGAGTTCACCCGGCAGCTCACAGACGGCGAACTGTCTATTGCAGATTCCGATGCATACAACGAAGCGTTTGATACTCTGGATATGCTGATGGAGTACAATTATAATAAGGCCGACCCTCTGGCGGCAGATTATGATATGAACGCCAGCTACTGCGCGGACGGCACTGTGGCCTTCTGGCTGAACGGTACCTTTGCCTGGCCTGATTTCTCTGAATTTGCAGAAGATGGCGTAGAATACGGCGTGATGCCCCTGCCCGTCAGTGAGGAGAGCGCCGGCCTCGGCAAACTTTCTGCCGGCGCCACCAAGTATATCGCCATCGACAAGGCCTATGCCACCGAGGAGCAGCAGCAGGCAGCCCTTGACTTCCTGAACTGGCTGGTATACACGGAAGAGGGCAACGGCCTGATGGTGAACCAGTGCGGCATCGTGCCCGCTTTCTCCAACATCACGCTGGAAATGAACAACCCCTTCAATATCTCGCTGCAGCAATATATTGCGGCCAGCAATACCATCTGTGTGTTCAGCGACCTCCCCTCCGATCACCGCAGCGCCCTGGCCGGCGAAATGCAGAAATATATCGCTGGCGAAATTTCCCGCGCAGACCTTGCAGCCCTGCTGGACGAATACTGGCAGGCTCAGGCGTAACGGCCGCACGGCATCATGCACAGCAGCCGCTTTCCCCTCGCGCCCGCCCTCTGGCAGTGCAGGCTAAAACGGCACGCTACATTATGGAAAAATAACAGCGGGGAGACAACGAGTATACTCGTTGTCTCCCCGCTTTGAAAGGAAACAGACGTATGAAACGCAGTTCTTCCTTTTTTGAAAAGACAAAGACCTTTCTGTGCTTTGCCGGCCCAAGCCTGCTTATTTTCTCCCTGGTCGTTGTCATTCCCATCTTTTACGGCATTTACCTTACTTTTACGGACTGGGACGGCATTGCCAGCACTAAAAACTTCGTATGGTTTGAAAACTATATCGCACTGTTTCAGGACGAGGCGTTCTGGGCCTCGCTGTGGATGACAATCAAATATGTCTTTCTCTCCGTTATCCTCATCAACCTTCTGGCCTTTTTTCTGGCTTATGGCCTCACCAGCGGTGTGCGCGGCCAGAATTTTCTGCGCGCCGGCTTTTTCACGCCCAACCTCATCGGCGGCGTAATATTGGGGTTCATCTGGCAGTTCATCTTCAGCCGCGTTACTGTACAGCTGTATGATTATATCCCCGTTTCCCTTCTGGAGCGGTCGTGGCTGTCCTCCCCCGAAATGGCCTTTGCCGCGCTTGTCATCGTCACGGTATGGCAATATGCGGGATATATGCTGCTCATTTATATATCCGGTTTTGTAAGTATCCCGTCCGACCTGATAGAGGCGGCCAGCATCGATGGTGCAAGCGAAGCTCAGATTATGCGGCGTATCCGCCTGCCGCTGATGGTTCCTTCGTTCGTCATCTGTCTGTTTTTGTCCATCACGCGCTGCTTCAAAGTGTATGACCTGAACATCTCCCTTACAGAGGGCGGGCCCTACAACTCTACCAAACTGGTGGCTATGCATATTTACACCAAGGCCTTTGAAGAGCACCGCTATGGCGTGGGACAGGCAGAGGCTATCGTACTGTTTCTCATCATGGCGGCCATTGCCCTCACGCAGGTATATATCGGCAAAAAGATGGAGGTGGAAGCATGAAAAATACGCCCCGTTCCCATTCTGCCCGGCGCCGGGCAGGTTCGGCCCTCAAAACGGCTGCGCTGTATTTTTTCTTTGTGCTGTATATGGTCCCCTTCCTGATGGTGCTGATAAACTCGTTCAAGCGCAAGGCCAGCATCATCAAATATCCGCTGGGCCTTGTGGACAGCGAGGGCATGCAGTTTGAAAACTATGTAACGGCCGTCGAAAAAATGGATTTTCTGAAGGCCTTCGGCAATTCGCTGATTGTCACGGCATGCAGTATTGTATTCCTTGTGCTTCTTTCCTCCATGATGGCATACCTGTTCGCGCGCAAGAACTGGCGCGCGTGCCGCATCAGCTTTTCCCTGCTGCTCGCCTCCATGATACTGCCCTTCCAGGTAGTCATGATTCCGCTGGTATCTATCTATGGCGCCCAGTTGCAAATGCTGAATTCCCTGCCCACGCTTATTTTCATGAACATCGGCTTCGGCGTCAGCCTGTGTACCTTTATGTGCCACGGCTTCATCAAATCCAACATCCCTGTGGCGCTGGAAGAGGCCGCAACCATCGACGGCTGTTCGCAGTTCAAATGTTACTTCCGCATCGTTCTGCCCCTTTTGAAGCCCATCCTTGCCACCATTTCCATTCTGGAGACACTCAGCATCTGGAACGACTACCTGCTTCCCTCGCTGGTGCTGCGGCGTAAAGATCTGTATACGCTGCCCATCGCCATCCGCACGTTCTACGGCACTTTTTCAAACGATTACGGCTATATTATGGCCGGGCTGGTACTCTCCATCGTGCCGGTCATCATCGTGTATCTGTGCCTTCAGAAGCACATCATCGGCGGTGTGGTTGCCGGGGCTGTGAAAGCCTGAGGCCAGCCCAGTTATAAAAAGCAAAAAACAACGTCGCCGCGGGGCTATCCCCGCGGCGACGTTGTTTCATCTTATTTATTTTTTTGCGCAGGGCACAGAAGGCTTACAGCGTAAGGCTTGGTGCAGTGTAAGTGCGCGCTTTCAGCTCGGCATCCAGCATATACAGGCCCTTTGCGTCAGCGCCGAACAGCTCCATCTTCGTGATGAGGTCGTTTGCATTGGTCTCTTCCTCGCCCTGCTCTTTCACGAACCAGTCGAGGAACTGCATGGTCCGGAAATCCTTGACCGAGTAGGCCGCGTCGTAGATGGCGTTGATCAAACCAGTGACATACCGCTCGTGCTGCAATCCTTTTTCAAGCACGGTCATATCCTTATCAAAATCCTGCTCCGGGCATTCAATGGCTTCCAGCGTAACCTTCTCGCTGTTGTTCTTCACATACTGCAAGAACAGCATAGCGTGGTCGCGCTCTTCCTGCGCCTGAACCTGGTACCAATTTGCAAACCCGTCCAAATTCCGGTCTGCAAAATAATTGGAAAACGCCAGATACAGGTAGGCCGAATAAAACTCTTTATTGATCTGTTGGTTTAATAGGTCCTTTACTTTTTCATTCAACATAAACCAATCACCTCCACCGCTATTATAGTACAACATAAATCCCTCTGCAAGGCAGAATCCCGCCGAATTTTGGGAGCGGAGTGGCCGCGGGCCCCAGCGATTTCTCTGCCTGGCTTTTCTCTGGGAGGCCCCAGCGGTTCTCCGCTCTCCGCTTCACCAGGAAACGGTTGCGCGCAACGCGGGAAGCCTCCTGAAAAGCCTCCTATCACGTTTTTTCCCCTTTGGAATAGAATGGAGAAAAAGCCTGAAGGCGGTGATTGCTTGGACAATCCGGTATTTGCAATCCTTGAGCCGCTCGTGCTCGTCACCGCGCTCTCGGTGGACGCCTTTGTCGCCAGCTTTGCCTATGGGACCAATCAAATCAAAATTCCCTTCCGCTCCGTTGCGGTCATCAGTGGGATTTGCAGCGCCATCCTGGGTGTTTCGTTGTTTCTTGGTTCTCTGGTGCGTCCGTTCATGCCGGAGCATCTGGCC
>ENA-ORTH01002348-ORTH01002348.1-human-gut-metagenome-genome-assembly--contig:-NODE-2348-length-15581-cov-4.344197_pt1 | contig 15581 bp, 12 predicted proteins | sample MGYA00241914_ERZ509192 | MGnify/ENA primary metagenome ERZ509192 (study PRJEB26280, sample SAMEA2338826) | human gut metagenome | biome: human gut; feature: human-associated habitat; material: faeces... | reverse complement strand
TCTCTTCGTACACGGCGCCCGCGGCCTCCTCCGTCATCTGACAGCCGTCCGGCCCGTATGCCTTGTAGCCGTTGTACTTGGCAGGGTTGTGGCTGGCCGTCACCATGATGCCGGCGTCACACTGCAAAAAGCGCGTGGCAAAGCTGAGCGCAGGCACGGGCATCAGCTCTTTGTAAAGCCACGCCTTCACGCCGTTGGCGGCCAGCACGCAGGCCGCCTCGCGCGCGAACACATCGCTTTTGATGCGGCTGTCGTACGAGATGGCCACGCTTTTTTCGCCCGGCGTGCGCAGCAGATAATTGGCAAGGCCCTGCGTGGCCTTGCGCACCATATACACGTTCATGCGGTTGGTGCCCGCCCCCAGCACGCCGCGCAGGCCCGCAGTACCGAATGCGAGCTCCACCGCAAAGCGGTCTTTAATTTCTTCCTTCAGGCCCTGGATGCTCAGCAGCTCTGGGCGCAGGTCTGCGTCGTCCAGCTCCTGTGCAAGCCAGCGTTCATATTCGTCCATATACAATCCAATGCACCCGCTTTCCGTGCGGCGGCGCGGCAAGGCGCCGCTGCCTTTTTCTGGTATTCTCATCATACCGCGAAACAGGCTTTCCGTCAACGGGCAAACACCCGCGAAGCGCCGGTTTTCGTGCCGGATGCGCCGCCCCGGCTCGCCTGCATGCAAAACCGCTTGCCGTGCACAGGCCAAGGCTGTATACTGATATTGTCAAAAAGCTTAAAGAGAGGAGGCATACCTGTGTTTGCCACTGTAAACAGCCTGGGCGTGCAGGGTGTGACGGGCTTTGCCGTGCGTGTGGAGGCGGACGTGAGCAGCGGCCTGCCGCAGTTTGCCATTGTGGGCCTGCCGGACAGCGCCGTGAAGGAATCTGCCGACAGGGTGCGCAGCGCGCTGAAGAACCTGGGCTTTGCCTACCCGGCAAGCCGCGTGACGGTGAACCTTGCGCCCGCCCATGTGCGCAAGACGGGCCCTGTGTATGACCTGCCCATTTTTCTGGCCCTTTTGTGCGCGGGCGGCCAGGCACCCATGGCGGCGCCCGGCACGGCATTTCTGGGCGAGCTTTCGCTGGACGGCGCCGTGCGCGGCGTGGCCGGGGTTCTGCCCATGGCGCTGGCCGCGCGGCAGGCCGGCCTGCGCGAACTGTTTGTGCCTGCGGAAAACGCCGCCGAGGCAGCCGCAGCAGAGGGTCTTTGCGTTTATCCTGTGCACACCGCGCGCGACGTGGTGCGCCATTTGTCGGGTGAAGCGCCCATTTTACCGCAGCCGCACACTCCGTATGCGCCGCAGGCGGCAGACGGTTTTCTGGATTTTGCCGACGTGCGCGGCCAGCCGGAGGCGCGGCGCGCGCTGGAGGTGGCCGCCGCGGGCGGGCACAACGCCCTGCTTATCGGCCCGCCCGGCACGGGTAAAAGCATGCTGGCAAAGCGCTTGCCGGGCATTTTGCCGCCCCTTTCGTTTGAAGAGGCGCTGGAGGCCACCAAAATACACTCTGTGGCCGGGCTGCTTTCGGGCGGCGGGCTGGTGCGCGCGCGCCCCTTCCGCGCGCCGCATCATTCCGCCAGCGCCGTGGCGCTCACAGGCGGCGGCGCCGCCGCCCGGCCGGGCGAGGTAAGCCTTGCGCACAACGGCGTGCTGTTTCTGGACGAGCTGCCCGAATTCCACCGCGACGCGCTGGAGGCGCTGCGCCAGCCTCTGGAGGACGGCGTCATCACCGTCAGCCGTGCCGCCGTGCACGCCCGGTACCCCAGCCGCTTTATGCTGGTGGCCGCCATGAACCCATGCCCATGCGGCTATTACGGGCACCCCACGCGCGCGTGCACCTGCACGCAGGCGGCCATTCAGCGCTATCTGCGCAAGGTGTCCGGCCCTCTGCTGGACCGCATTGACCTTCACATCGAGGCAGCCCCGGTGGCGTACGACGCCCTTGCGGGCGAGGCGCAGGGCGAAAGCTCAAGCGCCATTGCCGCGCGGGTGGCGGCGGCGCGGGCCGTTCAGCAGGCGCGCTATGCCGGCACGGGCGTTGCCTGCAATGCGCAGCTGCCCAGCAGCATGCTGCGCGCGGCATGTCCCCTGACGCCGGATGCGGCCGCCCTGCTGAAGCGCGTGTTCGGGGCCATGGGGCTTTCGGCCCGCGCCTATGACCGCATTTTGAAGGTGGCGCGCACCATTGCCGATTTGGACGGCGGCGGCACCATCTGTGCCGGGCATGTCAGCGAGGCCGTGCAGTATCGCGGGCTGGACAGAAAATACTGGTACGACGCCTGAGGCCCGCCATTTTCCCGCGCAAGGCACAAAAACTCCCCTGCGCCGGTAAAGAAAACCGGCAGAACCACCTATATGGTGCGCGTCTATTTCAGCAAGACCGGCATCGAAGCCATGAGTGGTAAAATCAAGCGCATGCTGAAAAATGAGATACGGCAGATGTGATTAAGGCAACACAAAAGAGGTATCATGGAGGTTGCAAACCCGATGATACCTCTTTTGCTACACCGCTCTAAGGCGAGAACAGCGAACTTTTTTCTTTATCCTTTCGTTTATGATGTCAGAGTTTTGACGAATAAGCCCGGCAAGCATATTCGGCCCAGCTTCGTCATGATAGCCCTGAATCCCGCCTTTTTCAGTATCGGCGTAACAATTAAATGCAGCGGCGCCAGATACCTTTTCACCTGAATGATTCAGGTGCGAAAAATCAAGCTTTTTGCCATGCAGTTCGCCTTCTTTTCAAAGGCAATGGCCGTTTGCTCTTTCCATTGTAAGAGGCTAAGAGCACTAAAGTTAACTGATTTTTCTGAAATGATTAAAAAGTCCTTCACAATTCGTCTCTTGGGGGCCTGACTTTATATTTCGGGCGCCGCACCGCCGGGCGGCGCGGGTGCCCGCCCTTTACGGCTGCTCTCAGCCCACCAGCTTTGCGCACAGCACAAAGCGCACGATGTCGTCCGACGTGCAGGTGGAAAGGATAAGAGTTTTATCCTGCGCGGATACCTCTACACTGTCAAAGTTTTTGGCGCTGGCCGCGCGCAGGGTGTCCAGCAGGGCGGAATAGGTGGCCTCGTCCGGGTTGGGATCCAGATAATATACGGCGTTCTCCCCTTCCACCGGCACCTTGCTGGCCGCAAACACCTGCCAGGTGGTAAGGGTGCCGTCTGTCAGGCGAAGGGTGAAGGTGGGGTTCTGGGCGGCGAATTCCGCATCCTCCCAGCGCTTTATCTGCGAAAAGTTCTTGTCGTCCTTCGAATCCTCCAGGCTGTGGCCGTAGATGATGCTCACCTTGTCCAGCGAGGCCTTTTCGCGTATGTTACATTCATAGTCCAGGAAATAGCAGCCCCACACGTCGCTTTCGCCCAACCAGGTGCGGCGCAGATAATAGTCGTTGTCTGCGGCCTGCACCACGGGGTCGTCCACATCTGTGCCGGGGATGGTAAGCCAGGCCACCACGTCGCTGTTCTGCTTTCTGGCATCCGCCAGGCGCGCGTCCAGCTCAGACGCTGAGGACGCCTGCGCACTGGAAGAAACAGCCGGGCCCGAGCTTTTCGCCTGCGGCTTTACCCCCGGCAAAAGGAAAATGAGCAGCAGCATAATGATAAGCGCAAAACCCACCACGCCGCAGGCGCTCCACAAAATGATTTTTTTCGTTCTTTCGCTCATTCACAATTCCTCTTTCTTGCGCGCGGCGCCTGCGGCGCTACGCCTTCCGTCAGCCCAGAGGCGGGTACGCCCCGCCTCTATAATATAAAAGCGTAAATTTTCATTTTTGTCAACTGTTTTGCACCACGCCATATAAGTTTTTCTCACAGTTTTCATTTTAAACTGTGAAAAAACAAATTCCATTTGCAGTGCAAACGGCCATGGCATTTGCAGCGCCATGGCCGTTTGAAAGCTCTCTGCTTTTATCTTTTGCCCTGCGTGTATTTCTGCAGGCTGCAGCAGGCCCGTTATGCACGAACGCCTGTTTTGGGGTTGGCCTTTTCAGGGGCAGGCGTCGGGGTGGAAGGCGCGGCAGGCTCCTGCGTCTGCTGCTTTTCCACCGAGATAGCGCCGGTTGCCTCGCCCAGCGTATATACCGCCTTCAGCGTGTGGCTGCCTGTGGAAAGCTTTTCCATCACAGACGCCTTCACCGTGACTATCACGCTGCCTTCCTTCACGGTATAGTCTGTATCCTTCGTCAGCCTGGCGCCGTCGATATAGAAATCTACAAACTGGTCTGTCGAACCGTTCAGGGTAAAGACGGCGTCCTTTTTTGTGCCCAGTGTATAATTGGCCGGGCCGGAGATGAACTGATAGGTAACATCTGCATTGTCACCCGTGGGCTTATTGCCGCTGATAGCTGCATTTTCGCCAATATTCTCCAGCCTGCCGCTACCCGTGTTTTCCAGGCTGCCCTGGTTTTGAATAGCGCCGCTGTTTTCCACCGTGCCCTCGTTTTTCAGCGCAACGCCGCTGGGAATGGTGACGCTTGTGCCTTCCAGCTTCAGCGTCTCGCCCGCCGGAACGGTGAACTCGCTTACTTTCGCGCCTTTGGCAGGCTCAAAAGCAGCCGCCGTCATGGGCAGCGCATCGCCCTGTTTGTTGACTGTAACGTTGCCCACCTCTGCCGTATACTGGCCCGAATTGGAAGTTATATTCGGCGTTATGACTGCGTTCGACACCTGAACGCTTTCGTCCATGTTCCAGGCGATAGAGCCGGTTACACCAGAGCCATCTACTGCGCCGGAATCAGAGCCAAAGCAACCCGGCGTTGCACCGGTATAAAAATTGGCAACGCTGCCGCCGTTGACATTCACCACGGCGGTGCCCACAAAGCCGCGGTTCGTGGCGGCCAGGTTGGTGATAGTGCTGTTGCTCATCGTCACCTCACAGCTCCCGGTCTCGCCATTGATACCGCCCAGATACAGCGATTTCACTGTGCTGTCTGTAACGGTGAGGCTGCCGCTTTTCACCTTTGTGCTGCCGCCGCCGCCCACGCCCAGCAAAGGGATGTTCTTGCTGTTCGTCACAACAATTTCCACACGGTTTACCACCGCCTGTGTCGTCATGGTACCGTCTGCAATATTGCGAGTGCCCTCATTGCCGTGGCCCCATACACCGCCGTTCACATAAGGGTCCAGCCCGGCAAAATCCACGCCGTCCAGCGTGATAGATACCTTGCCGTTTACGCAGGCGTTATTGTACCCGCCGCCCGCAATATAGTTGCTTACCTTTGCATCGCCCGCCACACGCATTACTACGTCGCCCGTCACTGTGGCCAGCGGCGTCTTGGCATTTGCCCCCAAGTTGCCGCCTATAAGGTCGCGGACAGTGCCGCCCGTCATGGTAATGCTGGTGCTGGGCACAGACACAGCCTGTTCTGTGCCGTTGCTGCCGCCGTACACGGTTGCATCGGCAGAGACGCCCACATATTTGGTAACGCCGTCCGCCACCCAGGAGATATAGGCATCTGTGCCGGTGGTAAGGCCGGGGACTGTCGCCCCCTGCCCGTCCTGCGGCGCTTCCGCCGAAATGGTAATGGGCGTACCATTGGCAAAGAAAGAATTTCCGCTGCCCGTGGGTTCCGCAGTGCCCTCTGCAAGCACGGGCACTGCGAACAGCGCCGCGGCAAGGCAAAGCGAAAGACATATGGCCAAAAATTTTTTCATCACTTTTTCCTCCCGGAATATAGTGGCCTGCCCGCAGCACGCAGACAGGTTTATCTACCCTTTATTCTACTGTCACAAAGTAAAATGTCAAGTTAATTTTCACATTTTGTAAATTTAAGTCTACATATATATAACTTTAATATCGTTTTTGCAACTAAAATTGCTGAACAGGCAAGTTATGATGTGCATAGAAAAAGGGGGAGAAAACCATATGTTTGGAGAGCGTTTGCAGCAGCTGCGCAGCCAGCGCGATATGAAGCAGGCGGTGCTGGCAAAGCGCCTGGGGGTGTCCCGCAGCGCCATCAATGCGTGGGAAAACGGCATTTCCTTTCCTTCGCTTGCCAACCTGTTCGAGCTGTGCCATGTGTTTGGCACAACGCCGGATTATCTGCTTGGCTTTTCCGCAGAGCACTGTGTGGACATCAGCGCCCTTACGCCCAGCCAGCGGGAAATGGTGGTGCGGCTGATACACTGCTTTGAAGAGCAGAACGACATGCCCAAGGGGCGGGCTGCCGCCTCTGTGTGAAGCGCCAGCCCCCGGCTTTCCCGGGGGCTGGCGTAAGCCCTGAAAGGGCGGCATACCGGCAGGCTCTGCTGGAGGCACTGAAAAAATGCCGTTTGCACCGCTTGCCCCGCAAGCCCGCAAACAGGCATTTCGCGTATAGAATTGGCCCTTGCGCTGCAAGCAGGCCGCCGGCATTCTCTTTCCTCTTCGCTTCATGCCTGAGGCGAAAGCCTTTTCCCCTCCCGGGCAGGGCTGTGGGGCTGATACCGCCAAAGCATATAAATCATACCCCCACGTTGAACGTGGGGGTTGCAGAACAGCCCTGTAAGGGCCATTATTCCAGCCGCAGCGAAAGGTGCGTAATGGGCGGTGCCAACCGCACCTGCCGCTGCTTTTTCGTTTTTCTTCTACTGCAGCCTTATTTCTATTTGCCCTTCGCCGCAGGCTGTCTCTTATATAGCATTTTTCATACCGAAAGCCTAAATGATTGGATATTCACTGCCAATCCATCTGCCGGTGGCGCACCCGCTTCCCTGGCTTTCTATCGTTCATTCCGCTAAAACAGATATTCTTTTCTATTCAACGCTTGCGCTAAATTCGCCCGCAAGCATAGCTTGCGGTTCTTACTTATATGAAAAAGGAAAAGCGGGCCGCTGCTTTCTTCACAGCGGCCCGTTTTACTTTTCGTATTTTATCTGCAATTATTATACAATTGGTATTATATAATTCCCCCGCCGCTCAGCTGCTATTTATGATACCGTGTGCCTGCATTGATACAGCACGCGCGGTATAACTGCTCCAGCAACATCACGCGTGCAAGCTGGTGGGGAAAGGTCATTTCACTCATGGAAAGGCGCAGGGCCGCCGCCTGCTTTACCTGCGGCGAAAGCCCGTGGGAGGAACCGATGGCGAACGCCGCGCACGACACGCCCGAAACGGCCCATTCAGCAAGGCGGCGCGCCAGCGCCTCGCTGGAAAGCTGCCGGCCCTCCACGCAAAGCGCGACCAGCGCGGCCCCCTTCGGCACGGCGGCCAGAATGGCCCTTCCCTCTTTTTCCAGCGCCCTTTCTATCACGGCGGGGCCTGCGTTCTTTTCGGCAATGGGCTCTTCGGCCAGCTCTGCCACATGCACCCTGCAAAAGGCGCCCAGCCGCTTTTCATATTCCGCCGCAGCCTGCCTGTAATATGCCGCGTTCAGCCTGCCCACGGCAATGACAGTGAGGTTCATCATGCCGCACATCCCCTTTTTCCGTCAGAATTCAAACACGGGCGATACCTCGTGCCTGCGCGCCGCCTGCACCACGGCGTCCGGTGCGGGCGCCGTGCCGCTTTGCAAAAGCGCCGCCTGCACGCTTTGCAGGGCAAGGGCCGGGGCGTTGTTCTCCTGGCTGATATGGCACAGCGAAAAGCGCGTGCAGCCCGCGGCCATCAGCTTTACCAGCGTGGCCGCGCATTCGTCGTTGCACAAATGGCCCTTTTTCGAGGCAATGCGTGTTTTCAGGTAATAGGGGTACGGGCCGTGCATCAGCATATGCAGGTCGTAATTCGCCTCCAGCGCCACCATGTCCGCCATATACAGATTTGCCAGCACTTCGTCTGAAACATAGCCGAGGTCCGTTGCAATTGCCAGCGTTTTTCCCTGCGGGGTGCGCACGCGGAAGCCGCAGCAGTCGGCGGAATCGTGGCTGGTGGAAAAGCTCTGCACACAAAAGCCGCCTGCGTCCACCTCACCGCGGCCGTCTGTGGGCACCAGCCGCACGCCCGGCGGCACGCAGCCGCGCTGCGCCAGCACCTGCAGTGTGGCCTGTGTGCCGTACACCGGCGCAGGGTTCTTTTTCAAAAACACCGCAAGCCCCGCAATATGGTCGGAGTGCTCGTGCGTCACCATCACGCCGCAAAGCTGCTTTGCCTGCGCGCCAAGCTGCGCCAGGGCGCGCGTGGTGGCGCGGGCGCTTTTGCCCATATCCACCAGAACAAAGCGGCCGTCCTCTTCCAAAAATGCACAGTTGCCGGACGAGCCGGAATACAGCGTTGTAAAGCATGCCATGCGGCCCGCCCCCTTTCGCACAAAAAAGGAAAGAGGCCCGGCCGCCCCTTTCCCTTCGGTATGTCTGCTTACTGCGCCCTGCGCAGGGGCATATCCGGCTTTTCGATGCGCCGGATATCGGCCCCAAGGCCGCGCAGCTTTTCGGCAATGTCCTCATAGCCGCGCTCGATATGGCTTATCTCGGTGATTTCCGACACGCCGTGGGCCGCAAGCGCCGCCATCACCATGGCCGCACCCGCGCGAAGGTCTGTTGCGCGCATGGGGGCGGGCAGCAGCTCCTGCACGCCTTCAATGACGGCCACGCGCCCCGCCACCTGAATATTCACGCCCATGCGCACCAGCTCGTCCACATAGCGGAAGCGGTTTTCCCAAATGCCCTCGGTGATGATGGAGGTGCCTTTCGCCAGCGTGAGAAGCACGCTCATCAGGGGCTGCATATCTGTAGGGAAGCCCGGGTGCGGCATGGTTTTGATATTCAGCGGCTCGATGTCGCCCGTGCGGGAAACGCGCACGGAATCGTCGTATTCCTCCACATGCGCCCCAGCCTTTTCCAGCTTGGAGGTGATGGGCTCAAGATGCTTCGGAATAACATTTTTGATGAGCACATTGCCGCCCGTGATGGCGGCGCCCACCATATAGCTGCCGGCCTCTATCTGGTCCGGAATGATGGTATAGGTACAGCCGTGCATGCGCCGCACGCCGTGCACCTTGATGACATCCGTGCCCGCGCCGCGCACGTCGGCGCCCATGGTGTTTAGAAAGTTTGCCACGTCCACAATGTGCGGCTCTTTGGCGACGTTCTCCAGCACGGTGAGGCCGTCCGCCATTACGGCGGCCAGCATGGCGTTGATGGTAGCGCCCACCGAAACCGTGTCGAAGAAAATTTCTTCCCCGCGCAGTGCCGGCGCAGACACGGCAATCATGCCGTTATCAACCATGTCCTCCGCGCCAAGGGCCATGAAGGCTTTCAAATGCTGGTCGATGGGGCGCGGGCCCAGATAACACCCGCCGGGCATGGCCACGGTGCCCGTGCCGAAGCGCCCCAGCAGCGCGCCCAGGAAATAATAGGAAGCGCGCATCTGGCGGCTGAGCTCGTCCGGCACACTGGTGGTGTGGATATGGCAGGTATCTATTTCTGCCGTGTGCTTGTCCAGCACGCGCACGCGGGCGCCCATGGCGCTGAGGATATCCAGAGAAGCCGCCACGTCGCTGATGCTGGGCAGGTTTTCAATGATGCACTTGTCCGCAGCCAGAATGGTGGCCGGCAGAATAGCTACGGCAGCATTTTTTGCCCCGCTGATGGTCACTTCCCCTACCAGCGGCCTGCCGCCGTGAATGACAAATTTCTCCACGTTCCGATAACTCCTCTTCCGAGCATCACCCGGCCGGGCCGGGCTTCCCTTTTTACACAACTGTTATAGTATACACTGATTTCCAGCGCTTGAAAAGGGAATTTTCAAATTTGAATCATTTTGACAAAAGTTTACTCAATTGCGCTTGCTGTGGCAAAAAACGGCCGGCGCCCTGCCCGCCTAGCCGTGCGGGCGGGTGACATAATCGTCCGGGTCCTCCGGGCTGGCGCTGTTCCCGTTCAAAATAACCTCAAAATGGCAGTGGCTGCCGAACGAGCGGCCCGTGTTGCCCACATAAGCAATAAGCTGCCCCTGGGTGACATAATCTCCCTCTGATACCACCAGAGAATAACAGTGGCCGTACAGTGTTTCCAGGCCGTTGCCGTGGTCTATGCGCACATAGTTGCCGTAAGACCAGTTATAACCGGAGCCTCGGCCAGAGAAGGTGACGATGCCGTTGTCGGCCGCATAAATAGGCGTGCCCTGCGGCGCGGCGATGTCCAGCCCGCGGTGGTAATACGAGCGCCCGCGCGAGATTCTCTTATAATCCGGCACAGGGAACATCAGCTGGCCGGAACCGGGCGCGCCGCCCAGCGAGCCCACCTGTATGATTTCGGGCACGGCCTCCACCAGCGTCTCTTCGCTGATGACGGTGCGGCCCTGCTCCTGCCCGTCCTGGTATACCACGTCTGCTGTGACCAGCTTTGTGCCGTCAATGCCTTCCTGCAAAGGCACGCGCCTTCCCCAGGCAAGGTCGCTGTTTTCCACCTCCTGCATGGGGTAGGGCACCGTTTCTTCATATGTCTCGCGGAACACCTGCTGCACGGTGAGGTAATTCTGCTGCACTTGCTCGCCCGAGACCAGTGTCCATGCCGCCTGGCCCAGCAGGCGGGCCGCCAGCTCGTCCTCTGAAATGAGCGTATCGGTAAAATACACGCCGGGCACCAGCTCTACCTCGTGGGCAAAGCGAACAGTCAGGTTTTCCTGCCCGGTCTCATACGGGGCCTTCTGCTCATTCAAAAGCTGGTTGATGGCGGCGGATTCCTGCGTGGCGCCCACCAGCGTGCCGTCCACCACCACGCCTGTGGCATTGGTGATGTGGCCGGACGAGGTGGAGATGATGGCGTCCGCCAGCTCGCTGCGGCTGCGCATGGCCGCCGGGTCCACAATGGCGATGGTAAATTCCGGCTCCGCTGCCCAGTCCTCGCCGGTGTTCTCGCCGCGGATGCGGTCCCGCACAAGGCCCTGTGCCTCTTCAAACACGCTTTCGTTCTCAATATAGCCCACAAATTCGTCACGGTACTGCACGGCCAGCGCAAAGTTCGAACCCAGCACCGTGCGCACCGTCACCACCAGCACCAGCAGCGCGGCAGCAGGCAAAAGGTAGGAAAGGGCGTTATAAACAAGGTCCCGGTAGGCGCGCACGCCGCGCACCACATAGGCCACGCCCTTGCCGGCCACGGGGCCGCCCTCTTCCCGCTCTGCGCGCAGCATGGTGCGCAGGTTGCGCAGCCCCTGGCGCAGCTGGCGCCAAGGCGCCGCAAGGTCTTCCCCCACGGCGCGCAGAAAGCCTGCCGCAAAGCTGCCCAGCGTGCGCAGCACCAGCAAAACGCCGTAAAACACCCACAGCACGGCGCGCCTGCACGCGCGCGCAAAGCGCAGCAGAGTATATTCTGTTTCAAAGCCGATATAATACAGCACTTCGCCCACGCCGTGCCCAAGGGCAAGGGGCGAAAAAATCTCTTCCCGGAACCCGGCCGGTTTTTCACACTTTGGCGCCGTTGCCCCCGCCCCCTTTCCTCCCTGCGCTGCGCAGGGCAATTTCCGGCACGGCCTGAAATGCGACTAAAATATTATACCCTTTTTCACATTTCAGCGCAACCCGCGGCGCGCGCAAATGCACGCGCCGCACCAAGCCTGCCCGGCAGTACGCCGCCGGGTGCCAGCGGCCCGGCCAGGGCGGCCATATCCTGCGGCAGCGGCGCAAACGCCTGCACAGCCGCCGGGCCCGCAGGCCCGCCCGCGGGCGTTGTAAAGCGCAGCACGCCGCAGTGCAGGGCGGGCCGCCCCAGCACCTGTACGTCGCCGCCGTACAGCCAGTCGCCCAGAAGCGGGCAGCCCGCATGGGAAAAGTGCACCCGTATCTGGTGCGTGCGGCCCGTGCCAAGCGCGCAGGCCGCCAGAAAGCACCCCTGCCCCGCCGCCAGCACGCAATAGCGCGTGCTGGCAGGCTTGCCCTGCGGGCACACGCACCGGCCCAAAATGGAATCGCCCCGGCGGGCAATAGGGCCGCAGAACTCGCCCGCTTTGGCGGGCGGCGTGCCCTCGCACAAAGCATAATATACCTTTTGCGCGCTTTTTGCCAGAAGCGGCGCGGCATAGGCGTTCATGGCGCACAGCACAAGGCCGCTGGTGCCTTTATCCAGCCGGTTAATGGGGCGGAACACACCCTTTTGCCCCCGCGTGCGCAAAAGCCCGCAAAAGGCGTTTGCCAGCGTGCCGCGCACCTCGCCGCGCGTGGGGTGCACAGCCATGCCCGCCGGTTTTTCCAGCACCATGGCGTGCTCGTCCTCATACACGATGGAAAGCGGGATATCCTCCGGAATAACGCTGGTGTCCGCCTCCGGCGGAAGCTCGAAGCTTACAGCCGCGCCCGCCGCCACGCGCTGGTTTGCACGGGTGGGCACGCCGTCTGCAAAAAAGCCCCCGCAGTGCTTCACACTGGCTGAAAGCGCAGCTGAAACGCCGTTTTGGCGCAGCACGTCGCGCAGAAAGGCACCGTCCTGACGCGGCGCCACATAAAATGTCAGGCGCATGCCGCGCCCCCCTTCCCTTCGCAGTCAGGCCCCAGGCTGAGCCGGAGGCTTGCGTAAACCCTTCTAGGGCTTACTGCCGGCAAGCCTCTCAAGAGGCACTGAATGCTCTGTCTTTTGTGTCGCTCGCCCCGCCCCCCGTAAACGGGGTTCTTCCCGCTGCGTGCTGCATTTCTTTGGTATTGAATGCCATCTCGTTTCGCTCAAAGCTGGCAGCGAAAGCCCTTTTACGCTCCCCTGCACAGCCAGGGGTTGTCATTTTGCTAAAGCAGGCCAAAACAGCGCCGCCGGGCTCGGAACGCCGGGCCCGGCGGCACGCTTCTGCTTTTTGTTTTCAGCCCGCACAGCGCGGCGTTGCCTTAATAAGCCACGCCCTGCGCCAGCATGGCCTCGGCCACCTTGATGAAGCCCGCCACGTTGGCGCCTACCATTAAATTGCCCTCGGCCCCGCAGGCCTTTGAGGCGTCGTAGGCATTGTGGAAAATATTCGTCATAATGTCCTTCAGCCGCGCGTCCACCTCTTCAAACGACCACGAGAGGCGCAGCGAATTCTGGCTCATTTCAAGGCCGCTGGTCGCCACGCCGCCCGCGTTTGCCGCCTTGGCCGGGCCGTACAGCATGCCATTTGCCTCATACACGGCAATGGCCTCGGGCGTAGAGGGCATGTTGGCGCCCTCGCACACCACCCGGCAGCCGTTTGCGGCCAGCTTTGCGGCGCTTTCACCGTCTATCTCGTTCTGCGTGGCGCAGGGCAGCGCAATATCGCACGGGATGCCCCAGATGCCGGCGCAGCCCTCGTGGTATTCCGCGCCGGGCACTTCCTTCACATACTCGCTGATGCGCGCGCGGCGCTGGAGCTTGATGGCTTTCACCACGTCCAGCTTCACGCCGTCTTTGTCGTAAATATAGCCGTTCGAGTCGGACAGGGCCACTACCCTGCCACCCAGCTGCACGGCCTTTTCCGTGGCATAGATAGCCACGTTGCCAGAGCCGGAGATAACCACCGTCTTGCCCTCGAAGCTGTCCTGCCTCATGCAGCGCAGCGCCTCCTGCGTGAAATAGCACAGGCCATAGCCCGTGGCCTCCGGCCGCACAAGGCTGCCGCCGTAGGAAAGGCCCTTGCCCGTGAGCACGCCCGTCACCTCGTTGCGCAGGCGCTTATACTGGCCGAACAGGTAGCCGATTTCCCGCGCGCCTACGCCGATGTCGCCCGCAGGTACGTCGGTAAACTGGCCGATGTGCTTTGCAAGCTCTGTCATAAAGCTTTGGCAGAAGCGCATGATTTCGGCGTCCGAGCGGCCCTTTGGGTCAAAATCCGAGCCGCCCTTGCCGCCGCCCATAGGCAGGCCGGTAAGGCTGTTTTTGAACACCTGCTCGAAGCCCAGGAACTTGATGACGGAAGCGTTCACACTGGGGTGGAAGCGCAGGCCGCCCTTGTATGGGCCAATGGCAGAGTTGAACTGCACACGGTAGCCGCGGTTCACCTGCACCCTGCCCGCGTCATCCACCCAGGCCACGCGGAACTGCAGAAATCGCTCGGGCTCGCACATGCGCTCTACAATGCCCCACTGCTCCAGCTCCGGGTGCTTTTCAGCATAGGGCTCAAGGCTTTCCAGCACCTCGCCCACTGCCTGCAAAAATTCCGCCTCGCCGGGGTTGCGCGCCTGCACGGCGGCGTATACACGGGCCAGATATTCGTTTTTCAGCATATGACATTCCCCTTTCCCTGTCTGCGGGCGCCGCCGTGTGCGGCGGCCCGCCCCTCTTGTTATCAAATTATATCGCTTTATCAGGGTGAGGGCAAGAAAATTTTGCACGAATTGACGCGGCAAAGGCCAGTGTGGTATACTGAAAACTCCGAAGCGAGCAAGACAGACGGCGGCGGAGGGCCCGAAAGGCCCTCTGAGGAAAGTCCGGGCTCCTCAAGGGAACGGTAACTGCTAACGGCAGCCGGGGGTGACCCCAGAGATAGTGCAACAGAAAGAAACCGCCTGCCCTGTGCAGGCAAGGGTGGAAAGGTGCGGTAAGAGCGCACCAGCGCGCTTGGTAACTTGCGCGGCTCTGTAAACCTTACCGGGAGCAACGCCCGACCGGGGCAACGCGTGCCCTTGCGCGCCCCACCGAGGCGGCTTGAGCTGTGCGGTGACGCACAGCCTAGAAAGATCGTCGTTTTATACAGAACCCGGCTTATGGATTGCCTCGCTTCGGAGCGAAAATGCCGCGGGGGCGCACAGATGTGCGCCCCCGCTTTTCTGCGTCAGCCCGTGATGGGCGTTGTGCCGAAATATTCGCAAATGGCCTCGTAATAAGTGCGGGCCACCGTTTTGCAGCCCTCGTCGGAGGCAAAGGCCGCGGCGTCCGCCTCGCTGGACAGAAAGCACTGTTCGGCCAGCACGGCGGGGCACTGTGTTTTTTCCAGCACGCCGAAGGTCTGCGCGTTTGTATCAAACTCGTAGCTCTCTTCCTGTATCACCTTCGTATAGCCGCCGCTGCCGTCGTCTTCATAGAAGGCATAGCGCACGCCCGCCTCGCCGCGCAGCGAGGCCCCGGCCGCCTGCATGTGCGCGGCCAGCAGCCTTGCAAAGCGCAGGGACTGCTCGTGCGTTTCACTGGCAGCCGTCTGCGGGAAGCATTCAAAGCCGGAGGCCGTGCCCGTCTCGTCGTAATTCGCATGGATGCTGAGGAACAGCTCTGCCCCTGCTTTGTTGGCAACCTCGGCGCGGCCCGCCACGCTCATGCCCTCGCCGCTTTTGCGGCAGCGCACCGCAGTGTAGTTTGCGTCCTGCTCCAGCAGGGAGATAAGCGCGTTGGCAGTGGCCTCGGTGACGTTCACCTCGGTGTAGATGCCCTCGGCGCCAAGGTCCTGCCCGCCGTGGCCCGCGTCCACAGCGACCACATAGGGCGGCCCGTTGCCCTGCTTGACAGGCACATTGCCGATTGTGGAAAAATTGCCTGTCTCAATGGCGTCCACCACCATGGAGATGCCGCTTTTCACCACCCAGCCGCAGGCCGCCACCACGGCAAGCGCGCACACGGCAAGCGCGGCCATGCGCACAAGGCGCCTGCGCCTGAGGCGTTTTGCCCGCATGCGCGCCGCATTTCTGCGGCCAAATTCCGCCGGGCGGGGTGCCTGCGCCGCATATACGCCCGGCGCGCTGTGCCCCGCCGCCCGCGGGCGGCGCTGCGGGGCGACCTTCCGGCGGGGTGCCGCCGCAGGC
>ENA-ORTH01002326-ORTH01002326.1-human-gut-metagenome-genome-assembly--contig:-NODE-2326-length-15691-cov-2.387247_pt1 | contig 15691 bp, 10 predicted proteins | sample MGYA00241914_ERZ509192 | MGnify/ENA primary metagenome ERZ509192 (study PRJEB26280, sample SAMEA2338826) | human gut metagenome | biome: human gut; feature: human-associated habitat; material: faeces... | reverse complement strand
GAAACGGCTGACGCCACGAAGCGACTCGCTCTGCAACTCCGTGAACTCGAACCCGAGTTCGGCGGCCAGCCTTTTCCATGCAAGGAAACGACAACGGGCCGTATCGACGATCACGCCGTCCAGACTGAACAAACAGGCTTTTATCATAACTTTACGAAATCAATCGGTTATTCGATTCAAAGCAAGACGGCTTATCGGCGCGAGCGGAGCGACAAGGTCCGCGACCGATCGATACCTTTTTCAAAGCATCGGCCGAAAGAGGGAAAAATCTACGAGGCAAGCGCAGCCCGATTCGTCCGGCCTACCGAACGGACCTTACCGGGAAACCCGATACCGTCCGGGGCGGACTCTCCGAAAACAGGCCCTTCCGCCTCAAGATCAGGGAAGGTAAGCTATCAGGGCCGAAGAAGCCGGCACAGGGACGCTGTCCCCCGAAAAAACAGCCAGCGCCTCGGAGGCGATCCGGCCGTCCAGACATACCGCATGCCAGTCGCCCGGCGGAATCCGCACTCGTTTCTCGGCCCGCGCACCGTTGTACACGACCAGAATCTCCCGCCACGGATCGTCCCCCGCATGATCGACGAGCATGTAAGCCACCACGTGCGTATCGCCCGTGTCGAGAAACCTCAGATGACGCTCGATCTCCGCCGCGGTAGCCAACCGGAAAGCAGGATGAGTCCTGCGCAGGGCGATCAGACCCCGGTAATAATCGAACACATCCTTATGGTCCGCCTTGAAGGACCAGTCGATCCGGTTGACCCGGTCGGGAGAGTCGTGGCTGTTGGACACGCCGCCCTTGGTCCGCAACATTTCCTCGCCCGCAAAAAGCGAGGGGATGCCCTGTGCGGTCAGAACGACGGTCTGAGCCAGCTTGTCGAAGCGGACGAGCTCCTCCTCGGTCATGCCTTCGGGTGCCGACGCACGGAGCTTGTCGACGAGCGAGAGGTCGTCGTGACACGAAACGTAGTTGATCGTTTCCGCCGAATGCCCCCCATAGGCGACGGGCGAATCGCCCGAGGAATCGAAACCGACCTGAAAATGGGCCGTGGCTCCGACGACTCCGAAGCGGACATTCCGGTCCAGACCGGATTTCCCCGACACGAAGCCCGGCTCCGTCGAATCCCCCCACCCTCCTCTGAGCGCATCGCGCAGATCGTCGTCGAACACGGCGATCCGGGGCAGCCGCGGCCCGGCGCGCTTGACAGCCCTCAACGACTCGTCCAAAGGCGAGCGGGCCGCCGTCCACCCCTCCCCGTAGACCAGAATCGACGGATCGATCCGGTCGAGCGCGCGCCTCACCTCGTTCATCGTCCCGATGTCGTGCACACCCATCAGATCGAAGCGGAACCCGTCGACATGATACTCCTCGGCCCAATAGCACACGGCATCGACGATCAGCCGGCGCATCATAGCCCGTTCGGAAGCCGTCTCGTTCCCGCAGCCCGTCGCGTCGGAAAAAGACCCGTCGGCCTCGTGCCGATAGTAGTATCCCGGTACGGTCAGCGAGAAATTCGATTCCTCGGTCCGGTGAGTGTGGTTGTAGACCGCGTCCATCACCACGCGAATCCCGTTGCGGTGCAGACTCCGGACCATTTGCTTGAACTCGCGGATCCGCACGGCAGGGTCGTACGGGTCGGTCGCGTAGGAACCCTCCGGGACGAAATAGTTTTTCGGATCGTAGCCCCAGTCGTATACGCCGTCCTGCAACCGGCTCTCGTCGATCGACCCGAAGTCGAAAGAGGGCAACAGATGGACATGCGTGACGCCCAGCTCCTTCAAGTGGTCCAGCCCCGTAGCGAGGCCTTCGGCCGAGCGCGTACCTTCCTCGGTCAGCGCCAGATACTTTCCCTTGTGTTTCACGCCCGAATCGGGAGCGATCGACAGGTCGCGGTGGTGCATCTCGTAAATCACGATATCGGTCGGAGAGCTCATCGGCGGACGCAAGTCTTTCTCCCACCCTTCGGGATCGGTCTCGCGCAAATCGACGATCGCGGCACGGTCGCCGTTCACTCCGACGGCCTTTGCCCGGACGCCCGGCGTCTCGGACAGCCACCGCCCGTCATAAAATATACCGAACGTATAGAACAGCCCCTTGCGGTCTCCCGGCAGTTCGGCCGTCCACGTGCCGTCGGACGAAGCATCCATCGATTGAGTCAGCAACGGACCGCCGCCCTCGCCCGCGCCGTACAGCCTCAGGCGAACCCGCTCGGCCGAAGGCGCCCACAGCCGGAACGAGGAGCCCTCGGGCGAATAGGTCAGCTCGAGGTCGTCGCCCCGGTAGACGGGATAGCGGTCGTATGTCGTTTCGTCTTTCATCGAAAGAGCGTTTTTCATATTATCATGCGGAAAGAGCGGATGTCTTGTCCGGCAGCCGTTCGAGCCGAAAGCGCCGGGAATCTCCGCCAGCCGCGATGCCGTGATCCGGACCGTACCCGGCATCGCGGCGGGTCCTTCGGGAGGATAACGAATCAAATACCGGGCAAAGTATCCGCTTCCTGCCCCTCTCGCAGGTCCGGCCGATACGCCGCCGGAGGTTGTCGTTCAGGCCGAGCGTTTTAAACCGACCGGTATTTTTCTTAATTTTGCCGAAGCGGCTTCAAGCTATTGGGACGGGACGGAAACGTCTTCGGCCCTGTTTGCGCCGCCGAACGTATCCAAACCGATCATGCCATGAAAGAGTCCGTAAAAAAGATCGTAGTCTTCACCGGCGCCGGCGTGAGCGCCGACAGCGGCCTGTCCACCTTCCGCGACGCGGACGGTCTGTGGGACAAATACCGCATCGAGGACGTCTGCACGCCCGAGGCACTGGCCCGCAACCGGGAAAAGGTCGTCGAGTTCTATAACATCCGGCGGCGCGAGCTGCTCGGATGCAGTCCGAACGCAGGTCACGAGGCCATTCGCCGACTGGAAGATCATTTCGACGTGGACGTGATCACGCAGAACATCGACGACTTGCACGAGCGGGCCGGCAGCTCGCGCGTGCTGCATCTGCACGGAGAACTGCGCAAGCTGCGCAGCAGCATCGAATATGGAAAGACGCAGATTGCGAAGCATCGACGAATCGCTCATCGTACCGATCGACGGCTGGGAGCAGAAACCCGACCAAAGGGCGCCCGACGGATCGCTGCTGCGGCCGTTCGTCGTATTTTTCGGCGAAGGAGTTCCGATGTTCGACCGGGCGGCACGCATCGCCGCGACGGCCGACCTGATGATCGTCGTAGGCACTTCGCTGGCCGTTTATCCGGCCGCATCTCTGGTCCGGTACATCCGGCCGGAAGTGCCCGTATTTCTGGTCGATCCGGGCCTGCCCGACACATCGGGCATCCGCAACCCCGTCGAGCATATCCGGGCCGGAGCCGCGCAGGGCATGCCGCTGCTGGCCGACCGGCTGATCGAAGAGTACGGCGGCCGGACATCGGTCTGACAATCAGCTTGTCACCGGCTCCGGCATACCGCGTACGGAATACAGGGGACGGTCGTGCCGCGTTTTTTCCCAGCCATGATATCCGAGGCTCCGAAGCCGGCGAACAGGACAGGACGCCGGCCGGAACGGCGGACTCTCCGCAACCATTACGCATCGGACCGAAATCCGATGCGGAGCGACGCCGGCAACCGAAAAAAAATCCGTGCGGTAAACCGCTCACGGCAAAACCCATAGCCGCCCATCCGGTCCGAATTTCGCGGCGAGCTCTCCGATTCAGCCCTCGATCGAGTATCTTTGCAGAAAACCCTATTCCACGAAGCATGAGTTTCGGTCACGAAATCAAAAGCCGTCTTTCCGGCTGGAAAGCGACAGCCGTCCTGCTGACGCTGACAGCGGCCGCCATGGCGGCCGCCACGCTGATCGAGGCCCGGATCAATCCGACGGCGGCACGGGCTGTCGTTTACCATTCGTGGTGGTTCGGCCTGCTGTTGTTGCTGCTCGCGGTCAATTTCATGCTGACGGCCCGCAGAATGCGACTGGCACGCCGCCGCCGATGGGGCGTCCTGCTGCTGCACTACGGACTCGCCGTGACGCTGGCGGGAGCATTCGTCACGCATGCGTGGGGATACGAAGGCTACATGCACATCCGCGAGGGCGAGACCTCGAACCGGATGATGACGACCGACCGCAGCGTGCGCGAAGTACCTTTCGAAATCACGCTGAACCGATTCACGTTGAGCCGCTACCAAGGATCGCAGAGTCCCTCGTCGTACGAAAGCGATATCACCATTCGCTACAAGGGAAAGGAGCGCAACCGGAAAATCTACATGAACAACATCGCCCGCGTCGGCGGATTCCGCATCTACCAGTCGTCTTACGACCGCGACGAGCGGGGCACGATCCTGTCTGTCAACCACGACCCGGCCGGTACGGCCCTGACCTACGCGGGCTACGCGCTGTTGTTCGCAGGGCTGGTCGCCTCGCTGGCAAGCCGGAAGTCCCGGCTACGGACCTTGTACCGGTCGCTCGGAACGACGGTCCGCCTGCTGGCTGTCGCCGGACTGCTGCTCTCGGCCGGCTGTTCGGCGGATGCCGGGAGCAGAACTTCGGACGACGTTCCCGACCGGGCGATCGCCGCGCGTTTCGGCGCATTGCCCGTACAATCCCTCGACGGACGGATCGAACCGCTCGGCAGCTATGCCTCGGAAATATTGCGCAAACTCTATCACGGAGAACGCTATCGCGGAATGAACGCCGACCAGGTGCTGCTCGGCATCGTGACCGACTCGGCGCGCTGGAGCCGCGAGCCGCTGATCCGCCTCGACTCGAAACCGCTGCGCGAAGCGCTGGGCACGAACCGGACGCACGTCTCGTTCGCCGAGTTGTTCGACGGCGTTCCGCCCGACGGTTACCGGATCGGCAAGCAGGCGGAAGCGGTCTATGCGAAAGCGCCGGCCGAGCGGACGAAACTGGACAAGGAGTACCTGAAATTGGACGAAAAGGCGAACATCCTATACGGATTGCTCGGCGGACGAACGTTGCGGATTTTTCCTGTCCCGGACAGCGACCGGTGGCTGGCGCCGGGCGAGCGATCGCAAAATATGACGGCGACCGACTCGGCACGGACCGTCGAGCTGTTCGGCAGACTTGTCCGGGCCTCGGTCTCCCGCGACACGACCGAAATCGGCCGCGCGCTCGACGCCGTCCGCCGCTACCAGACGGAATTTCGCCCCGGGCTGCACTCCCGCCGAATCACGGCCGAACTGCTTTACAACCGCCTCTCCCCGTTCCGTTGGGCCATGCGGGGTTACCTGATTCTCGGGGCCGCGCTGCTGGGAGCCGCCCTGTGGGAAATATTCGGCAAAAACCGGCGCCGCGCGACCCGGATCGCCAGTATCGCAGCGGCAGCCGTCGCAGCCGTATTCGCATGGCAGACGTTCGGCCTCGGGCTCCGTTGGTACGTCAGCGGCCATGCGCCATGGTCGAACGCTTACGAAACGATGGTCTATGTCGGCTGGGCGACCGTACTCTCGGGTTTGGTCTTCGCCCGCCGTTCGCGTCTCGCACCGGCCTTGGCCGCGCTGATGGGAGGCGTCGCGCTGTTCGTGTCGAACCTGAACTGGCTCGACCCGCAGATCACGCCGCTGGTTCCGGTGCTCAAATCCTACTGGCTGATGATCCACGTGTCGGTCGTCACGGCCAGCTACGGCTTTTTCGGTATCTGCGCGGCCTGCGGCATCGCCTCGCTCGCGGCAACCGCCTTCGGCCGAAATCTCAGGGAGCTGCGCGCGATCAACGAAATGGCGATGATCGTCGGGCTGGCGTTGCTGACCGCGGGCATTTTCTTCGGCGCCGTCTGGGCCAACGAGTCGTGGGGCCGCTACTGGGGCTGGGACCCGAAAGAGACATGGGCGCTGATCACGATGTTCGCCTACGCGCTGGCGACCCATTCCCGGCATATTCCCCGGCTCGACGGTCCGTTCGCGTTCGACGTGCTGTCGGTCGTTTGTTTCTCGACCGTGCTGATGACCTTTTTCGGCGTAAACTACTACTTGTCCGGACTGCACTCTTACGGACACAGCGGAGGCGTTTCGCTGACCGTTCCGCTGATCGGGGCCTCCGTCGTCATAGCGCTGATCGCGGCGGCGGCCGGCCGATATTTCAAAACCTCGAAAAAAAGATGATTCCGGCATGAAAAAGCTGTTCGCGCTGCTGACCCTGATTCTGACCGCCGCGACGCTCGCCCGCAGCGGACGCGACGGAGAACGGGCCTACCTGTACGATCCGCTGCCGGTCATCCTGCCCGAAGGGATCAACCATCTGCTCGATAACTCGCAGTCCGAACTGGAAGAGATGAAAGGATTCGATCGGGTCGTCGAACGGTTCATGCAACGATGGGAGATCACCGGCGCGTCGATCGCCGTGATGAAAAACGGACGACTGTTGTACAGTAAGGGCTACGGCTGGGCCGACAAGGAACGGAACGTGCGCACCGACGTCAAGCACATTTTCCGCATCGCCTCGCTGTCGAAGCTGATCACGGCGACAGGCATCATGAAACTGCAGGAAGACGGCCTGCTATCGCTCGAAGACCGGGTGTTCGGCGAACAGGGCATTCTCTGCGACTCGGCTTTCCGAGAAATCCGAGACCGCCGGATCGAAAAGATCACCGTCGAGCACCTGCTCCGGCATCAGGGCGGCTACTCGATCCGTGCCGGCGATCCGCTGTTCTGCTCGGTGAGCGTCGCCCGACAACTGGGCATCCGTCCTCCGGTCAGCTTCGACGACATGGTGCGCTACGCCGCCCAGACCCGACTGCGCTACGAGCCGGGCAGCAGCAACGTCTACTCGAACCTGGGCTACGTCGTGCTGACCAAGGTGATCGAGAAAGTAAGCGGCATGCCTTATGAAAAGTTCATACAGGACAGCATCCTCTCCCCGATCGGATGCCACGACATGCATATAGGCCACTCGTTCTACGAAATGAGATTCCCCAACGAGGTACGCTACTACGAGCCGGCGGACACGGAGCCGGTCGAGCTCTTCGACGGCAGCGGCCAACTCGTACCCCGGTGCTACGGAGGATGCGACCTGCAGGTACTGAGCGGAGCCGGCGGCTGGGTCGCCTCGCCTACGGAACTGATGAAGTTCATTACGGCCATCGATCCAGACGACTCGAAGCCCGACATTCTGAAGCCCCGGACCATCGCCTACATGACCGAGAAGGACAAAAGAAAGTTCCCGATCGGCTGGATGAAAACCACCGAAAGCGACGACTGGTCGCGCACCGGCTCGCTCTCGGGATCGAGCGCGCTGCTCAAACGGCAGCACGACGGATACAGCTGGGTGTTCGTCACGAACACGAGCTCATGGTCGGGCTCGCGCTTCACGCGCAAGATCTCGGCGATGATGAAGCAGGCCATGAGTAAGGTCAGGCAATGGCCCGACCGGGACCTGTTCTCCGTCGAGCGGCAGCAGCCCTCCGGACCGCAGCCCGACACGGTGCGGCTGACGCATACCGCCGGGGCGAAAACCGCGTTTCCACATCCCCGCTCAGGCAGCCGACCGCCCATATAGCGATTCGCCCGAGACAAGACTAACCGGAACGGCCGACGCGTATTCCGCCGATTGCACGACGGCGCGTAATTTCGAGCGAGCGATCCCCCGACAATCCGTCCGACGATCCGCCCTCATTCTCAGGCGCAGCCGGAAAAAGAGCCGCCGGACGTCCCGCGAAAATCAATACTGCTCCTGTTCGCTCGGGAAATCGCCGCTCTTGACATCCTCGACATAACGACTGACGCCCGTCATCATCTGCGTATAAAGATCGGCGTAGCGACGCAGGAAACGGGGGGAGAACTCGTTGTTGATTCCCAGCATATCGTGAATGACGAGCACTTGTCCGTCGGTACCTCCTCCGGCTCCGATGCCGATCGTAGGAATCTCCAGTTCCTGCGAAACACGCGTTCCGAGCACGGCCGGAATCTTCTCGAGCACCAGACCGAAACAGCCGGCTTCCTCGAGCAGATGAGCGTCGCGGACGAGCTTGTCGGCCTCGGCCTGTTCCTTGGCCCGAACGGCATAGGTTCCGTATTTGTGAATGGATTGAGGAGTCAGGCCCAAATGCCCCATGACCGGAATGCCGGCGCAGAGAATGCGCTGTACCGACTCGAGGATCTCCTCGCCTCCTTCGAGCTTGACGGCATCGGCCTCGGCCTCCTTCATGATACGGACGGCCGACGCGAGCGCTTCGCGCGAGTTGCCCTGATAAGTGCCGAACGGCATATCAACGACCACCAGAGCCCGCTTGACGGCCCTCGTCACGCTGCGCGCATGATAGATCATATGGTCGAGCGTCATCGGAACGGTCGTCTCGAAACCGGCCATCACGTTGGCGGCCGAATCCCCGACCAGCACGACGTCCACCCCGGCGGCATCGACGATACGGGCCATCGAGTAGTCGTAGGCCGTCAGCATCGAAATCTTTTCCCCGCGACTTTTCATCTCCCGCAGGCGATAGGTCGTCACCACCCTCGTTTTGCTGTCTGTCGACATGGCTTCTTCGTTTTTATTCCGGACAAATTTAGAATTATAATCGGCAACGAGCAATCTTTCGCCGATTTATTCGCCCGGCGCCAGCCACCGGCGGTAGGCCTCCCACAGCACGATGCCGGCCGCCACGGAAACGTTGAGCGAGTGCTTGGTTCCGCCCTGAGGTATCTCGACGGCCCCGTCGCACAGATCGGCCACGCGTTGCTGCACTCCGTCGACCTCGTTGCCGAATACCAGCGCGTACCGGATTCCGGATTCCGGAGCCCATCGCTCGAGCGAAACCGAGCCCTCGGCCTGCTCGACGCACAGTATGCGATACCCGTCGGCCCTCAACGCGGCGACGGCATCGGCCGTATCGGCGAAATACGTCCACGGCACGGTCAGTTCGGCCCCCAACGCCGTCTTGTGAATATCGCGCGACGGAGGCGTGGCCGTAATGCCGCACAGGCAAAGCCGCCCGACAGCAAACGCGTCGCACGTACGAAAAAACGATCCGACGTTATTCATGCTGCGCACGTTGTCAAGCACGACCGCAACCGGACATTTCGGCGCGGCGGCATATTCTTCGGCGGAAAGCCGTCCCAATTCGTCGTTGGTCGTTTTTCTCATATTCGAGCGTTTTTCACCCGCAAATATAGCTTGTATTAAATAAAATAATTTATTAATTTTGGGTGTTTTCGTTTTTTTGCCAAAAGCGAAAGCCGGTCCGACAGCGACGACGCCATGCGCCGGACCGGCCGCGATCTATCGAACCCGAACTCAAGACAACCTAAAACTACCGTCCTATGAACAACACCCCTCTTATCTTCTGGATCGTTCCGCTGGCCTCCCTCGTGGCTCTCGGATTCGCATGGTATTTCTTTCGCGCGATGATGCGCTGCAGCGAGGGAACGGACCGCATGAAAGAGATCGCGGCCCACGTCCGTCAAGGCGCGATGGCCTACTTGCGACAACAATACAAAGTCGTAACGGTCGTCTTTCTGATTTTGGCGCTGTTCTTCGCCTTCCTCGCCTACGGACTGGGCGTGCAGAACCCGTGGGTTCCGTTCGCATTCCTCACGGGCGGCCTTTTCTCCGGCTTGGCCGGTTATATCGGCATGCGGACCGCGACCTACGCCTCGGCCCGCACGGCGCATGCCGCGAGCCAGTCGCTGAATCAAGGGCTCAGAGTAGCTTTCCGCAGCGGCGCAGTGATGGGTCTGGTCGTCGTCGGCCTCGGTCTGCTCGACATCTCGGTCTGGTACCTGGTTCTGAATCACTTCATCGACGCGACGGGTTCCCAAAAACTGATGATCATTACCACGACGATGCTGACTTTCGGCATGGGAGCCTCAACGCAGGCGCTCTTCGCGCGGGTCGGCGGAGGTATCTATACGAAAGCGGCCGACGTCGGAGCCGATCTGGTCGGCAAGGTCGAGGCCGGCATCCCCGAAGACGATCCGCGCAACCCGGCAACGATAGCCGATAACGTGGGCGACAACGTAGGCGACGTGGCCGGTATGGGAGCCGACCTTTACGAAAGCTATTGCGGTTCGATTCTGGCGACCGCGGCGCTCGGAGCCGCCGCCTTCGCGGGCGACATGCAGATACAAGCCGTGCTGGCCCCGATGCTGATCGCCGCCGTCGGCATCGTACTGTCGGTCATCGGCATCTTTCTGGTCCGCACGAAGGAGGGCGCCACGATGAAAAACCTGCTCGGCGCGCTCGGCACGGGCGTCAATACGAGCTCGGCGCTGATCGCGGTTTGCACGTTCGGCATTCTCTACGCGCTGCAAATCGAAAACTGGGTCGGCATCTCGTTCTCGGTGATCGTAGGCCTCGTGGCCGGTATCATCATCGGACAGTCGACCGAATACTATACGTCCCATTCTTACAAACCGACGCGGAAAATCGCCAAAAGCGCCGAGACGGGACCTGCGACGGTCATCATCTCCGGTATCGGCATGGGCATGATATCGACGGCCATTCCGGTCGTCACGATCGCAGTAGCCATCGTTCTCGCCTTCCTCTGCGCGACGGGCTTCGACATCCACAACATGATCTCGGCCGGTAACCTGAGCAAAGGGCTGTACGGCATCGGCATCGCTGCCGTCGGCATGCTCTCGACGCTCGGCATCACGCTGGCGACGGACGCCTACGGACCGATCGCCGACAACGCCGGCGGCAATGCCGAAATGAGCGGCCTCGACCCGAAAGTGCGCCAGCGCACCGACGCGCTCGACGCGCTGGGCAATACGACCGCAGCGACCGGCAAGGGATTCGCGATCGGCTCGGCCGCACTCACGGCGCTGGCTCTGCTGGCTTCGTACATCGAGGAAGTCAAGATCGGCATGCAGCACGTCGGGCAAAGTTCGCTCGAGCTGGCCGACGGAACGATGAAAGCCGTAGCCGACGCGAACATTTTGGACCTGATGGACTATTTCCAAGTCACGCTGATGAATCCGAACGTTCTGGTGGGAGCCTTCATCGGCGCGATGATGGCATTCCTGTTCTGCGGGCTTACGATGAACGCCGTAGGTCGCGCCGCCCAGAGCATGGTGGAGGAAGTACGGCGGCAGTTCCGTGAGATCAAGGGCATACTCGAAGGAAAAGCGACGCCGAACTATGCCCGCTGCGTGGCGATCTCGACCAAGGGTGCCCAGCGCGAGATGCTGTTCCCGTCGGTACTCGCGATTCTCGCGCCGATCGCGGTCGGCTTCATCTTCGGAGTGGCGGGCGTGATGGGTCTGTTGATAGGCAGCCTGAGCGCGGGCTTCGTGCTGGCCGTTTTCATGGCCAACTCGGGCGGAGCCTGGGACAACGCGAAGAAATTCATCGAGGAGGGCAACCTCGGCGGCAAGGGATCGGACAACCACAAGGCTACGGTCGTAGGCGACACGGTGGGCGACCCGTTCAAGGATACGTCGGGCCCGTCGCTGAACATCCTGATCAAGCTGATGAGCATGGTCTCGATCGTCGTAGCCGGACTGACCGTCTCGTTCCATCTGCTGTAAGCCGCTTGCCGGAGCTTTACGAGGCTTTTTTTACTCCCCGCGCCCGGGTATCTTACTATTGAATTTATGTGAAATTTATTATAGCGTAGAACTTCTATTCAAGTTCTACGCTTTTATTGCCTTATGAATAAGTATTTTCTCTGTTTTTTATTCATTTGCTTATCCCCTGAGTTCGTATTGTCCCAAACGGTTGTTGAACGAAATATCAAAACGGGAAACGAAACCGCTACTGTCAGGGTATGGATTCCTCATACGACAGAACGGGATACAATAACAAATGTGTTATATGTTTTTGATGCGGATTATTGTTTCGACATAGTCGCGTCTCATGTCAATTATCTTTTCAATATGTGCCGCACGATACCCCCTGTTTGTGTTGTCGGCGTTTATTACCCGGGACAAAGAGGCCGGGCATGCGTCGGATTGAATCAAGACAACATGACGCTGAATTCTACGGGTGAATCGTTTTTGCATTATATGCAGGATGACGTTTTCCCGGCAGTACAGGACATCATAAAATGTTCTTCATGTTACAACATTTTTTTCGGACACTCCTATTTGGCTGATTATGGCTGTTTTTTGATGAAGAATAAGTCTGAAATGTTCGATTCGTATTTGCTTTTGGCTCCTGAAAGTGGCATGGTACCTATTTTTGAGAAAAGCGATGTTGCCGATAAACGAATCTATATTGCTATTGGAAATCAAGATGCCAAAAGGAGAGTCAAGTTCTCCCGACATCTATCGACGGCTGTAAAAAGGGTTGCCGACAATACGAACGTAAAGATGCAGATTTTCAACACTGCTACCCATATGTCAATTATTCCCGTAGCACTTACTTCTGGCATCAACTACCTATACAAGGATTTGGTGAACAAAGATAATATGTCCGAATTTATCAACAGGAAGAAAGGCATTGTAGAAAATTATGAGACATTGTGTTCCTTCAATGCCTTTTATCATTGTAAATTGAGAAATGATGCAAGGACCATATTAGACCTTTTGGAATTATCCAAACCTTGTTCTGTAGAAGAATTTGAAACGGTTTTGGAACATTTACCGGCAACTAATGGGAATCACCATGAAATAATCGCTTTCGAGTACTTGAATTTAAAATGTTATGATAAAGCTGAAGCGTATTTCAATAAAGCTATTGATTTATATATAAAAGAAGGGGCGAGGAATTTCATGAACAACGCTTATGACGGACTGATTCAATTATATGTAGAGAAGAAAGAACCGTCGTCTAACGTGGACCATATCTACGAAAAGGCTATGAGTTCAATGCCCGGAGATTTTGATTTATATTTCAAAAGAGGAAGGTTCAATATCGAGAGCGAATTTAATAATGAAAAAGGTATAACTTTTCTGCAAAAATACCTGTCGAATTATAACGAATCGTACAGACTGTATCCTTTGTGCGATGTTTTTTATTATATCGCCTTGGGATATTTTCGATTGGGAGCTTTTCAGGAAGCACAAAGTTGGATTGATAAATCTTTAGAGAAAAATGCGGGTTGTAAAAAATCCAAATTGTTAAAAAATGAAATTTACAGCAAAATCAGGTGAAAATGATTCTTATTTTCAGCATTTCTACAGACTCAACCACAACTGAAGTTTTGATTGGTTAAAAGCCTTTGACCCGAATATATCCATTGTTCGTATTAACAGTGATTTGCAAGATGTTAAATTTAAGCAATGACATATACTCATTGAAAAACTGCACTGATTCCTTGCTTGTACTCGTTTTTACGCAATGACGTCAGTAATAAAAAAACAGGTTAGAAAACTAATCTAACCTGTTGATTTCAGCTCGTCGGGGTGACTGGATTCGAACCAGCGACAACACGCCCCCCAGACGTGTACTCTAACCGGGCTGAGCTACACCCCGCTTCTGAAAAGCAGTGCAAATGTAGAATAAAAAAATCGGTTTTCAAAATTTTGTCCGGACTGTTTTTACTATCCGGCCATTTCCCTTGTTTCAGAAAACCGGGAAACGCGTGCATTACGGGAGAAAAGTCTCTGTCGGAACGGCAGGCGCGAGTTGCACGGCTTGGACTGAACCCGCTCCGGGATGTTACAGGGAGAAGGTCTGACGGGCCGATCCCGTCAGACCGAAACGATGCAACGTCCGGATACCGAACCGAAAAGCGCCATTTCAAACGGACCGGCGCATATCCGGGCTACCGGCCGGTAGCCATTTCGAGTTCGATCGCCCCTTCGCCATCCGGAGAAACGGAGAAAACAGCCCCCTGAAGGTTGGATTCGATAGTTCCCGCCGTACAACGGAAACCGTAGTCGAAGTCCTTGATCCGGGCTCGGATTTCCCGGGATGCGATTTTAGTGAACGGCAGCCGCTTGTCGCGAGCGGTCGTCAGCATCAGCCGGTAGGGAGCGCTCGGAGGCAGTTCGATCCGAATCGAGCGCTCGTTCAGCCGAATGACGCATCGGCCGCCTTCGTCGAGCGGCATCGCGATCCGCAGCTCGCCTTCGGCCGACCGCTCCACCTCGGGCTCGCCCACCCGGGCCCGTACAGGACTCTCCGACAGATTGCCGAACATCAGCCGCAGGCCGGCCGTATCCCGCACGCTGCTCCAGTTCAGTCCGTCGACGACGGGCAGGGTGGTATAGAAGCATTGGGTCGACGGATTGGCCTCGTTCAGGTAGTCCGACTCCAGCCGCTGGTCGAACAGGTGTATGTCGCGGAAACGGAAGGTGCCGTTTTCCCATACCGGATTAGCTCGATAGTTACGACAGTCGTACCAGACGCTGCCACGGCCGGCTTCCTTGCAGTCGCTGAGAGCGACCACGCTGGTCGGCGGCGTCGTTTCGAAACGCTCCCTGAACCACCGGCCCGTCTCGGCCAGCGTTTGTACGGTCAGCTTGCCGGCTCGTGAAAGCGAGTCGATCACACGCACCTGATACTCGAGTCCGCGTTGCATCCGAGGCCACGTGAACGAGTTCTCCTGACCGGCCTGCACGTACTGGTAGGCCAAGCACTCCCCCTCGGTCATCATGCCGAAAAACCAGTCGATCCACCGGGGATTGCCGCCGCCCGACTCATAGACCGGCTCGAGCGTCTCGACACCCTGCGCAGGCTCGCCTATACCGCTGTCGTCCTGGTTGATCGGATCGCTGCCGAGCATGCGGAAAACCGGAACGCCGATTTGTCCGTCGCGAGTCTGGGCCGGCATATAGGCATTCAGTTTGCTCGGATAGTATCCTTGGTTCCAGTATCCTCCCCAAAGCGTGTATCCGTCGGTTCCCACCTGGTCCCGACAGTTGCACGAGGCGACGATGCCGTACCGATCGGCCATGTATTGCAGCGTGCGGGCATCGATGAACCACGAGCCCACCGAGGCCGGATAACGGCCGAAAACCTCCTTGAACTTGGCCATGTACGTATCGACGAGCTTCTCGCGCTCCTGCGGTTCGTAGCCCGACGAAAAGCCGACATTGGCATGCCAGTCCCACGGGTAGGCTCCCCGCCACTCCATTCCGGCCGCTTCGACATGGGGCTGGGTGATTTCCCACCAGCCGCCCACTTCGGAGCCCTCGGCGAGAGCCTGTTTCATCAGAGCCTGATATTTCGGATTGATCAGCGCGTCGTATTGCAGCAGAAAAGTTCCTTTCAGGCCATGCCTGCGGAGCAGCTCGGTCTGGGCGAGCGTAGTCCGGTACAGCTCCTCGTCGGATATATTCACCGGGCGGGGTTCGGTATTCCGAACGAAATTGATCAGATTGACGATACGGGGCGCGCGTTCCTCGGTCGGTCGTCCGCTCCGGGCGCACGAGAAAAGAAAGACCGTCGCCGAAAGAGCGAGCAGAGCAATGGGCACAAAAAGAGATTTCATAAGACTGAAATTTAGACGATTATACTCGTTCATCTGTTTTTACGCGCTGTAAATCCGGGAACGGAGAACGGCTTGCACAGCCCTACCGTAGCCGAAACACGGATAAGTCAGCCGGACCGTTCCGCTTACAGAACGATTTCTACAGGCACCCAACGGTTCCCGACGCGCTCGATCACTTCGCGGATACCCGCTTCCCTCAGGGCCGCCATCGCTTCGTGCCGGCCATCGTCGATCAGCTCGGGACGGTGCGCGTCGGAGTTGACCAGCACGGGGATTCGCAGCTTCCGCAACAGGCCGAAGTGCTCCCGGTTCGGGAAGAAAACTCCGCAGGCGTTATATTTTTTCGTATTGATCTCGACCATCAGGCCCCG
>ENA-ORTH01002323-ORTH01002323.1-human-gut-metagenome-genome-assembly--contig:-NODE-2323-length-15697-cov-2.733858_pt1 | contig 15697 bp, 16 predicted proteins | sample MGYA00241914_ERZ509192 | MGnify/ENA primary metagenome ERZ509192 (study PRJEB26280, sample SAMEA2338826) | human gut metagenome | biome: human gut; feature: human-associated habitat; material: faeces... | reverse complement strand
ATGACCGTCCTCGGCTGGTTCCCGCTGGCCGTTCTACCGGCGGCGCTGGCCGGCGCGCTGGGCCGGGGTTGCGGGTGCGGGACGCTGCTGGGCGGCGCGACGAGCCTCCTGCTCGCGCTGCTGGGCCGCAAGGGCCTCGCGCCGGGCCGCGCGATCGGCATCGCGCTGGGCGGCGCTGGCCGTATAGGCGCGGGACGCCTGCTGGGAGCGCAGGCGCGCGTCACGGGCGCGCATCTCGTCTTGGGTCGCGTAGGACTGCAAAATGCTCTCTCGCGAGGGGCGCGTGGTGATCTTGCCCCGCGAGCCCTGGGGAGCCCGGCCGGCCGGAGCCGGCGCATCGGGTCGCTCGGGGCTGCGGCCGTAGGCATCCCCTCGGGGGTCTTGGTTCATTCCCATGGATGATCAACCTCGTGTTCGTTTCCGTCGTGCGTTTCGCGTGTTCGTTTGGTGGCAGCACGCCGGCCGCCAAAGCAGCTTGCGTGCGGTTGTGTCCATCGAAATACAGGTGGGCTCATTATAGGCAAAATATCGCCTTGCGACCTCCCCTCTTCGCGAAAAGCCCTCAGACCTCAACAATCGGCAGCGGCGAAAACCTCAACACGTGCAGCAAGGGTCGACCAACATCGCCCCCTACGGGAGCCAAACGGCAGCGGCCCCCCACAACTTCTGCGCAACCCGCGCCGTTTCCGCTTGCATGCCGTCAACAATGGCGACGGGATGGAAACGGGCGTATTTCAAGGCGGCTTCTTTCTTCCGAACAAGTTCTCTTACGCATACGCGATTCCAACAATGCCCAGTTCAGAGCCTATTTGTGACCTGGACACCCTAAGATAGGCACTGTCAAGTTCCATTCTTGGCCCTTACCGCACGAGAGGGTTCGCCTCGCAAAGAAGAAGCCCGTCCGCGACTCCGTCGATAGGCCTCGTGAAAGGAAGAAGCGTCATGAAGGCATCGAAACTCATAGCCGCCGTTGTTTCCGGCGCCGCCGCGCTCGCCCTGGTCGGCGGCATCGCCTACGCCATAGAACCCGACCGCGACCCCGCGACCCTGCCCATGCCCGAGGCGGCCCAGGGCACCTCCATCGCCAAGCAGGTGGCCTCCATTATCGTCTACGAGGATCAGGAAGAGGCGGTGGCCATGGCCTCCGAGTTCGACGACATCCACGACGAGCTGGCCCTGGATGCGGTTTCCAGCCGCGCTTCCCTGTCCGCCAAGCACAGCGCGAGCCACGATGCCACAGCCAAGACCGCCGCGAGCGCTGCCGGCGAGACGCCCGAAGGCTCCGACGATTCCATCGACGTGGAGGCCGTCGACGTGACCGAGCCCCTCGAGACCATCTCCCCCGAAGGCGATGAAATGGTAGCGGACTCCATCGACGTGAACGGGGACATCGTCACCTACGTCCCCTCCTACGAAAGCGCCTCGGCTCCCGCCTCCGGTGCGGGACTGTGGATGGGCTCCGATAGCACCACCGATGGCAGCTGGGGCTACTTCATCGGTCACAACCCCGGCGACTTCACCTGCGTCATGACCCTGAAGAACGGGGATCCCGTCACCGTGTGCGACTCCGATGGGAACACGCGCACCTACTCCGTCGTCGACGAGTTCATCGTTCCCGATAGCACCTACTGGGAGGACATCCAGTCCCGCGTGACCGACTACGGCGAGTCGATCATTCTGCAGACATGCTGCGGAGACAACGCCCATTACCGCGTGGTCATCGCCGTCTAGAGGCGACAGCGACCCGCTCCTCCCCTCTTCCGAGCCGCCCGGTCATACCGATCGGGCGGCTCTTTGCCGGCAGGTTGCGCTACCCTAGGGAATCACTGCGGAATGCACCCTCGAGAAAGGACCCTCATGGCACGCCTCGGCGTTATCGACCTCGGCTCCAATTCGGTTCGCCTAGTCGTTTACGAGACCAAGCGGGAAGATGCCGCCAAGCCCTTCCGCACGTTGGTCGACGAGAAGAAGATGGCTGGCCTTGCCGCCTACGTGACCGACGGGGCCCTCTCCAGCGCGGGCATCGCACGAGCCGTAACCGTGCTGAGCGACCTGCTGAAGCTGGCCGACAACCTCAACTGCGCGCGCGTCGATATCTTCGCCACCGCCGTGCTGCGCAACTGCGCGAATTCCAAAGCGGCGACTGCGGCCATCGAGACAGCCATCAACCATAGGGTGCGCGTGCTCTCCGCCCGCGAGGAGGCCCACCTCGGGTTCGTCGGCGCCTCCATCGGCACACCCCTTGCAGCAGGCACGCTCATCGATGTTGGCGGCGGCTCGACGGAGCTGACGGCCCTTGCGTCCGATGGCGACCATGCGGGGATCTCGATACCTTTCGGCTGCGTGCTCGCCTACGCGAACTACGTGCGCTGCGTCATTCCCACCCCGGCCGAATGCCGCACCATCGCCGACGCGTTCCGCAAAGAACTCCAGACGCTACCGAATTTGGAGGGGTACCGAAGCGAGCGGCTCTACGGCATCGGCGGATCGGTGCGCGCCCTCGCGAAGATGGTCGCCGCCGTGTGGGGCGACGACACTCGGCCCAAGAGCATCAGCCGCAAGGACATGGAAGGGCTCGCCGATCTCCTTCAGGGCGACGTCTCCGTTTTCGCCCATCGCGCTGTGAAAGCCGCCCCCGACCGCGTTCACAGCCTCGTTCCCGGCATGATCATCGTGCGCACGCTCGCAGAGGAGCTGGGCGCCGCCGAAGTTATCCCCTGCAAATACGGCATCCGCGAGGGCTACCTCGTCACCCACATGCTTTAGGGCCCCGCCGGTTTACCCTGTGGAGCCGGCCAACCTCGCTTGCCCCACATCCCGTAGGGCTGACCCTGGTCAGCCCTCTCAACCGGAATGATGCCCCCAGCTGCGAAGGGGCGACCAAGGTCGCCCCCTACGGATCGCACTTGCAGGGCTCTACAACAGCTCGGCCGCCAAACGCCGGGCCTTCTCCATCACTTCGCGCTCCAGATCGGCAATGGCCGGCGGCGTCCAGCTGACGGCGTCGGCCCCGGCCGCAATGGTGGCGCGGATGGCGTCGTCGGTCGGGCCGCCCGTGGCGATGATCGGCAGGTCGGGATATTCCCGGCGCAAAGCCTCCACCACCTGGGGCGTGCGCGAGCCGGCGGCCACGTTCACGATGGAGGCGCCAGCCGCAATCTGGCGGCGCACCACGTCATCGGCGGCGCAGGCCGTCACGCACACGGGCACGGCCACCTTCTCCACGAGCGCCGAGATGGACTCCACGGGAATGGACGTGTTCACCACGACGGCGGCCACGCCGGACATCTCGGAGTGCAGGGCCGCCTCCACGCAGCGCTCGCCCTGGGTGATGGAGCCGCCGACCCCGTTGAACACCGGGCGCTGGGACGCGGCCACGAGCGCCTGGGTGATGGCCGGCTGGCAGGTGAAGGGGTACACCGCGAGCACCGCATCGGCGTCGCAGTGGCAGATGACGGCCAGATCCGTCGAGAACACGAGCGAGCGGATCTTGCGTCCCTGAATGGCGATGCCGGGGGCCGTACGCATGACCTCGGGCACGGAAAGCACGCTCTCGTGGGCCCCCGCCCGCTCCGCATGTTCTCTCTTGATGACCTTGGTCACAGCCGTACTCCTCGCTCTTGCCGCCTTCGGCGCCGCACCGACGCCTTCTTTTCGGAACGCCCAGTATAGCAAGAGGGGCGCCCGCGCTACCGCTGAAGTCGCCCCCTGCGCCATCTTTCCGCTTCCGAGGCGGCAAGGCGCCTTCAGTGGGGTACGCTTCTGCCGACGAAACCCTGCGGCGCGCAGGCCTTAAGCCCCGGCGCCGCCCACGGAAGGAGTGCCCTATGAACGTCGTATGCCTCGATTTGGAAGGCGTGCTGGTTCCCGAAATCTGGATCGCCTTCGCCGAGGAAGCCGGCATCCCCGAGCTTAAGCGCACCACCCGCGACGAGCCCGACTACGACAAACTCATGAAGTGGCGCCTCGACATTCTGGCCGAGCATGGGCTGGGCCTGCCCGACGTGCAGGCGGTCATCGCCAAGATCGACCCCATGCCCGGCGCCCGCGCGTTTTTGGACGAGCTGCGCAGCCTCACCCAGGTCATCATCATCTCCGACACTTTCGAACAGTTCGCCCGCCCCCTCATGGAGAAGCTCGGCTGGCCGACGCTGTTCTGCAACGAGCTGGTGGTAGCCGCAGATGGCGCCATCACCGACTTCACGATGCGCTGCCCCGAAAGTAAGCTCACCACGGTGCGCGCGCTGCACTCCTGCGGCATCGAAACCATCGCCGCCGGCGACTCCCATAACGACCTGGGCATGATCCTGGATTCGAAGGCCGGCTTTTTGTTCCGCACCACCGATGCCATCAAGGCCGAGTACCCGGAGCTGCCGGCCCTGGAAACCTACGAGGGCTTTGACGAGCTGCTGGCCGCCATCAAGGACGCGCTGTAATTCGAACCTAAATCTGGCAAGTTTCTCGTACAGAACAACGAGTCTCGCGCTTTGAACGCTAGAACGTGTATGCTTGAACCATGGAAGAAGCGCTTTTGGAAATAATCGCTGCGCTGGAAGCGGGCGAAGACGTTGACGCCGCATGGCTCGACAAGCTGGTGCGGCGGCACAACCGTGCCGCCCACGACGGCACGCGCCAGGTAGCCAAGCGGCGACTCCTCCCCTTCTACCTGCACGTGAAGGCTGAGGACCCCGAGCGGTGGGCGGCGTGGAAGGTGAGCGAGGCGACCGACGCGGCCCTCGTGCGCCTTCTGCAGGCCAAGCCCCGGCGCACCGCCTCAGGCGTGGCCACCATCACCGTGCTCACGAAGCCCTGGCCGTGCTCGGGCGCCTGCGTGTTCTGCCCGAACGATATCCGCATGCCGAAGAGCTATCTTTCCGACGAGCCGGCCTGCCAGCGGGCCGAACGATGCTGGTTCGACCCCTTCCTCCAAGTGGCCGCGCGCCTGCGGACGCTGACCGCCATGGGGCATGTCACCGACAAGGTGGAGCTCATCGTGCTGGGCGGCACCTGGAGCGACTACCCCGAAAGCTACCAGCGCTGGTTCACAGGCGAGCTTTTCCGCGCCTTGAACCTTTCCGACGAGGAGCGCGTCCGCGAGGCGACTGAGCGCCGGACATGGTACGAGAGACGCGGCCTCCCCCGCGACCGCGATGCCCTGGCCGCCGCGGCAGCCCCGCTTCAACAGCGCATCGACGCCGGAGAGCTCACCTACAACGAGGCGTGGCGGGAGGCCTACGGCGAGGAAGAGGTGCCGCAAAGCTGTTCCTGGGACGATCTTTTCGCCCTGCATCGCGCCAACGAAACGGCACCGAAGCGCGTCGTCGGGCTGGTGGTGGAAACGCGCCCCGACCTCGTCACCGCCGAGGCCTGCCGCACTCTGCGCACACTCGGCTGCACCAAGGTGCAGATCGGCATCCAAAGCCTGAACGACGAGACGCTCGCCGCCAACGGCCGCGCCATCACGTCCGCGCGTATCGCCGACGCCATGGCCCTGCTGCGGCAGTTCGGCTTCAAAAGCCACGTGCACTTCATGGTGAACCTGCTCGGCGCCGACCCCGTCTCCGACATTGCCGACTACCGTCGTCTCGTCACCGACCCGGCGTTTCTGCCCGACGAGGTGAAGCTCTATCCCTGCTGCCTTGTGGAAAGCGCCCGGCTCACCGACTATTTCGAAGACGGCTGCTGGCGCCCCTACACCGAGGAAGAGCTCGTGGAAGTCCTCGTCCAGGACGTGCTGGCCACCCCGCCCTGGACCCGCATCTCCCGCATGATTCGCGATATCTCCGCCACCGATATCCTCGTCGGCAACAAGAAGACCAACCTGCGTCAAGTGGTGGAAGCCGCTGTGGACGCCACGGGGGAGGAGGTTGCCGAGATTCGCTCCCGCGAAATCTCCGTGGAAGGCGCTGCGGTGGAGGACCTCGCGCTGGAGACCATCGCCTACCAGACCGCCACCACCGAAGAGCGCTTCCTTGAATGGATCACCCCCGAGAACAAGATCGCCGGCTTCTGCCGCCTGTCGCTGCCGACGGCACTTCCCCGCGACACCGCCAGCGAGTCCTCTCCCCCTCCCATCAAGAGCGAGCAAAGCGAGGCGAGGGGTTCCTCGCTTGCTTCCCCCTCCGCGCCGCAGGAGGCCATGATCCGCGAAGTGCATGTGTACGGGAAAGTGGCCGCCCTGCACCGCACCGGCGAGGGCACCCAGCATCTGGGTCTCGGGCGGGCGCTCGTGGAAGAGGCCTGCGCCCAAGCAGCGGCGGCCGGGTACACCGCGATTAACGTCATCAGCGCCGTGGGCACCCGCGTCTACTACCGCAACCTCGGCTTTAAGGACGCCGGGCTCTATCAGAAGCGGCCGCTGCCATGAGCATCGCCGACGAGCAACGCGTTTCCGCATCTGGAGCAACGACCACGCAGAGCGCCTCGCAACCCGGCGCCTACTCCCCCCAGGTCATCCGCAAGCTGAACGCCCTCACGAGCGACTTCTACGCCCGCGAGGCCGCCTCGTTCTCGGCCACGAGACAAGCCCCTTGGCATGGCTGGGAGAAGGCTTGGGAGCTCATCACGGCCCACGATGCCGTGCAAGGCCCCTTCCCCAGCCACGCCGCCCGCGTCCCCGATGACAGTGCCGGCGATTCCGGGGCGCCCCTCACCATCCTCGACCTTGGCTGCGGCAACCTCCGCTTCGAGCGCTTCCTCGCCGAACACACGAACGCCCCCCTGCGCATCACCGCCCTCGACAACTGCCCCGATCTGGCATCTCCCGCAATCGGCGCCCTATCTGCCGCCTTTCCGCACAGCCCTAGCAGCTCCTCTGCTGCTTCCAAAACGAAAGGAGGGGATGCTTCAGGACAGGGCACGAACCTCCCCGAAAAGACCACCGTAGATCTCCGCGCCCTCGACATCGTGGAATCCCTCCTCGACGGCACCTTCGCCGATCGTCTCCCGCGCAACTCCTGCGACCTCGCTGTCGCCTTCGGACTCATGCACCACCTGCCGACAGGCGCCCTGCGGGCCCGGGTTCTCGAAGGGCTCCTTAGTTCCCTGAGGCCCGGCGGCTTCGCCATCGTGTCGTTCTGGCAGTTCCTGAACGATGCGCGCTTGGCCGCCAAGGCCGCCGCGGCCACTGCCGAGGGCCGCGTCGCCCACGGCTTGCCCACCTTCCAAGAAAACGACTTTCTCCTCGGTTGGCAGCACGCAGAGGGCGTCTACCGCTTCTGCCACCATACGCCCGAGAAGGAAATCGATGCCCTCCTCGCCCCCATCCGCAACCCCAGCGCACCTTCTGCCAGCAGCTGCGCGTCCACCGCCTCCCTCCCCTTGCGTGAGGTCGCCCGCTTCTCCGCCGACGGCAAGCAGGGCAACCTCAACCGCTATGTAGTTTTGCAGCGCTCCCAATGCTAGGCGCATCCTCTGCTAAAGTGCGCACCATGGCAAGAATACCTGACACCCCCAAAGTCGCTCGCCGCCGCGAGCGCGAGAAGCGCACCATCTCGAACATGGTGGCGATTTATTGCGCCGGCAACCACGAGGCGACCGCACGCACCGAGACCAGCCATGCCGGCGAGGCGCTCTGCCCCGCGTGCAAGGCCATCGACGACTACTGCGTCCTGCGCACCGAGCGCTGTCGGTCCATGGCCCACAAAACAAGCTGCGAGGAATGCGGCAACCACTGCTACGCCCCCGCCCAGCGCGAGCAGATCCGCGCCATCATGCGTTACGCCGGTCCGCGGATGATCCTCCATCACCCCGTGGCCGCCGTCCGTCACCTGCTGAAGAAGTAGAAGGCCCTACAAAAACCCGCGCAAATGGCGGTGGAAGGCCTCGCGAGTGGCCACGGAGCGCTGGCGGCTCACCGGCAGCTGTATGCCCGTGGAAAGCGTGGCGGTTTTGCCATCCACCCACTCGAGATAGTTCATGTTCACGAGAAAGCTCATGTGGCTGCGCACGAAGTTCGGCGGCAGCTGGTCCTCGAAATCCGACAGCTTTGCGTAGGTCTCCACCGTATCGTCGACCATATGCACGATCACCTTGCGACGGTTGCTCTCAAGGTAGATGATCTTGCCCACGGGAAGCCGCCTCACCGCGCCGCCGCAGGTCACTGGCAAATAGGCGCCCGTCTGCGACGCGAGCCGCTCGAGCGCCTTGCCGAGCGCAGCGTAAAGCTGCTCGGCCTGCACGGGCTTCAGCAGGAAGTACACGTGCGGCGTTTCGTAGACCGGCGTGGCGTATTCCACGTAGCCCGTCACGTAAATTACCTGGGTACCGCAGCCCTCGGGAAACAGCCGCGAGACCGCCTCGATGCCGTCGGAGAATCGTCCCGCGTCGTCGTCCATGCGCACATCCATGAGGCAGATGTCCACCGGCCCGTGGTGGGCCTGGAAGCTTTCGAGATCGGGCACGCTCTGAAAGGTGAGGATATCGAAGGACGAGAACGGCGCATCGGCGATCATGTCCGCCAGGATCCTGCATTGGCGAAGGTCGTCATCGACAACGGCCACAGTGTACGCGCATCGTCCTTTCTCGTTTTCGGCTCCCGAATGCGCAAACGGCCCCGCTGCGCGCGGCGGCCATCGCAAGCTGCTATTATCTCAAAAGAGGATTCACTCCCTCCGCACCATGTCATTTTCAGTCGGAATGTTGTCACAAAATGCAAATCACTTCGGGGAACGGCACACGCCCTGACCTTCGCGGTTGGCGTCATTCAAAGCCCGTTCGGCCCTATGCCGCGAGACTCAGCGGCCCTTCTGCCGCCGGTTACCCGCCTTCCAGCCGCCGGCTGATCTACCGGCAGCGCACTATCAAGCTCGCCACCCACTGATCTCCCTCGGCGGCACTCTCGAAAGACCCGTCGTAGCGCTCCGCCAGCGCCCCCAAGATATCGAGGCCCCAACCATGGGAGTCCACGGCGCACCGCCGCTGTCGCCCCGGCTTCGCCGAAGGGGCGCCGCCGCTTTTGGGGCTGCAACTGTTGACCACCCGCACAACAAGCATAGCGCCATGCACCGAGACGTCCAGGCGCACGAATCGCCTGCCCTCAGCCTTCACGGCCCCGTTGATGCCATTGTCGAGCATATTCGAGAACAAAGCGCACAAGTCTACATCGCTGATGGACACTCTGGCGGGGACGTCGGCATGCACCTCAAAGGCAACTCCCTCCTCGCCTGCGCGACGCGCCTTTAGAGCCAAAAGCGCATCGACAACGTCGTTGCGGCAATAGCGCGCAAAGGGCGACCCGACTGCAAGCTCTCCTGCACCGACGACCTCGTCCGTACCGCACTGCTCGATCGCCCGATTCAGCACCTGAACCATGCCACGACGCACGTCGTCTGCCTCTTGCACCTCTCGCCGAGCAGCGGCCGCGCCCTGACGTGTCGCTTCCAGCAGCTCAGCTGCCGCACGGGCCTGATCCTGGGCCGACTCCTTGCGCGCACCCAGCGAAAGGCTCGGCAGTGCGAGACCATCGGCCACCAGACACGCTACCGTGGCGAAAACAACGTAGGGAACAAATCGATCCAGAAAGGGATCGCGCATAGCAAAGGCGCCGAACGCGACAAGAGCGCATGCCTGGGTCAGGGGAATCGCCATCGCAGCCAAGCGCCTCGAGAGCGGTACGGCACCCATGCGCACGCCGTACCAGAGGGCCATGGCCGAAAGCAGAGCGGAGCACAGAACAACCCCAGCCATCGACGCCGTCACAACGAACCTCCCTCTGGCATCTCCTCCGTCGAAACTCGTTCCGCCATAGCGCAAAGAAGCCGGCGAGCCTCTTCGGCGCGCCCCCTCTCTTGCAGCGCGCGGGCCGCCGCCATCTCGTTTCGAAGATCGTGCCGCAAATGGGCAACAGCCCTCACCTGGGCCTGAGCGTTCTCGTACTCCTCGAGGTAGGCAACGCGCTGGCGAGCCAGCTCTTCGCTGCGGCGCTGGGCGCGGGCGGCAACTTCCCAATGCCACGAGGCGACGATGGCCCCAATGCCGACCACCAGATACACCAGCAGAATCAACGCAATGACCGCATAGGCGCCTGTCCCCAGCGAACGGGCCATGCAGATCATGGGGACGCTGGCCATAAGCAGCTGAGCCACAAGCAATCCGGCGAAGACGACGCTACCCCGCGTGTCGGCCGTGCGCCATGCCCAACGCCGAAACAGGACAACCGCAGGTATCAGCAGTATTGCCGAGAGGCCTATGTCGAGAATCTCGTAGATGAGCCATTTCCCCAGATCGCTTCGATACAGCGCAAACTCGGCCGTGGAGTCCTCGGGGATCGGCATGCCGAAGATGGCCTCCCAGCACGTCCAGACAACGGCTCCCGCCACTATCGAGCACAGCTGGATCACGAACAGGGCGCTCACCTTGCGAAACGGGGAACCCCTCCAAAAAAGGAGCGGCAGCACAAACTCAAGAATGCCGCACACCAAAAGGCCCACCCAAAACCATGAGAGCACCGTCCCGAAGACAAACGCCCAAAGAGGGGTGCCGATAAGCTCGAGAGCCAGAAAAAGGCCACGCCTTCGCATCGGCAATATCTGCGTTGCTGCCAAAGCCATGATCCAAGGCTCGATGCACAAATCAATCACGTCGATCAGCACCGCAATCGAATCCACCAGTCTCTTCCTTTCGAACACTTCGAATTGCTCCGCGATGCGCCCGATGACTCCAGGCGAAGCTCGGGCAAGGCTCGGGCACTCGAGAGCAAAACTCAGGCAAAGCTCGGACGCACGAGAGAGCAAGAGCCCCAGCTTCACCCGGAGAAGAATTCCACAAGAACCCGTCCGCTTCAACGGGGCTCTTGCTCGCTCGTCATTTTCAGTCGTTTCGATGTCATCAATGACATCGACCCCCGGCGAGCGGCTTGTCGCCTCGCGCGATGCGACGGCATCGGAGCCACTACAATCGCAGGCCTGATTCTAGAAGTCCCTCAATGGTCCTACCGAAGGCATCGTCCCTCTCGTCTCTCGCTTCCGATAGCATAGAAAGCGGAGATGGAATGTCTCTAGCGAGGCTCACGCGCCTTCGATCCGCTCGCTCCATGATTTCTCGGCGTTTAGCAAGCCTTGCCTCCTGCTCGGCAGCCAACCCAAGGGGAATCACATGCGAAGCATTTCGGTCCGAGCTCTTTCCCTTCGTAGCCGTCTCCGCTACTGCAATCGTCCGTTTCGCCATGCTTCTATGGCGCAAAGCGGAAAGAGCACAGAGTTCTTCGCAAGAATCGCTCAAAAAACAATGAGACTGAAATACAAGCATAACCTTCTCCTCGCACGTTATGCGTATGCACTATATATGACACAAATGACATATTCAAGAGACACGAAGACCATCGAAGCAGATTCGCTCCCGCAGTCGCCCCATAACAGAGGCGAGTGCCAAAAAGCATTTCTTTCAGTTGTGTCTGCGATGATCTTGATAGTTTTCGAGATAAGCGGAAAACTCTTCCGACGTGTCCGAATTGCCGCTACGCCATGCTTTGTGATCGATTATCTCGCTTTCAAACCCATAGTAGCTGTCGATGTACGCGATGAGACCATCGAGAGCCTCGAGCTGCGCCGCAGGATAGTCCCCTTCGCCGCCCCTATGAACTAGCTCAATACCCACAGACCACGCATTCATGCCGTAATCTGATGCCCACGACCCAATGGGCGAAGAACCCTCCATATCGTCGCGCCCATCTTCTATTAGACCATACTTCTCATTGTGACCTGTGTCGCCATAGCCAGCATGATGCGCAATCTCATCAAGAGGAACGCATTGAGAAATTGAACCGTCTTTGCCGATGACAAAATGAGCGGCGACCAAATTGCCATTCGAATCCCACCAGTCAATAACAGAAGCAGGGTCGCTGTCGCCCTCTGTATCGTGCAGCACGATATACTTCTGATACTCAGCAGATTTGAGCCGATGGGAAAAGGAGGGCCGTATGTCTTGAACAATCGCCAAATCACTAGGAGCCGGTTCGCTGTACGATAGTTTCTCGGAATCGTCAGGAATATCTAAGTCCCCCGTATCGCTTGATCTATCTAAACTAGGCTCTTGATCTATCTCCTGCTCTTTCGGCTCTGCGTCAAAAGGAGAACTGTCGGGATACTCCTCCGCTTCGATAGCATCCGATTGAATCGCTTCTGACAGTTCGCTCTGGTTCTCTGGAGACGTGCAGCCATCAATGCCCAACATTACACTGCAGAGAAGAAGCACGGCAATATGCCGAAAGAAGTATTTCATAGCTCCACTTCCGATCGATCAGATGAACCTATACTCGTGCGCTTCTTCCAAGTTGAATCTTGAGGATTCGAAAGGGCAACTGACGAGTCCATGACAAAATGCCTGATCAAAGCACCACCCATTTTGAGGCACCACTAAGCTGCCGCTTCTTAATCTGGAATATGTGCTTTAATGGACTCAGAAATCGATCGCGTCCCGAAAAGCGCCGCTGTTGCCATCATGCAGGCCCCATCCCCGCGCATAACATCGAAGGCGATCCACACCATAGAATAGATGAGCGCAACCTGGATCAGCGGGAAGAGAGCAAACCGCTGAAGCCACGCAGCTCCCCGTCGCCCGACCCGCTCACTTCTGCCGTCATCCAGCGGGAAGAAGCGCCGGCATCACAGCACGCCTCCGGCCAGCTCCAAATCATCCGCGCAAGCTGCGCGATCGGGCAAAGTGCGCTCAGCCTCGCCCCTCGCTGCGGCGTCGGAAGCGCCGCCCAACCGCATGATCACGGTAGCGCGGAACACGCCGTCCTCGATGGCGCATTCCAAAGATCCCCCGTGTCGTTGCGCGATGCCGGAGATAATAGAAAGCCCCCAGCCATGAGCCTCATCCCAGGTGCGCTGCCGCTTGCGCGACCGTTTCGCGGACTCCTCCCAGGCAACGCGATCGGCTTCGGAGATGCTGTTTTTGGCCTCAATCACCAAATGGCCCTGCCGCACCGAGGAGCGCAGCGACAGAAACGGCTCGCCCGACGCGCCCGGCTCGCTCGACGCGCTCGACGCGCTCGACGCACCCAGCTCGCTCGACGCGCCCGGGCCGCCCGCATCCCACGCCCGCAAAGCAGCCGCCAGACCATTGTCCGCGAGATTCGCAATCACCGCGCACAACTCCACCGCCGGCACCCCCACGTTGTGGGGTATCTCAAGGGAGAACCGGGGGCGCACGCCCGCTTCCTCGCACGCCTTCAGCTTCATCGTCGCCACCGCATCGGCCGAGCGATGCTCGCACAGGCGAAAGGCCGTCGAGCCCATGATGTCGACAGCGCGCGAAAGCCGCTCCTGGGCGCTCCCCTCCTCTTGCTCGCGCAGGCGTCGCACCGCCTCGTCCATCTCCTCCGCCACCTCGCGGCGCAGCTTCATGATGTCTTCCATATCAGCCGCGATTTGCTCGCGATAGGCCACCTGCACGCGCTCTTGCTCCTCCAGCATGCGCACCCGCTCGCGCAGAATGTCGGCCTCTTGCGTCTTGCGCACCTCGCGGAACAGCTGGAAATCGACGGGAATGCAAGCCAGCGCGAGAAGCCCCACAACCCGGAGATACACCTCGGGCAGCTGAAGACGCACGATCCAGACGGCCGACACCGCCACCATGACGAGCTGGCTTGCGGGATACAGCAGAAACGAGATGCGATGGAGAATCGAGTGGCTCATGAGATGCCTTTCTTTAAAGAGAGCCCGGAACGTCAAAGGGAGTTCGCAACATCCTCAAGGTAGTCCAAAGCAGCGGCGCGATCCCCGCGCTCGCACAGCGTCGCCACCACGGCCTGGTGGTTGCGCAGATCGTGGCGCAGGCGCGCGGTGTCGCCAAGGAGCTCCTGTACTGCGGTCAGCTCGCGCAGATATCCCGCCAATCGCTCCTCCAGAAGCGCTGCCTTAATCTCAGCCCGCTGCCTCTCGGCAGAACGGCGCATCTGCAGAAACAGCAGCGCATCAATAGCCGTGCACAGCAGCAAAATTGCCGTGGAAGCAACCACAAACGCAGTCTCTCCCCGCGTGACGCTGAAGCAAATGCCCAGCACGATGAAGATGAGCGGCACCTGCATCAGGGGAAACAGCGCCAATCGCCGCATCCACTCCGGAGAGGCAGCCCCTGATGCACGTCGGCCGCGTCGGCCTTTTTTCGCGTCGGGAAAGAAGCGGTGCACGACCTTCCCCATGCCGATCATGGCCGGCGTCATTACAAGCCCATAGCCCACCAGTCCCATGAAGATGGTGAGCGGGGCATAGGTCAGGGCAAGCTGATCGTTCATCATTTCCAAACCAGTACTCGACACCCAGATGACCGCCCCCGTAAGCTCCGCCACCGCCATGAGCACCATGGCCAGCGAGCACACGATAACGCGCTTTGGCAGCGCACCACCACAGTGCCCCATATCAGAGCCCAGCCTCAAACGCCCAAATACGCCAGCAGCCCCTCGCAGCCATCGCACACGTCGGCATAGGTGGTTTCGAAATCGCCCGTGTACCAGGGGTCGTCGACGCTGCGGTTGGTGCCGGCGAATTCCAAGAGTTTGAGCACCTTGCCGTCCGGGTCGCCGCCGAGGATCCAGTTCATGTTGCGAATATTGGCCGTGTCCATGCCAATGATGAAGTCGAAGGCATCGTAATCGGCGCGGCGCAGCTGGCGGGCGCGCTTGCCTTCGAAGCCGCCGATACCATGCTCGCGCAGCACCGCCGCCGTGCCCGGATGCACCGGGTTGCCGATCTCCTCGGTGCTCGTCGCCGCCGACTCGATGTGGAACTGCTCGGTAAGCCCCCGCCGTGCCACCATGTCCTTCAGCACGAACTCGGCCATAGTCGATCGGCAGATGTTGCCGTGGCAGACGAAAAGGACACGAATGGGAGACTGGGTCATGGGGAAAGCCTTTGCAAGGAGACCGATTGTTTAAAAGATACGGTGCATATTATCTCACAGCAACCCCCATCGCCCTAAGCCACAAGTCGCGGTTTTCTTCCAGTATCGCGAAGGCGCCATAGCTCCCGTCGGTTACTTCTGGGAAAATACCGCCCAAGCATTGGACGGCTCGCTCGGAGCAACGGCCTTCCCGTACGCGCCTCGCGCTGCGAACCGAGGAACCGAGCAGAGGGAACAGGAGCATCATGGCAGAGTTCATCTACCAAATGTACAAGGCCCGCAAGGCGGTGGGCGACAAGGTTATTCTGGACGACGTTACGCTGTCGTTCTACCCCGGCGCGAAGATCGGCGTTGTGGGGCCCAACGGCATGGGAAAGTCAACCCTGCTGAAGGTCATGGCCGGCCTCGAGGAGGTTTCCAACGGCGAGGCGCGCCTGACGCCCGGCTACACCGTGGGCATTCTTCTGCAAGAGCCGCCGCTTGAAGAGGACAAGACCGTCCTCGAGAACATTCAGATGGCCTTCGCCGATGTGCTGGCCAAAGTGGAGCGCTTCAACCAGATCGGCGAGGAGATGGCCGCGCCCGACGCCGACTTCGACGCGCTCATGGACGAGATGGGCAAACTGCAGGACGAGATCGACGCCGCCAACGGGTGGGACCTCGACTCCCAGCTCTCCCAGGCCATGGACGCGCTGCAGTGCCCCGACCCGGACGCGCCCGTGAGCATCCTTTCCGGCGGCGAGCGCCGTCGCGTGGCGCTGTGCCGTTTGCTTCTGGAACAGCCCGACCTGCTGCTGCTCGACGAGCCCACCAACCACCTGGATGCCGAATCGGTGCTCTGGCTCGAGCAGCA
>ENA-ORTH01002315-ORTH01002315.1-human-gut-metagenome-genome-assembly--contig:-NODE-2315-length-15745-cov-3.990185_pt1 | contig 15745 bp, 18 predicted proteins | sample MGYA00241914_ERZ509192 | MGnify/ENA primary metagenome ERZ509192 (study PRJEB26280, sample SAMEA2338826) | human gut metagenome | biome: human gut; feature: human-associated habitat; material: faeces... | reverse complement strand
CGCAGATTGAGGTCACCTTCGACATCGACGCCAACGGCATCGTCAACGTCAGCGCCAAGGATCTGGGCACCGGCCGTGAGCAGCACATCACCATCACCTCCAACACCAACATGTCCAAGGAGGACGTGGAGAGGGCGGTCCGCGAGGCGGAGGAGTACGCCGCCGAGGATAAGGCCAACCGCGAGAAGATCGAGGTGCGCAACGGCGCCGACCAGGCGGTTTACCAGTGCGAGAAATCCATCGAGGAGCTGGGCGACAAGCTGGACGCTTCCGACAAGGCGGAGCTGCAAGGCAAGATCGACGCGCTCAAAGAGACCCTGAAGGGCGACGATGTGGAGGCCATCAAGGCGCAGCAGGAGGATCTGATGAAAGCCTTCTACGCCATTTCCGAGAAGATTTATAAGGCGAACGCGCCAGAAGGCGCGGCCCCCGGCCCGGACGCCCCCGCCGACGGGCAGGCGGCCGACGGCGGCGAGTATTACAGCGGCGACGTGCAGTAATCGAACAAACAGCGACAGGGGCTGATGCAGCGAATACCTGCGTCAGCCCCCCTTGCCGTGATACGGCGACTCTGCGACAGCATGGAGGATAGACCACAATGGCTGACAACAAGCGTGATTATTATGAGGTGCTGGGGATTTCCAAGGGCGCCTCGGACGATGAAATCAAAAAAGCCTACCGCCAGGCGGCCAAAAAATACCATCCCGATCTAAATCCCGGGGACAAGGAGGCGGAGGCACGCTTCAAGGAGGTCAACGAGGCCTACGAGGTGCTGTCCGACCCGGAGAAGAAGAGCCGGTATGACCAGTTTGGCCATGCGGGCGTGGACCCGAATTTCGGCGCGGGCGGTTACGGCGGCGCCGGGTTCGACGGGATGGATTTCGATTTGGGGGATATTTTCTCCTCCTTCTTCGGCGGGGCCGGCGGCGGCCGGCGCGCCAATCCCAACGCCCCCCGGCGCGGCGGCGATGTGGCGGCCTCGGTGATCATCTCGTTTGAAGAGGCGGCCAAAGGCTGCAAAAAGCAGGTGTCGGTGCAGCTGACCAGCACCTGCGGCGACTGCGGAGGCAGCGGGGCGAAAAAGGGCTCGTCGGTCAAGACCTGCCCCAACTGCAACGGCTCCGGCCAGGAGCGGCGGCAGCAGCGCACCCCCATCGGTGTCATTCAGACCCAAACCACCTGCTCCCGCTGCCACGGCAAGGGCAAAATCGTCGAAAGCCCCTGCCCCACCTGCTCGGGAAGCGGGCAGGTGCGCAAGCCGGTGACCATCGGCATCAACATACCCGGCGGCATTGACGACGGGCAGGTCATCACCATCCGCGGCAAGGGCAACGCCGGCATCAACGGCGGCCCGGCGGGGGATTTGCAGATTCAGGTGTCGGTGCGGCCCCATCCAATCTTCGAACGGGATGGGTACGACATCTGGTGCGATCTGCCTCTGACCTTCGCCCAGGTGGCGCTGGGCGCGGAGGTGAGCGTTCCCACCCTGGACGGCAACGTGTCCTACACCATCAAGGAGGGCACCCAGCCGGGCGATACCTTCCGGCTCAAAGGCAAGGGCTTCCCGTATATCAACGGGCGGGGCGCCGGCGACCAGGTGTTCCGGGTGGTGGTGGAGGTTCCAAAGAACCTCTCCAGCGAGCAGAAAAAGCTGCTGCGCAGCTTTGAGGAGGCCACCGGCGAGAAGAACTATCAGAAGCGCCACTCCTTCTTTGACAAAATCAAGGACGCGTTCAATAATTAGTAAGAGGAAAAAAGCCGATGCGGCGTATGCTGCATCGGCTTTTTTGCGCTTGCGTCCGATAGAACTAATAAAACCGCTTAGCCGTACCTTTTGGCGAGCGTTTTTACGCAAGCGAGGCACATGTTTACGCCTTCATAGCTGACAAGATCCCGGGCTTCTCCGCAGAAGATGCAGAAGGGCGCGTATTTTCTCAAGATGATCTCGTTGTTATCGGTGAATATCTGCAATGCCGCGCCATCCTCCAACTCCAGTTGGTGGCGCAGCTCCACTGGAATAACGAGCCGCCCCAGATTGTCTATTTTCCGCACAATTCCCGTTGCCTGCATAGGCTCACTGCCTTTCAATTGTTTTACTGTAATAATACACATATATTGGGAAAATGTCAATAAAAGTGACAATTCAAATATTAAAGACAAGAATATTGTCTATTGGAGGGATATACTAAAAAAAATCAGAAGCGGGAGTTGAGGCAATGAGACCCAAAATAGTAACCTTAGGCTCCCGCTTGCGCTATTATCGGAAAAAGAATAATTTTACGCAAGAAACTGTTTCACAATTGGTTGGAGTTTCGCGCACAGCGATTTCTGGATATGAACGTGGTTCGACTGAACCAGAGTTGGCGACACTTCGTAAATTAGCGTCACTCTACAAAGTTTCGGCGGATACGCTCTTGGATATTGAACACCCTGATACGGCGGTTGAAAAGAAGACCGTCAAAAAAGAGATAGATGCAGCGATGGCAGCGCTGAAAAAAGCGACCATTGCATTGGAAAATGCAGCATCCCTCCTCGATAAACTGTAAACCCCGCGGCCGGATGCACCGGCGGCGGGGTTTTGTTGTCTACCTGTCCAGTTTCCTTCGACAGACAGCCCCAAAATTCCACTTGATATTCCCAAGGGGGGTATGCTACAATTAAAGACAAATTAAAAAATCAAGGAGGAAAAATCGTGGTAAATGCGAATGCCGGCGAGAAGTTCCTGAAGGAAGGCCTCACCTTTGACGATGTGCTGCTGATCCCCGCCAAGTCGGACGTGCTGCCCAAAGACATCGCGGTGAACACCCGCCTGACCAAGTATATCACCCTGAACACGCCGCTGATGACGGCGGCCATGGACACGGTGACCGAGGCCCGCATGGCCATCGCCATGGCCCGCGAGGGCGGCATCGGCGTGATTCACAAGAATATGTCCATCGAGGCCCAGGCCGATCAGGTGGACAGGGTCAAGCGCTCCGAAAACGGCGTTATCGTCAACCCGTTTTTCCTCTCTCCCGATCACATCGTGGCCGACGCCAACGAGCTGATGGGCAAATACAAGATTTCCGGCGTGCCGATCTGCCGCGATGGCAAGCTGGTGGGCATTCTGACCAACCGGGACATGCGCTTCCTTTCCGACTTCACCCAGCGCATTGAGGAGGTCATGACCAAGGAAAACCTGGTCACCGCCCCGGTGGGCACCACCATGGAGCAGGCGCAGGAAATCCTGCGGCAGCACCGCATCGAAAAGCTACCCATCGTGGACGACAACGGTTATCTCAAGGGCCTCATCACCATCAAGGACATCGAGAAGGCGGTCAAGTATCCCCTGTCCGCCAGGGACAAGGACGGCCGTTTGCTCTGCGCCGCGGCCATCGGCGCCACCTCCGACGTGCTGGACAGGGCTTCCGCCCTGGTGGAAGCCCAGGTGGACGCGCTGGTTCTCGACTCGGCCCACGGGCACAGCCAGAACATTCTGAAGGCGGTATCCAAGGTCAAGGCCGCATACCCGAACGTGTCCCTCATCGCGGGGAACATCGCCACCGCGGCGGCGGCGGAGGCCCTCATCGACGCGGGCGCCGACGCCATCAAGGTGGGCATCGGCCCCGGTTCCATCTGCACCACCCGCGTGGTGGCGGGCATCGGCGTGCCGCAGATCACGGCGGTGTACGACGCGGCCTGCGCGGCGGCCCGCTACGGCATCCCGGTGATTGCGGACGGCGGCGTCAAGTATTCCGGCGATTTGGTCAAGGCCATCGCCGCGGGGGCGGATGTGATCATGATCGGCTCCCTGGTGGCCGGCTGCGAGGAATCCCCCGGCGCGACGGAGATTTATCAGGGCCGTCAGTTCAAGGTGTACCGCGGCATGGGCAGCTTGGGCGCCATGTCCCAGGGCAGCAAGGATCGGTATTTTCAGGAGGACAACAAGAAACTGGTTCCCGAAGGGGTGGAGGGCCGGGTGCCCTACAAGGGCCTGGTGTCCGACACGGTGTATCAGCTGATGGGCGGCCTGCGGGCCGGCATGGGATACTGCGGCTGCGCCACCATCCAGGATTTGCAGCAGAAGGGCCAGTTCATCCGGATCACCGGCGCGGGCCTGAAGGAAAGCCATCCCCACGATATCCACATCACCAAGGAAGCCCCCAACTATTCCATCAGCCAATAAGAAACAAGGAACCCCCGGAAGCAAACGCTTCCGGGGGTTCCTTTTCAGACTGTCAAAGAAGGTATCGGAGGGAAGGGAAGGTGTGGAGCACGAAGGCAAGCCTTCGTGCTGGGAACACGTCAGGGTTCCCCACTCCGCGTCGAGCGAAGCGGATCACCCGCCCGCAGGCGGCCAAAAGTGGGGAAAATCGGCACGATTTCCCCACTTTTGCTCAGCTTGGCGTAAACCGGCCGGCGTGAGCCGGACTTTTTCGACAAGCTGACAAGGAACCCCCGGAAGCAGACGCTTCCGGGGGTTCCTTTTGTCGATACGGAAATATCAGGGCTCGGCGTTCTCCATTTTTTTCCGGGCAATGCGCACGGAGCGCTTTTCCTTGCGGGAAGCCGATTCCGTCTGCTCCTCCGGCGGGAGGCCCAAGGTGCTTTCCCCATCCTTGAACAGGGGCGCGCCGGACAGGTCGAACCGGGCCTTGCCATCGGCGACCAGCCGCGCCTGCTCCTGCTTGGCGACGATGCGATCGCAGATAAAGGCGGGCACCATCAGCAGCGGCACGAGAGCCGGGCTCATATGACGGTAGATCATCTTGAAGGTGTTCAGGCCGGTGTCGCCGCCGGAGGCGCTGATCTGGGCGGGGAAGGCCCGCATCAGGTCGAAAGCGATGAGCACGGCCGCCAGCCCCGCCACAGCCGCCACAATCAGCCCGATAAACGGCCGCTTGCGCAGGCAGATGAACAGGATGACGCCGACGACCAGCAGGCTGGTCACGGCGATCATGGGCCACAGGGCGTACACCTTATCCGCCTTGCCGGCCTCGAGCGCGGTGGCGTTGTTCTGGCCGATGCCAAACATGGCGAGCACCTGGAAAAACGTGCTGATCACCAGGACGGTCCACATCAGAATCTTACATGTCAGGGATGTTGCGCGCAAAGGGCATACCTCCAGTATCCCGAATCGGGTTCGATACGTTCAATCCTCAGTATACCACAAATATCCGCGAATTCAACCGGGAATTTTCGCTTTTTCCACAAGATTATTTCCGCAGCAGGGTTTCTTCCGGAACGGACGGCTCCGCCGGGGCTTTCACCGCTTTGGCTTTCCACAATTGGGGACGGCTGAAAAACCGCACGTCCATGACGATGTGGCGCATGTCCCCACACACGGGGCAGAGCTGCTCATAGGGGTGGTACACACAATCCTGACGGCGCAGCCGGATGCGCAGCGTACGGTTCAGGCAGCGCCGGCACATACCGCCGCCCAAGTACTGTTTAAACATGTTGTAGCGCATCTTGTGCGTCCCCTTATGGCATATTTTATCCATTTTGTAGAGCGTGAAAAGGCCTTCCGATATTTTCTGGTTTAATTATACAACAAGAACCGGTGTCGTGCAAATAGAAATTCGTCGGATCGATCTATTGCTAATAATAAATAAGCGGGCCGTTTTCCCCGAAAGGGAAACGGCCCGCGGAATGGAGCGGTATCAGGATTCGAAAAATTTGCTGTGGACGGCGGCGACGGCGCGGTCGGCATCGTCGGAGGCGATGAGCACGGAGACCTTGATTTCGCTGGTGGAAATCATCTGGATGTTGACATTGGCGTCGGCCAGGGCCTCGAACATGCTGGCGGCCACGCCCTCGTGGGTTTCCATCCCGGCGCCCACCACCGAGATTTTGGTCACGCCGGTATCGTAGGAAATGCTTCTGGCCCCGACCTTATCGCAGTATTCCTGTAGGGAGGCCACGGCGTCGTCGCCCTTGTCGGCGGGGACGGTGAAGGTGATGTCCTTGGTGCCGTCGCGGCCCACCGACTGGAGGATAATGTCCACATTGATGTGGGCTTTTGCCACGCGGGAGAAAATTTTGAAGGCGATGCCGGGTTCGTCCGGCAGACCGACGATCATCACGCGGGCCACATTGGCGTCCTTCGCCACACTCTTAATCAGCATTTGTTCCATTTTCGCAGCCTCCTTGACTTTGGTGCCGGGCACCCGTTTCAAGCTGGAGAGCACTTCCAGCTCCACGTTGTATTTTTTCGCCATTTCCACCGACCGGTTGTTGAGCACCTGGGCGCCCAGTGTGGCCAGCTCCAGCATTTCGTCGTAGGTGATTTCCTTCAGCTTGATGGCGCCGGGGATCTTGCGGGGGTCGGCGGTGTAGACGCCTTCCACATCGGTAAAAATCTGGCACAAATCGGCCTGCATGGAGGCGGCGATGGCCACGGCGCTGGTATCGGATCCGCCCCGGCCCAGGGTGGTGATGTCGTCAAAGCGGTTCAGCCCCTGGAAGCCCGCCACCACGACGATCCGCTTTTTGTCCAGCGCCGTGCGGATCCGCTCGGTGTTCACCCGCTTGATGCGGGCGGCGGAGTAGGTGGAGTTGGTCTGGAACCCGGCCTGCCAGCCGAGCAGGGAGACCACCGGGAAGCCCAGCTTTTCGATGGCCATGGCCAGCAGGGAGATGGAAATCTGCTCCCCGGCGGCCAGCAGCATATCCATTTCCCGCTTGCTGCCGCTGGGATTGATTTCCTTGGCTTTTTCAATGAGATCGTCGGTGGTGTCGCCTTGAGCGGACACCACCACCACCACGTCGTTGCCCGCCTTATAGGTATCGGTGACGATCTGCGCGACGTTGAAGACCCTCTCGGCATTGGCGACGGAGCTGCCGCCGAACTTCTGCACTACCAGCATACTTAGTTAACCTCCGGTTCAGATTGTGTCGACTCGATGGGACTGGGGACGCCGAATTCCACCGTGGCCCCCCGGCTGTCGCAGCCGAAGACCTCCACCCGCCAGCCGGTCAGCCCCGCCTCATGCAGGGCGGCGGCCGCCTGGGGGACAAAGGCGTCGTTGCCGCCTTCGATAATGGCCAGAATGGAGGGTCCGGCCCCACTGATGGCCACCGCGTAAGCCCCCAGGCTGTAGGCGGTGTAAAACACCTGTTCCGCCCCTGGGATCAGGGGGAACCGGTAGGGCTGATGCAGCCGATCCTGCACCGCCACCCGCAGGTTGTCGAGGCTTCCCGACCAGAGGGAGGCGGTCATCAGGGCGGCGCGGGACAGGTTATAAACCGCGTCCTGCCGGGAAATTTCGGTCGGCAGGGCGGCCCGGGCCACCTCGGTTTTCAGCTCAAAATCCGGGATGAACACGGCGAAGCGGATCCGCTCGGACACCGGCACGGACACGGTGTGCACCCGTCCGCCGTCCATCACCGAGGTGACCAGCCCGCCCAGCATGGCGGGGGCGATATTGTCCGGATGGCCCTCCAGCTCCGCCGCCAGATCGCACAGGTCAGCGGGGGAGACGGGGCTGCCCATCAGAGTGTTGGCCCCCAGCAGGCCCGCCACCAGGCAGGCGGAGGAGCTGCCCAGCCCCCGGGTCATGGGAATGTTGTTTTCCTGCAGGATCCGCAGCCCCCGGAAGGGGTGGCCGCACCGCTCGTACAGGCGGCGGGCGGTGGCGTAAATCATGTTGGTTTCGTCGGTGGGGATGGCGGCGCCGTCGGTGGCCGCGATGTGGCAGCCGTCGGCTTCCTCCATCCACACCCGGTTATACAGCGTCAGGGCCAGGCCCAGGGCGTCGAACCCGGCCCCCAGGTTGGCGCTGGAGGCCGGCACGGTAATTTTCAGCATGGCAACCCTTCCCGCCTTACAGCTCCGCGACCCGCAGGCGGCTGAGAAGGGTCATGTTCTGCAGGGAGGCCAGCTTGGCATCCAGTTCCGCCTCGGTCATGGAGGGGGTGACGAAGGCCAGCTGATCGGCCGGCGCGTGGGGCGCGCTGACGATAGCCGCGCCGCTGAACACGGCGTTGACCTGCGCGAGGGCGGCGTGGGTCTCCGGGCAGCGGAAGCGCACCAGGGCGCTGACCGCGTTTTCCTTCCAGTCGCAGACGTAGCCTTCCGCGCCCCGTTCCCAGAACAGATATTTGCGCGCGCCCAGGTGCTTGACCTCGTCGATGACGTCCGCCACCACGGCGCTGGCGGTGGGCAGCTTGCCCGCGCCCCGGCCGTAGAACACCACGTCGCCGATGGCGTCGCCCCGCACCATGATGCCGTTGAACACGTCGTTGACGTCGGCCAGCAGGCTGGCCGCGGGCAGAATCATGGGGGCGACCAGGCCGCTCACCCGGCCGTCCTGAAGCCGGGACACCCGGCCGATGAGCTTGATAACCCCGCCGTAGGCTTCGGCGAATTTCACGTCGTCCAGGGTGATGTTCCCGATGCCCTCGGTGTGGATCTGCTCGGGATAAACGTGCTTGCCGAAGGCCAGGGAGGCCAGGATGCAGATCTTGCGGCAGGCGTCGTGGCCGTCCACGTCGGCGGAGGGGTTCCGCTCGGCGTAGCCCAGCTTCTGGGCCAGGGCCAGGGCGTCCTCAAAGGACATGTGGTCCTCGATCATGCGGGTGAGCATGAAGTTGGTGGTGCCGTTGAGGATGCCCGCGATTTCGTACACCTCGTTGGCGGCCAGGCATTGGTCGATGGGGCGGAGGATCGGGATGCCGCCGCCCACACTCGCCTCAAACAGGAAGTTAAGGTTGTTGTTTTTCGCAATTTCCAGCAGCTCGTCGCCCTTGGCGGCCACCAGCTCCTTGTTGGAGGTGACGACGTTCTTCCCCGCGAGCAGGCAGCTCTTCACGAAATCGTAGGCCGGGTGGAGACCGCCCATGGTTTCCACCACGATGCGGATGTCCGGATCGTGCAGAATGTCGTCGAACTCCTTGGTGAACTTGTTGGCATAGGGCAGGTCGGGAAACTCCCGCAAATCCAGAATCCGCCGGATTTCGATGGGTTCGCCCGCCTTGTGGGCGATGCTGTCCGCGTTTTTGCGCAGCACCTCCGCCACGCCGGAACCCACCACGCCGTGACCCAAAATCGCTACATAAACCATGCTGATGACCATCCTTTTCTAAAAGGCGTCGCCGCCTATCTGATATATAGCTGACAAGGGGATGCCGTCCCCCGTGCGCAAACTGGCTGTCACGCGCCCGGCATATCCAGCCGCAGCCCGGTAATGCCCTCGCCCGTCAGGCGGGTGATCCGCTCCACCCCCGGCAGAGCGCCCAAGGTGCGGACAAACCCGTCCACCGGCATCGCCAGCCGGTCGGTGCGGGCCGAAATGGACACCGAAGCCACGCCGCCCGCCGGGATGTTCTGGTTGACCGTCAGGATGTTGGCCCCCGCGTCGGCAAACGCCGCCAGCAGGGCGGACAGCACACCCGGATTGTCCTGCAGAATCAGGTGAACCGTAACGATTCCCCCGCTTTTTCCGGCGTCGTAGCTGAACACCGCGTCCCGATACTTGTAAAACGCCGTGCGGGAAATGCCGGCCAGCCGGGCGGCCTGCGCCGCCGTGGACGCCCGCCCGGAACGCAGCAAATCCTTGGCTTCCACCACCTTGGCGAACACCTCGGGCAGCACGGATTCGTCCACCAGGAGAAACCGCGGGTCGTTGTCCGTTTGTTGTGGCATAGGCGGCCGCATCCTTTCGACTGTGTAATCGGGTGGCGCACATGTGTTCCGCTGTGAAATACACTATAGCATTGTATGCGTCCGGTTTCAAGGGGGTACATGTCCGAAATCGGGGAAAAAATCGGGAAAAATGAAAGGGAGATGCGATTATCTCCCGATTGCTCCGGTTTTCTCGCAATGACGCATTTCTGCGTTTTGCACCATCCTGCCCATTCCGGCGCCGGTTTCTTGGTGCAAATGCCGCAATCTTTCCTTTTGACCAGAAGTGTGCTATGATACCTCTTATACACAGTACGGGAGGCATGCAGCTTTGTCGGAGAATCAACGGCCGTTTACCTCGGCCATCCTTGTGGCTGCGGGCGGCTCCACCCGGATGGGCGTGCCCAAGCAGACCATTCCCTTGTGCGGCGTTCCGGTCATCGTCCGCACCCTGCTCGCCTTTGAGGCGGCGCAGCGGGTGGACGAGATCCTGCTGGTGACCCGGGAGGAGGATGTGGAAGCCTTTGCCCGCCTCTGCCAAGACTACGGAGCGGCCAAGGTGCGCCGCGTGCTGCCGGGCGGGGAAACCCGCCAGCAGTCGGTGGCCCGCGGGGTGGCCGCCGCCGATGCCGGCGCCGCGTATCTGGCCATTCATGACGGGGCGCGCCCCCTCGTGCGCCCGGCGGTCATCGACGGCGTGATTGCCGCGGCCATGGAATGGGGCGGCGCGGCGGCCGGGGTGCCGGTCAAGGACACTGTCAAAGTGGCCGACGAGGCCGGCTTTATCGTTTCCACCCCCGACAGGCGGCGGCTGTGGAACGTACAGACGCCCCAGGTGTTTGAAAAGGAGACCTATTTGCGGGCCCTGCGGCAGGCGCAGGCCGAGGGCCTGGAATTCACCGACGACTGCCAGCTGGTGGAACGGCTGGGCTGTCCTGTGCGCCTGTGGGAGGCGGACTACGCCAATATCAAGATCACCACCCCGGAGGATGTGGCCTTCGCGGAAGGCATCCTCCGGCAGAGAAAGGAATGAGATAAATATGCGAATCGGTCATGGATACGACGTGCACCGGCTGGTCGAGGGCCGCCGTCTGATTTTGGGCGGGGTGGAGATCCCCTATGAAAAGGGCCTGCTGGGGCATTCGGACGCGGATGTGCTGGCCCACGCGGTGGCGGACGCCCTGCTGGGGGCGGCCGCTCTGGGGGATATCGGTGGGATGTTCCCCGATACCGATCCGGCGTTTCTGGACGCCGACAGCCTGGTGCTGCTCCGCCGCGTGACGGTGGCGGTGGAGGCCGCGGGTTTCCGGATTGAGAACATCGACGCCACCGTGCTGGCCCAGAAGCCCAAGCTCAAGGACTATATCCCCGCCATGCGGGAGAAGCTGGCCGCCGCCTGCGGCTTGAACGTGGAGCAGGTCAGTGTCAAGGCCACCACCGAGGAGGGGCTGGGCTTTACCGGCGCCGGGGAGGGCATGGCCGCCCACGCCGTCTGCTTATTGGAAGCGCGGGGGGAATCCGTATGACCTGCGCCGAAGCCCTGCAATATATAGAGGAATTAAAACCGGGCGGCATGAAGCTGGGGCTGGACCGGATGCGCCGGGGACTGGAGCTGCTGGGGCATCCCGAGCGGCGCCTGCGGGTGGTCCACGTGGCGGGCACCAACGGCAAGGGTTCCACCGCCCGGATGGTTCAGGCCATCGCCACGGCGGCGGGATATACCACCGGCCTGTTTTCCTCCCCGGCCGTCACCGGCCTGCGGGAGACCATCACCGTGGATGGGGAGGCCATCCCGGAGGCGGCTTTCGCCGGATGGGTGGACAGGCTTCGCGCTTTACAGAGCGATATGGGGGAGGCGGGGGGCCTTTCGGAATTCGAGCTGACCACCCTGCTGGCGCTGGCCTGGTTTGCCGAGAGAAACACGGATCTCTGCGTGATAGAATGCGGCATGGGCGGCCGGGAGGACGCCACCAATGTGTTCGACGCCCCTCTGGCGGCGGTAATCACCCCGGTGGCCCTGGATCACACCGCCTGGCTGGGCGGCACGGCAGAGGAAATCGCGGCCCACAAATGCGGCATCATCAAGGCCCCCTGCGGGGTGGTGACCGCGCCGGATCAGGATCCCGACGCCCTGGCCGTCATCTGGGAGACCGCCGCCCGGCAGGGGTTGACCGTCCGGCAGCCCGGCACCGGGGCGGCCCCCCTTCTGGAAGCGTCGCTGGGCCGGACGGTTTTCGCCTATGGGGAGAAGCGCTATACCCTGCCCCTGACCGGGGCGTTTCAGCGGGACAACGCCCTGACGGCGCTGGAAACGGTGGACTGCCTGAGGGACAAGGGCTATACCTTTACAGAAGAAGCGGTTGCGGCGGGGCTGGCCGGCGCCTATCTGCCCTGCAGGCAGGAGGTGCTGCGGCCGGATCCGCTGGTGCTGGCGGACGGGGCTCACAACCCGCACGGGGTGGCGGCCCTGGCGGACACCCTGCGGCGGCACCGGCCGCAGGGCGGGCTGACCATGGTGATCGGGATGCTGGGGGACAAGGACACGGCCGCCTGCGCCGCCCTGCTGGCCCCTCTGTGCGCCCATATCGTCTGCTGCGCCCCGGCCAATGCCCGGGCGCTGCCCGCCGAGGAACTGGCGGAGCAGCTGCGCCCCGGCTGCGGGGATGTCCGCACGGCCGGCAGCCCGCGCCAGGCTCTCCGGCTGGCGGAGGAGCTGGCCCACGGCGGCGATCTGCTGGTCGCGGGCTCCTTCTTCCTGGCGGCGGAGCTGCGGCCTCTTCTGCTGCTGGCCATGCGGGAGGGACGCCTGTCCTAGTACGGAGAGGATAATGGTAAATACGCGCGGTATATCCATTCAGAATATATACGAATAGTTGCTAAATTTCGCGGGAAAGAGACAAAATAAGACGGCGGGATTCTCAGGAATCCGCAGAGAAAAACTCCTATCATGTTGGATAGGAGTTTTTTTGTTGCGCATACTAATGCGGTGTATCCTTTTTCTGGACACCGCAGGGATAGGGAAAGGAAAGGAAGAACCATGGGGATTCGTATGCAACCGGAAGGGGACAAGCTAACCGTCTTCCTGTTGGGCGAGCTGGATCATCATGCCGCCAGGGATGTGCGGGACAGGATCGACGCCGAGCTGGAACGGGGAAAATACAGGACGCTTACGCTGGATTTCAGCAGCCTGTCCTTCATGGACAGCTCGGGGATCGGCCTGATCATGGGGCGGTACCGGCTGATGAAAGCCATGGGGGGCGCGATGCAGGTGGCGGGCGCCTCCGAGAGGATGGATAAGGTCATGCGGCTGGCGGGGCTCGAAAAATTGGGGATCCTGCAGGCACAGAGCGCGGAAAGGAAGGAATCAACCAATGAAGCCAAATAATGAGATGAAATTATCGTTTCCCAGCCGTTCGGCCAACGAAGGCTTTGCCCGCGCGGCGGTGGCGGCCTTTGTGGCGCAGCTGGATCCCGCGGTGGACGAGCTGGCGGACATCCGCACCGCCGTGTCCGAGGCGGTCACCAATTGCATTGTGCATGCGTATCCCGACGCGATCGGGGAAATCATCCTGCAGGCGCGGTTGTATCCGGAAGGGAGGGTGGTGATTAAAATCCGAGACAGGGGCTGCGGCATCGAGGATATCCGACAGGCCATGGAGCCCCTGTTCACCACCGGTGGGGAAGAGCGCTCCGGACTGGGCTTCTCGGTGATGGAGAGCTTTTCGGACAAGCTGAGGGTGACCTCCCGCAAGGGCAAGGGGACGGTGGTGACTCTCGAGAAATACATAGCGCCCCGCGAACGGCAGGCGAAGACCAATTGAATGACAGGGAAGAATGGATCTGCGCTAACATCGGGCTGGTACATGCCTGCGCCAAGCGGTTCACCGGCCGGGGAATGGAGTACGACGACCTGTTTCAGGCCGGCTGTATGGGGCTGGTCAAGGCGGCGGACGGCTTCGATGAAAGCCGGGGACTGAAATTCTCCACCTATGCCGTGCCGGTGATTCTGGGGGAGATGCGGCGGCTGTTCCGGGACGGGGGTACGGTCAAGGTGAGCCGCTCCCTCAAAGAGCTGGCCCTGCGGGCCACACGGGAAAGGGAGGGCTATATTCACCGCGAGGGGAGGGAGCCCACCATCGGCGAGCTGGCGGATTTGCTGGGAGTGGACGCCGAGCAGGCCGCCGAGGCCCTCGGAGCGTCGCTGCCGCCTCTTTCCCTGACCCGGGCGGGGGAGGAGGACGACGGCGATCAAATCGACGTCCCCGTTTCCCCGCCGGAGGAAAGCATCACCGATCATCTGGCCCTCCAGCAGGTGCTGGGGGAGTTGGATCCCCGGGATCGGGCTCTCATCGTGCTGCGGTATCTCAATCGGCATACCCAGCAGGCCACGGCGGACAAGCTGGGGATGACCCAGGTGCAGGTGTCCCGCCGGGAGCGGGTGATCCTCGAGCAGATGCGGAAGAAGCTGATTAGCTAACCGCCCGGGGCGGGTAATAGAAAAGGAAAGGGCCGATTCGCCCGAAACCACAGAGGCGCTGCCATCCGGCGGCGCCTCTGCGGTTTATAAGGGGCCGCTAGTACACGGGGCTGAGCCCCGCGAAAGCAGCCGCGTTCGCCACGGTGATTTTCTCGTCGAGATGATCGGTTACATACTCCTTAATCCGCCGAATATGGGAGTTGCTCTCTTGGGGCTCCTTAGGAAAGCCAAAGAGAATCCATAGAATAATCCCCACGCTCTTGAGGAGATCCAGCTGTCCGGTCAGCCATTCCCGATGGAATTCGTCCAGCAGCCGAATATGCGGGATATGGGTATACGCGGTTACCGGCCGCAGCCGGACATGTTCGTTCTCTGGAAGGGTAAAGTTGAAGGCCACGCATTCCATTCCGGCGGTCTGCGCGCTGCGACAGGATATCGACCAGTTCTGGAGGGACGAGGCGCGCGCCCATGAGGACAACTGCTTCTCCAAGGACGCGCCCCAGGTGGCGCTGGGCGTCTATAGGAGAGACGAATGCGTGTTCGCACAGCTGGGGGAGGAAGAGGAGCCCTGGGCCACACCCCGCTGGAACGCCGTGTCGAACTTAATAAGAGGTACAAGGATAAGGTGGAAAAATTGTGGGCCGCCGGCTGCTGGGAGAGACCGTCTCCAAGGCTCCGGCCTTCCCCGGCTGGCGGCAGAACGGGGAGGTGTTCGGCGGGCACGCACGTCTTTGACGGGCACGCTGCTTGGCTGCGGGGTAGCGTGTCCACCCCGGAGGAACTGGAAAAGCTGCTGGATCGCATCGACCGGATGGCTCTGCGCTCGTTTGTCCTTAGGATTCCCGGTCAGTCGCCTGATTGCGGTGGATATGATGGAGGACGGCGAGATAGAAGAAAGATGAAACGGCGGAACTGGAATTCCGCGGCTTTGAAATCAGGCCCCTGCATATTCTTCCTTGAGGCCGGCGGCCAGGGCGGATGCACGTCCGCCTGGCCAGCTGCGGGAGGGGGAACAAACGCCGCGCCTGGATAAACGGCTAGATTTTGCAGCGGCTGTGGATTGGATTTTATATATTCCGTGGGAAAGCCAAAAAAGTTTACCAGTCTCCAAAAACCTCTTGACATTTGATAGAACACCCGCTATAATAATGTACGTCGCTTGAGAGGGCAACTAATTAAGCTGACCGCAAAAATGACGATTAGGGTATTTGCGCTGATGCATTTCAGCTGGCCCCGTCCTCGGTATTACGTTTCTTGACCGTGTAAAAATTCTAAGGAACACGATATGCGGATATGGCGGAATTGGCAGACGCGTTAGATTCAGGTTCTAATGGTCGCAAGGCTGTGCAGGTTCAAGTCCTGTTACCCGCACCAAGTAATATGGAGCGGTACCTTTCCCAAATGGAAAGTACCGCTCCATATTTGTTTTTCTGACCTATACGATTTCTGTTCACAATACCGACTAAATGGCTTCTTCTATTTTTAAGGCTTAATCAATAATTTTAACAAATTTTTCACTTGTTCTTCGTATTATTTTCCCATGTCAGCTTCAAATAACTTTTCTTTCGGCAGCATAAAAATAATCTTCCTATCCACTTAGAATTTTTTATAAGTTGACAAAGCTTTTCTCCTCTTATGTTTTGCCCTCTTTTTTACATACGCCA
>ENA-ORTH01002310-ORTH01002310.1-human-gut-metagenome-genome-assembly--contig:-NODE-2310-length-15771-cov-4.112051_pt1 | contig 15771 bp, 8 predicted proteins | sample MGYA00241914_ERZ509192 | MGnify/ENA primary metagenome ERZ509192 (study PRJEB26280, sample SAMEA2338826) | human gut metagenome | biome: human gut; feature: human-associated habitat; material: faeces... | reverse complement strand
TACGGGGAACTAACCCAATACGCGGGCATGTGGCCCCACAACTCGGACGGCTGCGTCATGCAGTTCAACGAGCTGTATGAGAACCGGCTGGGGGCCGGGGACGGCCAGGGGCTGGACGTGGACATCAACTGCAACGACACGCTGGTACAGTACAACTACAGCCACGATAACGAGGGGGGCTTCCTGCTGGTCTGCACCGACGGCGAGGCGGGGCACTACAACCGGGGGACGGTGGTGCGCTATAACATCAGCCGCAACGACCGGAACAGCCTGCTGACCATCAAGGGCATCGAGGTGACGGGGCTGCAGGTGTACAACAACACCTTTATCACCGATTTCGGCTACCCGGCGGGGACGATTTCCACCCTGCTGTGGAGCCGCAACGACGCGGTGTTTGCCAACAACCTGTTCGTGGACAAGGCGCCGGCGGCCTCCCGGTTCGTGGACGCCAAGGACGGGGAGGGGAACCCTCGGGATAACCGGGGGCTGGTCATGACTTTCGAGAGCAACTTTTTCGCCGGCCAGGCGCCGGAGGAGGAGGAAACCATCCGGGTGCTCCCCTCCAACCGGACGGGTGAGGATCCGGGGCTGGCCGCGCCGGAAGACCCGGGGCCGCAGGGGTGCCGGCTGAGGCCGGACGCGCCCTGCGCGTATGCCGGAAAACGGTTGATGGACCGGGGCGAGCGGGATTTCTTCGGAAAACGGGCGATGGACGCTCCCCCGTCCATGGGGGCGCACGAACCGGAAAAAGCCTGATTTCAGGCGGGTCGCCGGATTTGTCGATCCAGGAAAACGGTCGATATACACAAAGGAAAATTAACGATTTACTTTTTTATGGGAAATGGGTACGATGGAGACAGAACCGAAGGAACGCTATTGCCCATGCGTATGAAATATGGAGTGGAGGAAACAGAATGAAAGCATTGCGCAGCAGAATCCTATCCATCGCTCTGGCGGCGTCGCTGCTGCTGTCCAGCGGCATGATCGCGGCCCCTCTGTCGGCCGGAGCGGCTGAGGAAGGCAGCGGCACCCCTATCTACACCGATGACAGTAAGTTTACCGTTTGGGGGAATCCACTGAACTGGGGCTACACTCTGACCAAGGAGCCCTGGAAGCTGACCTGCGACGATTATAAGTATCCGCAGGTGCGCTATGACGATTCCAAGACCATCGATCTCAATGAGACCCCCTGTATTTCCTATGATGTGGAATCCAACGCGGCCTTCAAGCTGGAGCTTTTTTGCTCGGCCAACAACCCCCAAGAGGTTGTCAACGTGATTGTAGACAGCCAGGACATGACCGGCAACAAAGGAACCGGCCTGGTGGATCTGCGGACGGTTCCCGAGGTCATAAAGGCGGCGGATGAGGACGGGAAGGTTACGATCAACACCTTCTATGTGGAATTTGCCCAGAAGGATCAGTTCGTTCAGTTCAATACGTATGAATTTGTTCCCGCCCCCAAATCGGAAATCAAAACCCCTGCGTTTACCAATGCGGACAAATTCAACGTGTGGGGTAATCCAGCGGCGTGGGGCTACACCATCACGCAGGATCCCTGGAAAATGGTCTGTTTTGATTACACATATCCGGAGCTGCGGTACGACGATCCCAAGGAAATCAATCTGAACGAAACCCCCTATTTGGCCTATGATATGGAATCCAACGCCGGCTTCCAGCTGAAACTGTGGTGCGGTGGCAAGGATGCGGTCGTTATTTTGGACAGCGAGAATCTGGCGGGCAACAAAGGCAGCGGGCTTATCGATCTGCGCGAAGTAAGCGAAGTGATGAGCCACGCCGGCCAGGACGGCAAGGTGACTATCAACACCCTGTATCTGGAATTTGCGCAGAAGGATCAGTACATCCAGGTCAATTCCCTCGGCTATGCCCCCGCTCCCCAGTCAGAGCTGGACAAGGAGGCGGCCCAGGCGTTCGATGCGCTGGTCGCGTCTCTTCCTGCTGTGGATGAACTCCAGCTGACCGACAAAGAGGCTGTGGCGGCGGTGCGGGCGGCCTATGAGGAGCTGACTGGCGCGCAGAAGCTGCTGGTGACCAAGCTGGCCGAGCTGGAAGCGGCGGAAAAACGGATCGAGGATTTGATCTACAACAGCCAGACCGAGGTTGACAAACGGGCGGCCAAGGCGGTGGACGACAAGATCGCCTCCATCGGCTATGTCATGCTGCATAAGGAAGCCCTCATCACCGAGTGCCGCGACGCTTATAATGCCCTGACCGAGACGCAGAAGGCGCTGGTGACCAAGCTGGACGTGCTGAAAGCGGCGGAGGAGAAGCTGGCCGAGCTGAAGGCCAATCCGCCCGCGGAAAACACCGCCAAGACCGAGACCTTCCTCGACAAGTTCGACGACGGCTCCTTCCCCAAGGCGGTCAAAACCATCACCCCCCGCGAGGACATCGATATCAACCAGGTGTTCAGCCTGCAGCGGGAGTGCAACGCCAATATCTATAAGTACAAGTTCGGCGCGGAATTTGACAAATCCAGCGGCATTCTCTTCAAGCAGATGACCGAGGTGGACGCCGCGGTGGTCTACGAGTTCGAAAACGGCCTCAAGTCTCTGGAGTTCGTGGCCTCCTATATCCACGCCAGCATTTTCAAATCGGCAGTTCCCGGCGTGTTCGAGATTTCCTGGTCGGAGACCCTGGACGGCGAATACACGCCCTTCACCGCCAGCGACATCAAGTATACCCGGGAGAAAATCGGCGACGATTATGTGCCCGGCGATCCGGAAAACGAAGCCATCGGCAACCAGTATCTCGCTTACTACAACATTGAGAACATCCCGGCCCAGGCCCGGTATATCAAGCTGTTCTTCAAGGGAAGCGATCCGGAGGCCGAGTACCCCTTTAATTACGCCAACTGGCAGGCGCCGCTGGGCTATTTGAAGGTGGAGGCCTACAAGAAAACCGTGGATATCGAAGAGAACAAGACCCTGACCGACGCCGCCACCGGCATTCGGGTGACCGGCGATCTGCCCAAGGGCGCGGAGCTGGTCGTCATCGATAAGTCGGAGAGCGGCGTCAAGAACGCGCTGGCCGCGTATCTGCAGAACCCCGCCGTTAAGGATTATCAGAATGCGCTGAGCATGGTGGAAATCCGCATCATGGTGGGCGGCGAGGTCTACACCGATTTCGAGAAACCGCTGACCGTGGCCTTCCCGGTCAAAGAACAGGTGGCCGGCGCGGCGTATTACGCTATGACGTACGATATGGACATCGACAAGTTCACGCCGATTGCCGGCGAGGCTGTCGACGGTTACTATCAGATGGAAACCACCTGGACGGGCGATTTCGTCCTGCTGGGCAACGACAAGGCGGCCGAAGGCTTCGGTCCCGTGGATCCCGGCAGCAAAGAGGAATCCTCCGACAATGGCGGCGCGCCCGATACGGGCCGTGCGTTCCCCGCGGCGGCGCTGCTGGTGCTGGCCGGAGCGGCCGGAGCCGTGCTGGCGCTGCGCAAAAGAAAATCCTGATAGCCTAATCCTCTAAAAGAGCGCCGTCCGATGATGGACGGCGCTCTCAGCTTGTCGAAAAAGGGAATCTGCCATTCGGAAAACGAAAAAAGCGGAGGCGGGTTACCGATCGGTGTTTGCGAGGACATGTGCCTCGCAAACACTCCTTATAGGCGAAAAATAGCGGAAACACGTGTGTTTCCGCTATTTTTCAAGAGCAGGGGTGGTACTGGCGGGGATAGAGGGAGCAAGGCGAGTATAACGAGCCGCCGCGATCCGGCATCCCCGTCCAGCAGCGTGTCGACTTTGTCGACGCGCTGAGAGCGCCGTCCGATGATGGACGGCGCTCTTCGTTTATGCTGGGGGATTATCGCTGTCGTCTTCGAGCAGCTGCAGCGCCAGGGTGTTGGTGTTCAGACGATTCACGATCCGGTCGGTCAGCACCGGGTACCGGGCGGGATCGCTGTCGTGCAGCAGGTCGGCGGTTTTGACCAGACGGGCGATGGGGTGGCCCTTCAGGGCGGCGATATACTTCTGGTAAGGGACGGCGGGCTCCCGCGTCAGGAGGCGGAGAGCCTCGAGAATGGCGGCGGGAAAGCCCGCCCGTTCCAGATCGGCGAAGGTCATCATGGTTTTCTCCACCACGTCGTGCAGCAGGGCCACGGTGATGGACGCCTCGTCGGGCATCTGCTCTGCCAGGTGGAGCGGGTGATGGATATAGGGCAGCCCGGCCTCGTCCTCCTGCCCGCGATGGGCGTTGTAGGCGATGCGCAGGGCTTTTTTGGTCAGCGCGGTGTACAGCATGCGGTTCCCTCCTTTTCGGACAGTATAGCACAGAAGGACCGCGGGAGAAAGCGGCGGAGCATAAAAACATCCCCGGGCATCCGTGAAGGATGCCCGGGGACGCGCTTTTTATCAGGGATTTACAGGGGGTTATTTCTTCCGCTTGCGCACGGCCATCGCAGCCGCCGCCGAGGAGGCCAGCAGGACGACGGCCCCCGCCGCCAGGGTCACGCCGGTGGGCGGGATAACCGGCGTGTCGCCGCCGTCCCCGGAGGGCTCGGAGGCGTCGGAGGAATCGGGGGACGGGCCGGGATCCGGCTGAGGATCGGAAGCGTCCACCAGCGCCTGATAGGCGGCCTCGGCGGCGGTCAGCACGGCGTAGTTGCCGACCAGCTTCTTCTGCGCGTCGGTCAGCGCGTCATAGGCGGCGCGGGCTTGCGCGATGCGGTCCCGGCTGTCCAGTGTCACGGTGCCGATGGCGTCGATTTTCTCGCTGACGGCCGCGGCCTTCGCCTCGTCGGCGGCGGCATCCTCGCTGGGGGTCAGGCCCGTCCAGATGGGAGCGGTGTAGGCCACATAGTCGGCGTTCTTGACTTTTTCCTCGGAATCCTTGACCCGCACATAGAAGTAGGTGGCGGTGGCGGAGGTGAGGGTGACGTCGATGTTTGCGCTGTAGCCGTTTACGTCGAAGGCTTTCACCACTTTACCCCCGTCGGAGACGATCTCGATGGTCTTCAGCTTATCCTTGGCCACAGTGGTGTCGGGATCGCTGACGGCAATCTGGAAATGGAAGGTGTTGGTGCCGCCGTCCAGCTCGCTGCCCAGCACCTGGCCGTTGACCTTGTAGTCGATGAGCAGGTTGCTGTCGTCGGTGGCGTAGGTGCGGTGCTTGCGGATGGCGTCGTAGATTTTCGTCTCGGTCAGCTCGTCGGTAAGGACGGCGGTGCGGGTTTCATAGCCGGTGATCCAGCAGCCCTGATGGATGTCGGAGTTGCCGGTGGGGGATACGTGCCAGCCGGCGTCCAGGGCTTTGATGTACCCCTCCTCAAAGTGGCCCACCTTGGTGTCCTGAATGGACAGGAAGTTGATAATTTCGTAGGTGTTGAGCACCTTGTCGACCGCCTCGGAGTAATGGCCGAAGTCGTCGAAATCCCACACGTTGTTCCACAGATCCTTCGGGTGGTTCCACTGAGCCAGGAGGGTGGGGCTGGCGGCCAGCACGTCGTAGAACTGCTGCATGCCGTCCCACAGGGCCTTTTCCTTGGCGGCGTTGCCGTGATCCTCTTTGGTGAACACCACGTTATCCAGGCTGTCGGCGGAGCCGGCGGGATAGGTGAACATCTGGTCATAGGTGCCGCCGAAGACGTTCATATGCCCGAAATAGCCGCTGGCTTCAAAACCGATCATGGCCAGAAAATCGTCGGAGGTGTACTTCTCCGCCGCGGCCATGCCGTCCAGGTAATCCTGGGTGCTCAGCTTGCCGCCGCCGTGAGGGCCGTAATGGTGATCGGTAATCATCAGAAAGTCGGCGTTGCCTTTCTCCGCCGCGTGCTTGAAGGCGTCCGCCGGGGTGGAGCGGCGGTTCTCCGTCCAATAGGTGTCGAAGCCGCGGCTCTCGTACCAGGCGTCGTTGTCCGGATCGCCCGCCCCGTCCGAGACGCCGGTGTGGGCGTGCAGGTCGCCGAAGAAGACCTGCAGCTTGCTCTCGTCGACCGTCACGGGCTTGACCGTCACGGTGATTTCCGCCTTGTTGCCCGTCTTGGAATCGGTGGCGGTGACGACGGCGGTTCCGGCTTTCAAACCGTGGATGGCGGCGGCCTGCGGATAGGCCTCATAGGTCTGCACCATGGCGATGTCCAGCTTGCTGGACGTCCAGGTGACGTCGGCAAAGTTCGGCTCGTCCAGATCCGACTGCAGCTCGGCCACGAAACCGCGCAGCTCGTCGATGGTCTGCGCGGAGGCGGCGAAGGAGATTTGTCCGGCGTTTTCCGCCTTTTCCCGGTAAGCCAAGGCTTGTGCCTCCTTGTCGCCCAGGGCGCGCCGATAAATCCGCACGTCGTCGAGGGCGAAGTTGTTGGCGCCCACATGCCAGTTGTTGCCGCCGCCAATCAGGAAGGGCAGGCCGCTGTCCGCCGAGGCGCTCTGTTTGTCGGCGGGGATGGCGGCGGTTTCCAGCAGTTCGCCGTTTTTGTACAGTTTGATGCCGCCGTCCTTATCCACCGCGTAGACGATATGCGTCCATTTGCCGGCGTCCACGGGGGATTGGTTGGTTTTGGCGTAGGGGCTGGAGCCGTCGCCCAGGGCCATGTACATGTGGTCGAGGCCAGAATACATCACGCCGGTGCCCTTCGCCTTTTCACCGATGCCGTAGTCCTGGTTGCCCAGGATGTAGGTGAATTTGGGGGTGCCGTCGTCCTTGATCCAGAAGGAGAAGGAGTAGTCCCCCGTACCCAGGGCCAGGGTCTTGGAGGCCTGCAGGTAGGAGCCGCCGGTGAACCGGGCGGCCGTCCCGCCGTTGACGCCCTTTTCATAGGTCAGGGCGGTGCCCTTGCCGGTGAAATCGAAGCCGTTGTCCGAGCTGTCGGCGGTGTTCGATTCAAAATCCAGGCGGCAGGCATAGTCCTGGGCCAGATAGGCGGTTTTCTCGTACGCCGCCTTCACGTCGGCGGCGGACAGGGCGGAGGCATACAGGGCCACTTCGTCGAGGGCGAAGTGGTTGTTTTCCATCCAGGAGGTGCCGCCCGCGCCGATCTGGAAGATCTGGTCGCTGTCCACGGTTTCCCGCGCTTGTTTTCCGGTATAGCGGCGGTTTCCAGCAGCTCGCCGTTTTTATACAGCTGGATGCCGCCGTCCCGGTCGACCACGTAGGCCACGTGAACCCACGCGTTCTTCTCCGTCGGGGATTGGTTGGTCTTGGCGTAGGCGGAGGATCCGTCGCCCATGGCCAGATACAGGTGATCCGCGCTGGCGTACATCAGGCCGGTGCCCCGGTATTTCTCGCCGACGCCGTAGTCCTGGTTCCCCATGACATAGGTGAACTGCGGGGTGCCGAAATCCTGGAGCCAGAAGGAGAAGGAATAATCGCCGGTGCCGAAGGACAGAGCCTTGGAAGCTTTGAGGTAAGATTTTCCGGTGAATTTCAGGGCCTTGCCGCTCACCCCGGTGATATACTCCAGGGAGCCGCTCCCCTGCGCGGCAAAGTCAAGGCCGTTGCCTGAGGAATCCTTGGTGTCGCCGTCGAAGTTCAGATAGACCGCTGGGGCAGGGGCGGTTCCTTCCGCCAGAGCGCCGGCCGGCGCGATCCCCAGGGACAGCCCGGTCAGGGGGACCGCCGCCGCGAGAGCCAACGCCGCCATTTTTTTCAGCTCCATCGTCTGCATTCACCTCTCTGTTTTAGGAGCGCGGGAAAAGCGTTCCCGCTCCCTTTATTTCCATTATTAGGGCAAACGGCGGAAAAGTAAATCCTCCATTTTCCGGCGATCGACAATTCCGGAAAATGGAGGATTTTTTGGATTTTCAGCGGATTTGGATGTCGTTTCCCGGGTCGGCCTGGCATTTGCCTTTGAGGAACCGGCAGCCCTCCAGCACGATGTTCTTGCAGGTGTACTGCGGCCGGGCGGAGGAATCCTTTTTCACCTGGGTGCCCACGTGGAAAATCTCGGCGTCGGTGGCGTAGGGGGTGGTGAAGGTGCAGTTTTTAAACAGGATATCCTTGGGGATAGGGCCCTCCACATAGGTTTCGTTTTCCACCCGTACCCAGAAAACGTTGAACCGGCAGTTCTCAAAGGTGCCGGAGGAGCGGACGCGCACGGTGCCCTCGATATAGGAATTTTTCACCACGTAGTCCTTGTTGAGGGAGTAGAAGGCGATTTGACAGCCGGGGGCGAGGCCGGGGACCGCGCGGTTCAAGCGGATCTGCACGGAGGTGTCGGAGGGATACACCTCCGCGATGGTTGCCGTGCCGTAGTCCTGGCCGGTGGCCATGTTGTAGATGGCCAGCTCGTCCCCAGGATTTAGGCCGTTGCGATACGGCTCGGCCTCGGTGGGGGTCATGACCACTCGGCCGGTGTCCGCGTCATAGGAGGTCACGTTGCAGATGACGGTGGACAGATTGAAAGCGTCGTCCCCGAGCGGGCCGATGTAGCAGCTGTCCCAGGTGGGCTTGGAGACGTTGTCCTTGACGTGGAAGCCGTCCCGCCAGGAGACGAGATGGATGCCGGATCCCTCCGGCGGCTCCAGGCGTACGTTGGTGAAGCGGGTGTAGCCCCGGTTGGAGCGGATATCGAAGGCGAATTCGGGCACGGCTTCGATATAGACGTTGCTCATCTCGAAATTTTCGGTTTCGCTGATGGAGAAAAGGCTGCCGATGCTGTGGGAGTTCTGATAGACGGGGAGGATGAATTCCTCCCCCACCTGCGCCGCGGCCACCCGGGACGCGTCCGTCATATACAGGCGGTAGGAGCCGGTTCCCAGCTGCTCCATGGAGGAGATGAAGTAGTGCAGCCGCTCGTCCGTCCGGTTGCGGAAGGCGTAATAGGGCTGAGGCGGTTCCACCTTGCCGGTGAAGTTCAAATCGTCCCGGGTGGTGAAATCGATATAGCGTTTATCCGGGTCGATGGCGGCGACGGTGCCCAGGACGAAGGGCTTCGGGGAATAGTCGATGATAAAGCCGGAAAACTCCACGTTCCGGCACTGCTTGAAGTAGGCGACGCGGTAGGGGGCTTTCATCAGCAGACGGGTGTGATCCCCCAGGATGCGGAGGTTCTCGCCGCCGATGAGGCTGAACACCCGCTTTAGGCTGTTTTCCTCCGGGGCGGAGGCCAGCCGGTAGGTGGCGTCCTTCCGGAACAGGAGCACCTTTTCGGGCTTCGCGCTGGCCATGGCGGCCTCCACGGCCCGGGAAACGGCGGGGCCGTCGTCGGTTGATCCGTCGCCCTTCGCGCCGTAATCCTCGGGCCGGAAGATTTCCGCGTTCTCAGGCACGGCGGTGGTATAGGCCGGACGGGCGGCGAGAGGCGATGTCTGAGGGGCGGACGAGGCGGCGCCGCTTTCGCCGGGCGCGGTCGGGCGGGAGCAGGCAGACAGCGCGGGTACAAGCAGCAGGGCGATCAGAGCGGGAAAATAGCGCCGGATGGGTTGCCGCATGAGGCTACAGTCCTTTCAGCATGTGGTGATACCAGTCGGGAGACACAATCTTCCAGCTTATTCAACCACGCGCGGGCCGGAAAGTAAATCGCCCATTTTCCGGGGATCGACGAAAATGAAAAAACCTCCGGCAAAAAGCCGGAGGCGGCGGTTACCAGGTAAGTGCTGATGAAATCCAGTGGATGGATTGGTGAAGAAAATTTCCCCACCAAGCCGCCAGGTGTGATTTCATCAGTGCTTACCAAGGAAAAAACACGCTCAAGGCCAGGGTGAACTGGGCCCCATAATATAAGGTCAGGCAAACCGCGTCCCCCAGCGGCGTGGCCTTCACCAGCAGGCCCCGGGCCAGGGTGAGATCCGATAGGGTGAACAGCAGGGCGCCCAGGGCCACGACCCAGCCGCGCGCGCCCAGGCCGGCGGGAAGCGCCAGCGCCAGGGATAGCATGGCCAGCAGGACGGCGGCGTAAGCCACGTAGGCGGGCGTCAGCTTGCCCATGGCGTGGAAGGTGGAGCGGAACAGCAGGGCCACCACGGCCAGCAGCACCGCGAAAACGGGCAGGCTTATCCACCGGGGCGGGGCCAGCATGCAGAAGGCGATCATGTACCCGATGTGCCCCAGCAGGAAGGCGGCCATACCGGGCACCAGGCTGAACACGATGAGCACGTCGCCCAGCAGGCAGAGGGCCAGCCCCGCCACCATCCACCAGCCGAAGGGGGAGGGGGCGGCCAGCGCGCCCCAAAGGGCCAGCGCGAGGCCGAGGCCGGTGCACGCCCCCTTGACGAAGGTGGCGATCCCGCGCCCGGGCCGGCGCTTGATGGCCAGATACAGAGGGTTGAGCACCCCCAGCATCACCACGCCGCACAGGACGGAGGCGACAAGGTGAGGCACGGCGGCTTCCTCCTTTCACTTATTGAATAGCCGGCAATAGAAGGGGGGTGGCAATATCCAATTGGAGGTGGCCGTCAGACGTTCGCAGGCCGATACTGTTGGCTCCCCAGGTATACCAGTTTCCTTCTGCATCCATGGCATAGGCACAGAGATCCGTAACACTATATGTCTGGGTGCCCGAAAGGATACGGTTGCTGCTTTCCCGACCGGGATCCCCCTCTATACCGCGCAGACAATTCATATTGACACCGCTGCCGTACAGATGATTTTCTTGATCGCGATACAAAAGAGCGCCGGCAAGGGTAAAATCTTTGACTCTTGTGGCGATTTTGACGGCTGGCTCTCCGGAAAAGGAGGCATAGAGCGTATTATTCAAGGTCAAATAGACATAGCTGTTCCGAGAAGCGATCCCCTGCTTAACCTGTGCGGAGATTTTTCGCGGTCGATAGGATGTGGAGCCATCCTGCGGTTTATCAAGAATAAAAAAGTCTCCACTGCGAGAGACATAACTGATGGTTTCGTCGACTATGGTTATACAGGCCGCCTGGGAAGCCAACTTCAGAGGTGCTTCCCAATTGCCGCCCTCCAAATCTCCTATTGCCAGCAGATCACCGGCGGTAGTAATGGCGAAGAGGCGATGGAGATTGCCACACAGAGAGTCAACACCATTCATGATTTTCTGCGGCTGGGCAAAGCTTTTTCCGGTACTCGAGCCATAAGCGATACCGTAGAGGTACACATCGCCGCTGTTTGTCAGATAAGCCCCTTCGACAATGGATTTGACCCCTTCGGCGATTTTTTGCGGCGATACCTGTTCTCGGGTATGGGAGGGGGCAAAGTCGTTATAATCGTTGCTAGTCAGGGACACCGTTTCCGTTCTTGAGGGAACCCGGCCGCAGACGAAGAGATTTCCCGCTGTGTCCAGCAGCATTTCCATGGGCTGGCAATTGGTCATGGTCACTAGCCGATAATCCTTCATGCCACTGTGCCGCTTTAACAGCGTGCCCATCTTCTGTCCATCTGCGTTCTTCTGCAATGTGTCAAAATCCCAGCGATACACATCGCCCGTGTCCATCAGAATATAGGCGTCCATGTAGTGCCCGCCAGCCCTTTTCAGACGCGTCGGCGTGGTCGGCTTATCCGCCTGCTTTGTGGTGACTGGTTTCTTTTTGGCCGTGGTGGCGGCAGAAATCTTTTTGGTTCGGGAAACGACGGTGGTGGTGCCGACAAGGGGGGCATCGGTCTCGCTTGGCACCGTGGTGCTGTCCGTTATGAAGGAGGCCGCGGTTTCGTCCGTTGCGCTGTTGATGACAGAAAAAGACGACGCTGCTGCCGACTCTGGCCGGTAACAGCCGGTAAACAGGACGGCCGCGCAGACAGCGGCAAAAACGATACTGATGATACGTTTCATGAAAAATGGCCCCTTCATATATCTCTTTATTATATTAATTAGTATATCATACATTTTTAATTTGTCAATCTTTCTAAATAAAATCTGGCAAAAGCTCGGAAATTCTATCCGGATACAGGCGTGGAATAATCCAGGTATATTGGAAGAGTCTGTCTGACGGCTTTCCCTTGCTCTTTTTCGTCCGAAATGCTATAATAAAGGGAATCGTCCGCCGGGCCTGGGGTTCGGCGGAGGGGGATTCTCGATTTTTTGGCCGGGCTGCCGGCCTTTCATAACAGGAGGCACATGTTTTGCGTATAGGAATCGACATCGGATCCACCACCGTCAAGGTGGTGGTGCTGGACGACAGCGACCGGACCATATTCAAGACCTACGAACGCCACATGTCCAAGGTGCGGGAGAAGACCGCCGAGATGCTGGAGCGGCTGACCGATACCCTGGGCGGGCAGGAGGTGCAGGTGGCGATCACCGGCTCCGCCGGCCTGGGGGTGGCAAATGCCTCCGGCATCGAATTCGTTCAGGAGGTTTTTGCCACCGCGGGGGCGGTGGAGCGCTTCATCCCCGACACCGACGTGGTGGTGGAGCTGGGCGGCGAGGACGCCAAAATCATTTTCCTGACCGGCGGGCTGGAGGAGCGGATGAACGGCTCCTGCGCCGGGGGCACCGGGGCCTTCATCGACCAGATGGCCACCCTGCTGAACATCACCGCCGACGAGCTGGACGCGCTCAGCCTCCAGCATGAGAAGCTGTATGCCATCGCATCCCGCTGCGGCGTGTTTGCCAAATCGGATATACAGCCCCTGCTCAACCAGGGCGCGCAGAAGGCCGACATCGCGGCCAGCATTTTCCAAGCGGTGGTCAACCAGACGGTGGCCGGCCTGGCGCAGGGGCGGGAAATCAAGGGCAAGGTGCTGTTCCTGGGCGGTCCTCTCTTCTTCCTGAAGGGCCTGCGGGAGCGGTTTGTGGACACCCTGAAGCTGGACGAGGAGCACGCCGTGTTCCCCGACAACGCCGACGTGTTCGTGGCGGTGGGGGCGGCCTGCTACGCGGAGAACACCGAGCCGGTGCGCTTCGAGGAGCTGATGGCCCGCATCCAGGACGCCTCGGCCCAGAAGAACACCACCAACACCATGCCTCCCCTCTTCGCCTCCGACGAGGAGTACGAGGCCTTTGCCGCCCGGCACGCGGCGGCTTGCCCGCCCCCCATGGACGCGGACGGCTACACGGGGGACGCCTATCTCGGCGTGGACGCCGGATCCACCACCACCAAGGTGGCGCTGGTCTCCCCGGACGGCGGGCTGCTGTACACCTATTACGCCTCCAACCAGGGCAATCCCGTCCAAGTGGTGCTAGAGCAGCTGAAGGAAATCTACCGCCGCTTCGGCGACCGGGTGGTCATCCGGGGCAGCGCGGCCACCGGCTACGGCGAGGAGCTGGTGAAAAACGCGTTTCACATCGACCTGGGACTGGTGGAGACGGTGGCCCATTACCGGGCGGCCCGGCATTTCAGCCCGCAGGTGGATTTCATCATCGACATCGGCGGGCAGGACATGAAATGCTTCAAGGTGCGGGGCGGCGCCATCGACAGCATCCTGCTCAACGAGGCCTGCTCCTCTGGATGCGGCTCCTTCATTGAGACCTTTGCCAAGGCGCTGGGCTATGACATCGCGACCTTCTCGAAGCTGGGGCTGCGGGCGGAAAAGCCGGTGGATCTCGGCTCTCGCTGCACGGTGTTCATGAACTCCTCGGTCAAGCAGGCCCAGAAGGAGGGCGCGGGGGTGGACGACATCTCCGCCGGCCTGTCCATCAGCATCGTCAAAAACGCCATTTACAAGGTCATCCGCGCCGCCGACCCGGCCGAGCTGGGGCAGCACATCGTGGTGCAGGGCGGCACCTTCCTCAACGACGCGGTGCTGCGCAGCTTCGAGCTGGAGCTGGGCGCCCAGGTCGTGCGGCCCACCATCGCGGGCATCATGGGCGCGTACGGCGCGGCCCTGGCCGCCCGGGACGCGGCGGCGGCCGGCCGGCTGGAAGGGGAGCGTTCCGGCGTCCTCACGCCGGAGGAGCTGAAGGATTTTGTCCATACGGCGAAATCCAGCCAGTGCGGCCTGTGCGGCAACCACTGCCAGCTGACCATCAACTCCTTCGGCGGCAACCGGCGGTTCATCTCGGGCAACCGGTGCGAGCGCCCGCTGGGCAAAGGCAAGCAGAAGGACGTTCCCAATCTGTATAAATGGAAATACGATTACATCCGCTCCCTGCAGGGCGGGGAGAACCGGCGGGGACGCATCGGCATCCCCCTGGGGCTCAACCTGTATGAAAACCTGCCCTTCTGGCACGCGTTTTTCACCACCCTGGGCTATGAGGTGGTGCTGTCTCCCGAGTCCAACCGGGAGCTGTACGCCTGTGGGCAGCACACCATCCCGTCGGACACGGTGTGCTATCCGGCCAAGCTGATGCACGGGCATGTGGAAAAGCTGCTGGAAATGGGGGTGGACGCCATCTTCTACCCCTGCCTGCCCTACAATTTCGACGAGGAGCGGGGCGACAACCATTATAACTGCCCGGTGGTGGCCTATTATCCCGAGCTGCTGGCGGCCAACGTGGCGCAGCTGTCCGAAATCCGGTATATGACCCCGTATTTCGGCATTCACCGGCCGAAGGACTTCGCCAAAAAGGCGGCGGAATACTTTGGGCAGGAGCTGCATCTCCCGGCCGCGGAAATCAAAAAAGCGGCCAAGGCGGCCTACGCCGCCCATGACGCGTACATGCAGGCCATCCGCCAGAAGGGCGAGGAAATGGTCGCCTACGCCAGACAGAACGGCAAGCGGATCATTGTGCTGTCCGGCCGGCCTTACCACATCGACCCGGAAATCAATCACGGCATCGACGGCCTGATCGCCTCCTTCGGCCTGGTGGTGGTGACCGAGGACGCGGTGGCCCACCTGGGCCAGAAGAAGCCGGTGCAGGTGCTCAACCAGTGGACGTACCACAGCCGGCTGTACGCCGCCGCCGAATACGTCACCACCCAGCCGGATATGCAGCTGGTGCAGCTGGTGTCCTTCGGGTGCGGCATTGACGCCATCACCACCGACGAGGTGCGCGCCATCCTGGAGCGGGGCGGCAAGCTCTATACCCAGCTGAAGATCGACGAAATCAACAACTTGGGCGCGGTGAAAATCCGCATCCGCAGCCTGCTGGCCGCCATGGACGCGCGCGAGGACGCGCCGGCAAGAAGGAGAGGGAAGGAGAGGCGTATGTCTGCGGGATTGGCGATCTGCCTGGTGTGCGGGGAGCCGCTCGATTACTTCGAGGAGGCGCGGGAGGTTGCCTGCCATATCTGCGGCAAGAAGGAGATGGGGCATTCCGTGTGCACGGCGGGGCATTACGTGTGCGATGCCTGTCATCGCGAGGGCGGCGTCGACCATGTCATGGAGTACTGCTCGTCCACCGATTCGAGGAACCCGGTGGAGATGGCGATGGCCATGATGGACGACAAGTCCATCTTCCCCAACGGGCCGGAGCACCACACGCTCGTGGGCGCCGCGCTGCTCGCCGCCTACAAGAACGCCGGCGGCGACCTCGACCTGCCCCGGGCGCTTGCCGAGATGCGAAACCGCTCGATGAACGTGCCGGGCGGCACGTGCGGGCTCTGGGGGACTTGCGGCGCGGCCGTGAGCGCGGGCATGTACTGGAGCATCGTGTCGGGTTCCACGCCCATGACGCGCGGGCCGTGGGCCGAGACGCAGCGCCTGACTTCGCGCATCCTCGCCCGCCTGGCCGACCTGGGCGGGCCGCGCTGCTGCAAGCGCACGGGCTTCGTCGCCCTCCAGGAGGCGGCGGCGTACACGGCCGAGCTGCGCGGTATCGAGATGGAGATGCCCGAGCGCATAACCTGCCGTTACTTCCACCGCAACCGCGAGTGCCTGAGGGCCGGCTGCCCGTTCTTCGGCAGGTAGCCTGCCGCCGACGGCGCGGCTGCTTCCCGGCGGCGTATGTTGGGACTAAAAAAAGAATTCGAGAATGTTACAGCATTAAAAGTTTATCTTTATAGTTCGGTTAAGAATAGGTGTACGAAC
>ENA-ORTH01002307-ORTH01002307.1-human-gut-metagenome-genome-assembly--contig:-NODE-2307-length-15782-cov-2.724868_pt1 | contig 15782 bp, 12 predicted proteins | sample MGYA00241914_ERZ509192 | MGnify/ENA primary metagenome ERZ509192 (study PRJEB26280, sample SAMEA2338826) | human gut metagenome | biome: human gut; feature: human-associated habitat; material: faeces... | reverse complement strand
CGCATGCTCGATCCCGAAAGCGTGCGCGAAGGCGACGTGCTCATCGGCCTCGCCTCGTCCGGCCTGCATTCCAACGGCTACTCGCTGGCCCGCAAGGTGTGCATCGAGGGCCGTACCGAGGAGGAGCTGCGCGAGGCTCGCGAGGACTTGGGTGGCCAGAGCATTCTGGAAGCCCTGCTCACGCCGACGCGCATTTACGTGAAGCCGGTGCGCGCGGTCATGGAGCAGGTGCCCGGCGGCATCCGCGCTCTGGCTCATATCACTGGCGGCGGCATCACCGAGAACCTGAACCGCGCCTTGCCCGCAGGCGTGAACGCCGAGGTCGATTTGGGCACCTGGCCCATTCCGTCGGTGGTGCGCTTTGCCTGCGAGCAGGCGAATCTTTCGGAGGCGGAGGCGCTGAAGACCTTCAACATGGGTCTCGGTATGGTGCTGATTGTTGATCCGGCTGCTGCTGAGGCCGTAGAGGCCGCTCTGGCCGCTGCTGGCGAAGAGACCTACCGTGTCGGCCGCATTGTCGCTGGCGAAGGCGAGGTCCAATACGCCAACGAAGGGGAGCTGTTCTAATGGAGAAGCTGAAGATCGGCGTGCTGCTCTCCGGCAGCGGAACGAACCTGCAGGCCATTATCGACGAGATCGCGAATGGCCTGCCTGTGGAAATCGTGCACGTGCTGTCATCGCGCCCCGATGCCTACGGCATTGAGCGGGCGCGCGCGGTCGGCATTCCCGTGACGGTGTTCGATCGCTCCTGCTACGAGGATCGCGAGGCGGCTGACGCCCGCATCGCTGCCATCATGCAGGAAGCCGGGGTCGAGTACCTGGTCATGGCCGGTTACATGCGCAAGCTCACCCCGGTGGTGCTCGACGCTTTCCCCGACCATGTGCTGAACCTGCATCCGGCGTTGCTGCCCTCGTTCAAGGGGGCCCATGCCATCCAGGACGCATGGGATGCCGGTGTGAAGGTGACGGGCGTGACGGTGCACCTGGCTAACGAGGACTACGACAAGGGCCCCATCGTGGCCCAGCGAGCAGTGCCGGTGCTGGAGGACGACGACATCGATGCTTTGGAGGCGCGCATCCACGAGACGGAGCACATCATCTACCCCGAAGTGCTGCGCGCCATCGCCGAGGGCCGCATGACCTTGGACGCCGACCGTAAGATTCACATTCGCTCGGTCGATTAGGGCAATCTGGCGTTGATCGAGCGGCCGATCCCGGGCCAATGACAAGAATTTCAGATTTTGTGACCAGATTTGAAAAAGTTTTTGTTGGAGGAAGCGATGAAGCGCGAAACTATAGCAACCATCATTGAAGACCTGCAAGCCGGACGCACTCCGGTGCTGGCCGTGGAGGATTTCCCGGCGTTCTCGGATGAGGCAACGGCGGGCGATCCGCATATCGGCCCCGAGACGCTGCAGGCCATCGCCGCCACGCTGACCGAGGCCGACATTCCTACGTTTGAGCGCGCTCTGCGCGCCATGGATGAGGGCGATCTGGCTTGGCTCGGCTTCAAGGTCGTCTACGATGCAGCTGCCGCCCAGGGCAACGTGGACAATGAGGTCACGAAGAAGTACGGCGAGCAAGGTTCCGCCGATGGCGAGCCGCTCGTGTTCTTCTGCAACGACGCCAAGGAGATCGTGGCCTCGCGTGAGCTTTCGCCTCGCGACACCTTTCAGGCAAAGGACGTTACCCGCGGCCCTTCGATGCACAACGACCAGTTCGACGGCCTCACCTGGGCCAGCGAGCCGCTCTTCGGGAAGGTGCGTGTCTGGTTGCTCGGTGCGTCGGATGCGGCGGTCGAGGTGGCACAGCTCGCCGATCACGTGGGCTTCCATGTGGTGGCCGTCGACTACGACCCGGCGTTCTTGAACGAGGAGCGATTCCCGCAAGCCGAGCGCATCATGCTGCATGGCGGCAATTTCGACGAGTTGGCCAACATGCCGGCGCGTCCCGAGGACTATGTGTGCGTGCTCACGCGCGGGCATATGTTCGACCCGGAAAGCTGCATCTGGGCGCTGCAGAACGGGGTGCACTACGTGGGCATGATGGGGTGCGCGGGGAAGAACTCTACGGTGCATGACCTCGTCATCAACGCGGGCATCTCCGAGGCCGATTGGGATCGCGTGAAGCGCCCCATCGGGCTCAAGTTCGGCGCTAAGACCCCGGCTGAGCTGGCCATCGCCATCGTGGCCGAGCTGGTCGATGTGCGTTACAAGCAGCGCTACAGCGACGAGGCCCGCAACCGCCACGAGAAGAGCCTGGGTCGGGAGTAGCCGCTCTTCCTGTGCGCGAGCCGCCGACGGAAAAGCCGTGGGAAAACGGGGAGCGCTCTTCCTCAGGAGGCTCTTTCCGTGATACCCTGCTCCCTGAAGCGAACGCGCTGTGACTGACGGGTACGCGTGGGAAACCACGGGGGAGCAGCGCGCTTATCCCGCCGACCGTCTGGGCAAGCCTTCTCGCAGGAGGGGCTTGCCCTTTTTCATTGGGCGGGATGCGAAAAACCGTCGACGTGGCTGAGGGCCAATGCGAAAAGCGTGCGGGCTGCAGCGGCGTCGGAGAGAGCCCCAAGAGAAAGGGAACGCCTGTGCAAGATCTCGTCGAACTGCTGAAGAACAACCCCTACCCGGGCCGAGGCATCGTGGTGGGCAAGGATACGGTGTACTACTTCATCATGGGTCGCTCGGTCAACAGCCGCAACCGCATCTTCGCCATCGAGCCCGACGGCATCCGCACCGAGGCCCACGATCCCGCGCTTCTGGAAGACCCGAGCCTCATCATCTATCACCCGGTGCGCACGATGGGCGACGCGCTCGTGGTCACCAACGGCGATCAAACCGACACCATCGTGGAGGCGGGTGATTTCCGCGCTGGCTGCATGCAGCGCGAGTACGAGCCCGACGCGCCGAACTTCACGCCGCGCATCTCGGCCATCGTAAACCCCGACGGCTCTTTCGAGATGTCCATCTTGAAGCACGCCGATGGCGACCGCTGCACCCGCGAGTTCTTCGCCTACGAGGGCGTCGATGAGGGCTGCGGCTACTTCATCAGCACCTACCAGGGCGACGGCAATCCGCTGCCCACCTTCGCCGGCGAGCCCATCCCCGTCACGCTGCCGACCCCCGATGCCCTGTGGGCCGCGCTCAACGACGACAACAAGGTGAGCCTGTATGCCAACGTCGGCGGCGAGGTAACCCTCTACAACAAGAACCTCGGCGACTAACGAAGGAGACGCAAACCCTATGAACGAGCTGGAATTGAAGTACGGCTGCAATCCCAACCAGAAGCCCTCGCGCATATTCATGAAGGATGGTTCCGATCTGCCCATCGAGGTGCTGAACGGCAAGCCAGGCTACATCAACTTTCTGGATGCCTTCAACTCCTGGCAGCTGGTGCGCGAGCTCGCGCAGGCCACGGGTTTGCCGTCGGCTGCATCATTCAAGCACGTGTCGCCGGCGGGTGCGGCGGTGGGTCGGCCGCTCTCTGATGTCGAGCGGCAGGTGTACTTCGTGGACGAAAGGGGCGACCTCAGTCCCATCGCCTGCGCCTACATTCGCGCGCGCGGCGCCGACCGTTTGTGCTCGTACGGCGATTGGGCGGCCTTGAGCGAGGTGTGCGACGCCGACGTGGCCCGTTACCTGAAGACGGAGGTGTCCGACGGCATCATTGCCCCCGGCTATACCGACGAGGCGCTCGAGATTCTCAGGACCAAGAAGGGCGGCAAGTACAATGTCGTGCGCATCGATGCGGACTACGTTCCCGTCGAAGCCGAGCGCAAGGACGTGTTCGGCATCACCTTCGAACAAGGTCGCAACAACTTCGAGATCAACGAAGCGCTGCTGGAGAATGTGGTGACCGAAAACAAGGACGTGCCCGCATCCGCCAAGATCGACATGATGGTGGCGCTCATCACGCTGAAGTACACGCAGTCTAACTCCGTGTGCTATGTGAAGGACGGCCAGGCCATCGGCGTGGGCGCCGGGCAGCAGAGTCGCATCCACTGCACGCGCCTGGCGGGGAACAAGGCCGACAATTGGTGGCTGCGCCAGCATCCGAAGGTGCTCGGCCTGCAGTTCGTCGACGGCATTCGCCGGCCCGATCGCGACAACGCCATCGACGTGTACACCTCCGACGAGTGGGAGGACGTGCTGCGCGAGGGAGAATGGCAGCGGGTGTTCGCCGTGAAGCCCGAGCCACTGACCGCTGCGGAGAAGAAGGAATGGGCTGCCACGTTGGAGGACGTGACGGTGGGATCCGACGCGTTCTTTCCGTTCGGTGATAACGTGGAACGCGCGCGCAAGTCGGGCGCGGCCTACATCGTCGAGCCGGGCGGCTCCATCCGCGATGACAACGTGATCGAGGCGGCGAACAAGTACGGCATTGCCATGGCCTTCACGGGCATGAGGCTGTTCCACCACTAGGCTGCTTGCGGGTGCAGGAGCCCGCGTTCGCCGGAGCCCCTTGCGCCTTTGGCAGTCGGGGCTCCGGCGGAGAGGTTTATGGTTGTTCTTTGACGGGAAGGCAACGCGCCTGTCCTGCCTTCCGTCACCCCGTTGCCGTTTTGTATAGTGGCCCCATGAAGAAATCCGAAGCGCTCAAAATTCTCGGGCTAGTCGACGGCGCAACCGACGACGAGGTCAAGCAGGCCCATCGCAAGCTGGTGATCGCGCATCATCCCGACAAGTTCCCTCTTGAATCAAAGGAGCGCGCCGATGCCGAGGAGTTGACCAAGCGCATCAACGAAGCGCGCGATGTGCTGCTCAACCGCTCATGGACGCCTGAGTTCGATCCGCGCCGCGACCCGCGGCCCTATGCGGGCAATCCGTTCGCGCATCCGACCGCCGCGCCACAGCCCGGTGCGCCTCGGGACGGATGGGATCCGTTTGCCGACTGGCCGTTCGGCCAAGGGCAGCCGACCTCTTCCCAAGGGGGCCGTACCGCTTATGTGTGGACCTCGTGGGACGGCAGTCGGACGGCGGACGGCGGAACCCCGGGCAACATGCCGTTCGACTTCGACCCGTTCGACCCGTTCGCGCCTTTCCGAGCTGCGCGCGAGCAGCAGAAGACGCCACAGGAGCGGCTCGATGAGGCGCGAACCGCCCTCGGGCGCGAGGTCGGCATCGTCGTGGCGAAGGCGGCGGCCCTCGTCGTGCTCGCGCTTGTCGGTTCGGCGGCAACAGGGTTGTTCCTGTACGTGGTCGCATCGTTTGTCTACGGTCTGTGGAAGCGGTTCGGTTCATGCCTCATCGGGCTGCTGCTGCCTATTGCTCTGTTTGCGATGCCGTTCGTGTTCCTCATCGCGCCGCGTCAGGGGGCCGTCACCATCGGCTTGGCCGTGTTCTTCCTCGTGGCCGTGCTGTTCGATGCGTCGAATCTACGCGATCTCGTGCGCTCCTATCGGACGGCCCGCTCGGCCATTCGATAGCAGATCTCGCTGAAAAGGCGTGCGTGCTGCTTCACATGCGCCGCTTTCGAATGCGCGCTCGCGTCCCGTTGCACCCGCACTGGGCGAATCCATGTTTGCGGCGGTTTCTTGCGCCTCCGCTGCGCCTTCGTCGCTTGCGTTCGCGCCCGCTTGTTACGTCCGGCCTTCTGCTGGCCGGTGAGCGCATCGCCTCAGATCGGCCGCGCGTGCGATCGTGCTATACTGACCTCTGCTCAATGCCGTTTGCCTACCACGGAAAACGGGTTGGGAACAACCCGCCGGGAAAGACGCGGAAATTCGTTGAATTTCCGAGTGAAAGGGTATACTGCCTGTGGCGAACCGTCGTCGCGCACGAACGCGGCCCCGCCTACCCCGTGCTCCCGAAGGAGGAGGCAAACGATGATAGTGCTCGAAGAGCCGTACGTGTCCGAACCGCTGGCTGCTTGGCTGGAGGAATCACAGCATCCGGTGCTCGATAATGCCGTCTCTCGCGAGCAGGGAGAGGGCAGGGCGCTCAACATCGTGGCGGAGGACGAGGCCGTTCGCCGGATCGACGGGGGCGAGCGCGTGTACACGAACTCTGAGAACGCCCTCGCGTGGATCATGGACAACGTTCACAACGAGAGTCTTGTGCGCGGCATCGGACTGTTCAAGGACAAGGCGGCTATGCGTGCGGCACTGGCACCGCTCGATCCCGACCTGTTTTTCAAAACCTGCTCGGTGGACGAACTGTTCAAACTCGACTATGCCCGGCTTGATCCGCCGTTCGTTTTGAAGCCTTCCGTCGGATTCTGCAGTGTGGGCGTGTACGCTGTGCAGAGCAGGGAGGATTGGGAACGGGCGCTCGCCGATATCGCTCAGAACGCCTCCGCCTGGCACGACTTGTATCCCGAGAGCGTCATCGGCGCCGGGTCGTTCATTCTCGAAGGCTATATCGACGGCACCGAATACGCCCTCGATGCCTTTTTCGATGAAACAGGCGCTCCTCATGTCCTCAACGTGCTGCGCCACGATTTCGCCTCGTCAGAGGACACGAGCGATCGTCTGTACATGACAAGTCCGTCCATCGTGCGGGAGACGACCTCCCTGTTCACCTCGTGGCTCAACCGCGTAAACGCGCTCGTGGGCGTTCGCAACTTCCCGGTGCACGTCGAGGTGCGCGTTGCGGACGGGCATGTGTGCCCCATCGAATTCAATCCTCTGCGGTTCGCAGGACTCGGCGGCACCGATCTGAGCCTGTACGCTTACGGTTTTCGCACCTACCAGGCATTTCTCGAGGATGATGTACCCGATTTCGATGTAGCGTTCGCCGACAAGGAGGGAAAGGTGTACTCCATGTCGTTGCTGAATCCCCCGCAGAATGCGACGGGCGGCGAACGGTTCGACTATGACGCGTTTCTCGGCCGGTTCTCGCACGTGCTGGACATGCGTCCGTTCGATCTGAACCGTGTCGGCAACTACGGCTTTCTCTTCCTCGAAACCGACGCAGACACTGCCGATGAGTTGACGTTCCTGCAGCACTCCGACCTGGAAGAGTTCCTCCGCTAGCGCGGAGGACGCGACGGGTCGGAGAAGACCGTGAAGCTTTCCATACGCAATCTGCTGATCGGCCTTGTCATCGTCATCGTGCTAGCGGTGGTGCTGTTGCGCGGTGACCAGCTGGTTGAGCTGGTGGAGACGATGAAAAAAGGTGCGGCCATCCCGCTTATCGCGGCATTGTGCACGCAGCTGGGCAAGTACTTCGCGCAGAGCTTCGCCTATTCGTTCGCATTCGAGGCGGTCGACGAGCATATGGATCCTCGCTCGACGCTGCCGCTCGTGTTCGGCACGTTCTTCATGAACACCATCGCGCCCTCGCTCAACCTCGCTGGCACCACGCTCGTGGTAGACGACGCTCGCCGTCGCGGCATCGCGCCGGGAAAGGCGACGTCGGCGGCGTTGCTCATGCAGATAACCGTGGACTCCGGGTTCGCCACCATCATGCTCATCGGATTCGCCATCCTGGCGGCTACAGTTGGTCTATCGCCGCTGTGGTTTCTGCTTGGACTGGTGGTTATAGCCCTGGTCAGCGTCATGGTACTCATCCTCGTGCTCGGCAGGAAGCGTCCCGCGCTCGTGCTGCGCATACTGCGACCGATCGAGCGGCTCGTCGACCGTATTCGCGCGCGCTTCAAGAAGCCGCCGCTCGATTCGTGGGTGGAGCGGGCTGTGGCTTCGTTCTCGGATGCGGCAGGGCTCATCGGGCACAATCCGAAGACGACGGCCAAGGTGTTCGGCTGCTCGATCGTGGCAAGTTCGTGTGAGCTCGCCTGCTTCTGTCTGGTGGGCGTCGCCTTCGGCGTTACGTACCCCGAGGCTCTCATCTGCGGTTACGTTGTCGCGACCCTGTTTGCCATGATCTCGATCACCCCGCAGGGTGTGGGCGTGGTCGAGGCGGCCGTGGTGGTGGCGTTCACCTCGTTCGGCGCGTCGAGCGCCGCAGGACTTTCGATCGCGCTTGTGTACCGGGGCATCGTGTTCTGGATGCCGTTTCTTATTGGGGCAGTGCTCATCCAGACGACGAAGACGTTCCGCCATGATGCGAAGCGCACGGCGCGCAATCAGAAGAGCAAGGATCGCCTGAGCGGGACTGTAGCCGCCGCCAAGCAGATCGATGCCCATGTCGAAGGACCTCGGGACGCAACGGGCGGTCCTCAGGCCGCTGCGGGCGGCCCCGAGGCGCAGCGACCGTCTGCGGCCGAAGCGGATTCCGGTGCGAGCTCTGTTGCCGATCCGTCTAAAAGCGCCGCTCCGCACGCTCGGTGACGTTTCCCGGCGTCGCATAAGGCTCATATAACAGTCCTTGACCGATTTCGTATCGCATCGAACGACTCAATGGCAAGTTCATGGTTCGCGGGTTGGAATCATGAACTACAATGGGCAGGTTAATGCACGGCGGTGCGTACGGTTGGACCGCTTCGACAGGAAAGAGTGGGTGAGGGACGTGGGGATTCGCACGATCATGCGCGCATGCGTGCCATGCGTGTTTGCAGGCTTGATGGCGTTGACCGGCTGTTCGGCCGGGTCGAACGAATCGAGCGATGCAGAGCCTGCTTCGGCGCTCGATCCATCCAGCCCGGTGCAGATAGAGCTGTGGACGTATTACAACGGCACGCAGCAGCAGGCGTTCGAGGATTTGGTCAAGGAGTTCAACGAGGGACGTGGCAAAGAACTGGGCGTTGTTGTGACAAGCTCGAGCCAAGGCGGTGTGAACGATCTTGCCGCTGCCGTGACCGATTCGGCGCAAGAGCTCGTCGGCTCCGAGGCGATGCCCGATGCCTTCCTTTCGTATTCAGACACCGCGTCGGTCATTGACGGCCTCGGCCGCGTGGCGGATTTGGCGGGTTATCTGACCGATGAGGAGAAGGCGCTCTACGTCGAGTCCTTCCTTGATGAGGGCGATATCGACGGCAACGGATCCTTGAAGGTATTCCCGGTGGCGAAGTCCACCGAGACGCTTCAGATCAACGCCACCGACTGGCAGGTTTTCGCCGATGCGACGGGCTCCACGCTCGAGGAGCTTTCGACGATCGAAGGCATCACGGAGGTGGCGCAGCGCTACTGCGAGTGGACCGATGCCCAGACGCCGGATGTTGCAGGCGACGGCAAGCCGTTTTTCGGTCGAGATGCGATGGCGAACTATTTGATCACCGGCTCCAAGCAGCTCGGACACGAGCTGTTCGATGTGGAGGGCGGGGTCTGCACGTTCGATATCGACCGTGATACGATGAAGGCGCTGTGGGACAACTACTACGTTCCCATGGTGCAGGGCTGGTTCTCGGCTGAGGGCAAGTTCCGCTCGGATGCCGTGAAGACGGGCGACCTCCTCTGCTATGTGGGCTCGTCATCATCGGTTGTCTACTTCCCGCAGACCGTCACGTTGGACGACGAGACCAGCTATCCCATCGAGTTGGCTGCGCTTCCCGCTCCGACATTCGCCGATGGGGAGCCGTGTGCACCTCAGCAGGGTGCAGGGTTCGTCGTGACGAAGTCTGATGAGAAGCGTGAGACGGCCTGCGTGGAATTCCTGAAATGGTTCACCGCCAAAGAGCAGAACACCGGCTTCTCTGTGAGCGCGGGGTACATGCCCGTGACGAAGGAGGCGCTAACGCTTGAGAACCTCGAGGCTGCCGCATCCGGTTCGGATGGTTCTGAGAATTACTCGATCAACCTTCCGGCTACGCTCGAGACGATTGAAGCAGGCGTGTATGCGAACCGTCCATTCGACGGCGGGGTGGATGCTCGCGCCGTGCTCGAGAGCGCTCTGTCCGACAAGGCGACAGCCGATCGCGAGGCTGTCGTGAGCGCCGTCGCTGCGGGTGCAAGCCCGGAGGAGGCTGCGGCGCCGTTTTTGGAGGATCGCGTGTTCGATGAGTGGTTGGAGGATCTTACGGCGCGCTTGAAGGCGACGACCGCCTAACGGAGGGGTGCGTTTGTGCGAGGAAGGGGCCGGGGCGACGACATGATCTGGGGTTCTCGGCACGGCGAAGGCTCACGGCACGGATTGACCTTTAAGGTCCTTGTCGTCGTGCCCTTCTGCATCGCGCTTGCAATCCAGGTCGTCGTGTGCGCGTTCGTCCTTGCGCGAAGCGAGATGCTCGGCCAAATGGAAGACGACGCCTACGATCTGTTCTCGGAGCGCGTCGCGAGCAGTGCGGGCTACCTGGAGAACGACATGATCTTCCGCTGGTCGGACTTCGAAGAAGCGTCCGATCAGATAGCCTCGAAGATCGATGTCGAGCTGGCGGCGCGCGGCGCGACGGCGTCTGACATCAAAGCTGGCGGCGACCTTGCCATTTCGCTTGTTGGCACCGTGAGCGACGATATGCTGCTGTTCGCGCAGCGGGCCGAGGTGGACGGCGTGTTTTTGGTGCTGGCGAACGGCGGCAGGATGCGCGCACGGCCTTGTATGTGCGCGACTCGAACCCGAAGGTCAGCGTCGCGAATCGTTCCGATCTGCTGTTGGCCGCCTGCCCTATCAGCATCGGCCGAGAATCGGGGGTGGCGCTCGACAGCCAGTGGTCGGCTACGTTTCCTCTTGCGGCCGAAGGGGACGACCGCAGCGCGTTTTACTACAAACCCTTGCGAGCGGCTGAGCAGCACCCGGATGCCGATGTGAATGATCTTGGCTATTGGGGGCGGCCGGTGGACTTTGGCTGGGTGGGCACGTCGTCGATCACCTATAGCCTGCCGATCAAGGACGCGCAGGGCGGCATCGTCGGCGTGCTGGGCGTGGAGGTCCGCCTCGATCGCGTCGAGTCCTTCTTCCCCTATGTCAATTTGAACGCCGAGGGCGAGGGCTCGTATCTGCTGACAGTCACCGACGAGGAGGGCTTCACGCGCGATGACGGGGTAGAGCCCGCCGAGAGCGTCGAACGTTCCTATGAAGTGCTGGCGGCAACAGGCGCGACTCAAAGCCTGTACGTGGAGGACGGCTCGTTTACGGCACTGCTCGACGAGCAGAAGCGTATGGTAATCGATGCGCCGTCCGATCCGTCGCCCGACATGCGTGCCGCGGCGAGCGCCGCCGAGATCATGCTCTACGACAGCACTTCGCCGTTTGCCTCGGAGCATTGGGCGCTCGTGGGGCTCGAACGGCAGAACGACCTGTTCGTTGCTTCGCACTCGCTCGCAAAAAGCCTGATCGAAGTGTTCGCCGCCTCGCTGCTTATTGGGCTGGCGGTGGCCGCGCTCACGGCATGGCTGTCATCGTCGCGCCTGCGCCACCTTATGGCCGAAGTGCGCAAAACGAAGCCCGAACAGCCCATCTCTTTTACGCCGACCGGTATCGTGGAGGTGGACGAGCTTTCGGATTCCATCGCCGCGCTTGGCGCGGAAGTGGCGTTGTCCGCATCGCGCCTCTCGCAGATACTGCGGCTGTCTGATCGCGGCATTGGAGCGCTTGAGTACAGCCAAGAAACCGGTTCGATCACCTATACTGACGGCTTCTTCTCCACGCTCGCGGTGCTCGAACCGCCCGACAGCCCCCGTTTCAACCCGCGCCGCATGGCCGAAAATCCACCGTCGGCTGAAGAGTTCGAGACACTTATGAGGGGTTATGTTCCCTATATCGAATCCGAGGCCGAGGGGCGCTATCTTATTTCCGGCCCTCATCGGGCAGCATGGGTGCGTCTCGTTGTGGTGGTCGACGACGAGAGGAAGCGGACCTACGGCCTCGCAGAGGACGTGACGCAGGAGATCGAGACCCGCCGGCGCATAGAGCACGAGCGCGATCACGATATTCTTACCGGGTTGGCGAACAGACGTGCGTTCGAACAGTCCGTCAAGGAGCTGCTCGATCAGAATCCACCTTCATTCGGTGCCATGCTCATGCTCGACCTCGATAACCTCAAGTTCATCAACGACACCTATGGCCATGATTGGGGAGACCAGTACATCAAAGCGGCCGGCCGAGCCGTCGAGGTTGTGTTCAGCGGGAAAGGCTGCTTTGCGCGCATATCCGGCGATGAGTTCCTCGTATTCGTGGACGCGTGCGCCGATCGGGACGAGGCTGAGGCGCTGCTCGGAGAATTCCGTCGCGCCCTCGATGCGAGCCTTCTCGAGGCGCCCGACGGCAAGGTGCTCAAGGTTCGCGCATCCACCGGAGTTGCCTACTACCCCTCCGACGCTTGCGAGTACGTGCAATTGCGCGAGTACGCCGACTTCGCCATGTATTTGGCGAAGAACAGCCGCAAGGGCGAGCTCATCTCCTTCGATCGTCAAACCTACGAAAAGCAATCGATCATGGTGAACGGACGCGAGGAGCTTAACAGGCTGCTCGACGAGGAGCTGGTTGACTACCATTTCCAGCCCATCGTGGATGCGCGGGCGGGCGAGGTGGCCGCGTATGAGGCGCTCATGCGCCCGCTGCTCGACACCATACCGACACCCGATCTCGTGCTCGCACTCGCCCGCTCTCAGTCGAAGCTCTACCGCGTCGAGCATATGACGTTCTTCGGAGCGCTCGAGGCATATGCGCGCTGCAAGGGAGACCGCAGTGCCACGCTGTTCGTCAACAGTATCGCCACTCAGCGCCTTTCGGCCGATGACGAAGCTGAGCTGGTCGAACGGTTTGACGGTTTGCTCTCGCGCGTGGTGATCGAGATCACCGAAAATGACTACAGCCGCGAAATGGCCATGTACAAGGAGGCGCTTGCGCATCGTTTCGGCGCCCGCCTGGCCATCGATGATTTCGGCAGCGGCTACAACGGCGAGACATCGCTGCTTGATTATCAGGCCGACTACGTAAAGCTCGACATGGAGATCGTCCGGGATATCGATACGGTCAGGGATCGCTGCGATATCGCCAAAAATCTCATCAGCTTTGCGCACGATCGCGGGATCCGCGTCATTGCCGAAGGCGTCGAGACCGAAGGCGAACTGCGCGCGCTCATAGCGCTCGGTGCTGATTACCTGCAAGGGTACCTGCTTGCGCGTCCGGCCCCGGAGTTGCGCGACATTCCCGAGGACATCAAACGCCTCATCCGCTCGCTTTCGTAGGACAGGATGCGCCTTGCGCGAGCACTTGCGGCTCCGTCGGGGCAGCCGCTTCGCCCATCGCGATATACTGACGAGGGTGAACACAGTATACTGACGAGGATGAACACAGCTCGCTCTAGTTCACCCCGGGCGGGATGTATGCACAGCGCGAAGAAACAACGAGAAGGAGTTTACTATGGCGCTCAACGAGACGCTGCACATAGAGATCATATCGTCCTCCACGACGCGCGTCGAGGCTGCGATGCCCATCACGCCCGATCTGTACCAGCCATTCGGCTTTCTGCATGGGGGGGCGACCATCGCGATGCTCGAGTCGGCTGCAAGCCGCGGCGCGGAGGAGAACGCCGATTTCGAGACAGAGCGTCCGTTCGGCGTCGACGTGCACGTGCGCCACAGGAAGAGCGGGAAAGAGGGCATGCTGCGCGGAGTGGCCGAGCTCGACCACGAGGAGACCTCCGAGCGCACGGGCGCTGTCAAGCAGTTCTGGAACGTAGCCGCCTACGACGAAGAGGGGGATGTGGTGTCCGATGGCGTCATCGTGACGAAGATCGTCACCCTAGAATACTTGGCCGCCAAGGAACGCGAGCGTGCAGTTTCGAAGAGTGCCAAGCGGGTGTAGTCGAGCGCCGTCGCGAACGCGCGGACTGCCGCTCCGTCGGTTGCATGGCGACGCCGACGGTGCCGCGCGAAATCACCGGCCTTGAGCGCGAGATTTTCCCGCTGCCTGCACTATAGGGCTTTGACCTGCATTTCGATACCACGGGTTGACAGGCGATACGCAAAAAAGAAGCCGCAAGTTGGTTGAGCGGCGGCTCGCGCGCCCCCAGTATGGAGGCGTCGGCGCACCGGGGCCGACTGATGCGCCGGCCGTAGGGGTGGGCGTGCACGACCGAAGGACGGACCTATGAGCTTCCGCGACAACCTGCAGCACCTGCGCGCCGCGCGCAACATGACCCAGGAGCAGCTGGCGATGCTTTTGGGTGTGAGTCGCCAGTCGGTTTCCAAGTGGGAGGCCGAGCGCGCCTACCCGGAGATGGACAAGCTGCTGCGCCTGTGTGCCCTGTTCGAGTGCACGCTCGACGATCTGGTGTGCGGCGATCTGACCGAGCGCCCGGCCGCCCCGACTGCAAGCCTGCCCATTGCGCAGCCTCCCCAAGACGTAACCGGCTACGACGAGGCCATGCGTGCATTCGCATGGAAGCTGCCGCTTGGCGTGGCTGTCGTCATCTTGGGATTCGCGCTGGCCATGTTCTTAACGGACGCAACGCTGATGCCGGGAAGCTCCTACCAGAGCTATTCGAGCGTGCTCATGCTGGTGGGCGCCGTGGCCGGGCTGGCCATCATCCTGCCGGCCTCGTTCGAGCGGAACGGATTTCGCGTAGCCCATCCTTTTGTCGAGGATTTCTACACCGCCGAGCAGAAAACCGAGGCCCGACGCGCCCTGTCCATCGGTTTGGTGGTGGGCATCGGCTTGATCGTGGCGGGGCTGGCGGCGACCATCGTGCTGCCTGCGGCGCCGTCGCTTTCGAGCGCCGTCTGCCTGCTGCTTGCTGCGGCGGGCACGTTCTGCATCCTGCGCGGGGGGCTGCTCGCGTCGCGCTGCAATGTGGAGAAATACAACTTGCGATCGCTGCATGTCGTGGATGAGGCGCGCATCGACGATCTCGACGAGAATCTGGCAAAACGCGCGCGTCGAGCCAAAAGCGATCATCGCCTGTACGTTGCCATTATGTGCGCCGCTACGGCTGTCGCTCTCGTGCTGCTGTTCGTGCCCGCGTTGGGCGGGCAGTGGTGGTTCTGGCTGGCCTGGCCTCTTGGGGGTCTGATCAGCGCCGCCGTCAAGGCGCTCCGTCCCTAGACGAGGGCGGTACGTTCCTGCGTTCCGATCGAGCCCCGCACAGCTGCGCTGTGACGTTCTCGAACGGCGCGAGCGGCATGCTCCCGGTCGTCGCCCGGACATAGCCCCTTCCAGTCCCCATACCGTGCCGATAAAAGCGAAGCGCGCTTCGCTCCAGCAGTCCTGTGCCGAAAACCATTCAAAGGAGATCGTATGAGCTGTACCGTTGTCGCACGCGAAGTGTGCAAATCATTCGTTATCGGACGCGGAAGCAAACGGCGTGCAACCGACGTGCTGCGCGGCGTCAGCCTGCACGTCGCTGCCGGCGAGATGGTGGCAATCGTAGGGCCGAGCGGCTCGGGCAAATCGACGCTACTGTATTGCCTGTCCGGGTTGGAGGCAGCGGACGCGGGCTCCGTCGAGGTGATGGGCCGGCAGGTGGTGGGCGCCGGTCGCAACGATCTGTTCAAGACGAGGCGCGACCATGTGGGCTTCATTTTCCAGTCGTACAACCTCATCCCCTCGCTCACGGCGGGCTGTGCGCCTGGCCGGGCGGCCGCTTACGGCCGCGCAGGTGCGCGAGGTGCTTGCGGGTGTGGGCCTCGAAGGGCGCGAGAAGAGCCGCCCCGCTGATATGTCCGGCGGCGAGCAGCAGCGAGTGGCCATCGCACGGGCGCTTGCGGGCGGCGCGGACGTCGTGTTCGCCGACGAGCCGACCGGTGCGCTCGATTCGAAGAACGGGCGCGAGGCGCTCGGGCTTCTGCGCGGCATCGCGGACGATCCGGCGCGCTCGGTAGTCATGGTGACCCACGACTTGGAGGCGGCCTCGATGGCCGACCGCATCCTCGTGCTGAAGGACGGTCGGGTGGTTCGCGAGTTGGGGCGATCGAATCCGACGGACATCCTCAAGGCACTGGAGGCGGCGCGATGATGCGCCTTGTGTTCCTCGATCTGCGCGACCATGCCGCCACATGGGTAGGTGCG